>Ga0209123_1000021_pt1 | contig 336095 bp, 315 predicted proteins | sample BarGraIncu00431A_FD_184500 | JGI IMG/M metagenome (GOLD analysis project Ga0209123, IMG submission 184500) | Arctic peat soil microbial communities from Barrow, Alaska, USA - Barrow Graham LP Incubations 004-31A (SPAdes) (version 2) | ecosystem: Environmental > Terrestrial > Soil > Wetlands >...
TGTTACTCACCCGTCCGCCGCTAATCCACCCCGAAAGGCTTCATCGCTCGACTTGCATGTGTTAGGCACGCCGCCAGCGTTCGTCCTGAGCCAGGATCAAACTCTCAATTTAAAAGTTTACACTTTTAGTTTGAAATGATTTAATCTGCGCCAACTGTTAAGATGGTCCATCAACCGTTAGGTTGATTCGCAAGCTCATTACATACTTTTTAGTCTTACGACTAAATTTTACTTTATTATCTAAAGTAATTAACTGGTCTAACGAAATATTATTTCGCTATTTTACCTATTTCTCTGTTTAATTTTCAAAGACCAATTTAAAATGATTTATTCGTCACCAAGTGACTACTCTTAGTATTCTATCAGTTAACCTTGTACATGTCAACGTTTTTATTGGCTTTTACATATTTAATAACAGTAAGTAAGAATGATCTTGTATTTCTATAGGCTATTTATTACTTACACAAATAAATTATTTTATGATTAACTATAGAATAAAAAGAAGCCAATAAATAGTCAAGACTATCTATTGGCAATGTAACATACTACTTTTAAAGTATGCTCTCTTTTATACCATCTATTTTTTATTTTATAGTTTTAATAGTGCTACCACTTTTTCTTTATCAAAACCAACCATTTCTTCTCCATTTATATCTATTACTGGCACTCCTCTGTATCCCTTTTTTATAAGTAATTTTTTTGCTTCTGGATCTTCAGAAATATTATGCTCAATATATTCAACATTGTTTTCTTTAAAAAACTCCTTAGCCATATGACAATATCCACAAGTGTTACTTGTGTAAATCTCAACTGTATTCATAAAAAATCACTCCTTTTTTATTACTTTAACATTAATCCTAAGCAATTAAACTATAGTTTTATAGTAGCATCTTATTATTACTAAGTCAAGATTATTATATGCTAACCTTTTCCATTATTGCTACTTACATTATTAATATATATATGATTAGTATAACTCTAAATTCATCAATTATAATGATTATCTTTATTTTAGCTTTACATATATTTTTAATAATATTATTATAGTCTTATCACTAAATATTAGGGTCAAAACAAATAGTAATGTTTTGTACTCCAGATACTACAACTATAAATTTTAGGAGGACCCCATAATGATGAAATTACTACAATTAATTAACAAGGCGAAAACACAACATATATTAAGCAAAGAGGAAATTATTTCTCTTTTAAAAAGTAATGATGTAGATCAAGAACTATTTAATGCTGCTGATGAAGTAAGGAAAGAATATTTAGGTGATGAAGTCCAACTTAGAGGTCTTATTGAATTCACCAATATATGTAAAAGAAATTGTCTTTACTGCGGACTGAGGAGAGATAATAAAAAAATAGATAGATATAGATTAACAGAAGAACAAATTTTGGACTTTGCTACAAAAGCTAAATCCTTTGGCTATAAAACCATAGTACTTCAAGGTGGCGAAGATGATTACTACACTAGTGATAGTATTGTTAGAATAATAAAGGGAATAAAAGCTTTAGATTTAGCCCTGACTTTAAGCATAGGCGAAAAGACTTATGATGAATATAAGGCTTTTAGAGATGCTGGTGCTGATAGATATCTACTAAGAATTGAAACAACGGACAAAAAACTTTATGAAGAGCTTGATCCAGGCATGAGCCATGAAAACAGACTAAATTGTTTGAAAATCTTGAAAGAATTAGGCTTTGAAGTTGGAACAGGTGTTATGGTGGGTCTCCCAAACCAAACTATAGAATCATATGCAGATGACATATTATATTTCAAAGAAATTGATGCTGACATGCTAGGCATAGGACCTTTTATTCCAAATGAAGACACTCCCCTTTCGAATGCTAAGGGTAAGGAGTTAACTATGGCACTTAAAGTTATGGCTATAACACGTTTAATGCTACCAGACATCAATATACCTGCAACAACGGCTATGGAGTCCTTAAACAAAAACGGAAGACTGATGGCTCTACAAAGTGGTGCCAATGTGGTTATGCCTAATGTTACAGAAGGCGAATATCGAAAACAATATGCACTATATCCGGGTAAAATATGTACTGGTGATACACCCGCTCATTGTCGTGGTTGTATAACTGGTAAAATTACCAGTATTGGAAGAAAAGTTTCAACTAATTATGGCTTTAGAGGAAATAAGTCTACTAATGCACATGAAAATAAATAATATTTTACAATAAAAAAAGGGCCTGAGGCTCTTTTTTTAACGGAATGTTTTTTTAGCTTCTTTTATTGGCTTATTATTAACTGGTTCATTTTCAGCATCCACAATTCCAGGTTTATTATGTCTCTTATTCAAATCATGCTGTATATTCATTTTTGTAGCTTTATTTGGCATTAAAAACTCCCCTTTCTAGGATTATATTATCCTATAAAGCTAGTTTTTATTCTATACTTTTATATTTGAAATTTATACATATTATAGTAAGAGATTGTTAGCCATTATTCCTGCTCCTATTGCCCCAGCATATCTACCTAAATCATTCATACTAACTTCTTTTCCTAGTTTTTTTGAAAGACTATTTAATACATATGTATTTCCTGATAATCCCCCAGTAAGAAAATAATTAAATCCTTCTGAATGTTTTCCACATAAGGAACTAACCTTACTAACTATAGAATCTACAATAGCATAGGCTATATCTTGTTTATTCTCTCCCCTACCTATAAGACTAATAACTTCAGATTCAGCAAAAACAGTGCACATTGAACTTATGGTAATTCCGCTCCCTTGTGATGCTAAATCACAAAGTGAATCTATGTCTACGCCTAGTGTATTAGCCATAATCTCTAGAAACCGACCAGTACCTGCAGCACATTTATCATTCATAATAAAGTTTGTTATGGAACCGTTCTTAACAGTGATAACCTTCGTATCTTGTCCACCAATATCTATTACTGTACAGTCTGATTTTAGTAGATATGCAGCGCCCTTACCATGACAGGTTATCTCTGTTATAATTTTGTCTGCATAAGACACAGATACTCTTCCATAACCCGTTGCTACAACCTTTGAATTTTTTTCATTTATTCCTAATAAATTTAATTTTTCTTTAATAGTATTTGCAGTTTCAACACTGTTCCATCCTGTGGGCATTACAAAATTCATCTCTAGTTTATCCTCTTTAAATACTACTACTTTAGCTGCTGTTGACCCAATGTCAATTCCTATATAAAACATAATTGTCTCCCCTTATTTTACATACATCTATTAATTATAATGTATTTTTATTTTATTTCTTTGTCATACAAATCAATATTTAAATTATATTATACATTAAACACCCCTAAATATACCATGGATGTTGTAAATTAATGTACGAAACACTTGTTTACACTGCACTATATTAATATATAATAAGGCTATTCCTATAACATGATGTGTTTTTTACTGGTAAATTCTCCTATAGATATTTTAAATAGATATAAGCTGTTCTATATGAAAACCGTATTAGACTTCATTATATAGAAATTCTATAATTATAAGAGATATGGAATTATGCTTAGAAAATTTTAAGGAGGAATATCGCAATGAATGATTTACCTAAAATATTTAGTGAATTCAATGAAGCAAGACAAAAGGGGTTTGTTGATGTTAAGAATTTAAAAGATAATGGAAAAAAAATAGTAGGAACTTATTGTACCTACAGTCCCTGGGAGCTTATTATAGCTGCCGGTGCTATTCCTATTTCACTTTGTAGTATGAGTGATGAACCTATTGGAGAAGCTGAAAAACATCTTCCTAACAATTTATGTCCCCTAATTAAATCAAGCTACGGTTTTGCTTTAACAGATAAATGCCCATACCTATATTTCTCAGATTTAGTAGTTGGAGAAACCACTTGTGATGGAAAGAAAAAAATGTATGAATATCTTGGACAACTTAAACCAATGCACGTAATGCAGTTACCACAAACTAGTAAGGGTGAAGCTGCCTTTAATTCTTGGAAAAATGAAATGATATTATTTAAAGAAAAATTAGAAAGTGAATTCCACGTAGAAATCACTCAGGAAAATATAAAGCAAGCTATTAATCTTAGAAATAGAGAAAGGAAAGCCTTAATAAATTTTTATGAACTAGGAAAAATGTGTCCTCCTCCTATTACTGGAACTGAAATGCTTCAAGTATTATATGGGGCTACTTTTAAAACAGATAAAGAAGCACACATAAAAACCCTTACGAAATTCACACAAGATATAAAAGATGACTATGAAAGTGGAAATAGAAAGGTAACTGAAAGCAAAAAAAGAATATTAATTACTGGATGTCCTATGGGAGGAGCAACAGATAAAATCGTTAAAATTATTGAAGAAAATGATGGTGTAGTTGTTTGTTATGAAAATTGCACAGGTATAAAAGCAACTCAAGAATTAGTAGATGAAAGTATAGATCCAATAGATGCACTTACAAAAAAATATTTAAATATCCCCTGCTCATGCATGAGCCCTAATGACGGAAGAATAGATTCTCTTTCAAATTTAGTAGATGACTACAAGGTAGAGGGGGTAATAGATGTGATTCTCCAAGCCTGTCATACTTATAGTGTAGAAAGTTATTCAATTAAGAAATTTATGAATGAGGACAAACACACTCCTTATATGAGTTTAGAAACAGATTATTCTCAAAATGATGTAGGACAATTAAAAACAAGAATTGCTGCATTTATAGAGATATTATAATTAATATGCCTACTTAAACAAAAGGGAAAAGAACCACAGCAGTCCTTTTCCCTTTTAAATATACAACATAATTCGCTATAAATATTAACGAATAAAGTTCATAAATATTTTGTCTTCTCTTTCTGGTGCTTTAACATTTTCTTTTCCATTTTCAACTAATTTCATAAGCCATGCCATATTTTTCCCAAGCACTCTCATGATTTGTACACCCTCTTCATCTTGCAATGCCTCTCCTGGGCTTGTGCCATTAACGACATTCCAATAATTCGAAGTTGGCATTAACATTTCCGAATAATTAATAAAACTATTCAGCTGATTAAAAGTTGGAATCCCACCTGCTCGCCTTACAGCAACAACGGATGCACCAACCTTATGTCTTAACATTCCACCATTATTACCAGCAACATAAAACGCTCTATCTAAAAATGATTTCATTGTTCCTCCCATTGATGAATAATGAACAGGAGAGCCTAAAATTATTCCATCTGCACTTTTCAACTTTTGAATCCACTCATTAACTTCATCACCTGGAAGTACACATTTCTCATTTTTCTTTTTTGCACATTGATTACAGGCAATACATCCTCTAATGGACTTATTACCCACATGAATGATTTCCGTTTCAATTCCTTCTTTTTCAAGTTCATTTAAAACCATTTTTATTGCATGATAAGTGTTTCCTTCTTTATTGGGACTTCCGTTAAATGCTACAACTTTCATTAGGTTTACCTACCTTCTAATTATATTACTTTATATAAGTTAATCTCTGACTGACCTTCTTTAAATTCTGCGAATTTTGGAACAATACTAGTGAAATGCTCTGATTTATTATGAGAATTAATTGCTTCACTATTTTCCCATACTTCTATGAAGGTTAATATATTACTATTATTAGAATCCTCATATAAGCTATAAGATATACATCCACTTTCTTTTCTGCTTTCATTTACAAGCCTTTCCGCTAAAACTTTAAATTCCTCAGCCTTACCTTGTTTTATTAAATTTTTTGCAACTATAGTTATCATTTAAACTCTCCTTTTATGGCATACTTAACTAAATGCCAAATTTAATTATGATTTAAAATATTTCCAAAGCAAAATATTATCATTGGAATTCAAACATTCTGCTCTATTCAATTATACAATTAATCTTATATAAACCAAGTAAAAATTTTACATTTAAGTATGCATTAACACTCATTTATTTAAAATGAGTGTTAAGTGAAAGTATTTTTATATATTTAGTGCAGCCTCGTATCCCTCTTTTATAGAGGCTATTCCATCTGCTACTCCAGTGATATCTCCAGCTTTAGTATATGAGTATTTCCCTTTTATAATCGCCTCAAGCGCCAGGTTAGGTCTTGACCCTATAGCTAAAATTATTTGATCCACTAGTAACTCTTCAGAGTCTCCACCCTTACTGATAACTATACTTTTCTCTCTAATTTCTTCCAGTTTAGTTCCAAGTCTGATATCTACTTTATTGTGCTCTAAGCTCTCCATCATAAATACTTTAGGTATTCCTGCCATCTCTTCAAGGCAAGTATCTTTCATCTCTATGACAGTTACCGAGGAGTTATGAACAGCTAAATGTTCAGCAGTTTCCATACCAACTAATCCTCCACCTATAATAGCCACATTTCTACCTGGCAATACTTTTCCAGATAAAATTTCATTATATTGAACTACATTTTTATTTATTTCTATTCCCTTAAACGGAACAGTTATTGGATTAGATCCTGCTGAAAGAATTATATGATCTGGATTAAAAGTATTTATAAGTTCCTCTGTAATTTCTGTATTTAAATGTACTTTAACTTCATTTTTATCTAACTGCCCTTTTAAATATACTACAAAGGAATTAAAAACCTCTTTTCCTGGTGGTATAGCTGCTAATAACCACTGGCCACCTAATCTATCAGCTTTTTCAAATATTTCAACCCTGTGTCCTTTGATAGCAGCTACAACTCCCGCCTGCATTCCAGATAATCCGCCACCTATAATCATAACTTTTTTAGGATTATCTACTTTTTCTAAATTATACTCTCCCTCACGACCAGTTCTTGGATTTACTAAACATGAAACGGGTTTTTGAAGAGCTATATATCCTTGGCATCCCTGGTCACAAGCTATACAAGGAATGATATCTTCGAGTCTTCCCGCCATAATTTTATTGGGAAATTCAGGATCAGCTATAGAAGCTCTTCCTATAGCTACAAAATCTGCTTTTCCCTGTTTTAATATAGATTCAGCTACAAATGGAGTATTGATCTTATTAACTGCAATTACAGGTATATTTACAACAGATTTGATTTCCTTAGCCAAATCTGAAAAGAGAGCTGTAGCAGCTTGATATGGCGCTGAAGGAAGATGACCTGATTTATAAACCGCTCCAGAGACGTGTATGGCTTTGATTCCTGCCGCTTCAAGAATAGGAACTATAATTTTGGAATCTTCAATTGTAAGCCCTCCCTCTACAAATTCATCAGCACTTATTCTGTAGGTGATTACAAAATCTTTCCCAACTTTCGCGTAAGCTTTCTTTATTATATTTAAAGGAAATCTCAAACGATTCATTAAGTTTCCACCATAGATATCAGTTCTTTTATTTGAGAACGGGGAAACAAACTGATTAATTAGATACCCGTGAGCGCCATGGAGCTCAGTTCCATCATACCCCGCCTTTTGTGCTCTTACTATTGAATCTACGAATTTATTCTCTAGTTCTATTATTTCTTCTAAAGTTAATTCATGAGGAATTTCAAAGATTGCTGGATCATGTATTGGTGATGGAGCTACAGGTTTCGTCCCTAGTATAGATTGACTAGCTTCACGTCCCGCATGGTAGACTTGTACAAAAATTTTAGCACCATGAGCCTGAATTCTACTTGTAAACTCCTTGTGCTTGTCTATTTGAGAATCATCCCAAAGACCAGCGAGTTTTGTAAACCCGGCTCCACGAGGCTCTACTGCATTGTCCTCAGCTATTATTAGACCGAATCCACCTTTAGCTTTTTCTTCATAATATCTAATATATCTTTCTGTAAGATTACCATCTTCGTCTGCATATTCACTGAGCATTGGGGGCACAACCAGACGGTTTTTTATTTCTAAATTTCCTATTTTACCTGATTCAAATATTTTCTTAAACATATGTATATCCTCCGTTTACTAATTATTTTTTTATTTTTTTATTGAAAACGCAACTATTTGGCTGAGTTTCCCAGCATTTATTGCAAGAAACACATTTCGGAATATAGTCGTTGTTATTTATCCACTTGTTAATTAAATCTGTTTCACTAAGAAAAGGTCTAGCTAAAGAGAAATATTCAATGTCTGTGGTATTTAAAATCTCATCCATTAAATCTACATTTCTATTTCCACCCATTAAAATAACTTTTGCATTAACTTCACTTGCAATTTTAGCTGTAACCTCTTTAAAGTAGGATTGCTTTTCTATGGACTTAATACCTTTCCGTGCTGGCATAAGACCTTTACCAGAAGATTCATTAACAGCACTTACTTCTATTATATCTACTTTAAGTTCATCGATTTTTTTAAATACCTCTAAAGATTCTTCTTCAGTTAACCCTTCATTTTCATCCATAAAATCATCAAAGTTCAGTTTTATCATTACTGGGAAAGCGTCCCCAACCCTATTTTTCACTTCCGTTATTACTTCATAAATTATTCTAGCTCTGTTTTGGATACAACCACCATATTCATCATCTCTTCTATTGTAATAAGGTGTTAGAAATTGACTTAAGAAATAACCATGACCTGCATGACTCCTCCTTTGAAATAAATGCATATCCTGTAAGTATTAAACCCACGCCACCTTTTGCTAAATCCTCATAAAGTTTAATAACTTCATCATTTATATGACCATCTTCTTCTGCCATCTTCATCCAAAGTGCAGAACGAATAAATCTATTTTTCAATTCTAAATTTTTCACCCTTGTTTTATCAAATAAGTTTTTCACCACTTCACATCCTTAGTATTTTTTATTTAATCAAATACACTTCTAATTAAAAGTATACGTCATGATAAAATATGGGACAAGTATGCACTTTTATGTAAGATACCTTACCAAAAGGTTTGAAATACTGCAAATACTGCGATTGCTACATATGATTTTTATTAACTTCTATTAACTCAAGTAACATTCTTAAAAAAATGTTTTTTTTGTTACTATTGCATACTGTTCTATGTCGAGCATTCATCAGCTCTTGGCAATATGAAAAAGGTGTAAAGAGCCAGTAATGGGACGAAGCTGAAAGGCACACTCCACAGTGCCACGAGGAAAGATACCGTGTGCAAAATCGGCGCAACTGCGTATTCCATTTTTAATGTTCGCAGCAGACGGGGATTTGTAATCCCCGTCAAGTTGTGATGAGTAGCATACTGCCAGGTCACATTGAAACCTATTGAAGTCCACAACAAGATGCCGTGATAGACAAGTGCCGCAGTACGCTCCTCTAATTTACCAAAGTGCTCTACCAGCAAGGAAGTGGAAAACGGTTGAAGCGCGATTCCCATGAGAAAAAACAAATTGAGGACGAGCAAGATATGGTTTGTCCGCTGGATATAATGGAACATATCGTGATGTGCCGCCCATGCGATACCAATAAACAAAAAAGAGATAACAAAGGCTCCATATGATGGCCACTGACCTGCAAGAATTTGTAACAATGTCATACCACCTTCTGTTTGAGTGTGTGGCACTTTCAATTCGATGGCAAGCAAAGTCGCAGCAATGGCAATTACGGCGTCGCTGAAAAACTCTAATCGGTCAGTGCTTCTGTGATCATTGTCTACCGTGTTTTTTTGCTTTGCAAAATTCTGTGCATTGGTTTTACTAGATAAATTTTTCACCATATTTAACTCCTTCATAAATCTCTCATGATTATTTTCTTGGGTTTTTTACTTCTGATTTTATTTGTTAATTAATTTTCTTTTCTCATATCGCTCTTTTCCCTTTTCAAATTCTATTCTTTCTTTTTCATCGCTTAGCTCTAACTGTGGTACAACTTTGGGTTTATTATTCTCATCAACTGCTACCATAGTAAAGTAAGCAGAAAGAGCCCTACCACATGTTTTTCTGTTTTGTATATCATCTACGTCTATAGTCAGACAGACTTCAATAGAGCTTTTACCCGTAAATACAACTTTTCCACTACATTTTACTACTGAACCTATTAAAATTGGTTTATGAAACATAATTTCATCAATTCTTGCAGTAACCACATTACTTTCTGAGTGCTTCATTGCAACTGCATAAGCAACAGAATCCATAAGCTTTAGGATTTCTCCACCGAATACATTACCGGCTACATTAGAATGACTTGGAAGCATTACCTGTCCCAATGTTAATTCAGATTCTCTTGATGATTTTTTCATTTGTTAACCTCCGTATCTAAATAAATCTCTCATGTTTTTTTGTACCATGCGCTTTATTTAAATTATATTGCATGCTATAAAAAAGAAAAAGTATGCACTTTTCTGTAAGATAACTTACCAAAAGGTATGAATTGTTGTATTTCCAAAGATTTTCGACAAATTTATTTTCAAGTAAATTGATACTATAACTCCAATGGTATATACTAATACTTATTAATGATGTTTCATTTGATTGATTTTTGTAAGGTAGGTGTAAAAATGATTAGCTATAATGGTAAGGAATACGTTTGTAACATAGACCTCGGAATGGAATTAATTAGAGGAAAATGGAAGGTTGTTATTTTATGTCATCTAAATGATGGTCCAAAGAGATTTTTAGAACTTCAAAGAATAACCTGCGGTGTTAGTCAAAAAGTTCTTAATGAAAAATTACGAGAACTAGAACGAGATGGCTTAATCAGAAAAATAGTTTATGCTGAAGTTCCACCTAAAGTAGAATTTTTGCTTACAGATATCGGGAAAGACCTTTTCCCAGCAATAGATAAGCTACAAGATTGGTCAATTAAGCATTTTCCTAATGAAAATTAATAATTAAAATTATAAACTGTATCAAAAAAGATAGCCTCCCCTATTACTAGGAAAGGCTATCTTTTCTTTTAAATCCAACTTCTAATAAATCAAACTTCTACAAACAAGCTAATACATTATATACTCCATCTTCATTATTGCTTTCTGCAATAAAGTTAGCATGCTTTTTTACATCTTCTGGAGCATTCTCCATAGCATAACTATAATGTGCTGCTTTAAACATAGTTAAATCATTATAATAATCACCAAAAACCATGGTGTTTTTTTCATGTATATTAAATTTTTCTTGCAGTATTTTTATACCATTTCCTTTACTTATTCCTTTATTCATTATGTCTATCCACTTGTCTCCGGATACAACAAATTCTAGCTTATCATTCAAATTTTCCTTTAGATAATCTACTATAGATGAATTTACGCCCTCATCCATATAATAAGTAATCTTGTATATTGGATTTTTTATTTCACTAAAAGATTTTACTATTATTACAGGCACCTGAGAAAATGTGAATTGCTTTAACATATTTTCTGATGGATTCACTGCATATGCATCATTTTCCGCGGCTAAAAATATTTCTTCTCCCATCTTTGGGTTTAAATTTATTACGGACTCTATTTCTTTTTTATCAATGTTATTTGAATATAGTGTCCTCCCCTTATTATTATACTTAACAAGTGCTCCATTATGAGCAATAAATATCATTTTCATATTTACTTTTTCAAAATTTTTGCTAAGTTGAGAGTAAAACCTGCCACTGGCTGCTGCAAACTTTATATCTTTTTCATTAAGAGCACGTATTAAATCAAATACCTTTTCGTTTATATTTCCATTATCATTTAATAATGTACCATCCATATCTGTTGCAATTAGTTTTATCATAAATCTTTTCTCCTTACTTAAATCTTATTAAAAGTGTAGTTTCATTATATCATTACTCTACTAGTATTCATAACTTCATGATTACAGTAAAAAGGAAGCCCCTTATAATGGGTCTTCCTTATATATTTTTTTATTGATTTCTTTAGCAATAGTTTTTCATAATAATACCTCACAATATATTAAAATAGACCCTGTAAATTCTTTAATATTTAAATAATATAACATTTTAAGGGTATTTGTTAAGGGCTTATTGAGATGTAAACCTTTTACATATTATTATGAAGTAACTCAATAGATTTACGTAGTTCTACTACAGAAATTTGACCTGGTGCAGAAACCTTCTTGGCTGCACCAAATGTTAATGCAGAACCAAATAATTCCCCAGATAATCTACTGATAATACCTTTTCCTGCCATAGACATTGTAATAATAGGGCCATTAGCATATTCTTCACTCATAATACGAGTTGCATCTAGGAGTGTAATAACATCCTCCGCACAAGTGGGCATTACAGCGATTTTAGGAAGATCTCCACCTAATTCTTGAGCCTTACATAATCGTGATATAATTTCATGTTTTTCTGGTGTCTTGTGAAAATCATGATTAGAAATAATAACTGCAACACCATTTGCATGCGCTACTTCAACCAATGTTTTTACATCTTTTTCATCATTAAATAACTCAACATCTATAACTTCAACAAGCTTTGACTCAGCAATTACTTTATTTAATTCAACATAAAATGCTGTAGTAACTTGCTTTTGTCCACCCTCTTTAGCACTACGAAAAGTGAAAATAATAGGTTTTTCAACTAGTATCCCTCTAATTGCTTGTAATGCTTGCTTAACTTTATCTATATTTGTAACGTCATTGAAAAAATCTACCCGCCACTCTATAACATCTAAATCAAGCTCTTTTAAAAAATTAGCTTCCTCTAAAAGGTCTGAAATAGTTTCTCCTACCATTGGCACACAAATTTTAGGTAGGCCTTCACCAATTGTAACATCTTTAATTTTAATTGTTGTTTTCATTATTAACCATCCTTTCAAATTTACAAAAGAGCAGCTCTTAATACTAGCTGCTCTGCACTAATTTGTTTATTAAATTATTTAAATAGTAGTTCTCTGATGTAATCTACTGGCATTTCTTTATCTGTCCATATTTTAAAAGCAGCCGCACCTTGCCATAGCATCATTCCTAAGCCATTGACAGTTTTACATCCTTGCTCCCTAGCTAATTTAAGTAATAAGGTTTCACTAGGTACATAAACAGTATCTGCAACTATTAACTCCGAACGTAACATAGTAGCATCAGTAATTAAACTTTGATCTTGTAATGGTTTCATCCCAACACCTGTTGCATTAGTGAAAATAGCACTATCTAAAATTTCACGACGCAAACTATCTTTGTCTTCTAAATCGTATAAGGTTGCTTTGCAATCTGTTTTTTCATTAATAAGAGACACTGTTCTCTGTGCATTTTTATAAAACTCATCCTTACGATTAAAAATAGATAATTCACATACACCATCTAGCGCTGCTTGAATGCTAACAGCCGTTGCTGCACCACCTGCACCACAAATGGTCATTTTCTTTCCGATAATGTTAACACCGGCTTGCTTGAGTCCAAGCATAAATCCAGTTCCATCAGTAATATGTCCAGTAAGTACGCCTTTATCATTAACAATTGTATTAACAGCACCAACCATTTCAGCTGCTGGTGACAATTTATCTAAATATTTTAACACTACTTGCTTGTTTGGCATTGAGACATTTGATCCACGCATTCCGAGTGCTCGAATTCCTTTAATTACATCCTCCAATTGATCATTTCCTACTTCAAAAGCAAGATAAGCATAGTCTAGCCCAAGTTTAGCAAAAGCCTCATTGTGCATTGTTGGAGATAAGCTATGCCTGATTGGTGTTGCCATTAAACCGATGAGTTCTGTATGTCCTGTAATTCTTTCTGCCATTTTTATTACTTCCCTTCGTGTACTTATTTTAATAATACTAAACACTCTTTTATATAACCTTTATAATAAAATATACTCTTTATTATAACAGTACTAGCGTAATATTTACATTGCACCTATCTTTTCCAATATAAGAGTTAGTTCACTTCCTTCGCGAACACCATCCATTATTTTTCTTGCTCTAGCGCTATCACCTATATTAATTATTTCAACTTTCTTTTCGGAGAAATATTCTTGCAAATCTTTTAAACTTTCATCTACTGGTTTCATACCAAGGCATACAAATCCATAATCGAAATCTATATTTTCTTGATTTTCACCTTTTTTAACCTTGAAATGGTCAGAGGCTACTTCAACAAGCGATGTGCTTGTGTTTACATCTACATTATATTCTTTTATTATAGACATCATAGAAACTTTAGTAATCACGTCTAAATCACGTCCAAGCATTGGCATCATTTCAACTATAGTTACTTTTGCTTTTCTTTCTGCAAAGAATTCTACAACATCAAGGCCTACAGCTCCACCACCAATAACTGCTATCTTTTTACCTTCAAGTTCAAGGTTTTTAAATTTTTCAATATTATTAAGCATTCCAAATATTGAATATAAATTTTCACCTGCTTTATCAATACGTTCAAGCAAACCTTTAATTGGCGGAAGTAAGGGTTTTGATCCAGTAGCATTTACTATAATATCCGGATTTAGATTTTCTATCATTTTTACATCCGGTTTTGTATTAGTAAACATGGTAAAGTTACTAAATTTTTTAATTTTATTAAGTAGATAATCTGGGAAGTATGAAATTCTATGTTTATCTGGTAATTTTGAAATCTCTCTTGCAAGTCCACCTAAATATGGCTTTTGTTCAAATAAAAACGTTGTACATCCGAGTTCCGTTGCTGTGCCAGCTGCCTCAAGTCCTGCAGTACCACCACCAATAACTACTACATTTGTCTGCTTTTTAACCTTTACGTTTTTATAAGGGTTTTCATTAATGATGTCTGGATTAACTGTACATCTAATTGGTCTATTTAACCCTATTCTATAACCGGCACAGCCTATATTACATGAAATGCATTTTCTAATAACATCTTCTTCACCATTTTTAACTTTTTCTACCCAGTAAGGATCAGCTATTAGCCCACGTCCTATGCCTATTAAATCAGCATCTCCTCTAGCCAAAATCTTTTCAGCTATTTCTGGGTCTCTTATGTTTCCTGTTGTTATTGTAGGTTTATTGAATTTTTCTCTTACAGCTTTTGACATATATGAACGCCAACCATCCTCAAGACTCATCATATCTATTTGGTATTGCAATGAATCATTTAAGCCTGCAGACACGTCAAAAATATCAACTTCGTCATTTAAGTATTCTAATAGTTTTAAAGTATCTTCTAAAGTGTTGCCGCCAGCTAAAAGCTCATCTGCACTTATTCTTAACATAATAGGGAACTGTGGTCCCACTTCTGCTCTTACGCTATCAATTATCATTCTTGCAAATTTTGATCTATTTTCAGCACTACCACCAAATTCATCCTTACGGTTGTTATAAATAGGTGATAAAAATTGACTGATTAGATATGAATGCCCTGCGTGTATTTCAACTGCATCAAAGCCTGCTACTTGTACTCGTTTTGCTGCTTTACCATATCTCATAACTATATCTAGTATTTCACTTTTTTCGAGCGGTCTAGGAATTGCTCCACCTGTTTTTGACGGAATATTTGAAGATGAAACTGGCTGGCAACCTATTCTTTCTGGTACAGCTGATGCTCCTGAATGGTTAATTTGTATAGCAACGCATGCGCCATACTTGTGTAATCTTTCAGTAAGCTCATACAAAGATGGCATAAAGCTATCAATGTCTATTCTAAGTTGTGTTGTTCCATTAGATCCTAAAGGAAATTGAACACTTACATTTTCAACAATTATGAGGCCTGTTCCACCTTTTGCTCTTTGTTCGTAATATTTAATATGGTCTTCATTAATTTCACCATTCTGGCCTGCAAAATTTGTACCCATTGGTGGCATAATAATTCTGTTTTTTATTGTCATATTTTTAACTTTTAGTGGGTTAAAAATATTTTTGTATTTTATCATTTTTGACCTCCTATATGTATTTATAATATAAAAAATTCACTTGCGCGCATTAAAAACATTCTAGTGCTCTAATTTACCTAATATGTATCTATAAGGTTTGTTATACTTTTAACATGATATCCATTACAAATTCATTATACTCCAGCTGTACTTATTAATCTAATTGATATTTTATGCTTAATCTATAGAATTTGTCTATATGTTTTGGTATACTAAATATTAAGAAGAATCAACAAACACTAACTAATGATATGAAGGGATTGAAATTTAATGAATTTAAAACATCTTGAATATTTTCGTATACTTGCAAGCCTAGAACACTACACACGGGCGGCTGATCAGTTGTTTATTACCCAACCAACTTTAACTAATGCCATATCAGTGCTAGAAAAAGAACTAGGTACTCAGTTATTTGAAAAAAAAGGTAGAAATACTCACTTAACAAAATATGGCCACTTTTTTCTAACATATGTAAATACTGCGTTAGACACTTTGGAAAAAGGAGAAAAAGAATTGCGACAACTGACCAGTCCATCCCATGGTACCATTGATTTTGCATTTATTTACACTTTAGGACCTCATTTCGTACCAAGGATGATACAGACTTTCTCCAGTGAGGTAGGTAATGAGAATATCTCATTTTCCTTCAATCAAGGAAATACAAAAGACATTATCCATGGACTTAAAGATGGAAAATTTGATTTAGCTTTCTGCTCTTTTTTAGAGGATGAACCAGATATTGATTTCATTCCTCTAGTACAGCAAGAACTTGTCATCATCGTTCCACCCAACCACCCACTTGCAAATTGTGATTCCATCGATTTGAAAGACACCGCCGCCTACCCCTTTGTCTACTTTAATAAGCAAAGCGGTGTCCGTCCTCTTATTGACAGTTTGTTTAAAAAGGTTGGCATCACACCAAAAATAGTATGTGAAGTTGAAGAAGATAATGCTATGGCGGGTTTAGTCTCCATAAACTATGGTATTGCAATAATTCCACGCATATGGTTACTAAATCATTATGATGTAAAAATTTTACCAATACACTCTCCACTTCATGAACGATTTATATATATTGCATCTATGAAAAATAAATATTTGAGTCCAACAATTCATCTATTCCGCGATTTTGTTATTAAATACAGTAAAGTGCATTCTTTAACTAAAGGTAATCATGTATAAAAAATGACCCCTTAAATGGCCACAACTCTTTTTTAGTTGTATTCATTTAAGGGGGTATAGTTCATAATTTAATTAATCAGAAATTACAATACGAGCAGGTTTTCCGATAATAAATATATAGGACAACGCCCCTAGAATACCCATAGAAGAAACAAAAACCAAAGCAGAAGAATAAGATCCGGTTCTTGCAATTAGATAACCTACTATGGCTGGAGATAATGCTCCCCCCAAATTAGCTATAAAGTTGTAAGTGCCATAAGATAAACCTAATAGTTCTTTCGGCGCTATCTCAGACAACAGTGCCCAAGAAATAGCTGATGCCATACCCTGTCCAAAAAATGCAATACACATGAATGTTATAATAATATTAACATCATTGGTATAGTTAGACCCTATCATCACAGAAGACAATATCAAACCCAAAATAACTGGGAGCTTACGTGAGATTCCTAGCCCATATCCTTTGGATATCATCCAATCTGACCACTTGCCAGCAACTAGTACTCCAGCAATTGCTGCAAAGTAAGGAAGAGATCCGTAAATTCCAACTTTTAATATACCCATGTGTTTTTCAGTTACAAGATAAGATGGAAACCATGTCATAAAAAAGAATAGTATAGCGGCATTTGCAAAAGCAGTTATGTACATACCACCTAGTTGACGGTTTATTAACAATTTTTTTATCTGTTTCCAAGTAAATTTCTTTTGTTCTACGATGGTATCAGAAAGGCCACCACCATTTTTAATGAGATCAATCTCTGCTTTATTAACACCTTTAGATTTAGCCGGATCATTATAACAGAGAAACCAAATGACAGAAAAAATAATGCCTAATAATCCAGTAGTGATGAAAATAGATCTCCATCCGAAGGTTACTAGCAACCAAGTGAGAATAGGAGTACATAGTGCAAGTCCTACATATTCAGAACCAGTATAAGCTCCAATGGCGAGTCCACGTTCCTTAGATGGAAACCATGTAGTAACAATACGAGTGTTTGCAGGAAAAGCAGGCGATTCAAAAAATCCAAGGCCAAGGCGACAAAAGATTGTACTAGTAAAATTATAGGTAAAACCCATAATCATGGTTAAAATAGACCATCCGCAAAGTGCAGTTCCATATACTATTTTAGATCCAATGCGATCAAGAAGCCAGCCGCTAGGAATTTGCATACATGTATATGACCAACTTAAAGCAGAAAATATTAATCCCATCTTCGCGGGGCCTAATAGAAACTCCTTTGACAAAAATGGAGCAGCTACCGCAAGATTAGCACGATCCAAATAATTTATAAAAGTTATTGTACAGATCAAAAATAGTATAAACCATCGCCTCTTAGTTGGTTTTTCTTCTAATTTACCTGAAATTGTTTGTCTCATTGTTCTTGCCTCCAATTTTAATTAAACCTATATTATACAATAATAGTAAATGAAGGTTTGAAATTATCTCCACCTTTTCCCCTACCTCACACATGGCGTAAGACTATTGTGCTCACCACATGTTTTAACAAATTATTACATTTAAGTAAATTACTTTGAATTGGTTTAGATATTATCTATATTATTGCTTTTTTAGCATACTGTTTATTTACAAACAATGCAAGTAAAATTCCGACAATAGTTATTCCTACATTGAATAAAAGTATATGTTTAGGTCCATCTACACCACCAGCTTTTGTAATAACACTAGCAATATTTAAAATAATGTAGTTTGCAAAACTTGAAGAAATCATAACTATGGATGTAATCTTACCTTTGTTTGATGGGAACATACCGTTTGCTGTTGATACAGCTAACTGAAGTACACCGCCTGCTGCTGCGTATCCAATTACAAATCCACCTAGTAAACACATAGTTGGTGTTTGTACAAAGTATAAAACTAGCAACATAATTGTAGATATTACAGGATAAATCACAAGGATTCTAATTGGTTTAACACCTTTTTTTATAAAAGCTGCAGTTACTAATATAGCAACCATTGATCCCATTGCATAGAATGATTGAATATTTTTTGGGTTAGTCATACCATATAATTTACCTAATTCCTGATTGCAGTTTAACCATAATTGAAATGTAGATGTAGCTGTAAATGCGATTAATATGATTGCAATACTAGTTGGAGTAAATTTCATTTTTTCTTTTTTATTAATAGATCCACCTTTTTCTGTTTGAACATTTCCGTTCCTTGGTGGAAATGGCATGAATGCAATTAAAATACCATCTATAACTAATAAAACGGCCACTACGTAGAAAATAGTTTTATATGGCATTTGATTTGTTGCAATGAACCCAATCATAAATGGAAGTAAAAATTGTCCAATAGATATTGAAAATTTTGTAAACATATTAGCAACATCACCGGATTCTACAAAGATTTCCAGACATGATGGGGTAACGCACGTATCTAAGAATGAATTAGCTACGCCTCCAAGCAATGCAAATGCATAAGCAATATACATGTTTGGTGCCAATACAATACCAATAAAATAAGCTGCGTAACAAGCTACGCCGATTAATCCAGAAACTCTTCTTCCGAATTTATCTGAAATAGGTCCAGCAAAGGGAAGTGTAATTAAACGTCCTAAACCTAATGCCGCAATAACAGTGAGGACAATACTTACATCAATAGTACCATTAGCGAGTTTTTCTGCACCCCACGCACCTGCGAAGCTACTTTTATATTGTCCTAAAATTGATACCCCGATACCGTGTATAAAATATGTGAAATATAATGCCAGTGCAGTTGGAATGTATTTTTTATTATTCATTTTTTTCTCCTCTTTTTTGTTAATTTTTTAACTTCTTATGACACAGTTATTAGATTGGATGTAAAAATCGAATCCAATACTGACCTTAGACCTTACTTAAAATATAATTCCTGAACTTCTTTCACCGGCATTTCTAATCCAGTATATAATTTAAAGGCTTCTGCACCTTGCCATAATAGCATTCCTAAACCACCCACTGTTTTACAACCAGCAGCCTGCGCATCCTCCAAAAATTTTGTTTGCTTTGGATGATACACTGTGTCTGCTACAATTAAGTCTTTTCTGAAAACACTTGTATCTTTTATATTCGTTTGATCGACTTTAGGATGCATTCCTACAAGTGTTCCATTGATTAAAATATCACTGGATGCAATTTCTTCATTGAGTTTTTGAATATCCTCTAAATCATATAAATTGACAACACATTCTGGCACTTCTCTTTTGATGCTTTCAACAGTATTCTCAGCTTTTACATAAAACGCATCCTTTATGTTGAATATAGAAATTTCTCTAGCTCCATCTAAAGCTGATTGCACCTGAATGGCTGTTGCTGCCCCTCCACAGCCCAAAACAGTTATTTTTTTGCCTTTTATTTCAACGCCCTCTTCTTTTAAACTACGGACAAATCCAATTCCATCAGTCATATGACCAGTTAATTTTCCGTCATCATTAACTATTGTGTTGACCGCTCCAATGATACGCGCTGCAGGCGAAAGTTCGTCCATATATTTAATAACTTCACTTTTACATGGCATTGTTACATTTGCGCCTCTCATATGAAAAGTTTTTATAGCCGCAATGGAATCCTGTACTTTTTCAATAGGAATATCAAAAGCTAAATATGCGTAGTCTAATCCTAATTTTTGAAAACTGCTATTATACATAACTGGGGACTTGGAATGCCCTACTGGTGTGCCTATTAATCCTAATAAACCTGTAGTTCCTGAAATATTATATTCCATGATTATAATCTCCTTAAATATCTTATTGTTTTAAAGAACACAATTTTATATTTTCATTGCTGTTTCAAATGCTTCAGCTGTTGCATCAAGTGCTTTACGAGCTCTTGTTGCATCACCGATAACATAAGTTTCTTTTACTATCTTCTTAACTTCTTCGCTTATTGGATCGTAATTACGTGATCCCATGGAAAGAACTACTGAATCAAATCCATCAAGAAGATGGTCCTTTCCTTCACAATCTGTATAAGCAACACCGCCTTCAAAGAACTTAGCAACTTTTGCACCTGTAACAGTTTTAATGTTGTATTCTTTGAAATCCTTCATTAAGAATATTCTATGCTCAGACATTACATCTGCAGCCACCGCATCACGAAGTTCGATTACTGTAACATCATGTCCCTGCTCTCCTAAGAAATCAGCAGTTTCAGCTCCTACCATTCCGCCTCCTACAACAAGAACCTTTTTGCCGCAAGCTTCTTTTCCATCAAGAAGATCTACTGCATGTATTAATCCTGAATCATGGATTCCTGGGATATTAAGCACTAATGGTATAGAACCTGTACAAATAATTACTACTTCTGGTGCTTCAGTTGATACCATTTCAGGTGTCACTGCTGTATTTAATTTAACTTTAACTCCATACATTTCACATTTTTTAACATAACTTCTTACCATGTTTGTAAGATCGCCTTTTCCTGGTGGGAATGCTGCAAGACGCATTTGTCCACCAAGTGTATTTGATGATTCATATAATGTTACATCGTGGCCTCTCTTAGCCGCCAATGCTGCTGCATATAAACCAGCTACCCCTCCGCCTACAACCATTATCTTCTTTGCTTTATCCGCAGGCTTTATTTCACCTTCATGTCCAACCATTGGGTTTACAAGACATGTGATTGGTTTTCCCTGATACATGTTTGGAACGCATCCCTGAAGACATCCGATACATGGATTCAATTCATCAAGCTTTCCAGATGCAGCTTTATTTGGTGTATGTGGGTCAGCAAGACTCTGACGTCCAAATGCAACTAGGTCAGTTCTTCCTTCACGAACCATAATTTCTGCAAAATATGGCTCTGTGTAACGTCCAACTGTGATTACTGGAATGCTTACAGCACGTTTTATTTCTGAAACCTGCTCAGCATTGAATCCGCCGTGAAGAACTGTAGGTGCCCACATATACTGATCTTTGATATGTACAGCACGTGAAACGTTAAGTCCGTCAACTCCGCAGTCTTCTAAGTAAGCAGCAATTACAGCACTGTCATGAATGTCTAATCCACCGTCTACTTCGTCAGAGCTATTTATACGGCAAATGATTGCTATAGAGTATCCAACTTTTTTACGTATGTTTGCAATGATCAATTTAGCAATTCTCATTCTGTTTTCAAAGCATCCGCCAAATTCATCTACACGCTTGTTTGTTCTTGGTGAAAGAAAGCTACTAACTAGATATCCGTGTGCACAGTGAACTTCCACTGCATCAGCTCCTGCTTTTTTAGCACGAAGTGCCGCATCTCCGAAGAATTCAACAATTTCATAGATTTCTTCTGTTGTCATTGATTCAGGTGTATCTTTTCCATAAACTGAAGGAATTGCAGAAGCAGCTTTTATTGGATATCCTGCAGCTGCTGCGTTTCCGTCAGGGCCTGCATGCTGAAGCTGTATGGATATTTTAGCGCCTTCTGTATGACAAGCATCGATTACTTTTTTGAAGCTTTCTATAGTGCTATCATCAAATAAGCATGGCTTGCGAACTCCGCCTTTAGCTATAGGAGATACAACAGTGGCCTCGAAAGTTATTAATCCGAATCCGCCTATTGCACGTTCACGGTAATAAGCAAGTGACCTGCCGCTCATTGTTCCGTCTTCATTTGCATAATTGTTTCCCATAGGTGAAACTACAAATCGATTTGGAACCGTCATCGAGCCTATTTTTATTGGTGTAAACATAGATTTAAATTTCATAAAATAGATCATCCTTTCTTAATTAAATCAGTATATAATATATTATCTTTTGTTATTTTGACTTTGGAGATACTTCTGGCCAAGCTTTGTCCAGTACTTTTTTAGTATTGTCATATGTGAATTTAGCTGCTTCGGCAACACCTTTTGCTAAAATAGCATCGCTTATTACTTCAACACCGATACATGCAGGTTTGATACCTTTTTCTTTGATCATACGAACAAAGCCTTCTGTTATATTAATTCCAGTACCTGGTGCAAGTCTGTCATGCATTGATTCTTCTCTTAAGATAGATTCTGCATAAGGTCTTTCATAAACATCGTTAATCTGGATAGATACAATCTTATCAGCTGGAATACCTTCTAATAATTCAACATCATTTTCCTGATTTGCTCTTACCCAATGCCATGAATCCAAAATAAGTTTAGCGTTATGACAACCGGAGCCTTTAACTACTGCCCAACCCTTTTTAACATCTGGAATACCGCTGTATGGCATAGGTTCTACACCTATTACGTACTTGCCTGCTCTTTGACATAATTCTTTTAACTTCTGTGCAGTATGTTCTACACTGTAATTTTCCATTAAGCCAATATTGATATGTTGAACACCGAATAATCCACACATATGGAAGCATAATTGTTCTTTGTATTTTTGTTCATAAGAACGCTTGTCTTCAGCCCACATTGTTATGTATTCAACTTCGGTAACCTTCATATCATACTTTTTAAGAATATCAAGAATATCTGAATCGAACAAACCTTCGTTTAATGCATCTACATATGTTTCAGCACGAAGACCTATTGCTTCATAGCCTGCGTCTTTTGCTGCTTTAACTCTTTCCTCAAATTTACACTGATCTCCTAATGTCCATGAACTAACTGTAATTGGAGGGCATTGATTTTTCTGAACCCCATTAGTATTTTTCGTAGCTTTATTATTCATAATATATTCCCCTTCCTATTAATTGAATTGATATTTATTTGTCAAAATTTAGTTGTTTTGTCTATAAATTTTTAGATCATATATGTTGAATCACATTTTGTAATCGATTTTTAAGATCTATAGGCTTATTATATTACATGAATTTCACAAATACTAATTGATAATATTCTAACAATCAATAGATTTTGTATATACATCATGATATAATTGGAAGCAACAACATAGGTGTATTATGAAAGTAGGTTATTAAATTGAATTTATATCATTTACGTTATTTTGTAACTCTGGCGCATTTAGAACATTATACAAAAGCTGCAGAGGAGTTAATGATTACACAACCCAGTTTAAGTCATGCTATCTCTTTACTAGAAAAAGAACTGGGAGTTTTGCTGTTTGAAAAAGAAGGCAGAAACATTGTCCTTACAAAGTATGGAAGAATTTTTTTAGTTGATGTAACAAACTCTCTAGAAATCCTTGATTCAGGTATAAAAACTTTTAAAATGATCAGTAATGGAGAGGGTAGAATTGACTTCGCCTTTCTTAGGACATTGGGAACGGATCTTGTCCCACAGATTACTAGAGATTTTTTGCAAGCACATCAAGAAAAATCAATCCAATTTCACTTTCACAACGGAGCAACAACTGCGGATATTATTCAGGGACTTAAAGACAGGGAATATGATCTTGCCTTTTGCTCTAAAATTGAGAAAGAACAGAGCATTGAGTTTACACCAATTTCCAAGGAAGAATTAGTATTAATTGTTCCTATTGATCATCCCCTTGCCGTTAAAGAGACAATAAATTTAATTGAGACTATTCCATATCCTCAAATCTTCTTTTCACAAAAAAGTGGTCTTAGACCTATAATTGACGACTTATTTAAACAAATCGGTGAACAACCCCAAATTGCCTATGAAGTTGAAGAAGATCAGGTAATTGCCGGATTGGTTTCTAAAAATTTTGGCATTGCAGTTTGTCCTAATATGTCTATCCTGAACTCTATGGATTTGAAGATTCTTAAGATTGTAAGCCCTAGTTTTGAAAGAAATTTTTATTTAGCAGTAATGAAAGACAGGTACTTGGCACCAGTTGTTCAGGAATTTAAAAACTTCATTGTCGAACATGCAAAAATATAATTATATATTTTAATTTGACAAAAAAAATGGAAAAGAACTACTTATCTTAAGCAGTTCTTTTCCATTTATTATTTTATTATATCGTTTAGGTACTGTTAACAAATAATTCTATAAATAATTTAGAAAGCAATAACTAACTACATTGCTTTGTACTTTGTTTATCATTATACATATTTTTATCTGCAATTTTTATTAGTTCTTCAAAAGTAACACCATCATTAGGAAATAATGAGTAACCAAAACTTATTCCAGTATTTTTTTCAGGTAGAATTTCATAGACTGCTTGTTTTATTTTTAAAATGATTAATTGTAAGTCTTGAATATCTATATATTTTAAAAGTATAACAAACTCATCTCCACCAATTCTAGCAATGTGACCTTTTAACGCTATTAAATCCGTCATGATTTTAGTAGCACTAGTAATATAATTGTCTCCAATTAAATGACCCAAGCTATCATTGATTTTTTTTGTTCCATCAAGGTCACAAACAATAACATAAAAAGAACTCCTTGCTTCATTAAACAGGTTATAAATTTTTTCTATTCCATTTCTATTTAATACCCCTGTCATACCGTCAGTTAATGCAATTTGTTCAAATTGTATAATCATTTTTTTGGTGTAATTACTCCATAATATTACACCTACTACGTAAATAATCCCCCCCAGAGTAAAGCAGATTTTTATTAACATATAAATAATTTTATAATTTTTCATGAAAACAATCATATCTAAAAAAGTACCAATAGTAAGTAAGCTAAGTCCTACAATTAATACAACAAATGTATATGTTCTAGATTTCCAATTTTTTTTAGTAAAAGTTAATAATCTTAACGTATAAAAAAGAAGTAATGAAACAAATAGAAAAATAACTATTTTTCGTGTCTCCGCCATGTATTAGCTCCTTCATCTTTATTTATAAAAAAACACTCAAAGTTATTATAAAATTTCTTACTTTTTAATGTTTGACATACATAGTTATTCTACCATCGTTACTATTTATAGTCAATTGCCACATAAAAAGTAAATGCTCAACTATTGAAATAATATAATATGGCCTCTCCTATTAATAGGAAAGGCCATATGCATACTTAACTCATAAAATTTATAAACATATCATAAACATAATTAGATATTCATTTAGAGTCTATTTATGTTATATCATTACTTTGCATATATTGTTTGTAAATTCTACAGGGTCATTAATTGGTAATCCTTCAATAAGCAAAGCTTGATTATATAAAATATTAGTATATAAATCAAATTTAGCTTTATCTTTTTCGAAAGACTCCTTAAGTGCTTTAAACATATCGTGATTTATATTTATTTCTAAAACCTTATCTGCTTTTATATTTTCGTTGTTAGGCATAGAATTTAGTACTTTTTCCATTTCTATTGTAAGCTCACCATCATTTGATAAACATACTGGATAGTTTTTAAGTCTCTTAGATGCCCTAACATCCTTGACCTTACCGGACAAAAGATTTTTCATGCTTTCAAATAGTTCTTTACTCTCTTTATCATCCACATTAGAGTCCTTATCATTTTCCTTTGTTTCTATACCTAAGTCACCACTTGATACAGATTTAAACTCTTTTTCTTTATATTTCATAATCATTTTTATAGCAAATTCATCTACATCATCTGTAAAGTATAGAATTTCAAATCCACTATCTGATACCATTTCAATTTGTGGTAATTTTTCTATTCTTTCATTTGATTCTCCTGCAGCATAATATATATATTTTTGACTTTCTGGCATTCTAGAAACATATTCATCTAAAGTGACCATTTTCTTCTCTTTTGATGAATAGAACAATAATAAATCTTGTAATACATCTTTATTACTTCCAAAATCACTATAAATACCATACTTTAATTGTCTTCCAAAGGATTTATAGAATTCATCATATTTTTCTCTTTCATTTTTCAATAAATTATCTAACTCATTCTTAATTTTAGTTTTGATGTTTTTAGCTATAAGTTTTAGCTGTCTATCATGTTGTAATACTTCTCTAGATATATTAAGTGACAAGTCCTCTGAATCGACTATTCCCTTTACAAAACTAAAATAGTCAGGCAATAAATCTGCACACTTATTCATAATTAAAACGCCACTTGAATATAACTCTAAACCTTTTTCATATTCTTTTGTATAGAAATCATAAGGCGTTTTTTCTGGAATATACAAAATTGCGTTATAACTTATAGCACCATCAACACTAATATGAATATGCTTTGCTGGTTTGTCAAAACCATAATGCTTTTCAGCGTAGAAGTTATCATAATCTTCATCTTTAAGTTCACTTTTATTTTTTCTCCATATTGGAACCATGCTATTTACAGTCTTTTCAACTGTAAAGTCTTCGTGCTCAGTTTCACTGCCTTCTTTAAGTCTTGATTCACTTACTTCCATTTTAATTGGATATCTAATAAAATCAGAATATTTCTTTATAATAGCTTTTATACCATATTCCTCAAGATATTCATCATAGTTTTCATCTTCTGTATTTTCTTTTATTTTAAGTATAATATCTGTACCAACAGAGTCTTTTTCGCAAGGTTCTATAGTATAACCCTCTGCACCATTAGATTCCCATTTATAGGCTTTATCACTACCTAAAACTCTACTTATAACAGTAATATTATCAGCAACCATAAATGCTGAATAGAATCCTACGCCAAACTGTCCAATTATGTCATACCCATCTTTTATTTCATTTTCTTTTTTAAATGCCAAAGATCCGCTCTTAGCTATAACTCCAAGGTTATCACTAAGTTCTTCTTCTGACATTCCAATACCTGTATCAGAAATTTGTAATATTCTAGTTTTCTTATCATTAGCTATTGTAATATAGTAGTTCTCTTTATTAAAAGTTAATGACTCATCTGTTAATGTCTTATAATAAATTTTATCAATAGCATCACTAGCATTAGAGACAAGTTCTCTTAAAAAAATGTCCCTATGAGTATATATTGAATTTACCATCATATCGAGAATTCTTTTAGACTCCGTTTTAAACTGCTTTTTTTCCAATTAAAATTTCCCCTTCCGTACAAATCCTATTTATTTATTTGTTAGCACTCTATCTTGTCGAGTGCTAAATATACTTCTAAAATACACCTTTTTTTATAATTTGTCAATGCACTATTTTCCAATTACATTATTTAACCCTTACATTTAATATTATTGCTTTATGCAATTCACTATATTTTATCATGTTTAACTATGGTAATGCAAAAAAATATAATAATTTAAAAATATAGGCATTCCTCATTTGGAATGCCTATATTTATGTTATATAAAAATTATGAGCTCTTAGTGTATACCTACAACATCTTCTCTCTTTTGTTTTTTATTGCATATCTTTTTCCTTCTTGTTTCAAGTTCGGTAGCTATATCTTCTACTTTTACTCCCTTTAACACCATAAGTACTAAGGTATGATATACTAAATCGGATATTTCTGAAACTATTTCTTTTGGGTCGTTATTCTTGCTGCTAATAATAACTTCTGCACTTTCTTCTCCAATTTTTTTTAGCATTTTATCCAAGCCCTCTTCAAAAAGATAACTAGTGTAAGAGCCTTCTATAGGATTTCCTTTTCTTTCTTCAATTACTTTATAAAGTTCCTGTACTACGTTTATTTCGCTCATATTTATTAACTCCTTTTCTATTTATTTTTAACATCTTTGTTAATTTTGCTATTCCTTTTTTATTTAACTATACCTCGGAGTTCCAAATTTCTCTGTAAAAACAACTTTCACTGCCAGTATGGCAAGCTACTCCAATTTGCTCTACCTTTATAAGAATTGTATCTCCATCGCAATCAATTTTTATACTTTTTACATATTGAAAATGTCCTGAAGTTTCTCCTTTGTTCCAGAACTTATTTCTAGATCTACTCCAAAACCAAGTTGTTCCAGATTCCATAGTTCTTTTCAAAGATTCTTCATTCATGTATGCAAGCATTAAAACCTTTCCACTATTATTATCTTGCACTATTGCAGGTAGTAATCCATTATTAAATTGAATTTTCATTATGTCTTCCACAAAAGCCACCACATTTCTTTATTTTAATTATAGTCTAATTTCTACACCTTTATTTTTAAGATACTGTTTTACTTCTCTTATGGATAGTTCTTTGTAATGAAACAGTGAAGCTGCCAATGCAGCATCCGCTCCACTTTTTTCAAAAACCTCATAAAAGTCTTCTATCTTTCCACAACCACCTGACGCAATCACAGGAATATTTACACAACTAGTAATTGCATTTAAGAATTCTATATCATATCCTTTTTTTGTTCCATCTGCATCCATACTGGTTAACAGAATTTCTCCGGCCCCTAATTTTTCTATCTTTTTAGCCCACTTAACTGCATCAAGTCCTGTATTAATTCTTCCACCATTTATAACTACATGCCACCCTAAACCGTCCTCATTCTTTTTTCCATCTATAGCAACTACTACACATTGACTTCCAAATTTCGCTGCTGCCTCTGCAATAAGTTGTGGATCTCTAATGGCTGCAGAGTTTATAGATATTTTATCTGCTCCAGCTCTAAGGGTTTCTTTAAAATCCTCTATAGTCTTAATTCCTCCACCTACCGTCAGTGGAATAAACACCTTTTCAGCGGTTCGCTTTATCACATCCAGCATTGTTTTTCTTCCCTCATGAGTGGCTGTTATATCTAGAAACACAATTTCATCTGCACCTTCACTGTTATAAAATTCTGCGATTTCTACAGGATCTCCTACATCTGTTAAATTTATAAAGTTTATTCCTTTCATTACTCTTCCCATTGTTACATCCAGACAAGGAATGATTCTCTTAGTAAGCATTGGCTACACCCCTTCCCGTAAGGATTGCTTCTGCTAGGGATATATTTCCACTGTAAAGCGCTTTTCCTATAATAGCTCCATACATATTCATCTTCTTGAGCTTTTTTATATCTTCAATACATTTCATACCACCAGAAGCAATAATATTACAGGATACTTTTTCATTTATCTTCCCTGTCGCTTCAAAATTAGGTCCGGTCAAAGTGCCATCTCTACTTATATCTGTAAAAATAATGGTTTTCACTCCTATATCTTCCATTTGTTTTGCAAAATCTATATATTCTATTTTACTACTTTTCTTCCAACCTTCCACTGCTACATACCCATCCCTTGCATCAATTCCAATGGCAATTTTATCCCCAAATTTTTTTACTGATTCTTTTACCAAAGATGGATTATTCAAAGCTGCAGTACCCAATATTACTCTATTTAAACCCTTTTTAAGTAACATTTCAATGGTATCTAAACTTCGTATCCCTCCACCTAACTGTATAGGGATTTTTATACCATTTATAACTTGATTTATACTATTTCCATTTCCAATAGTTCCACTTAGTGCCCCATCCAAATCTACCATATGTAGATATTCTGCTCCTTGAGCTTCAAAGCTTAGGGCCGTTATTAGAGGATCCTCCCCTACCACCTCTGATGAAGAAAATTCACCCTGATAAAGTCTGACACACTTTCCATTTCTTAAATCTATAGCAGGAAATATTTTCATTTCACCATCTCCCCAAAGTTTTTAAGTATTTTCATTCCAGCATCTCCACTTTTCTCTGGATGAAACTGCATACCAAATATATTCCCTTTACTTACAATTGCAGGTATCTTTTTTTCATATATACTATAGGCGTTCACTATATTTTCCTCAAGGACTTGTGCATAATAAGAATGAACGAAATATACATAACTCTTTTCCTTTACGCCTTCTAGCAATGGAATATAAGTTTCAAAAGATAAATCATTCCAGCCCATATGTGGTATTTTTATTGAACCTTCTAATTTCTTAATGGTTCCTTTTAAAAGACCCAATCCCGCGCACCTTTCAATTTCTTCACTTTCTTCAAAGAAAAGTTGCATGCCGAGACATATGCCAAGTATTGGCTTACCTTCTTTTGCAGCTGCTTTTATTACCACATCTAGTCCCTTATCCTTTAAATTTTTCATTGCATCTGGAAAGGCACCAACACCTGGAACAATAATGCTACTACTTTTTGCTATTTCCTCATTATCTGAAGATATAATTGAAGGAATATTCAGCGCTTTGAGTGCATTTTGAACACTTTTCAAATTTCCCACACCATAATCCACTATAGCTATCATTGCATTCCTCCTTATAAGCATCCTTTTGTAGAAAGTACGCCTTTTATTCTCTTGTCATAGGTTAAGGCTTCACTTAAAGCTTTTCCAAAAGCTTTGAATAGCGCTTCCACCATGTGATGATTATTTTTACCATAAAGCACCCTTGCATGGAGTGTAATTCCACTATTTGCTGCAATAGCCCTAAAAAATTCCTCTACCATCTCTGTATCAAAGCTTCCAAGTCGATCTACTGTAAAATTTCCTTCAAATACGAGGTAGGGTCTACCACTTAAATCTAAGGACACCGTAGCCAGTGTTTCATCCATAGGTACAAAACTGGTTCCATATCGCTTAATTCCCTCTTTGCCCTTCATAGCTTCCTTAATGGCACTACCAAGCACTATACCAACATCTTCAATTGTATGATGAGAATCCACGTTCAAATCCCCTTCTACATTTACACTTAAATCCAAAAGTCCATGTTTTGCAAAAAGACATAACATATGATCAAAGAAACCTATGCCTGTATCGCCTTCATACTTTCCAGATCCATCTAAGTTTATACTGATATCAATCTTTGTTTCTTTACTTTCTCTCACAATTTTGGATTGCCTTTGTATCACAGTCATCGCTCCTTTATTATTACAAGTAAAAATCTATTTTAAACTTTAAAATGGACTTTATTTTCCTGAGAAATAATGTTTAATAAGTATTCATTTTCTTCTCTATTTCCTATAGTTATCCTTAAACAATTTAGTAATGTATTAGCGGTAAAGCACCTTACATTTATCCCCTGCACTAAAAGTTTTTCTCTCATTTCCTTCGCGTTTTCAAGCTCAACTAATATAAAATTGGATTCTGATTTATGAAGCACTAATCCTTCAATATTACTCAATTCTTGCCATAAATATTTTTTTTCTTTTAGTATGTTTTCTACATTCCTATTTATTATTCCTGAATCCTTTAAAATAATTGAAGCAATACTTTGAGTAATTGCATTTACATTATAAGGGGGTTTTACTTTCTTAAGTTCTCCCATTAGAATGGGATTAGTAATCAAAAATCCTATTCTAATTGCTGCAAGTCCAAACTTAGAACAAGTTCTAAGCACAATTAAATTTTCATAGGCTTCAATTTTATCTACTATGGTTTGACCATAAAATTCAAAGTAAGCTTCATCAATTACTACAATGCAGTTGCAACCTTCTATTATTTTAATAATGTCCTCTCTTGAAATAATACCACCTGTAGGATTATTAGGATTGGACAAAAATACAATTTTAACTTTTTCTCTATTGACCATTGAAATAAACCCTTTTACGTCTAATTTAAATTCATTACCTAGTGGAAATTCAATTGGAATTCCTCCTGATACTTTTGTATATAGTCCATACATTGAAAAATCAGGACTTTGGATTGCTACCTTATCTCCTGTATTCAAAAAAGTATTTGTAATAATTTGTATGCACTCATCAGAACCATTTCCAGCCATTACATTTATACTTTTCACTTTTGCATATTGTGCATAAAGCGCACATACCTCAGAAGCAGCTGCATCAGGATATCTATTAAAAATAGAATTTTCTATTGCCCTACCTATTTTCTTTTTAACATCCTCTGAAAAGTCACTAAAAAACTCATTGGCATCTAGCCTTACTTTATAATCAGTTTTACCAACCTGATAAGCCTTAAACTCACTTAGATCACTTCTGAAAAAATCTTGTATCATGATTAAAACCTCACTTTCATGGAATTTCCGTGAGCGGTAAGCCCTTCAACCTCTGAAAGTGCTATTACCTTATCCGCAACCTCACTTAGTGCTTCTTTAGTATAGTATATATAACTTGATTTTTTAATAAAATCATCTACGGATAATGGTGAAGAAAATCTTGCAGTTCCACTAGTGGGAAGTACATGATTGGGACCTGCAATATAATCACCTAGTGGTTCCGGCGAATATTGCCCTAAAAATATAGAACCTGCATTTTTTATTTCTCCCAAATAGTCTAATGGATTTTTTAACATAATTTCAAGATGTTCTGGTGCAATTTTATTGGCCAAATCTATAGCTTCATTTACATTTTCAACAATCAATATAACTCCATATTTTTCTATAGATTTTTTGATAATATCTTTTCGGCTCATGCCTTTTATCTGTATTTCTATCTCTATTGCAACCTTCTCTGCAAGTTCCCTTGAAGTGGTTATAAGCATTGCAGAGGCAAGCACATCGTGCTCTGCTTGAGACATTAAATCTGCAGCAATAAACTTTCCATTGGCATTTTCATCAGCGATAATTAATATTTCACTGGGACCCGCAATCATATCTATATCTACGTATCCAAATACACTTCTTTTTGCCATAGCCACATAAATGTTTCCTGGTCCTACTATTTTATCAACCTTAGAAATAGTTTCTGTTCCAAATGCAAGTCCGGCTATTGCCTGTGCACCGCCAACTTTATATATCTTATCCACCCCTGCAATATCTGCGGCTACTAAAATATGAGGATTCACACTTCCATCCGCCAGAGGTGGTGTTACCATTACTAGATTTTTAACACCTGCCACCTTTGCTGGAACTGCATTCATAATAACAGTAGATGGGTAAGCTGCTGTACCACCTGGTACATATATCCCTACGTTTTCAAGCCCTCTTACAATTTGTCCTAATATAACGCCCTTTTCTTTTGTCATCATCCAAGCGTTCCTCACTTGTTTTTCGTGGAATTCCACAACATTTTTCTTTGCTAGCTTAATTGCTTCTAAAAAATCCTGGTCTACTATTTTATATGCATTTTTAATCTCTGCTGCTGTTACTATAAAATTTTTAGAGGTAATAAATTTACTATCAAATTTTTGCGTGTATTCTATTATGGCAGTATCACCTTTAGTTCTTACATCTCCCAAAATTTTATCAACTACAATATTTACATCTTTTTGGTCATCTTCTGATCTTTTTTTTAGAAACTCCATATATTCTTTTCCCGCATTACTATTTGCTTCTATAATTTTTATCATGATACCGTCACCTCATTCCTATCTACATATTGCTGAATTTTCACTATTAAACTGCTTATTTTTTCCTTATTCATCTTCATACTCGCTCTATTTACTATCATCCTTGCGCTAATATCACAAATTTTATCTATAATAATCAATCCATTTTCCTTTAAAGTATCTCCTGTTTCAACCAAATCTACGATTGCATCTGATAACTCTAATATAGGAGCAAGTTCCACTGACCCATCGAGTTTAATAATTTCAACATCTTCACCATTTTTCTTGAAATAGTCTTTTGCCACTGTAGGATATTTAGTAGCTATCTTTTTACGATTATATCCGTCATAACTTTTATAACTTGGTAATGATGCCACAGCAAATATACATTTCCCAACTTTTAAATCTACTACTTCATAAAAATTTTTATTCTGTTCCATTAAAGTATCTTTACCTACAATTCCAATATCTGCTGCGCCATGTTCTACATAGGTTAAAACATCTGTAGATTTCACTAGGACAAATTCTATATTGTTCTTTTCATCCTTTAAAATTAATTTTCTTCCTTTGTTTTTAAGCTCTGAACAATCTATTCCTATCTCTTCAAACATTTCAATAGCATACTTTTCTAGTCTTCCTTTTGTTAATGCTATTCTTATAGCTTTCATGATTAATCCTCCAAACTCTTAATAAATTCTTCTATATTTTCGTTCCAACTTTTATTAGTTTTAATATCTATTATTTGAATTTTTTCATCTTCCAATACGCAAATCATTTTATCTATCTTTTTTTGCTCTCCATAACTTAAAGTCTTTTCTTTTTCTTCAAATAAACTTAACTCAGCTACAAAGCCTTTCGATCTAATTTGTGATGCAAATTTACATGCACTTCCAATTAAATGATTCTCATAATGAATAATATATTTTTCACTAACCTTTTCATTATTATTCCCCTGTTTTTCAAGAACTGACAGGATATTGTCCACATCTATGGCAAATCCAACTGCTGGCATAGATGTACCAAACTTGGAGATTAAATTGTCATATCTGCCTCCACTGATAATTGTAGTTCCAATTTGACTACTATATCCTCTAAAAATTATCCCTGTGTAATAATCAATATGCTGTACCATTCCTAAATCAATAGAAATAAATTCACCCAGGCCAACACCTTTTATTCTTTCATATATTTTTTCTATAGTATCTATTGCTGCTATAGCTTTTTTATTTTTAGTTAATGTTCTAGCCTTGTCCAATATTTCAATGCCTCCAAATAGCTCCGGCAATTTTTTCAAAGCCTCTACATTTTTTGTGCCCAGTATATCTTGTCTTTCTTCTATAAACTCTCGAAGTGCTCCGAAATTCTTATTTTGAACAAGCCCTCTTAATTTTTCCATTTCATCGAAATCAAGCTCTATATCCTCAATAAGACCTTTGAAAAAATCAGCTTGACCAATTTCAAGTTGGAATTTCCTTACCCCTATAGAAAGGAGCGCCTGTATGGCAGTTATAATTACCTCTGCATCTGCCTTTGTGCTTTCACTTCCTATTATTTCGACACCAGATTGGGTCATTTCGCTGACTTTTCCATTCCAATTTTCATTCTTCCTAAATATATTTCCGCTGTAGCATATTCTCATAGGATATAATGAATCTTTAAGCTTTGTTGCAACGATTCTTGCTATCGGCATTGTCATATCTGGTCTTAACACCAATATCCTTCCTTCATTATCAAAAAGCTTATACATTTTTTCTTGTTCAATAAATATGGTTTCTCCCTGGAAAACATCATAAAATTCTAATGTAGGGGATATCACTTCTAAAAAACCAGAATTTATATATAACTCCCTAAGCACATTTATAATTTTAATTTTATTACTACAGTCCTCAAAAAGTATATCTCTTGAACCTTCAGGTATATGTCTTTTCCAATTATTCAAAATCTCACTCCTCCAGCTTTGCTTTATCACTGTATTACGTTACCTTGTTAAACTATTAAAATCATACCATCTTTCTTTGTACAAGTCAACCGCTTATTTTTCTTGTAATGGTTTAAATGCAAAAAAAATAATTGCCCTGAGACTTTAGTCTCAAGGCAATAGAATTACAAAAATAATTATTAATTAAATTGTATTTAGTTTTCTCTACACATATTTAGGAAATATTTATGAACTTCTAAATTATCAGTAAGTTCTGGGTGGAAAGCTGTAACAAACATATTATTTTGTTTTGCTGCTACAATGTTATCATCAACAGTACATATTATTTGAGTATCTCTAAAAACTTCTGTAATTAATGGTCCGCGAATAAAAACTAGTGGCAATGGTTCACTCGAGATTCCACTTATTACAACATTCCTTTTAAAACTATTAATTTGGCTTCCATAGGCATTTCTTTTTACTTTTATGTCCATAACTTTAAGATGTCCATCTAGCTCTCCCTCAATATATTTAGCAAGTAAAATCATACCAGCACAAGTTCCCCACACAGGTAATCCTGAAATGATTTTCTCTCTTAAAGGCATAAGCATTTTTCTTTCTCTTAAAAGTTTACCTATTGTTGTGCTCTCTCCACCTGGCAAAATAATTCCTTGTAAATCATCAAAATCATCAATATTCTTAACCTCTATGCCCTCATGACCAAGCTTATGTATATGATTTATATGTTCTATTACACCACCCTGAAGTGATAAAACTCCAATTCTCAATTTTACCATCCTCGCTGTGCAAACTTCTCTTTAATTTCACTTATTTCTAGACCACTCATTGCTTTTCCCAGATTTTCTGAAACTTCAGCTACAACCTTTGGATCATTATAGTATGTAGTTGCGAGTACTATAGCTTTTGCTACCGCCTGTGGATTTTCAGCTTTAAATATTGCTGAACCTACAAAAACTCCTTCTGCGCCAAGCTGCATCATGAGTGCTGCATCAGCTGGCGTAGCTATTCCACCTGCAGCAAAGTTTACTACAGGAAGCTTACCATTTTCCCATACATATTCAATTAAATTAATTGGTGCCCCAAACTCTTTAGCAATGGTCATTAGTTCTTCTTTTGGTGCATTTTTTACTTTTCTGATCTCATCCATTATACATCTCATGTGCCTGACAGCTTCTACTACATTACCTGTGCCTGCTTCGCCTTTTGTTCTTATCATTGCAGCACCTTCTCCAATTCTCCTTAGTGCCTCACCTAAATTTCTCGCTCCACAAACATAGGGAACCTTAAAATCCCATTTATTTATATGATACTGCTCATCTGCTGGAGTTAAAACTTCACTCTCATCTATAAAATCTACCCCTATCTCTTGAAGGATTTGTGCTTCAACAAAATGTCCTATTCTTCCTTTGGCCATTACCGGAATAGTTACAGCTGCCTTTATTTCTTTAATCATTTTAGGGTCAGACATTCTAGCCACTCCACCCTCTTTTCTTATATCTGATGGTACTCTCTCTAGTGCCATTACCGCGCAAGCCCCTGCCTTTTCAGCAATTATTGCCTGCTCTACATTCACCACATCCATAATTACTCCGCCTTTTAGCATTTGAGCTAAATTCTTATTAATTTCATATCTTTCCATAAAAAACCTCCTTAAATATTATTTATAAAGCAAAGTATAGTACATGTTTCTAAAATTTGATAGTGTACCCATACATTTTAATTTTAAGTGAAAACTTAAAAAGCTTTACATGAAATTGTTTTAGGACTATAATCAAGGCGAAATACTAATTAAATAAAGTAAACAAGGGGAGCTCGTATTATGAGCTGAGAAAGAGACATTATCTCTGACCCTCATAACCTGATTTGGGTAATTCCAACGTAGGGAGTTTTTTTACAACGTTTTTTTGTTGCAAGCTCTTTATGAGCTTGCTTTTTTTTATTTAAAATAATATATCTGAAAAGGAGATTATAAAATGATGTATACAACTCAAATGGATGCTGCAAAAAAAGGTATTATAACTAAAGAAATGAAGATCGTTGCAAAAAAAGAAAATATGCCTGAAGAGGTTTTAAGAGAGAAAATAGCAAGAGGAGTAGTTGCAATCCCTGCCAATAAAAACCATAAAATACTAAGCCCTGAAGGTGTTGGAGAAGGCTTAAAAACAAAAATTAATGTAAACCTAGGTATTTCTAAGGATTGTTGTGATATTGATGAAGAAATGAAAAAAGTACAATTATCCATTGATATGAAAGCTGAAGCTGTAATGGATTTAAGCTCTTTCGGTAAAACTGAAGAATTTAGAAAAAGACTTATTTCTGACTCTACTGCTATGATAGGCACTGTGCCAATATATGATGCTCTTGGTTTTTACGATAAAGAATTACAGGACATTACTTCACAAGAATTTATAGATGTAGTAGAGAAACATGCAAAAGATGGAGTTGATTTTGTAACAATTCATGCTGGTTTAAATATTGCCACTGCAAATGTGTTTAAAAGAAATAAGAGAATAACTCATATTGTATCAAGAGGAGGATCTCTTTTATATGCATGGATGGAGCTAAACAATAAAGAAAATCCTTTTTATGAGCATTTCGATAAGATATTAGATATATGTCAAAAATATGACTTAACTATAAGCCTTGGGGATGCCTGCAGACCTGGCTCTATTAACGATGCAACTGATGCATGTCAAATCCATGAACTAATGGTGCTTGGAGAATTAACACTAAGAGCTTGGGAGAAAAATATACAAGTTATCATAGAAGGACCCGGTCACATGGCAATAAATGAAATTCAAGCAAATGTGTTACTTGCAAAAAAATTATGTCATGGTGCTCCCTTTTATATTTTAGGACCACTAGTTACAGATATTGCTCCAGGCTATGACCATATTACCAGTGCCATAGGAGGTGCTTTAGCTGCAAGCTATGGAGCTGATTTTCTTTGCTATGTAACGCCAGCAGAGCATCTAAGACTTCCTAATGTCGATGATGTACGTGAAGGCATTATCGCTGCAAAGATTGCAGCTCACGCTGGTGATATAGCTAAAAATGTGCCAGGTAGCCGCGATTGGGATAATGAAATGAGTACTGCACGACAAAATCTTAATTGGAAGAGAATGTTTGAACTTGCTATTGATCCAGAAAAAGCTAAAAGATATAGAAAAGAATCCACGCCAGAGAATGTGGATAGTTGTACTATGTGTGGTAAAATGTGTTCTATGAGAACTATGAATAAGATAATGCAGGGTAAGGATCTTAATATATTAAGAGAAGATTAATTTATTATTTTACTTAAATGACTGCTAATTTATATGAATGTTAATTATATGCCAACTTTGGAGTAATAATTTACTTTATTAGATAAGTAAATTATTATTCCACTGCATATAAGTCCTAAGATTGCACCTGCTAAAACGTCTGTAGGATAATGTATATATAAATATAATCTTGAAAAAGCGATTAACGATGCTAAACTAAAAAATTCAAGTGCATAATTTTTTAAATATTTTGCTAATACTCCTGCCACTGCAAAGGAAGAAGTGGTATGCCCTGATGGAAATGAATATGATAAAGGTTTTGTAATTAAAAGGTTAGCTGCCGGTATATCTACTGATGGCCTTATACGCTGAACTACATGTTTTAATACTCCTTCTCCTAAAATTGTGCTTAGTATTAAAGCAGCTATTGCCAAAAATCCTATTCTTCTATATTTTTTATTAATCATAAGTAGCATTGATATTATAATCCATATCATTCCTCCATTACCTAGGTATGTTGATATAACCATGATTTTATCCATAATAGGTCCATGCATATTAGCTTTTATAATAAATAATATGGAACTATCAAATTTCTGTATTAATGTTATCACTTTATCCTTCCCCCACTTTTTTACAATTCGGTATATTTACTTATTAATATTATATATTTGTAGGATTAAAATTAGATTAAAAAGCTCTTATATTTAGTTTAAAAATTATAATTTGTACTAGAAATTTAATGTTTACATAAATTTAAAGCTTAAATTTGTTTTCAACTTCGCCTTTCAAAAGAGCTCTCCTCTTACGGTATTCAATAATAGGTGCATCTCCTTGAATAAGATTTTCACTCATTTTAAATTCAGTTTTTTTAGGTATTTGTGTTATAACAACCCTTCTATCTTGATGAAGAATATATTTATTACTAATATTGCTCATTTTATTAACTAATTGTTTTAATACAGGAACTTTCATAAATTTTTGGTAAAATCTAATATATATTTGAGTGTGTTCATCATCAATAGGTACAAAAATTGCTACTATTCTAACGTCTGCACTAATAAGATTTTGCCAAATATTTGGCATTTGGAACTGAAGACTAAATAAATTTTTATAATTTTCAATTTCATTTGGTTTTAATGGCTTAATTTTACCATCATCCAGTTTATTATCTACATAAAAGGTCATTAAATCGTCTTCCCACTTAACAACAGGCCCATTTACTAATGTTCTATTGCCCCTACCTATGGAAGATGCATGTACAAAAGGCAAATGGACAACATCTAATTGATTTTCAATAGCTCTTGTGTAATGAACTGGCCACATCTCTGAGAACCCTCCATAGGAGAATCCTTCTCGTAACTCCTTAAAAAAAGGAATTTCCGGTAACTCATCAGTGAATTCTCCGAACCATAACCAAATTAAGCCATATTTTTCTTCAACTTGATAAGCATTAACCTTAAACCTTTTTGGTATAGGAGTATTTTTGCCATTAGCAGGTATTAATGTTACTTTTCCAGAAGCATCATATTGAAAGCCATGAAAGGGACAAGTCATTTTGTCATGTACTATTTTGCCAGCGCTTAAAGAAGCTCCTCTATGACAGCATTTATCAAAAATGCAATTTACTTTACCATTTTCACTTCTCCAAAAAACCAATTTTTCACCCATTCTTACGACACCAATTGGTTTTTTATTTTTTACTTCTTTTGAGTCCAAAATACCATACCATTGATTTTTAATCATATTAAGCATCCTTTCATTTTGAAATTTTTTATAAGGCTTCAATATTAGATCTATCTTTATATTATTAACTTATATATATAACCTTCACTTGGTAACATTATTTATTTTTAAATAATTATTATTAATAAAATTATATCACGTTTTATTCACTAAATATATATATTTCAATATTAATTAAAATCATGTAAATCAGGACATAAAAAAGAATTCTCACGATAAATGAAAATTCTTTTCTTACCTTTTTATATATATTTAGTTAATAAAATATTAATATTTTCAAGGAAAATTAAAATCTTTAGCTATTCTTAAACTAAAAAGGCATAATAAAAGTTTTTCCCGTTTTTGGATTCTTAGTTATATATACCTCCAATCCATAAACCTTTTTTACTATATCTTCTGTTAAAACTTCTTCTGGAGTTCCATCTTTGTAAACTCCTCCATCATGCATTAGTATCATATGATCACCATAGGCAGCTGCTATGTTTAAATCATGAAGAACCATAATAATTGTGATATTTTTATTCTTATTTAACTGTTTTAATTGATTCATTATTTCTATTTGGTGATGAATATCTAGGTGAGAAATAGGTTCATCTAGAAGAATTATTCCTGTTTGTTGGGCAATTGCTCTTGCCACTACAACTCGCTGTTTTTCACCACCACTGAGTGCATTAATGCTTTTATTCCTAAGTCCCCAAGTGTTTGTACACTTCATAGCATTCATAGCTATTTCTATGTCCTTTGCACTTTCTGAGCAAAATCTAGAGATATGAGGAGTCCTTCCCATAAGTACTATATCTTGTACAGAAAAATCGAATTCAATTTCTGTGCTTTGTGGAACTACAGCCATTTTTTTTGCTAAAAAGGTTGGTTTTATTTGGGTCAAGGCCACTTCATCAATAAAAATATCACCTTTTTCCATATGTAGTGATTTTGATAGTAGCCTTAAAAGAGTAGTTTTACCTGATCCATTCGGTCCTAAAATGGTGTAAAATTTTCCTCTTTCTATATTTATATTAATATTCCTTAATACTTCCTTTTCAAAGGAAAAACACAGGTTATTTATATTTATCAATTAAATCGCCTTCTTCTTTGTTCTATATAATAAATATATAAAAAATGGCACTCCAAAAATCGAAGTAATAATTCCAACTGGTATTTCTGACGGAGGCACTACTACCCTTGCAAGGGTGTCGCAAATTATTAAAAACATTGCTCCTCCAAGTGCAGAAAATGGTATAACTACCCTATTATCAGAGCCGAAAATCATTCTAATAGCATGAGGTACTATAAGACCTACAAATCCTATAATCCCACTTACAGATACAACTGCCGCCACCATTAGTGTACTTATTACAAATATATGCTTTTTAAAACCATTTACATCTATACCTAGACTTCTTGCACTATCTTCTCCAAGCAGCATAATATTTAAATCTCTTGAAAATGCGAATATAAATATGATTGAGGGAACTATTATTATAAATAGTAGAATCACCTCATTCCAGCCAGCTGTTGAAAAACTGCCCATAGTCCACATTACTATCTTTTCAATATTGTCGCTATTAAAAGTCATCATTAATGAAATAATAGAAGATAATAAATAATTTATAGCAATACCTGCGAGGAGTAGTGTAGCAACTGGAACTTTAGTACCAACTCTCGCAATATTGTAAACTAAAAAAGTAGTTATTATAGCCCCTATAAAAGCAGTTAATGCTACCATGCTCATTCCAAAAAAATGAATTTCTTTAAGAAAAACCATGGTTATAGTGGCTCCAAGTGCTGCTCCAGAAGAAACTCCTAGAACAAATGGATCTGCCATTGGATTCTTGAAAATTCCCTGAAAAGAAGTACCAACCACTGAAAGTGCTGATCCTACTAAGCAGGCCACAAGTATTCTAGGGAGTCTTAAATTTAATAGTATGATTATAGATGTAGACTTAATTCCTTCTGTTGACACAAAGTTGTTTACTATTGGGATTTTACTTAATACAATTAGAGCTGTCTGTTTGAAAGATATATCTGCCACCCCAAAGTTGGCCGCAGCAATAATCACAATTATAAGTAAAATTAATCCTATTGCAAAAACTTTTTTATAATAACTCTTATTTTCTATAAACGTCATGGTAGTGCAACCCCTTTTATTTGAAAAGTTCAGGATGAATTAATTTTGCCATTGCTTCCAGACCTTCTGCAAGTCTTGGTCCCTGCCTAACAATAGTATTATCGTCAACTTCTAATAAATTGCCATTCTTAACTGCTTTCAAATCTTTGTATCCAGTGGTAGCTTCTATACCTTTTTTTGAATCAAAGAACTTAGAGCATATCAGTACATCTGGATCCTTCTCAACAAGCTTTTCTACACTGTATTTCCAGCCAATTGCATCATCTGCAGCATTTTTTCCACCAGCTATTTCTATCATATTACCTATAAATGTATCTTTTCCTGCTGTGAAATCGCCACTCTTACCGAAACCTGCTACATAATATACCGTTGGCTTCTTAGCATTTGCTACCTTTTCAGTTATATCTGCAACCTTCTTTTTCATTTTGGATATTATTGACTGCGCTTTTTCATTGGCGTTAACAACTTGGCCAAGCTTTGACATTGTATCATATACACCTGCAAAATTTTCTTCACCATAAAGTACTAGAACTTTTATATTAAGATCTTCTAATTTTTTAACAACAGCCTTATCAAAATGTGTTGATGCAATAACTACATCAGGTTTTAATTCAACAATTTTTTCTATATTTGGTTGTAATAAACTACCAACAGATGCTACCTTTAGGGCGTCAGTTGGGTAGTCATCGTAATCGCTTCTACCAACTAAATTTCCACCTTTACCAAGGGCATATATTCCCTCTGTTATATTTGGTGCAATTGTAATAATCCTTTTAGGTTCTTTTTCAATGGTAACAGTTCTATTATATGAATCCACAACTTTTAGAGGATATACCACAGCCGTTGTTTCCTTTTTAGTAGTATTAACCTTGTTTTCCGTAACTTTATTACCACATCCACTAAATACAAAACAAACTAAAATAGCTAAAACTATACTTATTATACTCTTTTTCTTAAACATTATTTTCCTCCTAGTATTCCTTATGGGCACTAAACAATTATTAATTGTTTAGCCTCCATAAAATTTAATTTTTAATTACTTATTTAATTTTAATTGGTATACCACAAACCACTAAATGAACTCCCTGGGCTCTAGACGCGATATACTGATTTACTCTACCTGCAATATCTCTAAAAATCCTTGCCATTTTATATTCTGGTACAATTCCACAGCCAATTTCGTTGGTTACAATAATTATTGTTTTTGTACTTTTTTCCGCCTCATCAAGAAAATCGGCTATCTCTTGTAAAATTTCACTTTCCATGGTATCTATAGCCTCATCACTAAAATCATCAAAGTTATCCCCTGCTTTGTCAAACATGTGATTTGTAACCATTATTGTTATACAATCTAACAGAATTGTATCAAACTGCATTTCTTCATTATAAAACACTTGTTTTAAATTTTTATAGCCTTCAAAAGTATACCAGTTAGATGGTCTTCTTTCTTTATGTTTTTTCACCCTATCCTTCATTTCATCATCAAATGGAATTGAAGTTGCAATATAAAGTACTCTGTCCTTAGTTTCTTTAGCTAGCTTCTCTGCATAGGTACTTTTTCCACTCCTTGCACCACCTGTTATAAGTACAATGTTTTTCATAATATACCCCTTATAAATTTAGTGATAAATCCCTAAGTAAAAATACAAATAAAAAAACCACACCTCATGGGTGTGGAATAATGCAATTAATTTTTTCACCTATTGGATTACCCAATATTATCGTTAAATCGTGCATTTTTCATCCTCCCTCCGAAGACTAAAATCATAAACGTTAGGCAGGTTTACTGGCTTTAGCATCATCTTACTCTCCAACCTTCTCAGTTTCCCAATGGTTTTTTGGATTTCATCCTCTAATACAGTAGCGGCGGGCTGCAGTGGTCTTTAACCACTTTCCCTTTTAACCCTTGTTACAGGGCACCTAAAGCTAATATTTAATTTTATTAAATTCACATTTATTTTAACATCAACAAAATATTAAAGCAACAAAAAAATATTAAGGAGATAACTAGACTCTATCTCTTTGATATTTTTTAATTTAATCACCCCAATATTTTTCAGCTTCCTCTTCCATTTTAGTTAGTCTTGTATAATAATCTGGAAATTCATTCAAATGAGCAAGAGCAATTTTGCCAGTTAAAATAGGATCATCATTAGTTACGTTAGTTATTGGATTAATACTACCATGCTCTAATTCAACATTTAATCCGATTCTAAATTGTTCCACATCAAAATTGTCAAATCTTACATTTAAATATTTAGCAATAAATGATGCTTCTTCTATTGTATAATTTTCTTTTAGAGAATCCCTTTCATAACATTGCCTCATGTTGGCAAACATCATTTCATAATTCATCTGCTCATATATATCTAGATTAGTCATATTATAAAAATAAGGATACCTGAACATATATACCCTCCATAAAAATAAATATCAATATATATTATGTGATTAAAATAATTTTGACACTATTATCTTAAATATAAAAGCTTGTGGGAATTATATGCAAAACTTATTGATATTTAAAAAATATTGTGCTATTATTTTTTAAGTTATAATTATTCAATATAATGTATAATTATAAGTTTTAACAATTCTAATATGAATTGTATACTATAAATATATAATAAAAAAGGAGCTGTTACGGTGTGACAAAAAATGTTTTTGTTCAGTTGTTAAATATTTGTAAAAGTTTTGATCAAGATGAGGCCGTTATTAAAAACTTAGACCTTGATATTAGACAAGGTGAATTTCTAACCTTACTTGGACCAAGTGGTTGTGGAAAAACCACTACCTTAAGAATGATCGCAGGTTTTGAATTACCTACTAGTGGTGAAATTGTAATTGATGGAGAAAACATTACAGACAAGCCACCTTATAAGCGTTGTGTTAACACAGTATTTCAAAACTATGCCTTATTTCCTCATATGAATATCTATGATAATATAGCCTTTGGACTTAAAATGAAAAAAGTGCCAAAAAGTAAAATCAAAGATAAGATAAATGAGATGTTAAAAATGGTTCAACTTGAAGGTTATGAAAATAGAATGCCTTCTCAACTAAGTGGTGGTCAAATGCAGCGTGTTGCAATTGCTAGAGCTGTAGTAAATAGCCCAAAGGTTCTTCTTTTGGATGAGCCGCTAGGTGCTCTTGATTTAAAACTTCGCAAACAAATGCAATTAGAGCTTAAACATCTCCAAAAAATTCTTGGCATAACCTTTGTATTCGTAACCCATGATCAAGAAGAGGCACTAACCATGTCTGATAGAATTGTGGTTATGAACAATGGGATTATTGAGCAAATTGGAACACCTGAAGAACTATATGAGCACCCTAAAACTAAATTTGTAGCTGATTTTTTAGGAGAGACAAACATCTTAGAGGGAGAAGTCATTAAGTTAAAAGACGATGAAGTTCTGCTTAAGCTTGAACAGGAAGAAGATATAATAAGGATACCTAATCTGAATTATGAGCTTGGAGATAGGTTTATAGTTTCTGTTAGGCCTGAGAGGATTAGAATAAAAGAAGTCGTTGAAGATGGGGATGTATGGCTTGCCTGTAAATATAAAGAGAGTGTTTATGTTGGCTCAAACATTAAAGTTATTATGATAGTTAAAAACGGAAAAGAAATTATAGTTAATGAGCCCATAGGACAAAATTTCAATTTTTCAGATGAAATCAATGATTATTTCGTAACTTGGAACCCAAATCATACTATTGTAATTAAAGCATAAAGGAGGTCATAAATGAAGACTAATAAATGTAGAAATCCCATTATAAAATACTTATCTTCAATTCTAAAATATTTACCTACTATTTTACCTGCCATGCTATGGATGGTTGGATTTTTCATTATACCCCTTCTATTTATAGTAGTTGTAAGTTTTTCTACTAGGGGCGAAGTTGGAAATATAGTATATAAGTTCACCTTATCCAACTATACGAAACTTTTAAATCCTCTTTACATTAATATCTTTTTCAAATCTATATTAATAGCTATTTATACCACGGTATTATGTTTGCTACTAGGATATCCCTTTGCATTTATAATTGCAAATATTAATAAAAAGCTTAAACCATTATTACTTTTACTTATAATACTTCCATTTTGGACTAACTCTTTAGTTAGAACCTATGCAATAATAGTATTACTAAGGACAGAAGGAATAATAAATACTGCACTACTGCACTTGCATATAATAAATATCCCTCTTAATTTAATGTATAACAACATTGCAGTTATGATTGGTATGTTATATATGATGTTTCCCTTTATGGTACTTCCTCTTTATACTTCTATAGAGAAGCTCGATAAAAGAGTACTAGATGCTGCTTCAGACTTAGGAGCAACACCTATTTATAAATTTTTTAAAATTACCCTTCCACTTACAAAGGGTGGAATTCTATCTGGTTCTATTTTAGTTTTCATTCCTACTCTTGGCCTTTTCTTCGTAACTGACCTTATGGGTGGAAGTAAAGTAATCCTTATGAGTAATCTTATTAAAAATCAGTTCCTTACTGCAAGAGATTGGCCCTTCGGTTCGGCTATATCAGTTATTTTAATAATATTCATGCTTTCAATTATTATATATAACTCAAGAGCAGCAGGAACTAAAGGAACTAAGGAGGTGTTATAAGGATGAAGAACAAAAAAATAAATACTCTAAAATTCGTATATTTACTTTTAATATTTATGTTTTTATATATACCTATTATGGTACTTATCGCATTTTCCTTTAACCAGTCAAAACTAAATGTTGTTTGGACAGGTTTTACTTTTAAATGGTATCAAAGCCTTATTCATAACACATCAATCTTAGAGGCTGTCGAAAACTCCTTTATTATAGCTATAGTAAGTACAATACTTTCGGTAATCATAGGGACCTTAGCAGCTATTGGAATGTATAGATATAAGTTTAAAGGAAAAAGACTGGTTGACTCAATACTCTATATCCCCTTAGTTATACCTGAAATAGTTATGGGCATATCGCTTCTTGTCTTCTTTTCCATTGTAAAAATTCCCCTTGGAAAAGTATCTTTAATTATTGCTCATGTAACTTTTAGCATAGCTTATGTGGTGGCAGTAGTTAAAACAAGACTTGATGGTTTTGATAAATCAGTTGAAGAGGTAGCAATGGACCTTGGAGCAACTCCCTCAAAGACCTTTTTCCATGTTACGCTGCCAATTATTATGCCAGGGGTTATTGCAGGTGGACTACTAGCCTTTACCTTATCACTTGATGATGTAATAATCAGTTTTTTTGTAGCTGGACCTGGAAGTGTTACTTTACCCCTTAAAGTTTTCTCCATGGTAAAATTCGGTGTTACCCCTGAAATTAATGCTCTTTCGACCATAATAATATTTTTGACAGTTATAGTGCTTGGATTTGCACTTTTGATTAGAAATGTAAACATAAATATGAAAAAGGTAGTAGTTATACTAACATCTATTTTCCTTGTTTTCGCAAGTATTGGTGGCGGAATATTTGCTTATGCTAAAAACGATGCGCAGCCTAAAGAGGTTTTAAATGTTTTTAATTGGTCTGAATATTTACCACAATCTGTTATTGATAAATTTGAACAAACCTATAATATTAAAGTTAATTATAGCACCTTTTCTTCCAACGAAGAGATGCTAGCGAAACTAATGGCAGGTGGCGGAAATTATGATTTAACTGTAGCAAGTGATTTCATGGTTGAAATATTAAGCAAACAAGGACTTATCCAGCAAATAAATAAAGATAGTCTTCCAAATCTAAGCAATATAGGATCCCAGTTTTTAGACCTACCCTTTGATAAAGGTAATAAATATAGTACTCCGTACATGTGGCTTGCAGGAATAATAGCCTATGATAGTTCAAAGATTCCTGAAGGTAGCATAAAGGGATATAAAGACCTATGGAAGCCAGAGTTTAAAAACTCTTTAACCGTCCTTGACGATGAAAGGGTTATAATTGGAATAACCCTGAAAAAATTAGGATATTCCCTAAACGAAACTAGTCCTGAAGCTCTTCAAAAGGCGAAAATTGAACTAAAAAAACTTCAGCCTAATATTAAATCTTATGATAGCGATAGTCCAAAAACAAGCCTTATAAACGGAGAGGCAAAAGCAATATTTGCCTGGGGCGCTGAAGGGTGTTTGGCTAGTCGTGAAAATCCAAATATAAAGTATGTAATACCTGAGGAGGGTTTATTCCTTCAACAAGACAACTTTGTGATTCCAAAAGCGGCAAAGAATGTTAAAGCAGCAGAACTTTTTATTAACTTTATAATGGAACCAGAAATAAGTGCTGAAATTTCTCGTAATTTTCCTTATGGGAATCCTAATATCTCCGCTTACCAATATATAGATAAAAAAATACTAGATGATAAGGCAGTTTATCCACCAGAAGAAGCAGTAAAAAAAGGCGAGTATTTAAAAGATATAGGAAATTCAGTAACAGAACTAGATAAGATATGGACTGAAGTTAAATAAATAAGGTGGCTAGTTTTTTATAAAAACCTAGCCACCTTATTTATTTAAAATTTTTTCTTTGCTAATAATTAATATTTACATAGATTTATTTTATAAGGAAACACTATTGCTATTATATTTTATAAATCAAAAATATACCATAAAGGTGATATATATGAAAATTGAAGCAATTGATTCTAAAATAAATACCATTATAAATGCCTTAGGATCATCAACCCCCATTAAAGTTAAAAAGATATCATTAGGCAAAGATCCATCAATACAAGGTGCTATTATATACATTGATGGTCTAGTAGATAAAAATATTATTAATAGGGATATTCTTAATCCCCTAATGATTGGAATAAGTAACTCCATAGTACTAAATAGTGACACCTCCAATTTTTTGTGTAGTACTTACATAACTGCGGATTGTACCATTATTAAAGATAATACAATGGATGTTTATAAAAATATTAAAAATGGAAACACACTACTTCTAATTGAAAATATAGAAGATTATATAATAATCGATACCACTGGTGGTGTAATTAGGCAAGTTTCAGACCCATTGAATGAAACATCACTAAGGGGATCTAGAGATGGTTTTGTGGAAAACTTAGAAGTTAATATAAGTTTGCTTCGTAGGCAAATAAAAGATTCAAACCTCTGCATTGAAAAACTTGTGGTTGGAAGACGGTCACAAACGGATTTAGCCATAGTTTATATTAAAGATTTAGTTAATACTGAGGCTCTGGATGATCTAAGAGAAAGAATAAATGCAGTGGACGTAGATTCAGTTACTGGCATAGGATCATTTCAGGAATTTATAGATGAAAATCCCTACAGTATTTTTCCTATGTGTATGTCTACAGAGAGACCAGATAGAGTAACCCCAAGTATTATGGAAGGTAGAATAGCTGTAATTTTAAATGGATCTCCCTTTGTATTAACACTTCCTTCTGTATTTGTTGAATTTTTTCACACTGTTGAAGATTATAATGAAAGAACAATATCTGTAAATATAATAAGGTTTCTTAGATTTTTATCAGTTTTATTAGTAATTACACTTCCCTCAGTTTATTTAACATTAATTAAATATAATGGTGAACTCATACCTGTTGAATTTGTTGTTCCAGTAGTACAATCACGAATAGGAATATCGCTTTCACCCTTTATGGAAATACTTATACTAGAAATACTAATGGAAATATTAAGGGAAGGAGGATTAAGGCTTCCCTCTAAAATAGCACAGACTTTAAGTATAGTGGGAGGCATTATTATTGGAAATGCTGCAGTACAATCAAATATGGTAAGTCCTACTACCCTGCTTGTAATTGGGATAACAATTATAGCTTCTTTTGCAGTACCCACAGTTGATATGTCTATTTCTATAAGGATGTTAAGATTTCCAATGTTGTTTCTAGCAAATAGCATGGGCATAATGGGGATTGCTACAGGCTATACCCTTCTCATTATTCATTTATCATCCTTAGAAAATTTCGGTGTTCCATATATGGCATTTAACAAGGATGATTTAAAGGATTCTTTTACTAGAGCACCATTATGGAAAATGAATTCTCGTCCGTCCATAATCTCAGACCGTAATAAAAAAAGACAAACTAATTTTAGAGATAAATTTAGGAGAAGGAAAAATGAATAAAAAAAGTATGTTAATAAGTTCGAGCGAACTCTTTTTTATTTTGGTTGGCTGTATCGTAGGTATAAGTTCCACTAGTCTCCCTGTGGATGTAGTAAGCATTGCAAAACAAGATGGGTGGATTTCTACCATTATAGGTGGAATATATCCATTATATATTGTTTTAATTGGAGGAATAATAATAAAGAAATATCCTAATAGTAACATAATGAATTTAAGCAAAGCATACTTTGGAAAGATAATAGGGAATATTTTAAATTTATTGTTTATGCTTCAATTTTTATTCTATGGAGTACTAGTTATTTCCAGTTCAAGCAATCAATTAAGAGCATATAGTATATACTTTATTCCACATTTTAAAATGGTTATGATTTTAGCTATTGTTGCTTGTTATGCTTCAATTAAAGGCTTAAAGGTATTATGCAGATTTGCTGGAATAACATTTTTTTTATTATGTCTTATAATTGTGGCATCCACAGTAACCTTTAAATCCGGCAGTATTTTAAATGTAAAACCTTTTTTTGGAGCAGGTGTCCCTAATATTCTAGAAGGAAGCATAAAATCTGCCTTTTCTTATGGAAATATGGAATTATTATTAATAATATATCCATATGTACAGCAAAAAAAAGCTATATTAAAAACTGCCTTAATAAGTACTCTTGTAATAGTTTTCTGTTACTCTTGGATAGTTTTTACATCTATTTATTTTTCTGGGCCGGATTTAGTAGTAAAACAATTATGGCCATTTTCCTTCGTGGCTGAATCATTTAAAATACCTGTGGTAAATAATTTTAGATTTATAGAGATGGTTATATGGATTATTATAGCTTATAAAACCGTATCTATTGAATTTTATGCCTCAACTAAAATATTAAATAGTATTACGAAAATAAAAAGAAAAACAATTTGCTTTTTATTACTACCAATTATTTTTATTATCCCATTGTTTATGGAAAATGAAGTAATTAGAAGAGAAATTGCGGGTAAAGTAATTCCTTGGATAACCTTATTTAATATTTCTTATGTAACCATAATTGCATTATTAACTCTTTTAATAGACAAGAAAAAGCTTATTAATAAAAAAGGAGAGAAGCCTATAAATGAAAAGATATAGTTTACTTATAATATCTATTTCATGCATAATTATATATACCATATTTAATTCAAGCTATGGTAATCTTCCTTTGGAAAAAGTTGACATTTGCTCAGGGTTATCCTTTGACCTCATTGCAAGTAGTCCAGTGATTGAATATAACGTTGCTGCAAGTGCTTATGCTTTCCCCAAAAAAGATGAAGTTTCAAGTGTTATATTAGAAGCTATTGGCAAAAATATTCCTGATACCAGGTCAGCCAGGTCAACTATCAGTAGCAAAGAATTTTTACTTGGATTGCAAAAAGTATTTATTTTTAGTGAAGCCGTGGCAACTAATGGAATTAACCCTATTGTTGATATGATGTTTTCAAATCAACAAATGAATGATTCTACTTGGATTGTTGTTTGTAAAGGCAAAGCCATTGATATGCTAAAATTTAAAGTTGTGGATGCTACCACTTCATCAGATCATATTGACGGTTTAGTGGAAAGCTCTATAGAACAGAATTTCATGTCTACCGACTATAAAGTCGTGGATATGTTCGTAAGGGTAGGTTCAGAGGGAAGGAATTTAGTTGTTCCATACCTTGAAATATTAAACAATAAAATTACTTTAAGCGGCATGGCTGTTTTCAAAAAAGACAAGATGGTTGCAAAAATACCAATGGAAGAAGCCATGTATATGAACCTTTTAAGAAATAATAAAGTTAAAGGGATACTAACACTTCAAAAAGATTCACTACAATTGATATCAACATATGGAGATGTGAAAAGGAAGGTACACTGTGAAAAAATCAATGGTAAATATAAATTTAATATTGATATAGAATTCAAAGGTCAAGTAGTAAATAATACTATGTATAAAGATTTTATGATAAATCCTAAAACAATAGAAAAGTACACTCATGAATTAGAAGAACAAACAGAGAAAAGGTGCAATGAATTTATAAATAAAATGCAAAACGAGTATAAAACCGACTGCCTAGAACTAGGACGTGATGCCGCAGCTGCTTTTGGTAGAAATCCTGAAACGAATTGGGATAACATTGTTTGTAATGCCGACATTAAAGTTAATGTAAAGGTAAGGGTTAATAATCTTGGAAGAGGTCAGTTTTTATTTGAAGATAAATAAAGGTCCATAGCTGTCACCACTGACCTTTATTTATATTAATTCTATATCTTCATGCTTAGAAAATTCTTCTAAAATATCTTCTACTAGGGCATGTTCTAAATTTCTAAAATTTCGTGCTTTGCAAATAAACCTTAAGCGTAAACACACTCTTCCACCCTCTATAGTGGTATATATTGTATGAGAAAGATTTTCATAATAAATTGGAAGAGTTTTCGATGCTATACACAGCGCTACCTTTGCTTCCTGTTCGATGTTTCCTACTTTATCATTAGCAATAGATATTAATATATCTTTAGCTTTTTTCCAGTTGCTTTTAAGCGTAAGGTTAATTTCAATCTCATTCCAAGTAAAAGGAAAGGAGTTAGTTTCATTTATGAGCTGCTCAGTGAGCACCTTTATATTTGGTATATAAGTAATTCTTCCAGTACTTTGTCCGTAGGTTTTGTTTTCATTTTCAATAACCTCAATTATAGTAGTATAAAACCAATCTACTGCTAATACATCTCCAAGGCTTTTCCCAATCTTTATTCTATCACCAATTCCAAAAGGCTTTTGAGTGTTGATTATTACCCACCCCAAAAAACTAGCTAAAACATCACGAAAGGCAAAGGCTAGCCCAGCTGAGAAAATGCCTAAAAATGTGAATATATCCTTAGACTCATACATCCAAATTGGTACAATCACTATAACACATAAAATATTTATAAATATTGAGGATATTTTTTTATATTTTATAATATTGTTGGAAACAAAATTGGATTTATCGATAAATGAACAGATACTTTTCTTTCCTAAATGAAATATAATTATTAAAACTAAAGTTATTATTAACTTTATCAAAACACTAGCAGTTTCAAACTTTAAACCTAACTCTAAAAAAAACTCAGCCACAATCTTGTTTCTCCTTTATATTGATTCCAACTATATATATATGTTTTATGATATAGAAATAGACTAGTAATCAATATAAAGCTAAAGAAAATTATTCCTGAGTTAAAGCGGTTATTGCCATAATGTAGCCATACTTACCAAAGCCACATATTTGGCCTATACATGCTGGCGCAATTACTGATTTTTGCCTGAATTCTTCTCTAGCATAAATATTGCTAAGATGAACCTCTATAGTATTTATTGAGACGGATTTTATAGCATCAAATATAGCAATACTACAATGAGTGTAGGCGCCAGCATTAATAATTATTCCATCGTACTTATCGTAAGCCCCCTGTATGAAGTTTATGATTTCACCTTCAATATTGCTTTGAACAATATCAATGTGAATATGAAGTTTTTTAGCCTCTTTATATAGGTAGCTGCACATTTCTTCGTAAGTTGTGTTTCCGTACACATTTTTTTCCCTTATTCCAAGAAAATTTAAGTTTGGACCATTAATTATAATTACTTTCATGACCTCACCTCTTAATTATTAATTTCTGCATATATCTCTATAATATTATTCACTATAGCATCAATATTACTAATATTCATAATTTCATGGTCACAATTATTTCCTCAATTGAACTTTTGCCACAAACAGGCATCTAAATTAGTACTATGTTTTTCATCTTCATTTAATATCCACGACTGTACTTGGATAATTGCCCAGTATCTTAAAATAACGACTATTCCTTTTAATTAATTCAATTGCAGCTACAACCTTATCTTCATTTATGTTCCCCTCAAAATCTATGTAAAAGAAATATTCCCATGGCTTATCCACTATTGGTCTGGATTCAATTTTCAGAAGATTTATATTGCTCTCGGCAAAATGTTGTAAAACGTTATAAAGTGAACCTGCTTTGTGTGTAATAGACAAAACCGTGCTTATTTTATTGCATTCGTGTGTTATCTCCATATCCTTACCAATGACAACAAATCTAGTCATGTTTGTGGCATTTGAATTTACATTTTTTTGTAAAATATGCAAACCATATATTTCTGCTGCCTTAGTGCTGGCTATTGCTGCCAATGATTTATCTTGCCTTTCTTTAACTAACTCTGCACTTTTTGCAGTACTATTAAAAGGAACTAATTTCCAATGTTTATATCCTTTTAAAAATTCCACACTTTGCTCTAAGCCTTGCTTATGAGAATAAACTTCTTTAATTTCATCTAAGGTTGAGCCTTTAATTCCCATTAGATTTTGACTTATTTTAAGATATTTTTCTCCTGTTATATAAAAATTATATTTATTAAGAAGATCATAAACCTCAGATATTGCTCCTGTGGAAGAATTTTCTATAGGAATAACGCCATAATTTATTTTTCCATATCTTAAGTCCAAAAATATATCCTCAAACTCACCTATTGCTTTTGTTTCCACCTTTTCACCAAAATACTCCTTTAGGGCTTGTTCGCTAAAGGATCCTGTAACACCATAAAATCCAACAGTTAATTTTTTATCACTAACCAAAACTCCATCACAGTTTAAATGTTTGTTCTGAAGTCCTCTACTTATTTCCATAACAGATTTAAAGAATTCTTCTACTTCTAAAAGTAAAACCTTATTTTTAACTAGGTCTAAATTCTTCTTGATAACTGCTTCTTCTCTAGCTCCATTTAAAATATCCATATTATTCTTCACTTTATATTCGGCTACCTTTAGCACTACTTCCATGCGATTTTCAAATAATGAAAGCATGTCAGCGTCAATTTTATCAATTTGATTTCTCAAATCATCTATATCTAAATTTTCTAAATTATTCATTAAAACGCCCCCTTAAATAAAATCTAAAATACTCATTGCTGCGCAAGCTTCAATTACTGGCAGTGCTCTTAAAACGATGCAAGGGTCATGTCTACCGGTAACAGATACTTGTGAATTCACACCACTAACCATATCAATAGTATTTTGAAGCTTAGCTATTGAGGGTGTTGGTTTCATTGCAACTCTATACACTATGGGCATGCCATTAGAAATACCACCATTAATTCCGCCATTATTATTAGTTTTCATTTTTACACTACCATTGTCAAAGTAGGGTACATCGTTTGCCTGACTTCCTCTAACTTTTGTTATTTCAAACCCGTTCCCGAATTCTACACCCTTTACTGCAGGCACAGAAAATAGTAATTGAGCTAAATTACTCTCTATAGAATCAAAGAATGGTTCACCAAGTCCACAAGGCAGATTCAATATAGCAGCTTCAATTATTCCTCCAACTGAATCCAGTTCTCCCTTAGCCTTTAAAATAATGTTTTTCATTTCCCTACCTTTTATATCATCAATTACTTGGAAATCCTTCTTTAAAATATCTATTAAAAGCTGATCTTTTAAATTAACAGCATCAAAGTAACTATCAAAAACATTTCCAATACTCAAAATGTGACTTCCTATTAGTATACCCTTATGGGCAAGAATTTGCTTTGCAACAGCACCGGCAAAAACTAGCGGTGCTGTAATTCTTCCTGAAAAATGGCCGCCTCCTCTATAATCGTTAAAGCCTGAATATTTAACTTTTCCTGTAAAATCTGCATGACCTGGTCTTGCTAAATTCTTTAACTTATCATAATCCACAGAATTTTGATTTTTATTAAAAATAACCCCGCAAAGAGGTGTTCCAGTGGTATATCCATTAAAATATCCACTTAGAATTTCAACTTTATCTCCTTCACTTCTTTTAGTTGAAAATTCATCTCTACCTGGAGCACGTCTTTGCATTTCATTATTGATAAAATCCATATCAAGCTTTATACCTGATGGTAATCCATCAATGGTTATTCCTATGCCTCTTCCATGAGATTCTCCAAAAATAGAATACTTTACTTTTTTACCCCATTGTCCACTCATTAATTTCCCCTCCTAAGCTTTTAAAATCTTCATAAAACTCTGGATAGGATTTTTTAACTGCCCCGCTATCCTGTATTGTAAGCTTTTCAGTACATCTAATTGAAGCAATTGCCATAGCCATTGCTATTCTATGATCATTCCAACTGTTTACCACTCCACCCTTAAGCCATGGTTTACCATGAATTAGCAGTGAATCCTCTCTTTCTATAACTTCAGCTCCAATTTTATTTAGCTCGGTTGCTATAGCTTTTATTCTATCAGACTCTTTAATTCTAGCTCTACTGGCATTAATTATTTCTGTGGTGCCTTCACTAAGTGCACCAATCACTGCAACTATTGGCAAAAGGTCAGGACATTGTGATACATCAATAACGCTACCTTTTAAATCAGATTTCGAAGCTTTTAAGATACCCTCACCATGTGATATATTTCCGCCCATATTTTTAATTATGTCCACTATTACTTTGTCGCCTTGAAGAGATTCCATATTTAGATTTAAGCACTGAACCTCTCCACCTAAAACACCTGCTGCAAGGTAAAAGGCTGCTTGAGAGAAGTCGCCTTCGACTTTGTAATCTCTTTTTTTATAGTGTTGATTGCCTTTTATCACAAATTCTTTGTAATTATTATTTTCTATGCTTACTCCAAATTTAGAAAGTACATCTAATGTTAAATCTATATACCCAATTGATTCCATTTTCGTAGTTACCACAATTTTAGAATCTCCATTTAATAAAGGTAAGGCATAAAGAAGACCAGTAATAAATTGAGAGCTTACATCTCCTCTAAGTTCAAAAATTCCAGGTTTAAGGCTCCCCTCTATTGTTAGTGGAAGGTCGCCATTGTCTGTTGTGTACTTAATATTCTGCTTATCAAAAATTTCATAATAAGGTTTAAGTGTTCTTTCTATTAGTTTACCTTTACCTTTGAAAATTATTTTTCCGCCAGTGTGCATAGCTATAGGGATTAGAAAACGTAAGGTTGAACCGCTTTCATTGCATTGCAGCACATTACAAATTATTTTATTGTGTACAATTTCGTTATTAAAAGTCTCTTGATTAAAAAGCTCAAGCACACCTTTTCCATTTATAATTAAACCCTTTGGAATTTGTTTAATCTCGGCACCAAGTTTTTCCATTATTCCACAGGTGGCTGTTATATCTAAAGACATACCAATATTATGGAGCACACATTCCCCAGAGCTTAATGCTGCGGCTATAATTGCTCTATGACAAAGTGATTTTGAAGGTGGAATTTTTATTTTTCCATTTAAAGAAAAAGGCTCAATGGTAACTGATTTCATGACTTGTCACCTCAATTCAATATTATTTATTTATGGCTTTCTTGTAAATAATCCACAATCTTAGCTCCATTAATTTTCTCAATGAAGCTATTACCAATTGACTTTATTAATATAAAATTCATAGAATCACCAATGTTTTTTTTATCATGACTAATAGTTTCAATTATAACTTCAGTTTTTATTTCAGGCAAGGTCCATGGCAAATTATACTTAATTAAAATGTCTTTTATAATACTTGATGTTCCAGCTTTGGTCATTCCTAGTTGTTCCCCTAGGTCTGTAATAGCATACATTCCTATTGCTACCGCTTCTCCATGGGAGTACTTCGCGTAATTAAAGAATTGCTCGATTGCGTGACCTATAGTATGACCAAAGTTTAATAACATTCTTTCCCCAGTATCCCGCTCATCGGCTTCAACCATAGTTGCCTTAATTCTGCAACAGGTATAAATAATCTCATCTATGTCCTTCAAAGTAGCTTCTTTGTTTTCATAATTCATTAGTTTATAAAATAGCTCACTATCTTTAATTGCACCATATTTTATAACTTCACCCATTCCGTCATTAAAAAACTTGTCATTAAGTGTTGCCAGAAGCATTGGATCAATAAAAACTGCCTTTGGCATATAAAAGCTTCCTACAAGGTTCTTTCCTCTTGGTAGGTCTACTGCAACCTTACCACCTACGCTACTATCAACCTGTGAAAGTAATGTTGTTGGAATTTGTATAAGATCAATCCCTCTTAAGAAAGTAGAGGCTGCAAAACCAGTCATATCACCAACAACTCCACCACCTAAGGCAATTATAATATCCCCTCTGTTTATCTTAAAATCCAAGAGTTTATCATATACTCCTAAAAGAGTTTCAAAAGACTTGCTTTCTTCACCAGCTTTAACCACAATTTTAAAAGTCTCAAAGCCAGATTCGTTTAATGAATTAATGACCTTTTGACCATAAAATTTATTGACATTAGAATCTGTTACTACAGCTATTTTTCTTCCTTTATATATTTTCTTAACTTCACTACCAATTTCCCCTAGAAGTCCATTTTTAATATATATAGGATAGCTTCCACTAGAAGCTTTAACTTCTATACTATACATCTTAGCCTAGCTCCTTTCTCTTATTGGTTGCACGCTGAAACCTTTTCTTTAAAAAAACTTCATCACCATTTATTATTGCATTTTTAATCTCTTTTATATTGTTTTCAAAGTCTTCTATTTTATTAATTATATTTTGTTTATTATACAAGAGTAGTTCAGGCCATAATTCCTCATTTATAGTAGCAACTCTGGTAGTATCCTTGAAACCTTCTCCAACGAACTTCGATATGTCCATTATTGAACTATTACAATCTATTAAAGAAACAGCTATAATGTGTGGTAACTGGCTTGTGTAAGCAATTATATCATCATGTTCCTTAGGTGTAAGATAAACCACTCTTTTGCAGCCCATATCCTTAGCTATGGACGTTACTAAATTTATATTTTTCTCCTTATTACCATCTATTGGGGTTAAAATATAATTGGCATGCTTAAACATATCCACTGTGGCTGCCTTTAAACCAGATTCTTCTTTACCTGCCATAGGATGCCCGCCTATAAAATCTAAATCCCTGCGAAGTATAGGCATAATTTCACTTAGTAAATTACTCTTAATTCCAGCAGTGTCTGTAATAACTGATCCACTTTTAAAGAAATTCATATTACTTTTCACAAAGTCTATGGTCTTTTGAGGATAAATAGCTAGTATCACGATATCCGAATCCATAAGTGGTATTTGGGGACTTGTATACCCTTTATCAATAATATTCATCTTCTCCGCTGTTTCTAAAACAGCTTTATCAATATCAATAGCCCATAGATTTTTAGGTTTCAATTCTTTTAGTGCCATGGCAAAGGATCCACCTATAAGTCCTAAGCCAACAATTGTTATATTAAAGTCACTACAATCCAATTTTACCACCTCTTAAATTATTCTATCTTGTGTTATTGCAATTGCTCTCACAGAATCTATAAAAGTTCTGAATTTCTCTGGTTTTAAGGATTGCGCTCCATCACTCAATGCATTTATAGGGTCGTTATGCACTTCAATTTCAAGACCATCTGCTCCAACTGCTATAGCTGCCTTTGCCAATGGTTCTACTAACCACCATTTACCAGAAGCATGACTTGGATCTACTATAACCGGCAAATGACTAAGCTTTTTAAGCACTGGAATTGCACTTAAATCTAGAGTATTTCTTGTGAAAGTTTCGAAAGTTCTAATTCCTCTTTCACATAATACTACGTTTCCATTGCCCTCAGACATTATATACTCTGCCGACATAAGAAATTCCTCAATAGTTGCACTCATACCTCTTTTTAAAAGTATTGTTTTGTTACATCTTCCCACTTCCTTTAAAAGGTCAAAGTTTTGCATGTTTCTAGCACCAATTTGCAATACATCAGCATATTGTGATATTTTCTCAACGAGCTCTACACTCATAACCTCAGTTACTATTGGAAGCCCCGTTATTTTTTTTGCTTCTAATAATATTTTTAGTCCTTCTTCTTCCATACCTTGGAAGCTATATGGGGAAGTTCTTGGTTTGTATGCTCCTCCTCTTAAGAAATTAGCACCTGCAAGCTTTACTTCTTTTGCAATAGTTATCAATTGCTCTTCACTTTCCACAGCGCAAGGTCCAGCTATTATTGCTAGTTCTTTTCCACCGATTGTTCTGTCATCTACCTTTATTATTGTATCGTCAGGATGAAAAAGTCTATTAGCTCTTTTGTAAGGCGCTTGAACTCTCATAACTTTATCAACACATTCCCGTGCTTCAATTTGGCTTGTGTTAATCGCACTTGTGTCTCCAACAATTCCTAAAACAAAATGGTTTTCTCCCTCCCACACGTGGACGTCACAACCTAGCCCCTCTATTTTTTTCATAATATCCTTAACTTCCTCTCGTCTTGCATGTGGTTTCATTACAATTACCATTTATAATTCCTCCTAAAATATTATTTTTCTTTACATTTTTAATAAAAACTGAACTTTAATCTGATATAAAACTTATAAAAAAAGGAAGACCCCTTATAATGGGTCTTCCCTTTTAAAAAAGGAAGACCTCTTATAATGAGTCTTCCTTGCGTAAAGACAAAGTTTACTTTCTATAAATCAGCATATGCCGATACCATAGTTTTATTTTTAAACTCATTATTTAAAGAAATCATATATATTTTTTTGCACAAAAAGTAGCTAACGCTAAAATAACGATAGCTAAAGCTAAAATAAAAATATACTTTTTGATTGATTCCCTTAACAATGATATTTTTCATAATTACGCCTCACAATAGTCTAAATTATTACCTTAAACTTATTTAATATTTTTATAAGTATAACATGTTGGGTCAAATTGTCAAGTAATTATTTTTCTAAAATATAGCTATTATTTTTCTAAAATATAGCTATTTAGAGTATTGTTGTAAAATAGACTTGATAATGATTGTTAATTAGTATATAATATTGTTAGATTCTTAAAGTGAAAGGAAGTTTTTATATGAAAACAAGAGGAAATAAAATATCCATAATTGGAGCAGGTTTTGTGGGTTCCACAACGGCTTTTGCTCTAATGACTAGTGGACTCGCATCTGAAATTGTAATTGTAGATATAAATAAAGAAAAAGCTGAAGGAGAAGCAATGGATTTATCACACGGCGCTCCTTTCGTAAGACCTATAGATATAACTTCTGGGGAATATTCCGATACAAAAGATTCGGACATTGTAATTATTACAGCTGGAATTGGACCAAAACCAGGAGATTCTAGACTTACTTGTATCTCAAAAAATTTAAAAATATTTCAAAGTATAGTTCCAGAGGTTGTAAAATTCAGCCCCGATTCTATATTATTAGTAGTGTCAAACCCTGTGGATATATTGTCTTATATAACCTATAAGCTTTCAGGCTTTCCAAGTGAAAGGGTAATTGGGTCAGGTACAGTTCTTGATACTTCAAGATTTAAATACATGCTTGGTCAGCATTTTGAAGTTGATGCAAGAAATATTCATACCTATATAATGGGTGAACATGGGGATTCAGAAATTGCAACTTGGAGTTTAACTAGCATTGCAGGTATGAATGTTGATGAGTACTGTGATACTTGCTTAAAAAAATGTGGTGGAGAGCTTAAGTTAAATATATATGAGGACGTTAAACAAGCAGCTTATAATGTAATTGAAAAGAAAGGTGCAACCTATTATGCTGTTGCTTTAGCTATAAAAAGGATAGTTGAAGCAATATTAAGTAATGAAAACTCTATTCTTACAGTATCCTCCCTACTAAATGGTGAATATGGCATCCAAGATGTATATATGGGAGTGCCAACAATTCTAGGTAGAAATGGAGTAAAAAAAATATTACAAGTTAAGCTAAATGAAGATGAAAGTGCTCAACTTGTTGAATCCTCCAAGGTGCTTAAATCAGTTATAAGTGATTCAAATATTTAAGATTTTAATAAATCATTGACTTTTACTAAATTTGTGTATAGTATTTATAATGAAATATGAGGACTTCTAGCCACTTCTCAAAATTGGTTAGGAGTTCTTTTAAGGTATAATAATAAAAAAGAAGGCAAATAAAAGTATTTGCTATGGAGGTAAAAATGGCTAAGAATAATAGTGTTAAGGGTAATTTTAATTACAACAATATAGAAAAAAAAGGTAAGAACTTTATGTATAAAAATCTTGAAAGAAGCAATTGCTATAATTGTGATTTCACAAGATCAAATTTTGATTTTGTAACTTTTAGAGGTGCACATTTTAAATCCTGTGTTTTTTTTGAATGTACCTTTAAATGGGCTGAATTCATTGGAACAAATCTTAAGGGTAGCGATTTCAAAAATACTATATTTGAAAATGCTATATTTGACTCTGTGAATTTAGATGGTGCTGATTTCAAAGATGCAGAATTTAAAAATACTATATTTTTATCAACTGATTATACAAAAGCTAAGAATCTTAAAATTAAAAATTCAGATATAAAAATATTTAATGAAATGCCTGAAATCGAAATTAGTGAAGACCTTCAAATGGCTGTTTTAAATGCAATGAAAAATAAATATGTTAAAGCTGCTAGAGTTCTTGATACAAAAGATGGTGGAATTAACACAATAAGTCTAATGATATTACTAGATAGTTTTGATGAAGAAACCTTAATTAGTGGATTAAATGTAATTAAAGATGAATTAGATTGTGATTTTTATACATTAAGTTACATAGTTAAGTTTTTGAAAAATAATATGAATTAATTTAGCATTGGTTTTTTCAATGACATTAAAGGAAGTAAGGAGTACATAAGATGAATGGTAAATCACATCAAAAAATAGCTATGCTATCATATGCTATAGTAGCAACAATGCCTGTAGTTAATTCCATGCCCTTATTCAACAATAAATATATACATGTCCCCATGGGAATAAGCCTTATAGGACTAGCAACTGCTGGGCTTTCAGGATTACTTGTTGATGCGGATAGTCAACATAGTAAAATAAACCACATGAACCCACTTACAGGTACAAGTAATAAAGTGATAAGTGATATAGAAAATTTATTAAAGTTACTATTAAGAGTATTGGTAGGGGTTGGACTAGGCTCCCTTATCTTATGGTATTCAAAAACTATTATAGATAAGTTAGAAGGGATAAAATATGTAGGTGAGTATGCTCATATACATGTATATGCTCATATATTCACCTATTTTATATCTTTCGTTCTTATAGTTTTAGGAGTAACTAATGAAAGAAATTTTAAAAGGATTCCTATAATTGGAACAGTTTATAAGAAATTATCATCTATAATAAGTGTTGGATCCCATGATTTTATAAGAATAGCCATGTTTTTAACGTATGCTGGCTCCAGCACAATTTTAGCGATTTATAACTTTACTAATTTTAAGGATCCAAATATTTATCTTATTTGTATTTTGTTAATTGGCATAGCAACATTCCCTCATAGAACGCTCTTGCACTCAATAGAAGGAGTTACTATTTTTACTATTTCAGCTTCCTATGTTTTTAATAAATTAGGCTACGAGTATTTAACTGGGTGTTTTTTTGTTGGGTATATAAGTCATATTTATTGGGCTGATATATTTACAAAGGAAGGTGTACCAATATTGTCAATGCCAAGATTTATTGCAGAATTATTAAAGAAATTAGGCTTTCATAATAAATTTGTTCATGTTTTAGAAAAAATAGGCAAGTTTAAGCTTAAATTACCACCACATATTACCACAGGCTCTGATACGGGAAATTTATTTGAAGTAATATATATTTTAGTATTATTTATAGTAGTTGTAATAGGTTTCACTGTTTATGGTGGAAAATTCACAGTAATTTAAATAAAATCTTTGTATTTAATAAAGAACTTGGATGAGCAATAAAAAGCTGTCTCCTAGTTCTTTTTAAATATTTATATCTCTTTTTAAATCTTATATAGTGTTAAATTGCCCAAATCGTCCATATACTCGATTATTGACTTATTGTTAGTTAAGTCTATTTTCAGTGTACAAATTTTATCTTCCTTTTGCCACTTAAGATTAATTTCAAGTTCAGAGGAACGCAAAACCTTGAATTCACCGTTAAAAGCGGGATATTCATTTCTAAATCTGATAAGTTGTAGTAATCTTTGTACGACTTCCTTTTTTAGAGCCTCATTAATCTCAATAGTACTGAAGTTATGTCGGTTTATTTCACGACCATCTCCTGTAGTTTCTACTTTATCATAATCATTTTTCCCAGCGAGTAGCCCTACGTAATAAACTTGGGGAATCCCTGGGGCAAAAAATTGGATAGCCCTTGCAGCTAAGTATGCGTCGTCATCGCAATTAAGAACTGAATAATAAGAACATCTTATTTGGTGAACATCAAAACCGTCCTTCTCCTTATGCTGCGAAGAACAAATGAGGCTGAGATTAGAACCTCTTTCAACACAGATATCTATAAGCTTCATTGCATCATCAGTCTTTATAAGACCATCTAGGTCCGGCTTAACAGGAATGCCATCGTGACAGTCTAGCATAGTAAATTGTTTATGAGGTCGAACCTCAAGATACTTGCACAAATTAATGCTTGACTTTTTTGTTAGAGTATCAAGAATCATATATGGCAATATAAAATCGTATATCCAATTACCATTTTCAGCCAACTTGAACTGTGTAGAGTATTGTGCATGGACTTCTGGCAGTAGTTCAATTCCTAAAGAACTTGCAAAATCTGTCATCCAATCTATAAAATTATATATTTCAGGCTCTACAAAAAAACAGCTCGTTCCTAGTTTTTTAATTATATATCCAACTGCATCCAACCGAACTATCTTTATATTTTGTTTGCTAAAATTTACAAGGAATTCTGTTAAAAGTTTTCGGGCTTTTTCTGAATTAATATCAATATCAATCTGCTCAGAAGGATTCTCTTTACCAAAAGTTGTCCATACTTTTTCAGTGTTACCTGTTTTTGCAATGGTGAAGCTAGAAAAAGGCTCCTTTCTGCGTAGAAACATCTTTGAAATGTCTTCGTAATCGGGATTTCCATCTTTCCAAACCTTATCTAATGTAATAAAAAGATCTGCATATTCTGATTTACGTCCATTTTCCAAAAAATCTTGAAAAAATGTAGATTGCTTAGAAATATGATTTACCATGAGATCCAGAAGGATATCAAAATTTTCACCAATACGTCTAATATCTTCCCAGGAACCAAATGTTGGTTCTATTTCTAAATAAGACAAAGGGGCAAAACCTCTATCACCAGAAGAGGGAAAGGGTGGTAGAATATGAATTCCACCTTTAAATATATCAAAAAAATGATTCAGAAGTACATTATTAAGAGTTTTTAAATCTCCTCCAAGAGAATCTGGATAAGTGATGAGCTGCACTTGATTTTTTAATGTCATATTATAAGTCACTCCTTAAGTTATTTCTATATGTCGTATATATTTTTTATTTCTTCAATTGACGGGAGATTTACTACTGCACCTACATACTTAAGCTTATAAGCACTTACTGCAAAACCAAGCTGTAAAGCCACTTTTATAGTATATCCTTTAATTATTGCGGTATAAAATCCTGACCAGAAAGCATCTCCAGCACCTGTGGTATCAACTACTTCTGAGGCTAAAGTGTGAAAAGTAATTTTGCTTTCTCCATTAGAAACTATAGCACCGTCGCTACCAAGAGTCAATATTACTAGCTTTGCACCTAATTTTATAAACTTATCAATTTGGTTTTCTGGTGTATCCTCCCCGAATATTCTATTAGCATCATCCTCTGAAGGCTTTATTATATCAACCTTGCTGATTAACTGTTTTATGTATTCTATTCCATCATGTTCTTTTTCCCATATCATCTCATGATAATTAGGATCAAATCCTATTAATACATTATTTTTTTTTGCCTCTATAATTACTTCTTCAATAGTACTTCTTGATGTTTTTTGAGAAATTGGCCAACAGGAAAAATGTATAATTTTCGAGTTTGTTAATGATGTTTTAAGCTCTGGAGTGTATTCTAAATTATAATCTGCACCTCTATAAAATATAGGTATAGGTGTTGTTTTGCTCTTAGTGACAATCACCATACTAGTAGGAAAATCAACTCTATCAATGTTACTTGTGTCTATACAATTATCCTCTAGTTGTTGCTCTAAAAAATCTCCCAATCCGTCTTTTCCTATGGCCGCGGCTATAGTAGAATTCGCGCCTAATCTTTTTATATTCATAGCAATATTTGCAGGCGAACCACCAAAATATTTAACATAGCTATTGCACTGAAAATTTTCACTATAATCTGTAGATATCATATCTATAAGCAATTCACCTATTGTAAAAACATCTATATTTCTATTTTCAAACTCAAAAGTGTCTTGAAAATTTATCATACTCCACCTCCATAATGATAGAAAAATTGCCTAATTTTAAAAATTATTTCAAAAAAATAACAGCTTCAATTGATGAAACTGTTAGTTTCTATAAATTTTATAGCTAATTATACTAATGTTTTTTTAATCTCCAAACACAACTTGTGAAATCACCCTTGAGTTCTGGTACAACAATACCAGCATACATTAGCTCATCCCCGCCATATACTTCATCTGTACCAATTACACTGTAATTCATCTCTGGATCTAATCCTTTAAACTTTAAAGTTTTTAATTTCATATTACATTCTGCTAATTTCTTAAAATAACTTACAACTACATCTTCCTTATTTTCTGAAATAAACATCCAAGCGGCATCATTATTTTCAAAAGGACTTATCAACCTGTAAAAATCTCCAAATTGAACTGTGTGCCTAATTTCTTTATAATCTTCAATTTGCCTTTTTACAGTTTCTTTTTCCTCATCTGTCATCTTAATAAGATCTAATTCATATCCCAAATTCCCACCCATTGCTACATTACCTCTTGTTGTAAGTGGAGTAATCCTGTGCACTTGATGATTAGGTACAGCAGAGACATGGGCCCCCATTGTTATGCTTGGATAAACCAAACTCGTACCGTATTGAATTTTTAATCGTTCTATTGCGTCACTGTCATCACTTGTCCAAGTTTGAGGCATATAATAAAGCATTCCTGGGTCAAATCTTCCACCACCACTAGCACAACTTTCAAATAAAACCTCTGGAAACTTTGATGTTAATTCTTCCATTACCCTATAGAGTCCTAGCATATATCTGTGTGCAGTTTCTCTTTGTCTATTAGCCTCTAAAGTAGCCGATCCAACTTCTGACATAAACCTATTCATGTCCCACTTCACATATGAAATATTACAGGACGAAAGATTGTCTGATATCATTTCAATTATGGCATCACATACTTCTGTTCTAGAAAAATCTAAAACCATTTGATTTCTTCCAAGTGATCTCTCTCTTCCTTTAACATGTATGCACCAATTTGGATGTGCTCTATATAGATTGCTATCTTCTGAAATCATTTCTGGTTCAAACCATAATCCAAACTTAAGTCCAATTTCATTTATATCTTCTGAAAGCTTTTTAAGTCCATTAGGTAACTTTTCTTTGTTTACATACCAATCCCCAAGGGAGGTAGTATCATCATTCCTATTTCCAAACCAACCATCATCTAAAACAAATAATTCTACCCCAAGTTTTTTAGCTTCTATAGCAATATTTTTTATACTCTCTTCAGTAAAATCAAAATATGTTGCTTCCCAATTATTTATAAGAATTGGTCTTTCTTTATCTCTATGACTTCCTCTGCAAAGACGTTTTCTATATAAGTTGTGAAAAGTCCGTGACATTTTTCCAAGCCCACTATCTGAATATACCATTACCACCTCAGGGGTTTGAAAATCTTCACCTGGTTTTAAACGCCAAGTAAAATCAAAGGGGTTAATTCCAATCTGGACTCTAGCAGTATTATATTGACTTACCTCTACATTAGCTAAAAAATTACCACTATACACCAGATTAATTCCATAAACTTCTCCCCTATCTTCATCCGCATCTTTTCTCATTAAAGCTATAAACGGATTTTGCTGTGGACTACTTGCGCCTCTTCTACTTTCAATAGATTGATTACCACTAATTAAAGGTCTTTTAATAATATTTCTTTCTCTTGACCAAGCCCCTGATAATTGTAGTAAATCAAAATCATCATCACTAAAATCCACACTTGCACTTAATGCCCTTAATACCTTTAAATCTTTGGAGCCTGTATTAATCAAATTAGAAGATCTTGTAATCACATCGTAGTCGTTATATACTGTATAGCTGAGCACTACTAATAAACCACTTAATTCATCTTTTAAAGTTATTTCTAAAGTCTCCGCTTCTTCAGTTTTTTCTACATATGTGCTAGGTAAACCACTTAATTTTTTCTTTCCTGAAAAAATTTCATGACTTAAATATTGCAAATCTGAAACTGTAGAACCATCTTGTAATTGAATTTGATACGCTGGGGACCGCATATCCGTATTCCCAAAAGATGGATATTCCTGTGATAAAATATCTAAAGAAAAACCTTCTACCTTATCCTTTGCAAACATAAATCCATTAAATTGATCACCTATAAAAGGTTTCAAATAATCTAATCTAAAATTCCTTATTTTTTTCCCCCAATAGATATGTTGTAAATATCTTGATTCAATTATTTGAATTATATAACTTGTATCTTTTGCTTTAAGGTGAAAAATTTTATTTTCTTTATAATAAGATATTGGCATTTTGTCTTCCTCCTATTAGTTGTAATCTGAAAATTTATTATGGCTAACTCTTTGATCCAGTACTAGCAATACCTTGTATAAATTGTTTTTGGAATATAATGAATATTATAAGCATTGGCCATATAGCTATCATTGACCCTGCCATAATTTGTTCATAATGTGTCATATATTGTCCTTGAAGTGATGCAAGTCCTGCTGCTAGTGGCATCTTATTCGTTGACATATTTACAATTAAAGGCCACATAAGATCTTTATATGCAAATAAACTAGTGAAAATTCCAAGGGCTACAAGTCCTGATTTAGCCAGCGGCATCATGATTTTAGTGTATATTTGCCATTTATTACATCCATCTAATATAGCAGCTTCTTCAAGTTCTACAGGTATTCCAATAAAAAACTGCCTCAACAGAAATGTACCAAAAGCACTTACCACTCCGGGGAAAATTAAAGCTTTTACAGTATTAAGCCATCCAAGCTTCAAAACTAAAAGATACTGTGGAATAATAAATATCTGTGATGGTACCATCATTTGAATAAGAATAATCATGAAAAAAAAGTTTTTACCTGGAAATTCCAGTCTTGCAAAGGCATAAGCTGCCATAGAACTAAATATAACAGCGCAAATAACTCTACCAATAATCATTAGTAGTGTATTTAAATAAAAGGTTCCAAAAGGCAATAACCTAGTGACCTCTGTATAATTACTCCATTTAAGACTTTTAGGAAATAATACAGGAGGTATTCTTGTAGCCTCTGTAAGGGTCTTTAAAGAAGTTAATAACATCCATATAAAAGGTGTTAACATTGATATGGCTCCTATAATTAAAACAATATGAATAACACGTTTACCTGATCTTGATTCAACACTCATAAATTTCCCCTCCCAAAATTATTGATAATGAACCCATTTTTTCTGAAGTTTAAGTTGAATTACAGTAATGACTAAAATTATTATAAGCAATAACATTATTATAGCTGAGCCATAACCTTTATCATTCATAACAAAAGAATGTTTATAGAACAAGTATACTAAAGATTGAGTAGATTCTAATGCTGAATTTGTTCTATCAATCATCATAAATATCAAATCAAATACCTGAAGTGAACCTATCATAGTCGTAACTACAACGAAGAACATGGTTGGTGATATTAATGGAAGTGTAATATTGAAAAACTGGCGAATAGGTCCCGCTCCATCAATTTCTGCAGCCTCATATAAGGTTGTAGGTATTTCTTGAAGTCCAGCAAGTAAAATTACCATATTATAGCCTAAGGTACTCCAGATACCTACTACTATTATGCAGAAAATAGCAGTTGTAGGATTTGTGAGCCATTTAACTCCATGAATTCCAATCTTAGAAAGAAGAAAATTAAAAATACCATAATCTCCATTGTAAAGTATTCTCCAAATCATTGCTACTGCTGCCGGTGCTGAAACCATTGGCAAGAAGTAAATTGTACGATATATTGTTTTTCCTTTAATATTAGCATTAAGTAGTACTGCAACTATTAAAGAAAGGAATATCCCTACCGGAACAGATACTATTGTATATTTGAATGTATTTATAGTTGCATGTATTACAGATGGATCCGTTAACATATGCTTGTAATTATCTAAACCCACCCAAGTGTTATTGCCAAAGTCACCGGTTGTATTCAAGCTTAAATATAAGGTTTGAATCATTGGCCATATGTTTAATATTATTAAACCTATAATAGTCGGTGCAATCATAAGATATGCAAAGACATATTCTTCTTTAAACTTTTTCAAATGCCTCTCCTCCTTTTGAAAATTTTCTCGAAATAGATTTTCATAAAACACTTCCTATTATTGATATAGCAATTAGTAATATAATTACTAATTGCTATATATTAATAAACTATTTTTCAGTAGCTAAAGTCTCATTCATAAGTTTAGCAAGTTGATTACATCCCTCTTCTACTGTAAGTTCTTTTGCCCATACCTTTTTTAATATATCATTTTCATATTCTTTCCATTTAGCCGCAGTTTTTGAAGTTGGAACTGGTACAGCATACTCTAACATTTCAGGATAAGCCTTTAAATTAAACTCTTTAGAGAAGTCTATCCAAGGTTGTGCAGTATCATTAAATGCTGGTATTGCTGCACCTTTTTCAGCTTGAATAATATTAGCTTCTTTTGTAGCCATGAATTCTAGGAACTTCCAGCTTTGCTCTGGATATTTACCTTTAGCTGCAGCTGAATTTTGTAATCCGTTGTATACAGTTGCTTTTTGCTTACCTTGAGGAATAACTGCTACATTACAGTTAGCCATTACATAGTCATTTGCTTTAAACTCACTAACCATCCATGATCCAAATAAACCCATAGCAACTTTTCCTGATTGAAACATAGCTGCAAAACTTGTTTCTGCAAATTGTGCTTGAGTTGGTGAAGATTTATCTTTAAGACTAAAATCTACATCAAACTGTATAGCTTCTTTTGTTGCTGCAGAGTCAAAACCTGATTTTTTCTTATCTGCTGAGATAACATTTCCTCCATTTTGAGGAATGAAATTGTAATAACCTTGTTGAGCATCTGCAGGTGCTGCAAAGCCATATACACCTTTTACAGGATTTGTTAATTTTTTAGCTACTTCTTGTAGCTTCTTCCAATCCCATGTTCCATCTGGATAAGCAATTTTTGCTTCATCAAACATAGTCTTGTTATACCATAAACCTATTGTATCGTAATCCTTTGGAAGTCCATAGGTTTTTCCATCTTGAATCGTTCCATCTACAAGTCCTTTAGGAAAATTATCTTCACTTATAGTTTTGCTATTTTTTATTTTATCAGTAACATCCATTAACATTCCACTTGAAGCATACTTTACAAAATTATTTGAATGCATCCAAAATACATCTGGAAGTGCTCCGCCGGTTGCACCAGCTTCTAATTTTGTCCAATAATTATCCCAATTTGTAACTTCAACCTTAACCTTTATATTAGGATTTTTTGCTGTAAAAGCATCAGCTATAGCTCTCATCCCGGGTTCTTGATTCTTATCCCAAATAGCATAAGTAATAGTTACTGGAGCACTACTTGTTGTTTTTGTTTCAGCGGGTTTTGAACTACTACAACCAGCTAAACTAGTTAACATAGCAATAGAAGTAAGTGAAACGGCAATGATTTTTTTTAAACTTTTTTTCATTTTTCTTCCCCCTCATATTAGATATATTATGAAGCCAAAAGGCTTCCTTTATAAAAAGATCATTGTAATAACCTCTTTAAAAAATTCAATTATACATATTGGGGTTGCGAGACTCAATTAGTTCATACCCCTACATAGCTTGTCTGTTTCCATAGCTTCTAAAATATATGAAGCATATCCCCTATTACATTTTTTTGTAAAGACGGAACTTCCTGCTCCTATGAATGTTATTTTAAGCACAAATAATTCTCCATGTCTTTTATATTAATTATTAGCTATTAAAATTAAATATATTATTTTCAAAAACATTAGTTATTGTAAATAAAACGATTGTATGTGTTAATCTTTGTAACCGTTACCCTTATTATGAACTCTAAATATATATAAGTAAATGATTACATGTCTACAAAATATGTTATAATGTCCACAGGTGAATTAAAAGGATGTGTTAAAATGGAAGTATGGTGTGTTGAAGATGATAATTTTACTAATACGGATCTGAATTTTTATGATTGTGGAGAAGAACTATGTTCCAATGGGTATTCTTTTGGACCTGTAGCTAGAGATCGTTATATTATACATTTTATACTTAGCGGAAAAGGTACTTTTAGATGTGGAAAAAAACTATATTCTTTAAAAGCTGGGGAATCATTTCTTATTTGTCCTGATCATGTTACCTATTACGAAGCAGATATGGAGGACCCTTGGCATTATATTTGGGTTGGTTTTAACGGAGTAAAAGTGCCGAAAATCATACACAATGCAGGTCTTAGCTATGATAACCCCATATTTTTTTATGATACTGACAATTTTTTTATAGATACCATAGAAAAGATGGCTAGCTTCACTAAATTCTCTATAGAAACTGACTTATCTAGATTAGCTTATTTATATTTGTTTCTTTCTAAATTAATTGAAATAGCACCTAACTCTAATACAGTTAACATTTATGAATCAAACATTCAACGATATGTAAAAAGTGCCGTAGATTACGTCGAGGTGAATTTTTGTTATAACATTAGTGTAAACAGCTTAGCTAAGTACATTGGAATAAGCCGTAAATATTTATGTACCATATTTAAAAACATTTTAGGCCAAACACCCATTGAATACATTATAAAAACGCGTATGGAAAAAGCATGCCATTTTTTAACAAACCATGCTTTATCCATAGCAGAAGTATCAACTTCTGTTGGTTATTCTGATCAATTTATTTTTTCAAAACAATTTAAAAAAACCATAGGGCAATCTCCTTCTTATTATAGAAGCAACCATAAATAAATAATTATTATAACAAAGTTTTAACAATAAGCTTAAATAAGGTTTATAATTAAAGATGATAAAGGAAAACGTAAAGGAGAGATTTTATGAAGTTTATTGCGGATTTACATACCCATACTATAGTTAGTGGTCATGCATACAGTACATTAATGGAAAATGCAAAATATGCTAGTGAGATAGGTCTTGAGATATTAGGAGTTACAGATCATGGTCCTAATATGCCAGGTGCCCCTGATCTTTGGTATTTTGGTAATTTAAAAGTTCTGCCAAGAGAATTGTTCGGTGTTAAAATGCTTTATGGATGTGAAGCTAATATAATTGATTATGAAGGTAATCTTGATATACCAATGGAACTACAAAATGGTCTTGACATAATGATAGTAAGCATGCATGAACCACTAATGGAAGGTGGAAAAAATGTGGATTTAAATACAGCCACTATTTTAAAAGCTATGGATAATCCAAATGTTAATATTTTAGGGCACATTGGAAATCCAAAATTTCCTATACACGAGGAAGAAATAGTAAAAAAGGCAATAGAAAAAAATATACTAATAGAATTAAATAATAGTTCTTTTGTATCTTCAAGATTAGGCAGTGACGTGAATTGCACTAAAATAGTAAAACTTTGCAAAGAATTTGGACAAAGGATTATTGTAAATAGTGATGCTCATTTTTGTTATTCTATAGGCAATTTTAGTGTTGCAGAAAAAATACTTAAAGACGTAGATATGCCTGAAGAGCTTATAATTAATACAAATAGGACAATGTTAATAGACTTTCTTCATGAAAAAGGTAAAAATATATAAAGAAATAAGGAGTACATAGCTATTTAAACTATGTACTCTTTATTTTTATTGCTATTTCAATGCAGGTATTTAATAGCATCCTCTAATGGATTAATTTCTAGTTTTTTTGTTTTTAATTTCTTTAGTTGGTACTATATAAGCTTTATCATAAACATCCTTTAATGCTGTTGTTTTCACAATCACAGAAGTATATTTATGGACTAAAATCACCCCTGAATATTTAGGAAGATTAACAGTTATCTTGCCATTAACAGCTACTTTATAGGTTTCAGCCGAATTAAGTGCATTTATAAGCACAGTGCCTACGGGTAATTTTGAATCTAAAACTATTCCTTTTATATCAGAACTTTTTCTATTAATAGCAATAACCGCATGATTATTTTTGCCATTTCTAGAATATGCCATTACATCGGCTTTGTTTGCATCATCTACAATTATAGGCACAATATCTCCTGTTCTTAGAACTGGATAAGCATTTCTAATATTAGCAAGCTTTGCATACCATTCAACTGTGGACTTATCTCCTTTGCCCCAAATCATCCCTCTTCTGTTATCAGGATCATCTGCTCCTGGCATTGCAGCCTCATCACCATAATATATGGTTGGAGCTCCAGGGTAAGTCATTTGGATTAATGGTATTAATTTAACCTTTGCCAGGGCTGTAGCTGATGGTTCACCTGCAATAGCTTTAACACTCTTTTGGGCTCCATCAAAATCTGAAATTATTCTTTGAGTATCATGTGAATCTACTAAATTCATCATAGTCTCAAAAGCTTCTTTTGGATATTGCTCTCTCATAGCCTCTAGTTGATTCATAGCTTGGACAGCGCTCATGTTGCCAGTGTCTTTATTTTCAACATAAGCTAAGACTGCGTCTCTAAATCTGTAATTCATTACAGAGTCATACATATCTCCAAGTAGGTATTTAGATGCATCTGTCCAAATTTCTCCAATAATAACGTTGTCCCCTTCTTGTTTTACAGCGGTTCTAAATTTTCTCCAAGTTTGGTCAGAAACTTCATTTGCAACATCTAATCTCCAGCCATTAGAACCATTTTTTAACCATAATCTAGAGTTAGCATCTTTTCCATCAATTATTTCATCAGACCAGGTTTTAACATTGTATTCTGAACCATTTAAGGCTTGGATAACTGGCATTGATGTATATCCTGCCCACCCTTCATAGCTATAATGTTCTGGGTCTCCTGTTACTCCATCGATCTTAGTGTTATTTATTATAAACCAGTCTTTATAATGAAGATCTGTAATACCAATAGATGCTAAATTTGCAGTTACCTGCTTTTCAGCTACTTGCTGTGTTACCTTCTTTAAATTCATTAAATCATAAACTCTTGACCAATATTGATAAGCTCCAATTGGCTTCTTCTTAGCCATGTATTTTCCATATCTATCAAAATAAATAGAGTCATCTGAAACATGGTTAAATACGCCATCTATAATCAAGTGCATGCCTTTTTTATGAGCTTCCTTAGCCAATTTAACAAATTCTTCTGTACGTCCTAAAAGTGGATCTAAGTTTTTATAATCTGTGGTATCATATCTATGGTTAGAGATAGATTTTGATATAGGTGTCATATAAAGAGTATTTATTCCAAGTGCTTGTAAATAGTCAAGTTTATCTTGTATACCATCAATGTCTCCACCATACATTTCATTTGCCCAAACATTATCACCTTTTGTTCCCGTATAGGCAGGGTTAGGAGATTGCGACCCATCTGCATTTGTGATAAATTCTAATGTTGGATCTTCGGGAATACTATACCAATTGTTATAAAATTCATAAGGTGTAGTACCTCTTGCCAGTTTTTGTGCATCGTCATTTTTAGTATCTCCATTGAAAAACCTATCTGGAAATATCTGATAGACAACTGCATTTTTCATCCAATCAGGAGTTTTAAAATTTTTATCATATATGTTTAAGTCATAATAACCTACAGTTCCAATTTGCCCTGCTTTTCCTGGTCCAAAGAACCCATCATCATCGCCATAAGCTTTTACATCAGAACCATTTGAAACTACAAAATAATATTTAAATTGCCCAATCTTGCTTGATTTGAAATTACCTGTCCATTTGTTAGAAGTTGCATCAAATGCTACTCCTTTTGTCATATCAACTAATTGAATTCCATTTGGTGTTATTAATACAATTTTAGCTGATGTTATATCCGTTCCTGTTTTAAGATTAAAAGTAATCTCTTTATCAGTTGGAGTTGCACCATAAGGGGATTTATACTTAGAATCTCTTGAGCTAAAATATAGACTATTTATAGCTATAGGAGTATTGGATGCATCTGTAAATGTCATTAATGTTGTTGCATCAAAGCTAAAGGTTACATCTTTTGTATCCGTTGTAACGTAAGCTTTTCCAAAAGAATATTCTTTTCCACCGAGTACTGCCACAACATCTGAATAATTACCTTTATTTAAAGTGACCTTGGTACTATAAATTCCTGATAATGAAGAATCAGTAAGTTTTGTACCTGCTGGTATTCCTGTACCTTTTAAATATATATCAGCCTTTTTATAATAAGTTGAATCCACTATATTATGGCTGTCATCATTATACCAAAAGGTAACATCCTCTTGTACTGGCACTACTAAACTAATATTTCCACCAAAAGCTACACCATTTGCTCCATAATTTTCAGGATCCCAAGAGCCCATAGCAATCTTGTATTCATAACTTCCTGATGGAACATTTTTTAATGTTAAGCTGTAATTACCATTACCGTCATAATTTAGTTTTGTCTTTTCTGAAGCTGGATCCCAAGTTCCACTTCCATCTATGCCTTGTATAGTTCCAGCTAGAACAACTTTTCTACCTGCATAATCTGCAATTTTCAATATAGAATTGTCACCTGTTGTTGGTATATTTAATGGATCTTGAACCCAGTTTCCATCAACAATAAATTTATATCCATAATCTTTAGCCGCATCCCCTACTCTTAAATTAATAGAGAAGATCCCATTTTTAATATCTATAAGAGTCATTTCTTTTTTATTGTCAGCCCAATTTGTCATATCACCTGCGAGATAAACTTGCTTTGCATTTTTATCTTGATAATTAAATGTTATGCTACCGTTTGCATTAAATACAGGGCTTTTTACAGCTATAACTGGTGCTTGAAGTCCAAGGGCCCCAGCTACACTATCTCCATTATTTATAGAATCAACTAAAGTTCTTTTAGCTCTATCTGCAACAAAAACTACATACTTACCACCCTCAGGAATTGTTATTTTAACATTTCCACTAGCTGGAAGTCCGTCACCTGCCCATGCATAATCTTCCACACCTTTGTATTCATAGGATCCAGCTGGGAAAAATGCACTATAAACGTATTTGCCATCTCCTGTTAGGTTTGTGAAATCATAAATCTTTGATGTTTGGTCCCAATCACCATTGCCGCCACGTATAGTTCCAATTAATGAAACAGAACCTAAAATTAATGGATTAGCTATTGAATCTGTACATATTCCTTCAATAGGATTAGATATAAAACTAACATCAGTATCTTTTGCAAGTGTTATTTTAATATTATCTTTAACCTCACCGTTATCCCATTTGCCATTATAAGCCACTTTATATTCATAGGTACCTGCTTTTAAACTGAAAGTCTTCTTATAAAACCCTCCACCTATATAATCTAAAGTAAATGTAGTGTCAGTAGGAGTCCAATCTTTTCCACCACTTTGTGCAAAGGTTCCAACAAGTGAAGCGGAACTCTTAAACTGTTCAGGATTATTGATTGAATCGAATACATCATTTGTTTTTGCATTAAATCTGAATGTTACCTTTCCTGGTGCAGTAACATTTATTTTCTTATTCTCACCTTTGTCCCCATATGCCTTGTCCCAGTTTCTATTAAGAGCAACTTTATATGTTCCATCAGCTACTGCTACTTTAAAATCCACTGTAATTTCATAAATACCATTTTTGTATTCTTTTAAAAGTGTTTTATCGTTTGTAGGATCCCAGTCCTTTCCTAGACCATTTACATTGATTATATTTCCCACCAGTGTTACTGATAAATCAGTAGCAGGTAAGGCTTCAGCCTTAACTTTAAGGTTAAATTTAGGTAAAATTGTTATGAAAAATATAAGTGTCAGAATCAAGCTTGTAATTTTCTTGAATTTTTTCATAATAGCCTCCTAATAATTTTATGCAACCGTTTGTATTAATGCTTAAAAAATATTGCAACCGTTTGCATTATACTTATATATTACTTTAATTTTAAAATAATTTCAAGGCTTTCATACTGTTTTTAACATTATTTAAAATAAATCCGCCACCGTGGCTATTTAAGAAAATGAAAAATAAATTTTACTGTATTTAATGTGAATATATTGCTATTATGTAAGTATAACAACCATGTAATTAAATTAATAATAATTAATAGAGTGGGGAGTATTATGAAGCTAAATAAAAAGATAACTATATTAGCTGTTTTTATAGTGTATTTAGGTCTAACTTATACTTTTACTAGGTTAGTAAATCATAATCAAATTAATATTACTAATACTGTTGATAAGTCAAAAATGCCACAAATAATTATTAAAGAAAAAAAATTAGCACCACAGCCCCTAGATAATTTGGCTGTATATGATAGCATAAACATTGAAGAAAAAATTTATAAATCAGCATCTGTTTTTAAGGTTACTAATAATAAAATACCAATACTTATGTATCATTCTATTAGTTATGAAAAAGGAAATTCCCTACGTGTTTCTAAAGAAAACTTTAGAAAGCAAATGAAATATCTTAAAGATAATAATTATACAACCTTAACTGTAGATGAGCTTTATATTTATATGAAAACCGGTAAAATAGTACCTAAGAAACCTATAATTATAACTTTTGACGATGGCTATAAAGATAATTATACTAATGCATATCCTATACTAAAGGAATTAGGATTAAAAGCAACTGTGTTTGTAATTACTGGTGCCATTGATGTAGAGAAGAATTTTTTAACTTCTAATGAGATAAAGTTAATGGATTTAAACAATATAAAAATTGAAAGCCACACAGTGGCTCATGAACATTTAACTAAAATATCCTATATTGATAATGAAAAAACAATGGCGTCTTCAAAAGCTAAATTAGAAAAAATATTAAATAGGAAAATAAATTATATAGCATATCCTTACGGAGAATATAATGAAAATGTAATAAAAGCTACAAAAGAATCCGGTTATAAGTTAGCTTTTTCAACTGATTTTGGTTGGATAGATAAAAATAATAATATTTATTCATTAGGTAGGATTTTTGTTAATGCAAATTTCAGTTTTGATGAGTTCAAAGCAAAATTGAAACCATAAAATTCACTTATAGGGTTTTAAGTATTAACTTAAAACCCTATAATAAAGGAATAGGTGAAAAAAATGAAATCACAATGGTCAAGATTCAAAGTATTAATTTTTATTATTTTAGCAGGCATAATACTTAATGCTGTAATTAAAAACAATATAAAAAATAGCAATGCAGTTGTAACAAAGAATAAAACTCAAGTAAATGCTGATAAAATTGAAGAAACAAATAAGCTACAATTAATGGATATTGAAATTAAAAAACAGCAAGGAATTAAACAAAAACGAGAAAACTTAGAAAAGAAATGGAAAATAGGGTATGATGAATTTTTTGCAAAAAAATATAAACAAGCTATTGAGACTGAGAGGCTGGTGCTTAAAGAAGATCCCAACTTTTATAAAGCATATGCTGTTGAAGGAATTGCATTAGCTTACAGTGGAAATTTTAAAAATGGTATGAAACAAATTGATCAAGCTTTAAAACTGAAACCAGATTATGGTTATGCTAGATTTAATAAAGCACTGGCTAATGAATTATATGGAAATTATGATGAAGCTATTAAATGGTATAAAAAAGATTTAGAAGTAGAAGAATTCGAATGGAGCTATTATGGTATAGCAAGTATCTATGGGAGAAAAGGTGATATTAAAAATACTATAAAATATCTGAAACTAGCCATTGCTATTAACCCAAATGTTAAAAATGCAGCTAAAAATGAAGAGGATTTTGATAATGTACAAGACAGTATAGAGTTTAAAGAATTAATAAAATAATAGGGGGAAAATTTCTAATGATAAAAGAAAAAATTTCAAATCTTAATAAACTTATGAAAATTTTAGAGAAACGAATTCCAGAGGGAGAAAACCAGAATTATTACATACCTGATTTATGGAATTGCTTTGGTTACAATTCTAATGAAGTTGAAAATCTTGAAAATGGAGAGCTTAAAGTAAATCCATATAAATTTTATCATAATTGTATAGAGCAATATATTTTACCTAAAGTAAATTGTGATTTTGATTATACAAGATCAGTTCATCAAAATATTAATTTAGAATCTGATGTATATGGTTATATTGGTGGAGATTGGATAAAAAAGAGCTCAGTTTATTCTATGCAAGTTAGAACATCAACTTCTTGGGATCACAACCATAGTGGCATCTTAGAAGATTTAAATGAATCAAATATCAAGGAAACTGGAACTTTTGTTAAGACAATCGCTCTACTGCCCTTGCTTAAAAAAATGGGTATTGATACAATTTATTTGTTACCGGTTTCAACCCATAGCACTAGAGTTAAAAAAGGAGAGATGGGTTCACCTTATGCAATTAAGAATTTTTTTCAAATAGATGAAGAGTTAAAAGAATCAATGACTGGAAAATCACTTACTGTTGAAGAGGAGTTTAGTGCTTTTGTTGAGGCCTGCCACATTCTTTCCATAAAGGTTATTATCGACATTATACCTAGAACTGCAGCAAGAGATAATGATCTTGTTATATCTAACCCTGAGTGGTTTTATTGGGCGAAAACCAGCGAAATGGAGTCTTATAAATCACCGTTTGTAAATGGAATTAAAGAAAATTCTAAACCATCCCTTAGTGAACTAGAAAGAATTTATTCATCAAAGGAGGTTGTTTTTCATATAGAAAAATTTTCAAATGCTCCCAACCTAAAAGATCCAAAAAAGTGGGGCAAAGTTGTTAAAGCATATGAGGAGGATAGAAATATAGATTTTATTAACTTAATTGAAAGTGAATTTGGTTTAACTGTAGCCCCAGCATTTTCAGATTGTATTAATGACCCTCAACCTGCATGGAATGATATTACGTTCTTTAGGCTTTACCTTGATCATCCAAAGGAAAGCGGGAAATTCTTATGTTTAGAAGAAAAGCCACCATACATCTTATTTGATGTAATAAAAGCAAATATATTTAAGGGAAACGTTATTAATGAAGATCTTTGGAATACACTCTCAAGTATAATTCCGGAGTTCCAAAAAAAATACGGAATTGATGGTGCAAGAATTGATATGGGTCATTCCCTACCGTCAGAATTAGTCCACAGAATAATTAAAATACCAAGAGAAAGCGACCCCGAATTCTGTTTTATTGCAGAAGAACTATATCCAATTGGAGCAGAAGTTTCAAGGGTAATGGGATATAATATGATAATTGGCAATGGTTTTATGATGGAACCAAGAAATGTAGAACATAAAACCCATGAATTTATGTATAATTCAGTGAATCTTAAAACAGCTACTTATGCTTGTGCTGAAACTCATGATACACCTAGAATTGCAGCAAGAGAAGGCGGACGCGTTCTTGCAAAAGCTCTTGCTACATTAAACATGTTTATGCCAAATGGAGTTCCATTTATTAATTCTGGTCAAGAGGTTTATGAAACCCAACCAATGAATACAGGACTTGATTGCCGGGATAATGAAATGTATATGCTACCAGAGAATGATGTTTTCTTTGGAAAGCTTTCACTATTTGATAAATTTGCACTCCACTGGTGCAATTATGGTAGATGGGAACTTCCAGATACCTTAGAAGCTGTTTCAAAAATAAGAGAAACCTTTATAGATAGCATAACAAATCTTGATAATTTTATTCCGCTTGGGTTTGATAATTTTGGGACACCAGCAATTGGATTTTCATATATAATTAATAATAGAAGATGGAAAACTCATGATAATGTTTTAATGATTATAGGTAGTACTGAGACATATTGGCCCATTGATTGTACAGTTTTTCTTAGTAATCTAAGAAATGCCAGTGGAAATTCTTCGAGAAAAGCATATTTAATGTATTCTTCTATTGAACACAATCGTGATATATACGATTTTGATGATGACTTTAATTTGAAATTACATTTAGCACCAGGTGAGGTTAAAATATTATTTTTATAAATAAATTATGCCATATACATAATGTATATGGCATAATTTATTTATTATTTTATAACATCTACAGATAAATTTATATCTTTATTTACAGCTGAACTTAAAACTGTTTTCAATATATAAGAACCTTCTTCTAAATTTATATCTTTAAAGTACAGCTTAATTTCCTGAATGTCTGAGCTTTGTGGAATTAGCATCATAGTAGTTGAACTCTGATTATAGCTTTTTGTAGCTTCATTTTTATCATTTACTAAATAAGTTTTGCTTATATCTATTCTTTGTGTAGCCGCAGCTATATTTTCAATGTTTAATGTAACTATAACATCATCCTTTATAACCAGAACGCTTGTTAAAGAAACGGATAGTTTTGAGTTAGAAATAGCTGCAGAAGGATTTAGGTTGAATTGTATTAGCTGATTTTCATCAGTCTCTTGATCTTCCTCATCCTTTTTCTTATCCTTACCTTTGCCTTTCCCATTGGTGGTTTCCGGACTTAATTTGACCGGCATTTTCAAATCTAAAATTCCTTTAACAATAGTGTCAACTTCTACAACTTCCTTTGGCTTAGTTTCCTCAGTTGATTTGTTAGCAGTTGAAGAAGAATTTTTATTTGCTCCTTTATTATTCATTAGCATGGCTAAAAAAACAACCAAAGCTATTATACAAGCCAGAACCCCTATAATAATTAATTTAGTTCTCTTCCCAATCTTTTTATCACCTAGCAAAACCGCTTTGGTAGCCTCAGCCACAGATTCATGTGAATTCATTAGCACTGTTTTTGGAGATACGATCTCAGCGGCATTGGTATTAAGGTCAGATTGCATCACCAATACATCACTATAGCGTTTTTTAGGTTCTATAGCTGAAGCCTTTTGAATAACACTAACTAAACCCTTAGATACATCTAGAGGGTAATTTGCCTCATCCATAAGCTCTGAAGTAAAGGTTATGGATTTTCCTGTAAGCATAAAAAACATAGTGGCACCAAGAGAGTAAATATCCGTTTGAGCATTGGATTGAGCATTTACAAGCTGTTCTGGTGCTATGTATCCCATAGAACCTAAAATCATAGTGTCGCCTTCTTGATTTTTCTTGTATGTCCGCGCTATTCCAAAATCAATAAGCACTACCTTATTGTTAGGTTTTATCATAATGTTAGCAGGCTTTAAATCTCTATATATAATGGGTGGGTTAAAGCTGTGAAGGTAACCTAATATACTGCATAATTGTAGTGATATATCGCATACAAGTTCTGAAGAAAGAGCACCATTAGCGTCCACATATTCCTTTAAAGTCTTCCCTTCAATATAATCCTCCACAATGTATAAATTATCATCCTCATAAAAAATATCAATAATTCGTATAATTCCTATATGGCTTAAATTCTTTAGTATGTTAGGCTCAGCAAGAAAATCTATTTTATCTTTCCACTGACTAGCTACTTCCTTAACTGCCCAAAAATTTCCTAGCCTATTATTCTTGCATAGGTAAACTGTAGACATACCGCCTCGTCCTAAGACCCTTATTATTTCGTATTTTTCATCTAGTATTTGCCCAGCATTTAACATTTTACCTCCTCCAATGCGAAAACTAGTCTATAAAATGTAAAAACATTACCTAACTTTGTTTAATACTAGCACAGTTCTACTAGGTGAGTATATTATAACCCCAGTTTTATTTTCTTTACCCTTTAATGCTTTTGTGTGATATGTGTAGTCCCTTGCAATTCTACCCTGCCCACCAAATATCTTCTCATCACTATCAAACACTATTTTATATTCACCCATTTCATCAGTGGGGAGTTCATATTCAGAGAATGATTCGCAATGATTAAAATTAAATAAAAATATCAGCCCACCTTTTCTGAAAGCAAGTAGCTTATGTTCCTCATCAGTCCAAAGATTTTGTAGATCACATGCACTTAAAACATTATAGGTTTTTACTAAATTCAACATTTCTTTATCAAAATTTGATAAATACTCATATTTAAGTTCTTTGTTTTCCATTAGACTCCATTGTCTTCTTGCATAATGATAACTCCAATTGTTACCTTCTCTTGGGAAGTCAATCCATTCTGGGTGACCAAATTCATTACCCATGAAATTTAAATAGCCTTCACCACCTAAAGTTATGGTAATAAATCTGATAAGTTTATGCAATTCTACTGCTCTACTTATTATTAAATTGTCATCATTTTTTGACATATGATTGTACATTTCCTTGTCACCTAAACGGAACATTAGGGTTTTATCACCTACAAGTGCCTGATCGTGTGATTCAGAATAACCTATATTCTTTTCACGAGGTCGTCTACTAGTTAATTCATACCACAGCTTATTCATACTCCATTTTTCATCCGGTAACTCTTTAAGTATTTTTACCCAAAGATCAGGCACTCCCATTGACAAACGATAGTCAAAGCCTAAACCACCAGAACTAACGGGAAGACACATTCCAGGTAATCCGCTCATATCTTCAGCAATAGTTACTGCACTAGGGTTCACTTGTCTTATCAAATCGTTAGCAAATTGAAGGTAAGTAATTGCTTCTATGTCAGTATCCATACTAAAATATTTACTGTAATCTGTAAAGGCGACTCCAAGTCCGTGGTGATGATACAACATAGAGGATACACCATCAAATCGATACCCATCAAAATGATATTCCGTAAGCCAAAACTTAATATTTGATAAAAGAAAATGAAGAACTTCTGGTTTGCCATAATTAAAAAGTTTTGTACCCCAAGCCAAATGATTACCTGCATCTCCAGTATTGAAGAATTGATAATCAGTTCCGTCAAACTCATTAATACCCTCAGCTATATTCTTAACTGAATGAGAATGTACTAAATCAAGTAATACTGTAATACCCATGCAGTGAGCAGTATTAATTAATGTTTTAAGCTCTTCAGGAGTTCCAAACCATGATGAAACAGCGAAAAAATTAGATACTTGATAACCAAAAGAAGCATAATAAGGGTGTTGCATTACTGCCATAAGCTGTATTGTATTATAACCAGCAGCCTTTATCCTAGGAAGCGTAATTTCTGCAAATTCTACAAAAGTACCCATACTTTCTTTTTCCTGAGCCATACCTACATGAGCCTCATAAATTAACAGAGGCGCCTTTTTATCAACATGAAATTCACTATCCTGCCACTTAAAATCATAATCTGGCTCCCAAATTTGTCCTACAAAATCGTGAGTAACAGGATCTTGCACTGTACGCTTAATATAAAGAGGAATTCTATCTCTTGATACATTTTTAGCTACTACCCTTACCTTGACATAAGACTTATGTTTTAGAGCTTGTATCCCTGGCAAAAATATCTCCCAATTTCCATTTTCTTTTTTTTGCATTGGATGTGTTTTTTCATCCCAACTATTAAAATCGCCAATTAAATAAAGAGCATCTGCTCCAGGAGCCCATTCTCTATAAATCCACCCATCCGCTGTACGATGAAAGCCGTAAAATAAGTCTCCATTAGCAAAAGACTGGAAGCTTTGATTATTATGGAGTAATTTTTTTTTGCAAGATGTATAATTGTCCCCTCTAAGTTGAAGATCCTTTTCAAAGGGTTTGAGATATGGATCAATCTCCGTTATTTCCAAGTATTTATTTTTATTTCCGTTATCCTTCATAATAAAATTCCTTTCTATTTATAATTATTGATATAAAAATATTTTATAACTTATTATATCTAATTCGACTAAATATTTTCAATCCCTTTGTTCTTTTATTAAATAAATAAAAACAATTTTAAGAAGAGAGAAGTTTAATAGATTAAAATTTTAAAAGCGGTTCCCTAAGTTAATGGGAGCCGCTTTTAGTTTATCTAAAACATTGAGAACTTCAAAATAAATGCTGCAAATACTATTGATACCATAGAAAGTAACTTAATCAATATATTTATTGCTGGACCTGAGGTATCCTTAAATGGATCTCCTACAGTATCACCAACGACAGCAGCTTTATGACAATCTGATCCTTTTCCACCTAGGTTTCCAGCTTCGATATGTTTTTTAGCATTATCCCAAGCTCCACCTGAATTGGCCATCATAACCGCAAGTACAAAACCTGTTACAGTTGCACCAGCTAGGAGTCCTGCAACTCCATTTACACCTAAAAGGAGTCCAACAGTTATTGGAATAATAATGGCGAGCAGTGCAGGCAAAATCATTTCTTTTTGGGCTGCTCTTGTACAGATATCAACACATTGAGCATAGTCAGCTTCTTCAGTGCCTTCCATAAGACCCAATATTTCTTTAAATTGTCTTCTAACTTCTACCACTATAAGCTGTGCAGTTTTACCTACTGCGTCCATAGTTAATGCTGCAAATACAAAAGGCACCATTCCGCCTATAAATAAACCTATAAGCACTTGAGGGTTTAATATAGATAAGTTAAAAACGAAATCCAAGTTTTCCTTTTTTACAATAATCTCAACTTGATCTCTATATGCTGCAATAAGTGCAAGAGCTGTTAAAGCTGCTGAACCTATAGCAAACCCTTTGCCTGTAGCTGCAGTAGTATTTCCGAGTGAATCAAGAGCATCTGTTCTTTCTCGTACTATAGGATCTTGATGAGTCATTTCTGCAATACCACCAGCATTATCTGCCACAGGACCATAAGCATCCGTAGCCAATGTTATACCTAGTGTACTAAGCATACCAACTGCTGCTATTCCAACACCATATAAACCCATATTGTAATCTCCTGCTCCTCCAGCAAAATTAAAACTAGCGGCGATTGCCATAGCTACTATAATAACAGGAAGGAAAGTAGACATCATCCCCAGTGAAAGACCACCTATTATAACAGTAGCTGCACCAGTTGTTGTTGTCTGAGCTAGTTTTTTAGTAGGCTTGTATGTGTCTGACGTAAAGTATTCTGTACAATAACCAATTAAATTACCTGCAACAAGTCCACTTAATATTGCAAAGTAAACTCCGATATGCTCCCATCCAAGTACATTCCAAACTAGGAAAAAGGATAGTATTGCAATTATTGCTGAACTTACGTAGACACCACGCCTGAGAGCCGCTAAAAGACCCTTTTGTTCAGTTTTCTCCCCTGATTTAACAAAGAAGGTTCCAATAATAGATGCAACTACACCAATTGACGCTATAGTCATAGGAATTGTTACACCTTCAACTCCTAGTCCAGCTGCTACGGCTAACGCCGCTGTGGATACTATTGACCCAACATAGGATTCGTAAAGATCTGCTCCCATTCCAGCTACATCTCCAACATTGTCTCCAACGTTATCAGCTATAACTGCAGGATTTCTTGGATCATCCTCTGGAATTCCTGCTTCAAGCTTACCAACAAGATCTGCACCTACATCTGCAGCTTTAGTGAATATACCTCCACCTACACGAGCAAATAAAGCCATGGAGCTAGCTCCCATTCCAAAAGTAATCATAGCACTTGTTATATTTTGAATTCTTACTGTCTCTTCTAAATTTCTATAGAAAAAATCTAATAAATAATACCATATACTAATATCAAGAAGTCCAAGACCTACAACAGTAAGTCCCATTACTGCGCCGCTTGAAAAAGCAACCTTTAGAGCACTGTTAAGGCTTTTTCCAGCTGCGTGCGTAGTTCTAACATTAGCACGCGTGGCAATTTTCATTCCTATAAAGCCTGAAAGTCCTGAGAAGAAACCTCCACTTATAAATGCGAAAGGTACAAAGGGGGTAAGAAATCCAAACGCTACGAGTATTCCCAGAATTACAAACATAACTACAAAGAAAAGAGCAACTCCTGTGTACTGCCTTTTTAAATAGGCATCTGCACCTTCTCTTATAGCAACAGCAATTTTTTTCATCTGATCTGTTCCTTCATCTTCTTTTAATACTTTAAATGCTAGATATCCAGCAAAACTAAGGGCTAATATAGAACAAATTGGAGCCAAAATCAATAAATTCATAATAACTACCTCCTAAAATATTTTAGTAGTATAATTCTCTCGTCATTAAATTCCAACTATATAACCATACACTTAGACCTAATTCTCATCTCCCCTTCATAAAATATAATATCCTTATAAAACTCATTATAAATGTTAAGATTACAACACATAATATTATCAAGGATTTTCATATTAAGAGGCCTTAGCTCTCCTCGATTTCATTTCACTTTAATCTTGTCCACACTTTAAGGTAGTTTGCTGTATATCTAAACAAGTCTAATACTGTAATAATTATTACAATTATCACTAAAGCTTAATAAGTTTATTAGTTAATTAATGAATAAAAATAAATATAAAAAAATTCTTCGTCATTATATATTATAGCACAAACGACCAATTATTAGTAGTCATGGAAATATTTTTATTTAATATTATAGGTTTGCTTACTTTAAATTTTTTTACACATATTTTAATATTACCAAAGTGAATTTGCTAAACTTGCCTTCTTCTCAATTGAATAAAATGCTCTAGCAATTTTGCTAAAGCATTTTTATTTCCTCTATACTCACTTCAAACTCCTTATTATTTACTCTTACTTTATAGATTTTGGTATTAATTGTGGTTGAACATAACTTTGCCACGCATTCTCTTATGTCGTTGAAGTCTTTCATGTATTTCCTGTATATTTTATGAGCTTCCATTATATCTATTGATTTAAATCTGACACTGTCACCAGGCTTTAACTGGCCCACTATGTTTATATCTGAAGATATTACTGTAGCAATTTTGGTGTATCCTCCTGTAGTTTGCCTATCCGCCATCATAATTATGGGTGCCCCATGTCCTGGAACCTGTACCGATCCCATGGTTATTCCGTCAGATATAATGTCAGCACCGATTTTATGAGCAATTTTAGAGCCTGATAAACGGTATCCCATTCTATCAGCTTCATTAGTCACTTCATAGGGAAAATTAAAAAATGTATTTATTCCCTCCTCTGTAAAGTAATCATCTTGAGGACCCATTACTACCCTTACGGTATTATCCTTTTTATAGGATGGTATAAACTTAGTTGGAAGTTTTATGCTCCTAGTAGCCTTATTTTCAACTGAATTTACAATTTTTATCTCATCACCGTTCTTCAGTATCCGTCCCTCAAAACCTCCCACTTTGCCCTTCACATAGGTAGACTTACTACCCATAACCTCTGGCACGTCAATACCATTCGCTATTGATATATAACTTCTACACCCACTTTTTGCAGTTCCAAAGGAAAGTACATCACCATCTGACACCTTAACTCCACACCACATATCTATAGCCACATTATTTATCATTGGCACAAGATTAGCTCCTGTAACTGCAATCATTGCCTCACCTTGGAATTTTATTTCTGGTCCCATAAGTGTAGCTTCTAGACACGCTTCACCGTCGCTATTGCCTACAAGGATATTTGCCACCCTTAGAGAGAATTGATCCATTGCTCCTGCGACAGACATACCAGATTTTTGATAATTATACCTGCCTTCATCCTGAATGGTGGTATACATACCTGGACTTAATATTTTCATTATTGTCATATACTCACCTTCTTTCTCTTCCTCTTGTAATTACTTTATATTTTCCTTCTCTCTCCAAAATCTCAATATTTTTGAATTCCACTTCATTTATTTGTACAAATTTTATATAATCACCTGCATTTAATAGTACAGGATCCTTCCTGTATGGGTCATACAATTTAACAGGAGTCCTGCCAATTAATTGCCATCCCCCAGGGCTTTCTATAGGATATATACCGGTTTGGTTACCTGCAATTCCTACGCTTCCAACAGGTATTTTAGTTCTTGGGGTCTGTAGTCTAGGAGTAGCTATTTTATCATTCATACCTCCTAGGTAAGGGAAGCCAGGGGTGAATCCGATCATATAAATCAAATACTCCAATGACGTATGAAACTTTATTACATCTTCTATAGATATATCATTGTGCTGTGCCACAAACTCAATATCCGGTCCATACTCGCCACCATAAAGTGTTGGTATCTCTATAACTTTAGCATTAGGAAGTTCCATTTTATCCATTTTTGTCCCAATAAACTTTACTTTATCTATAAGTTTATTCAGTTCTATTATCATAGGGTCATAAATTACCATCAGTGACCTATATGTTGGAATAGTCTCGATTATTCCTATAATGCCTTCTGTTTCCAATGCAAGTGTAAGACTTCTTATTTTTGAGTTTACACTTTCTTCAATTTCATCTCCAAATTCAATAACTAAAGATCTATCCCCCGCGGTTAAATACTTAATTTTTTCATACATATTGTATTTTCACCTCCTATTTAAATAATGCAACTATTCCACCCAATGATTGGTAACCTGCAATAACTGCTAGTATTACAACGATATAACCTAAATACATAAGCCACTTTGAATGCTTATAGTCTCCTACAATATTTTTTTTTGTAGAAGCAATAAGTATTATCCCAAGTGCAATTGGAAGAATCAACCCATTCAGTGAACCAGCTACTACAAGTAACTTTACAGGCTTACCTATTGTTAGGAATATAAACGTAGATATAACAATAAAGCCTATTATAAATTTTGAGGTGTGTTTTTCAAAAATCGGTGCAAGTGTCTTAAGGAATGATACAGATGTATAAGCTGAACCAACCACTGAGGTTAAAGCAGCTGCCCAAAGTACTACTCCAAATAACATGTAACCGAAGTTACCTGCTCCAAGTCTGAATGCTTCAGCTGCAGGGTTTATTGTGCCAAGTGGTTTGGCTATGTTGACAACAACTCCAAGAACGGCAGCGAAAAGAAGTATTCTCATTAATGATGCTATTGTTATAGCAAGTACTGAACTTTTGGTTATTTCGCCCAAATGTTCTTTTCCAGTAATGCCAGCGTCTATTAGCCTATGTCCTCCTGCAAATGTTATGTATCCGCCTACAGTTCCACCCACAAGAGTGATAAAGGGTAGAAATGCAAACCCAGTTGGAACAAACGTCCTTGTAATCATCTCTCCTACTGGAGGCTGGGTTTTAAATGCCACATATCCTATAAGAATAAGCATTAGAACACCTAGCACCTTTGCAAAAGTGTCCATTGCTTTTCCGGCTTCTTTAGAACTAAATATTATAATAGCTACGACAGCACTAATAACAGCACCTATTTGAGTGTTTAGACCGAATAATACATTAAGACCAAGGGCAGCGCCTGCAATATTTCCTATATTAAATGCAAATCCCCCAATACATATCAGCACTGCTAGAAAAATTCCAAGGCCAGGTAGCGTTTTGTTTGCAATGTCCTGCGCCCGAAGTCCTGATACCCCAATAACTCTCCATATATTGAGTTGGGCTACAAAGTCTACAATAACGGTAAGAAGTATAATAAACCCCAGATTAGCTTTAAAGGTTTCTGTAAATACTGCAGTTTGAGTCAGGAATCCCGGGCCTATGGCAGATGTAGCCATAAGAAATGATGCACCAATAAGTACACCCCAATTACTTTTCTTTTTTATATTTGTTTGTTGTTTATTTGAATTGTTATTCATAAACTGACCTCCTATTTTATAAATTTATGTAGTGGCTTTATTTCTACTTTAGCTTTGAATAACTCTTCTTTTATAAGGCGTACAAACTCCACTGCCTCTGGATTGTCTCCATGAACACATATGGAATCTGCCTTTATATTCAAATCTTCACCAGTTATTGCTGTTACTTTTCCCTCTGTTACCATTCTTATTACCCTTGAAATAGCTATATTTTTATCCGTTATCATGGAGCCAGGAAGGCTTCTTGCAACAAGGGTTCCATCAGAATTATATGCTCTATCAGCAAAAACTTCATTTGCAACTTTTAATCCTTTTTCAACTGCTGCATTGACCATTTTACTTCCTGCAAGTCCGAGGACTATCAAATCCCTATCCACTTCCCATATACCCTCTATAATTGCACGGGCAAGTTTACCATCTTTAGCTGCCATGTTGTACATTGCTCCGTGAGGCTTTACATGTTGTATTTTTCCTCCTATGGCTTTTACAAAACCGTAAAGTGCTCCAAGTTGGTATATGGTGTACTGTTTTGCCTCGTCAGGAGATACTATCATATTTCTTCTTCCAAAACCCATAACATCAAAGAATCCAGGATGAGCGCCAATACCTACGTTATTTTTATAAGCAAGTTCTACAGTCTTCCTCATAACAACGGGATCGCCGGCATGCCATCCACATGCAATGTTAGCTGAAGATACATATTTCAGCACCTCTTCATCAATCCCTATCTTGTAAGCTCCAAAACTTTCTCCTACATCACTGTTCAAGTCAACAAACTTTTCCATACTATTTTTCCTCCTTTGTTTAGGTGTTTCTCGTCAAAAAATTTTAATGTTAATTGCCTAATTGTACTTCTCTAAACAATATATAGCAACTTAACTTTACTTCTGAAGTGTAGGTAAACCTATTTCGGTTCCTTATTCAAGTAATATTCCATTACTCCCTTTACAATAGGTACCACATAATGACTTTCACCTCTAGTTTTAACATCTTCTATTAACATGGATACTATTACTTTAGGATTAGCCGTATCCATGCATATAAACCATCCATTTTCTTCCGCGACCTTATCGCCAGCATTTTTCTTAAGTTCTGCTGTCCCAGTTTTACCTGCAAGAGCTATCCCTTTAATTTTTGCTCCATGTCCTGTACCCGCTGGGTTTTCTATAACTGCAGTAAGACCATCTTTAATAAATTTAATATTAGCCGAAGAAACTACATTGGTTTTCCATACTTTAGAGGATATTTTTTCGTTAAAGCACTCTAAAGTTGGAGACATAATATTCCCGTTGTTAACAACTGTGCTATAAGCTAGTGCAAGTTGCAGTGGACTCATAAGTACTTGCCCCTGACCATATCCGCTATCTGCTAATGCTACGTTATCTTTAATTTTATTATCATTGCCTACCTGTGATTTTGCTATAGGATAACCTATGGGAAGTTGCTCCCCTATTCCAAAATTATTACTTCCTTTTATAAATTTCTCTTTTCCTATGTTAAGAGCTGCCATTGCGAAGTATATATTATCGGAATATACAAACGCATTCTGCAAATTCACTGAACTCACCTTATCACTAACCCTAGTAACCATATGTGGTCCCCAGGATTTATCCTTTTGCCACTGTGTTCCCTGTATGCTTACAAGTTCATTAGGTTTTATCTTCCCTTGATCTAACCCAATTGCAGCCGTTACCATTTTAAATGTAGAACCAGGAGAATATACAGCCTTGAATCTATTTGTAAATGGATCCTTAGCATTTTTCCATGCTATCCTTTGGCTATTAGAAATATAAGTGGTCCGTGCATTTGAATCATATGATGGAGAGCTTACTAAAGCCAGTACCTCTCCACTTTTTGGATTTAACGCAGCGCAAGCTCCTGCATCCTTATTCATTCCTGTATATATTTTCTTTTGAAGTTCAGAATCTACTGATAATTTTATGTTTTCACCAGCTTTAGCTTCCTTTTTAAGAATTACAAGACTTTGAATTTCCTTTCCATCTTTCTCTTTTGATATATATATTGTTGTTCCATTTTCTCCCTTAAGCCTTTTTTCATTAACCTGTTCTAAACCTGCTTTACCTATTAAACTCACTGAGGTATAACCTTGTCCATCCATTTTTTCTAATTCCTCAGCAGTTATAGGCTCAATATACCCTATAAGTGACCCAAAGGCTTCCCCTCCTGGATATATTCTACCTTGAGGTTTGTTGTGGATTACCCCTTCAAGCTCCATGACTCCAGCTATTTTCACTTTTTCACTAGGTAATATGTTAATAATAGGCACAAACTGATCGGACTTTAAATTAGCTTTTAGTTTAGTTTCTATAACTGCTGCATCAATATCTAGTATCTTAGCCATTTGCGATATATTAGCTTCCTTATTTTTAATAAATCTATTAGGCTGTATTCCAATGCAAACAATTGGAGCATTTATGGCAAGGGGTTTTCCATTTTTATCAGAAATTTCTCCACGTTTAGCCAGTTCTGTTTTTATCCTAACCTTATCTCCGGCTTCCATATTAGGGAATATCATTTTTTCATCCCAAACTAGTGTCCACTTCTTTTTTGAGAAGAGTGGCCACTGCTTTTTATTATTAACTTTTTCTTTTATCATAGTTGCCTGGTAACCTGGCATACTTAATTTGCCTGCAGCTGTATTCATAACTATAGAAAATGGTATAATAATAGTTGTTTTGTTACCATCTTTAGCTTTATCCTCATTCTCTACTTTAATTGATATGCTTTCGGCTCCTATTCCACTATAAATAGCTGTGTATTTATCTACAAATTGCTTTTCAGTAACTGTTTCCTTAGTTTTAACAGAAAGCATGCTATACATGGTTTTGAAATCCTTCTTCACCCAATTATTCTTATAGGTATCAAAGGTTTTGGTTGCACTATCTGCTTTGGTAAAAAACGTAACCGTAAATACGGCTATTAATATTATTATAATTACTCCTATTGAAAGAAGAGTTGTTTTTAAATGTGTCTTTTCCATTTCATATCACCCCTTACTAATTATAACACTTCAACCATCTAGTTTAAATAGAGGGTATTTTTTCATACATAAATGAGATAATAAAAAAATACCCTTGTAATTTTTAAAATTACAAGGGTATTTTTCTTTGACTAATCAATTGTTACGTACATTATATTAATCTACTTTGTTCTTCCTTTTCTTCCTGCTCTTTCAGTTTATATTCATAAGCAACGTAAAGTTCTTCTAGTTTAGTATTAAGATACTTAGGGACTATTTTAACTTGTGTTAAATTACCAAGCTTATTTAAATCCTCAAAGAATGTTTTTATTCTGTTTTCTATTACTTCTATATTACTGAATTTCACCTTATCAATAATAGAATCACACTCATCATTGAAAATCCTAAGTACTAATTTAATCATATCCTCTGTCATATCCTCAACTAGTTCATTACCTTCTTTTATGCTCCCATTAAGAATCCATTGCTTAAATTCTATAGCTTCTTTAGATTTAACCATGTCCATTTGTTTTTCTCTAATATTCTCAAGCATTGTAGCACCTTTTACTGAATTCATTAAATTATGTACTGGCTTATAAACCCCAAAGCTTTGCATTAAAATATCATCGTCTAAAGTTACTATTTCAGACTTTAAACTATCTACAGATGTTTTTACATTATTATATTCTAAATTAAGTTCCTCAATAGATTTTATTTTAGTTTGGATTAAAATTTCATATTCATTTGATTTTTGCTGAAGTTCATCAGCCTTTTGTTTAGTTACATCCTCATATTCACTGTTTTTTCTTTCAATAAAGTCATCATATTCTATACTTTTATCTTCCAGTGCTTTACCTTTTAAGGCAATTAAATTATCATATTCTTCACTTTTGGATTGAATTAGGCTATCATATTCTGCACTTTTGTCTTCAAGCTCTTTACCCTTTACCCCAATTAAATTATCATATTCTTCACCTTTTGTTCCGATTAATTCATCATATTCTGCTCTTTTGTCTTCAATTTCTTTATCTTTTAGTCCCATTAACCTATCAGATTCATTTGATTTCTCTTCAAATTCTTTAGTTTGATATACAGCTTGGCTCTTATATTCCCTATTAAGTTCTTCTATTGCTTTTGTCTTTGTTTCAATTAACTTATCATATTCTTCAAGCTCAACCTCAAGTTCTTTAGTTTTAGATAAAACTTGGCTCATTCCCAATTGAGTTGGGGTTAGTTTTATGTATCTCAAATTTTTATTTTCCTCGATTAATTTCTCAATCTCTGATTTATATTGCTTCGCGTTTAAAGCATCCTTAATAGACGTAAGTATTGCCATTGAAAAACCTCCTTATTTCTTTAACAAGTTATATTATACCACAAAAAATTCACTGATTAATATGGTAAAATCATCAATAAAAGATTTAACAGCCTCTTCCTTAGTAGCCCATGATGTTACTAATCGAATAGCAGAATTATCATCATCAATCTTTTGCCATATATAAAAGGAATACTTTCCACTGAGCTTGTCAATTATTTTATTAGGCAATATTGGAAATATTTGATTTGTTGGTGAATTTATTAAAAATCCATATCCACAATTACTAATTCCATTTTTTAATAGTTCCGCCATAATATTCGCATGTTCCGCTAAATCAAAATAAAGATTGTCTTTAAATAGTTCCAAAAACTGTATACCAATTAGCCTTCCCTTTGCAAGTAATCCACCCTTTTGTTTAATATTAAATCTGAAATCCTCCTTAAGAGAATCTTTGCAAATAACAAGAGCTTCTCCCATTAATGCGCCATTTTTAGTTCCACCTATATAAAAAGCATCCGTAAGCTTTACCAAATCTGAAAGTTTTATATCATTCCCTTTCGAGCATAGTGCGGAGCCAAGTCTCGCTCCATCAACATATAAAATCAAATTGCTTTCCCTGCAACACTCACTTAAATCTTCTAATTCTTGTTTCTTATATACAGTCCCTATTTCTGTTGGATTTGAAATATAAACTAGCTTAGGTTTTACCATATGCTCATCATTATGCTCTTCTAATGCCATTTTTATATGAATAGGATTAAGTTTTCCATCATCTACTTTTATGGAAATAACTTTATGCCCTGTTGCTTCAATAGCTCCGGTTTCGTGAACTAATACATGACCAGTATTCGCTGAAATAACAGCCTCATATGGTCTTAAAAACGCAGAAATCGCGGTAAGGTTTGTTTGAGTTCCACCACAAAACAAATGAATATCAACATCATTGCATTTTAATTTATCCTTTAATAATGTAATGGCGTCTAAAGAATACTTATCTTCTCCATACCCCTCCATTTGTTTCATATTTGATTCCATTAGTGCTTTCAATATATTTGGATGAGCCCCTTCACTATAATCATTTTTAAAACTATACATTAATTTAATGCTCCTTTCAATATGTTATTACTTAATTATTCAAAATTTCCTCAATATCTTCCTCATTGTTTCTTACTATTTTATTATACAACTTTTAAGCATTAAACAGCATAAAAAATACTATTCTATAAGCAGAATAGTATTTTTTACTCCAGGATTTTATTTAATAGAACCTATCTTATTAAAGGGAAAAACTCTAAATACTGCTTTGCCTTCAACTTGTTTATAATTAATTAGTCCAAATGCCCTGCTATCTTTACTTACGGCTCTATTATCACCCAAGACAAATAAACTATTAGTAGTTACTTTAATTGGATATTTGCCCTCATCACTAAAAGTTTGACCTTTTGCATAAGGTTCATTGATTTTTTCACCATTTACATAAACATATCCATCTTTTATGTTGACTTCATCTCCAGGAATGCCAATTATCCTTTTTACCAATCTTTTGCCCGTATCAGTGTCATTATTAGTACTTTTAAATATTGACTTTATATTATCTACAAATACTACAGTATCATCAATAATAGTTCCTCTTTGCTCATTTTCAAGAAATATAATAATATCTCCTCTTTTGGGCTTCGCAAAGTTATAATTAAATTTATCAACTATTAATTGCTGACTGCTATATAAGGTGTTTTCCATAGAGCTTTGTTGTACTTGAACTCTTGCAAAAACTTTACTGTTAATCAATGAAGCTATAAGAAACGCGCCTAAAATAGGGAAAACCCAATTTGAAAATTCTTTTATTACTTTGTTTTCTTTAATCATATTTAACCCTCCAGCTTAATTATACATAATCTAAAAATTTTTATCATATACTAGTGCTTATTCATTAATTGTGCCAATCTATTAATATTATCTTCATGTATATTTAAAATATCTTTATTATTATCTACTTTAGAGCCAGTATTTTCTTTTTTAGATACCATTTTAATTATAAATTTTTCAAAGAAATTCATTTTATTAAAAGTGAAACCTCCTCCAAAATGTTCTTTGGCTATAGCTCTAGATACTAATTCATTTGGAAAACAACTATTTAACTGTGATATTGCCTTTTCTCCCTCACTCATGCAACATACAAAAATACCTATTTTTTTGTCTTTTAATATACTAGCATTTTTTAAGCAAAATTCTGTTATTTGTTTTTGAATTCTTCCTGCGTAGATTGATCCACCAATAACAATACTATCGAAGGAATTTATATCCGGCACAGCATCCTTTTTTATATTTACAATGACAACTTCCCCATCAAGTTTATTTTTTAAAGCATTACTACATTTTTCTGTAGCACCATGTTTAGATCCATATACAATAAGTGTTTTCATTACTTTCCTCTCCTTTTATCTTAATATTCAACAACTCACAATTTGAAAATATGTAAATTTGCATCATGTCTTATATTCCCCAATACTATTAAGTATTATATTCACTATTGTCATTGAAAAGTCCTGCTAAGTTACACAATGAATATTCAATTTTTACTGCTCATAATATAAATATTAAGCAAAATAAAAAATAACAGATTTTTGTTGCTTCCAATAAAAAAAGATGACATCTGTTTAATACAGAAATCATCTCTTAAATCATATGTTTTTTTAAGTAAGCCTAATTTTATCTTTACTACACCTCAAAACTTTGCCCTAATTTTGTATTATGCTGAACGCTATCACCTAAATAAGCCTTTTTTACATCATCATTATTTAATAAATCTTTTCCAGATCCCTTAATTGTAATTTTTCCCGTCTCAATTACATATCCTATATCTGCAATTTTTAGAGCAGCATTGGCGTTTTGTTCAATTAGCAGAATGGTCACACCTTGCTTATTAATCTCTTTAATAATATTAAAGACATCCTTAATAATTAATGGTGCTAGCCCTAAGGAAGGTTCATCCATCATTAGTAACTTCGGCCTTGACATTAATGCTCTTCCAATTGCAAGCATTTGCTGTTCTCCACCAGATAGTGTTCCTGCTTGTTGCCAGATTCTTTCCTTAAGCCTTGGGAAAAGAGTATATACCCATTCCATGTCTTCTTTAATTTCCTTTTCATCTTTTCTTGAATATGCTCCTAGCTTTAGATTTTCAAGTACAGTAAGGTCTGCAAAAACCCTTCTTCCCTCAGGAACCAAAGTGATTCCATGCCTTACTATATTTTGAGGCTTAATATGCATCAAATCACTATCTAAATAATTAATTGTTCCACTTTTAGGTTTCACTAGTCCTACAATAGAACGAAGCATGGTGCTTTTACCAGCACCATTGGCACCAACTAAAGTGACAATTTTGCCTTCTTCAACCTCAATACTTGCTCCTCTTAAAGCTTGAATTCCACCATAAGAAACTACTAAATTATCAATTTTAAGCATCATCTTCATTCACCCCCAAATATGCTTGTATAACCCTTTCATTATTTTGAATATCATAAGGATTACCTTCTGCTATAGTAACACCATAGTCAAGAACATAGATTCTATGCGATATTCCCATAACAACCTGCATGTGATGTTCTATCATAAATATGGTTAAATCAAATTCTTCTCTAATTTGTTTTATAAAATCTGTTAAATCCTCTGTTTCTCTTGGATTCATTCCTGCTGCTGGTTCATCTAGAAGCAAAACTTCTGGGTTCGTAGCCATTGCTCTAGCAATTTCTAATCTTCTTTGCTTTCCATAAGGAAGAGAGTGTGCCTTATCATCTTTTAGATCTAATAAGCCTACTTTCTTAAGCAAATCAAGGGATTTTTCCATCATTTCATTTTCTTCTCTCTTGTACCTTGGAAGCCTTAAGATTGCTTCCATGAAATTCGATTTAATATTTAAATGATTTGCAATTAGAACATTGTCAAGCACCGATAGATCTTTAAATAATCTTATGTTTTGAAAAGTCCTTGCAATCCCTGTTTTAGTAATTAAATCTGGCCTCATTCCAGTGATATCTCTATTATTAAAATTAATTTTCCCTTCGGTTGGTTTGTACACACCAGTAACCATATTAAAAACTGTAGTTTTTCCAGCACCATTTGGTCCTATTAATGCCACAATTTCTCCTTTATTTAAGGTAAGATTAAAATCCTTTACTGCAGTAACTCCTCCAAACTGCATCTTTACATCTTCTATCTTTAATAATGTATTCACTTCTGACATTATTGATCGCCTCCTTTTTCAGATGGCTTTCTGCTAAATTTATTGATTATTTTATCAAAGCTAAACTCTTTTGTCCCCATAAGACCATGCCTGAAAAAGATGACTACCAGCATTAAGAGTGCCGAAAATACAACCATTCTAAGACCAGGTATTCCTTGAATTGTTATAAATCCTAAATTCATAGTCTCATCAAGGAACCTTAATGCCTCTCCTGCAATTGTTACAATGAAAGCGGCAATAATCGATCCTGTGATACTTCCCATACCTCCAAGTACGATAATAAGAAGTATATTAAAGGTTAATATAAACCTAAACATAAGTGGATCTATCGTACCTAACAAATTTCCTAAAAGTCCCCCACCTATGCCTGCAAAAAATGCGCCAATTGTAAATGCCAATACCTTATGTTTAAACAAATTTATTCCCATACTTTCTGCTGCTATCTCATCTTCTCTTATTGCTTTTAGTGCTCTTCCATAGGAGCTATTTATAAGAGAAGTAATGATTATAACCGTAACAGCAGCCATTCCAAAAGTCCACCATATATTTGTGGTGTCTGGAATTCCTTTTAATCCTAATGCCCCATTTGTCAATGTTTGTGTATTTGTAAACACAACTCTTATAATTTCTGAAAAACCTAAAGTTGCGATGGCCAAATAATCTCCTTTTAATCTAAGCACTGGTGTTGCAATCAAATAGCCCACAAAAGCTGAAACAAGTCCTGCTATAATCAATGCTGGGAAAAATGGCAATGTTAAATTTGCTAGTGGTTTAATTATAGGTGCCAAGAAAAAATTTTGAGCTTTCATATCTGGTGACATTGTGAGTAGTGCTGTAGTATATGCTCCCACTGCCATAAAACCAGCATGTCCTAGTGAAAAGAGTCCTGTAAAACCATTCACCAAATTCATACTTAGTGCAAGTATTACATAAATAGCACATAAATTTAATATTCTCGTATTATACGAATCTAAATTTTTATCTATAAAAAATAATACTACTATTAAAATCAGCATAGAAATTATTGTTAAAATTATATTTCTCTTTTTCATATTCTACACCTTCTCCGATATTTTTTCGCCCATTATACCTGTTGGCTTAAGCAATAGTATAACAATAAGCATTACAAACGCAAATGCATCTCTATATCCTGATAAATCCTGAAAAAATGCAACAAGCATAATTTCACCTATACCTAGAATAAAGCCTCCAATAACAGCACCTTTAACGTTTCCTATTCCTCCAATAACCGCCGCTATAAAACACTTTAATCCTGGCATAACGCCCATAAGTGGCAGGAGCGATGGAAACTTAAGTGCCCACAATAATGCCCCCACCGATGCAAGCATAGATCCAATTCCAAAGGTAAATGAGATTGTTTTATTTACATCTATCCCCATAAGTCCCGCTGTTTCATAATCTTTTGAAACAGCTCTCATAGCCATTCCACTCTTTGTGTGATTAATCAAATATAATAGTAAATATAAAAGAACAAACGTAACTACAGGAATAACAAAAGTCAATCTCTGTACAGATATGTTTCCGATTTGCACCATTTTATCAAAAATTTCTGGTGTTGGAAAAGGTTTTGGTCTTCCTCCAAACATTACAATTGCTACATTTTCCAAAAGAAAAGAAGCACCAATTGCAGAAATCATAATTGAAATTTTCGGTGCTCCTCTAAGAGGTCTGTATGCAGTTCTTTCAATTAATATTCCTAATGCACCAGTCAAAATTATTGCTATTAAAAAAGAAAAATACCAAGGTAACATGAAGGTAGTTACTCCATAAAAAGCAAAGTATGTTGCCATCATAAAAATATCACCATGAGCAAAGTTGATAAGTCTTAATATTCCGTAAACCATTGTATATCCAATTGCAATCAAAGCATACAAACTGCCGAGAGAAATCCCGTTAGTTAGATGTTGCAAAAATGTATCTAAACTCATATGTCCTCCCCCTCATACTATTATTAAGAACAATACGCTTCACACCATTTTGATGGAAGCGTATTTGTTTTATGTGCTACTATTTAACAGGCTCTATAACCTCTTTAAATGTGAATTTTCCATCTTTAACTTGTTTAATTACAGCACTCTTTACTGCATTTCTATTTTCATCAAAATTAATAACTCCAGCTGCACCTTGGAAGTCTTTAGTTTTCGCAAGTTCATCTCTAAGTTTAACTGAATCCGCAGATCCAACTCTCTTAATTGCATCTAAAAGAATAATATAAGCATCATAACCAAGAGCTGCTACTGCTGCCGGTTCTTTTCCGTTATATTCTTTTCTGTACGCAGTTAGGAATACTTCTGATTCTTTTGTAATTGGCTTTTCAGTTGCAAAGAAAGTTGAGAATGTGGCTCCTTCTACTGCTTCTTTTCCTGTTGTTATAAATTCGGGTGTTTCCCAAGTATCTCCTCCGATAAATGGTGTCTTTATTCCTAATTGCCTTGCTTGTCTTATTACTAATGCTGATTCAGTGAAATTACCAGGCGCAAAGATAACATCTGGATTTTTAGCTTTTAAGTTTGTAAGTTGCGCTGTGAAATCTTGATCTCCGGTATTGTAATTTGTTACCGCAACAATGCAATTCGGATCACCTGTTAATTTCTTAAAGGAATCTGTAAAATATTTTGCAAGTCCAATTGCATAATCATTAGATACTTCTTGAACAATGGCAACCTTTTTAGCTTTTAATGTGTTGAAAGCATAATTCGCCATAACAGTTCCTTGGAAAGGGTCTATAAAACATACTCTAAAGTAATATTCATTGCCTAATGTTACAAGTGGATTTGTACAGGATGTTCCCATTGTTGGAATCTGTGCTTTTTTAACGATATCTCCTGCTGCCATAGAAAGTGAACTTCCCCAACTACCAATTATTGCTGTAACCTTTTCCTTTTCAACCAATCTTGACGCTGCATTTGCTGCTTCCACTTTATCTGACTTATTGTCTACAAGTACAAGTTCAACTTTCTTTCCTAGTACCTCTGGATAAAGTTTGTTTGCAAGCTTTATACCTTCAATTTCTAGCGCCCCGCCAGCTGCATTTGCTCCAGTCATAGGTTCAAAAACTCCAATTTTAATTACATCCCCACCAGTCGTTCCAGTTTCTGGTGCTTTTTTTCCGCAACCACTTAACCCCATTGTCGATATCATGAGAGTCGCAAGCATAATTGATATTTTCTTTTTCATTTTTTTCCCCCCTACTTTTTATTAAATATTATAATGCATAGAAAGTGAATTAAATAACTCGAATTCTCTTCCCTATCATTTTTTAATTATACTATATTTTTTTCCCTACTACAATATATCTGTGAAATATATATTTATATCTTTGTCATATTTCAGAATATTTTGTTCTTAAATATATGGTGTTTTATATGTCTCTAACACATTTGTTGCTTTTTTTCTGAAATGTAAAGCTTCTCATTACAATATTTTGTGATACTTTATTAAATTTTTCTTGCAATTTTTATTGTTTTTGACTAATTACGTCAAATTATGACTCTATCTTTTTGTTATTATTCTAATCATTATAATGTTTTGGTTAAACAATTAAATTTGTATATACGAGAATGGCTGCTTATAAAGGTAGAGAATCAATTTTTAGATAGTTCAATTTCTAATACTTGGAATTTGTGTTATAATTAGTATATTAATATATGATTTATTACATAGATATAAACTATTTTGAATTAGTATTGGGGGCTAATAAGTGAAAAAATACATTGTAAATTTCTTGCAATCAACTTATGGAATTTTCATTATTCTTGCAGTAATTATATGGCTACCTACATGGTTTTATATGTCATATACAAGTCCCATAGATATTCAATATAAGTATAATGGAATCAAATATCAGGCTGAGAACTTGCAAATTGCTCAACCAATTAATATTGAAGTTAAGGGGAAGTATGTAAAAGAATTATTTAACAAGAATGTAGAATTTGACGGCACTATAAAGGTAGGAGATAAGATATTTACTGGACCATTAGGATTTAATAAATATGGAATGACCTCATTAGAATTAGGTAATGAACACTACGGAATGATATTTATAAGTGATTTGTTTCAAAACTTAACTATTGAAATCCATGAAGCAGATCAAAATGGTGCTTATAGCTGGAGTGGCTGGATGGTTTCAGCACCATGTAATGAAAGAAAAGAAGCAGTTGAAATATCTAATATACTGGAACAAAAATTACATAGGAGCTTAATAATAAAATAAGATAGTTTATTGGCTTGTTTATTTATGACAAGTTAATTTATCTAAGCCACTTATAGTGACATAAATTTTATAATTCCTTAATATTCATATTTTCTTCATATGAAAATGTTAAACTAATTAGTATATAAATTAAGTTTAATGGAGGGTTATAATGAAATCGATAAAACAGTGGTACAAAGATTTTATAAACAACATGGCAAAGGCCAACGAAGATAGTTTTGGTGATAAAAAATTAGATTGTTGTGGAATGAATTCTAAAAAGCAAAAAAAATCCACAAATGATAAGCAACAAAAATAAAAACCCGTTGGAGGGTTTTTATTTTTGCTAATTAACATTTATAGAATTTATATTTAATTAAAGGGGGCTTTAATTAAAAAAATCAATTTATTTAACTACTATGTATTTATAATAACAATTAATTGTATTTAAAGTATCAAATAATTATGTGAACACTATGTTATTATAAAAAATATATCTAATCTAATAATTATAATTATTAAGCTTCATTGCTAAACAAATTGAATCAAGCACAACTTAATTTTATTGACATATTACTTAATATTATTTCTAGCTTTAGCGTTATCAACCATATAATTTAGTTTGGTGATAAACTTCTTTTTTTCATTCTCACTTTTAAATACTCTAACTGGAAGTATATATGCCGCAACAGAACTAATAAATATAAAAATATGCCTTTGTGTTTGTGTAATCTTTTCAATGACATTCCAATCTGTCTTTGATTCACTTAATGTGCTGGAATCAATAATCCCCTCTTCTGTAAGTGTCAAAGAACGTTTACCTAACATATCAGTGTTTTCACCTTCGTCTAGCATTTTTAACATTCTTTTTGATGCAGTCCATTTAAAATATTTCGGATAAAATAAAATCCATAATACAGAAGATACTAAAAATATATTAAACCAATACCTTAATGGAATACTTGTAACTCTTATCATAACAAATGGTATCAATAAAAAAATTATGGGAACTATATATCTTTGGGCTATGAATAATTTTTTAATCGATTTTGAATTACTCATGTAATTCATATTAAAATCTACATAGTCCTGTTTAGTTAGCTGATAATCAATTTTCATAAAAATCCCCTCCCAATTTATAATTTCAATTTAATTTTACATTAGTGCCACCCACATGGCAAGTGGCATCTTATGTTTCTTATACACCTTTAGCAAAAATATTATTATTGATACTACTTCTGTTAGATTTTAATATGTAATAAATATATTTATTTATTACATAGTTTTGATAACTACGTATTGTGTTGTCTGCAATTATGTGATATATTGTTAATATGCACTAAATGAATTTTTATTAATAAATTTAATGACTTAAATTTGATTTTATGGAGGTAATTATGGATATAAAAGATAGTTATATTGTTATAACATATGGTGATTCTATTACAAAAGGAATTATTTACGATGAGGAAAAATCTAAGTATGCAACTTTAAAAGAAAACTTTACTAACATCATTGGGGATAAGATAAAGGGGCAAGTATACAATGCAGGTAAATTTGGTAGTACCATTATTCGTGGTGCGAGTAAGATGTATAGGGATGTCATTAAAAAATCTCCCGATATAGTTTTAATAGAATTTGGCGGTAATGACTGTGACTACAAATGGGATGACATAGCTAAAAATCCAGATGATGAATACAAGCCAAATACTGATATTTTTACTTTTCGTGAAACACTGCGTACAATGATAGATACATTGAAAAACGATCACATATTGCCTGTACTTATGACACTACCGCCACTGGATCCACTAAAGTATTTCAAATGGATTACTAAGGAGGATTCTTTTGCAGAGCAGAATATTTTACAGTGGTTAGGTACAAAGGATAGTCTTTTCAATTGGCATAACTCATATAATAAAATCATTACGGAAGTAGCTAATGAAACTAGTACTGTACTGATAGACGTAAGAACAGAGTTTTTAAAGTGCAGTGATTACAGTAAGTTTTTATGTAAAGATGGTATACACCCGAATATTGAAGGTCAATCATTAATAGCAACAGTTATATTAAAATTTATTAGTGAAAACTATAATTTTTTATTACAAGAATAATTATAATTAATTAAAGGCTATGTTACCCTTATTTCTAGGTAACATAGCCTTATTCCATCTCCTGTTGGACCAACAATTGCAATTGTATGACCACGTTTTACATCATTGTTCATGCCCACAATAAGATGTTCTTCTGACTGTACTTATCATCTATCTTCCCTAAAATATGGTGTACCCAAATTCTTAGGTGGAGCATTTCTTTTAGATTTTTTCATAGATACAATTACAAGAATCCCAATGGTAACTAAGTATGGCAGCATATCTACTAGGTACTGCGAAACCACATGAATCCCAGCGCTTTGAAGTCTAAATCCTATTATATCAAGACCCCCAAATAAAAATGCTCCAAGGATAGCCTTATAAGGATTCCATGCAGAAAATATAACAAGCGCTATGGCAATCCACCCTCGTCCAGCTACGACATTTTCCTGCCAATTAGGTATATAAACAAGTGAAAGGTAAGCCCCGCCAAGTCCACATAATGCCCCACCTATTAAAATATGAACATACTTATATAAAGTAATATTTATACTTGCTGCATCTGCACAACCTGGATTTTCTCCTATTGCCCTTAGATTCAACCCTTTGCTTGTATTGTATAAATATATGCCAATAATTACTGCTAATGTATACCCAAGATAAACAAAAGCATCATGTTTAAAAAATATTGGTCCAATAACTGGAATATCACTTATAAGAGGAATTGAATAGGGTCTAAAAAAACTTTTTACTGCGGCAGGTGCTGTTTGACCTACAAGTTGCTTTCCAATTAACGTTGAAAAACCACTTCCAAAGGTAGCGAGCGCCAGACCAGTAACAACTTGATTTGCTCGAAGGGATATAGTTAAAAAAGCAAATATTAAGCCACCAAATGCCCCTGCAACCATTGCTCCTAGAAGTGCTGCAAAAACATTTTCTGTGCTAAGTCCTACCAAAAAACCTATTACGGCGCCCATAAGCATCATGCCCTCTACTCCAAGATTCAAGTTCCCAGCTCTCTCTATTAATATTTCGCCAAGAGTTGCAAAAAGAAGAGGAGTCCCTGCAACTATTGCAGCAGCTAAAAATGTTGTCATTCCATTCATTTTGCATCACCTACTTTTTTAGAAACTTTAAACCTAATAAAAAACTCACTACCAAGTACAAAAAACAAAATCATAGATTGTAATATAAGTGCTGTAGCACCCGGTATTCCATAGGAGGTTTGAATAAAGGACCCACCCTGCTGAAGTGCTGCGAATAATACTGAAACTACCAAGATAACTGGAGCACTTAAGTAACCAAGCCATGCTACAATTATAGCTGTATATCCTACTCCTCCTGATACACTTTCAACAAGGGTATTACTTATACCTGAAGCTTGAATCATACCAACAAGCCCACATAAGCCACCGCTTAAAAGTATGGATATTATTATTGTTTTCTTTATATTAACCCCAGAGTAAAGCGCTGTTTTTTCGCTCTCTCCTAGCACTGCAATCTCATAACCTGTTTTAGTATAATTCATAAAAATAAATATAAACAAGACCAAAACTAATGTAAATATCCATCCAATGTGCACTTTAAAAATCTCTGGAAGTATAGCATTATCAGTAAAGTTTGCTATCTTAGCAAACCCTTTTGCATTAGGGTCCTTTAATGGACCATGCTGAAGAAAAACTATCCATTTAATAGCAACATAATTCATCATTAGTGTAACTATGGTTTCATTGGTACCCCACTTTGCTTTAAAAACCGCAGGAATTAGTGCCCATAAACTTCCACCGATTATACCCGCGAGCATCATTATTAATAATAATGCAGGCCTTGGCATTTCCGGGAATTTCAGTGCAAATACTGAAGCGGCAAAGGCGCCCATAAGAATTTGGCCTTCAGCCCCAATATTCCAAAAATGCATTTTAAAAGCTACCCCAACACCTAACGCTGCTATACAAAGAGGAATGGCTAGTTTAATAGTTTCTCTGATGGAATAAGAGGAACCAAAAGCTCCATTTAACATCGATGCATAAATATCTATTGGATTTTTATTCATCAATATAAAAACTATGCTAAATACGAAAAGTGCAAGTATTACTGAAAAAATTCTAATGATTGTACTTTTCCCTTTGCTTATTTCATCTCTTTTTATAAACCTTAGCATTCACTTTCCCTCCTATTCTCCTGCAGGTTATTTTTATGTCCTGTCATAAGTAATCCAATTTCCTCTTTTGTAGCATCCTCCCCCTGTAAAATTCCAGTAATTTCACCACCGCAAATTACCATTACTCTATCACAAAGCTGAATTAGCACATCTAAATCTTCTCCAATAAAAAGTACTCCTACACCCTTGGCCTTTTGCTGATTTATAAGGTCATATATAGTATAACAAGTATTTATATCAAGTCCTCTTACTGGATAAGCCATTATAAGAAGCTTCGGTTTTGCGGCAAGTTCTCTTCCCAGTAATATCTTTTGAATGTTTCCTCCAGATAAATTTTTAATAGGATAATAAATTCCTGGAGTTTTTATTTCAAGTTTTTCAATAATTTCTATTGCCCTACTTACGGCAGGCTTTTTATCAATAAATAATCCCTTTTGACACTGATATTCTTTAAGCATTAAGTTATCTACCATATCCATAGAACTAACGAGCCCCATACCAAGCCTGTCTTCTGGAATAAAACTCATACTAATACCCTTTTTAATTATTTCTCTTGTGTTTTTTCCTACTATATTTTCTCCTTGAAAATTTATTTCTCCTTCTTTTACTGATTGCATTCCTATAAGTGATTCACATAATTCCCTCTGACCGCTATTTACAATACCTGCCATTCCAAGTATTTCTCCTGCTCCTATAGTAAAGCATATTTTTTTTAATCTCTCTATTCCCTCTTCATCCAATACTTTAAGGTTTTTAACCTCTAAAATATTTTCAGCACTTTCAAATTTCACTCTTTTAATAGACAAGTCTACAGGATGTCCCACCATTAGCTCTGCTAGTTTTTGAGGGCTTGTATCACTTTTATCGAGGGTAATAATGGTTTCGCCTTTTCTTAGAACAGTTATCTTATCAGATATCTCCATAACCTCATCCATTTTATGGCTAATGAATATTATTGCACAACCCTGCTCCTTCATTTTGTTAATTATTTTAAATAACTTTTTTGTTTCTTGAGGAGTAAATACTGTAGTCGGTTCATCTAGCACAAGTATTTTTGCACCTCTATACATTACCTTTAGTATTTCCAATATCTGTTTTTCGCCTACTGTCATATCATATACTCTTTTATTTACATCAACCTCAAGACCATATTTATCAGATAGCCCTGTAATATCCTTTATTACATTATTCTTATTAATAAAAAAACCAGTCTTTTGACCGATCATTATGTTTTCCAGGCTTGTCATTACTTCTACCAGTTTAAAGTGTTGATGAATCATTCCAATTTTTGCTTTAATAGCATCCTTTGGCGCAGAAAATTTTACTTCTTTTCCACTAACAAAAATAGAACCCCTGTCAGGAATATAAATTCCTGACAGAATGTTCATTAGTGTACTTTTTCCTGCTCCATTTTCTCCAAGCAATGCATGGATTTCGCCGCTATTTATTTCTAGATTGATATTATTATTGGCAACTACCTTACCAAAAACTTTGGTTATTCCCTTCATGGATATGTGTGGAACAGTACTCATAATATCACCCTTTTCTAATTTACTTTACTTTACCTTCTACTCCCTTAACAAACCAGTCAACACTAAGCATATCCTTATCTGACATAACTTCACCCTCTTTAATCTTTAAAACACCAGCATTATCATAAATAGGTCCTACAAAAACTTTATTTTTTCCTGAAATTATATCAGCCTTAGCTTTATCTACTGCAGCTTGTGCCTCAGGTGGAGCATTTTTAGTTAAAGTAGCTAAGTATATTATACTTTTACTGTTATCTGCTTCCATTGCTCCCCAATAGCTTTCTGATTTCCAAGTTCCAGCAATAACTTTATTAACCTGATCTACATAATATGGTCCCCAATTCCAAATTGGAGCTGTCATATAAGCGTTTGGTGCAGCCTTGCTCATATCTGAGTTGTAACCTATAGACCAAACTCCCTTTTCTTCTGCAGCTATTTGTGGTCCAGTTGTATCTTGGTGCTGAGCAATAACATCTACCCCTTGATCTAAAAGTGCCTTTGCGGCTTCTTTTTCCTTTGCAGGATCATACCAGGTATTTGTCCATATAGTTTTTACAACAGCTGTCTTATTTACTGATTGAACTCCAAGTGCAAATGCATTTATACCTCTAACACATTCAGGAATGTTCATAGCTGCAACATACCCTATTTTATTTGATTTAGTTTTCATTCCTGCAACAATACCAGAAAGGTATCTAACTTGATAATCTCTACCAAAATAATTGGACATATTAGTTTCTTGTGTATATCCCGAGCAATGCATGTATTTTATTTCAGGATGTTTTTTCGCTGATTTGTCCATTCCCTCCATGAATCCAAAACTAGTACCAACAATTACTTTAACACCATTATTAATCATTTCCTCACAAGTTTTATCAACCTCTGCTGTATCTTCCTTTACACTTTCTTTAAATACTGTTTCTACCTTAGTTCCAAGTTCCTTTTCAAGAAAAAGTCTTCCTTGATCATGAGCAAACGTATAACCACCATCACCAATAGGTCCTACATAAATAAAACCTACCTTAACTTTTTTACTTGCTTCTGGCGTGGCTACTTTGCTTTGATCATCTTTACTTGAACAACCTGTTAAAAGCCCTCCTAAAACTAGTATTAGTGTGAGCATTAACCCAATAATTTTTTTCATAAAACAATCCCCCTATTTTTATAAAATTTTATATAAAGACATAACGTCTTTAATATACATAATTAAAACAAAAAAAATATAAACTCTCCAAATTGAAATTTCAAAATGGAAAGTTTATATATAAATTTATTAAAATATAGAATTTATTTAAAATTAATTCTATAACTTTAAATTTTATATAAAACCACCCATAGTCAGGCCATTTATGGCAGCCTGGTAGAAACATTTAGACCATATTACTAAACATATATAGGTAAACATAAGCTCATACTTTTTTTTCAATATTACAAAGATTTTGTATATAAGAGTATATTACAGTAAAAGTCATAAAATGTACATAGATTTAATATATATTTTATGATTTCAATTAAATTTCAACTTCTTTTTAACTTTTTTTCTCGTCTTCAACATCCTCCAGTGCATCCTCTATTGCAACACCAACATCACCTACAGAATCCTCGCCCACTTTCTCCAAGGTTTCCTTAATTTCATCTTTAATATTTTTATCTTCATTAGCGTCTTCATTAATCTCGACCTCATTATCTTCTGCATTGTTGATAACAATATTTTGTATTTCTCTAAAGTAATTTTTAGTGAATAAAGCCATAACAGTACCTCCAATTACAAGGCCTGCTGCTGTTAACCCCCAAATACTTTTAATATTATGCCTTCTTTTATTTAATTTGATAATTTTTGATAATTTGTTTAAATAGTTCATAATTATCCTCCTAATATACTAAATATTTTCAAGCGTTTATTATATTGTTTCCTTATTTTCATAAAAAATTCTGTTTGAGTTTATCATATATGGTAAAATATTTATATAAATATTTTTTAGGGGTAACTTCACGATGCAATCAAAACTCTAAAGTTATCCCGCGCGAATAGTGAAAGGGGAAATTATAAATGTCTGATCAAAGACTTAACAAACTTGCAAAGCTACTTGTGAATTATTCCACCAAAATTAAACCTGGTGATTTTGTATTTGTATCCTGTGATGAGGTTGCAACACCTTGGATGGTGGAGGTGGTAAAAGAAGCTGTTAAGGCAGGTGCTCATGTAGAAACCTCGCTTTCTTCACAGGAAGTATCAGAAATAAATCTTAAATACAGCAGTGAAGAGCAGCTCCTGTCCGAAAATGTACTTTTTAAAACTATGCTTGAAAAGGCAGATGTGTGGCTTTCTGCTTGGGGTAACAGAAACACAAAAACAAACTCAAGAATTGACACAGATAAACTTAAAATTTCTTCCAAAGGAGCAGCAAGTTGGAGAAAAATATATTCTGAAAAAATGGGTAACGGCTCCTTAAGATGGTGTGGCACACAATTCCCTACCTATGCAGATGCTCAAGAAGCTTCCATGAGCTTTAGCGATTATGAAGAGTTTGTTTATGGTGCAGGGCTACTCAATGCTGAGGATCCTGTAGCAGAATGGAAAAGGATAAGTGCAGAGCAGGAAAGATGGGTTAAATACCTTGATACTAAAAGTGGACTACATTTTATTTCAGAGGGAACAGATATCAAAGTAAACATAGCAGGGAGAAAGTGGATAAACTGCGATGGTAAAGTAAATTTCCCTGACGGAGAGATATTCACCTCGCCTGTTGAAGATGGCATTGATGGAGTAATTACTTTTAGTTTCCCGGGAATATATATGGGCAAAGAAATTGAAGGAATAGTTTTACAGGTTAAAAGTGGAAAAGTTGTTAATGCAACGGCCGCAAAAGGCGAAGACCTACTTAAAGCACTTCTTGAAACTGATGAAGGAGCCTGCAGATTTGGTGAGGTAGCTATAGGGACCAACTATGGTATTAAAAATTTCACAAGAAACATGCTTTTTGATGAAAAAATCGGTGGAACGGTGCATTTGGCTATTGGGGACTCAATGCCTGAAGCAGGTGGCTTAAACAGATCCACGTTACACTGGGATATGCTCTGCGATATGAGAAATGGTGGAAAAATTTATGCTGACGGTGAATTATTCTATGAAAATGGAAGTTTTATTGAAGGTATATTAGAGAAGTATAACCTATAATTTGCTGTTAAATTATATTTTAAAGGAGCTACCAAGCTGCTTACATAACATTGAACAATATTGAACAATATTGAACAAAACTATACAAATTGTAAGAAGTGAAGGTTGCTTTCAAGCCTCAGTGAGTGTAGTTTCTTGAAAAAGAAATAGCACGATGAACTACGTTAGATGATTGGTTAAAGACGTACCTTTAGATGTACTTCAGTCTGAAGCTCTACGATAGTTAGAAAGAAACTAACCTAAGGCATTGCTATGGTTAGACACATCAAAACTTAATACACCACCATTTGACATTGGCAAGAAGAAAAATACCCACTAGGAGGATGACTAGAGATGGTCGAATATTCTTTTGTAGTGGACTTAACTGGCAACAGATTAAGTCCATGCAACAAAAATAAAGCATATTATCTAATTAGGAAAAACAAAGCTAAAATGATTAATAAATTTCCAATGGTAATACAGTTACAAAAAATAGTTAAGGGCGATAATAATGATGAGGTTAAAAATTATCTTGGAATTGATGATGGAAGTAAAAATGTAGGGCTCGGAATAATTCAGCAATGTAAAACAAAAGTTAAAACAATTTTTAAGGGAAATGTAGAATTAAGGCAAGATGTTTCTAAAAAAATGACGATAAGAAAGGGCTATAGAATGTATCATAGGTACCATAAAAGATATCGTAAAAAGAGATTTGATAACAGACGCGCATCTAAACGCAAGAATAGACTTGCTCCAACTATACTACAAAAGAAACAGTCTATATTAAGAGTTATAAGTAAACTGTTAAAATGGACTAAGATAGATGCAATATATCTTGAAGATGTTCTTATAGACATAAGGACTATGACTGAGGGTAAAGAGCTATACAAATGGCAGTATCAAAAGTCCAATAGACTTGATAATAACATAAGATTAGCTGTATTTATGAGAGATAACTTTAAATGTGTAGACTGTAACTCTATAATTAAACTTCAAATGCACCACGCTAAACCCAAAAACAGTGGAGGAGCAGATAGTATTTATAACGGTGTAACTCTATGCGAAAAATGCCATATAAAAACTTTTGGCAAAGAATTACAGATGATGGATAAATATTTAACCAAAATTGAAGGTAAGAATTTGTGTCTTAGACATCCAATGTACGTTATGCAGGGTAAAAAATATCTGCAAGTGGAACTTGAAAAAATAGCACCACTATCTTTGACTACGGGGGCCGATACTGCAAATCATAGAATAGACTGGAATATAGAAAAAAGTCATTCTAATGATGCTTTAGTCGTTTGTGGCACTGAAATTAAATCTACGTATATCAATATTAAAGGCTGGTGTATAAAGCCTTTACGTAAAAAATCAAAGGGTGACATAGATTCTATTATTGATGGATTTAAATTAAGAGATTACGTTAAATATACCAAACGAAATGGCGTATGTTATATTGGATATATAACAGCATTGTATCCAGATAAAAAACAGTTTAATATGACAACTAAAGATAATATTGTACTTAAAAGATACGGATTAAAAAGTCTTGACCTTATTTCAAGACCGAATAGTATAAGGTTTTCATAAGTTTAAAAAAATAGAAAGTGAGGTGATTACTGGTTTTTAAACTTAAATATTCATATATGTTTAGATTTAAGAAACCAGGTATTTTTATGAAAAAAAAAGTTTATATAAAAAAAGATAAAAAAGAACTAAAAAAAATACTAACCCCTACTCAATTTGAAGTAAGTCAAGAAAATAGCACAGAACGATCTTATGACAATGAATATTGGAATAATCATGAGGCAGGAATTTATGTAGATATTAATAGCGGAGAGCCATTATTTACCTCTCTAGATAAATTTGATTCAGGTTGCGGGTGGCCTAGTTTTACGAGACCAGCGGTGGAAGAACATGTGAAAGAAAATAAGGATGTAACCCATGGAATGATACGAACAGAAGTAAGAAGCAAATATGGTGACAGCCATTTAGGACATTTATTCACTGATGGTCCAAGTGAAAAAGGTGGATTAAGATATTGCATAAATAGTGCTGCTTTGAAGTTTATACCTAATGATAAACTTGAAGCTGAAGGGTATGCGGAGTATTTAGAACTATTTAATAAATAAGGCATAGGACCCTTATAATTAGTAGGCTTACAGAAATATCTGAATAATAAAAAGAAAATCCTCTGTGTCTACAGAGAATTTTCTTTTTTCTATTGGTTCCACATAACATTTATTTTTAATTAAAAAGCATTCTTAACTTATACTATTAAAATTTTAAAAACCGCAGAAATGTATAAATATATTTTATACCAAAATGGGTAGACTATATATGCACTGAAATATATACAGTGTAATCTCTATATTCGAAGGGAGAATACTTATGAATAAAAACAATTTAGAAGAAACAAAAAAATCAAACCAATCAGAAGTTACTAATGGTCTTTCTAATGATGTTTTAAATGGTGCTTTGACTAACATTAATCGCGACACTAGTGATGCGGTTTCAGAAGGAACAATAAAATTAAAAGCATTTTTAGCTAACACTAAAAGATTTTGAGCCTGTAAATAATTTTGTATAAACAGAATAAAAAGTACTCTTTCTTGGCAATAATTGAGATAAATTAATTATCCAAACATTGTAATGAAGAGTATTTTTATATCAGTTATAGCCAACTCAATATATTATTTAGTGAAATGCGCAAGCAATGCCCCCATTTCTTTTCTAACTCCCTCTTCTCCTATTTCCTTAAGCCTTTTAATATAGTACTCTACGTCTATAGAATCCATTATGTCTTTTCTTTTAGAACTGGACTTAATATTCAAAAGAAGCTCTTTTCTAAAATCACCTAATATATTTACAATTACACTGTAGCTATCATCAAATTGAAGTTCTAATTTCTTTCTAAGTAATTTGCTATAAAAAGGGCATTTACCATTAGTAGATACCGTTATTGTTAAATCTCCTCTTTTAACTTTTGCAGGAACTATAAATCCACTACTTTGCAAATCATCTACTACATTTACAAGAATATCTTTTTTCTCACATTCCCTAGCTATTTGAAAATTAATGTCACTATCATTAGTAGCTGCAATAACTATAAAAGCGTCACTAATATATTCACTTTTATAACTATCCTGAATATATATAATACTTTTTTCGTTATTTTCAACTAATAAATTTATAGTTTCATTAATCTTCCTTGAAACTAAGGTTACTTTAGCTCCATATTCAATAAGCTCATTAATTTTCCTAAAGGCAACGTTTCCACCTCCAACAACTAAACATTTTTTATCTTTAATATTAATCATCATTGGGTAGTATTTAGACATATCATCATTCCCCCAGAAGGATTTATCTGTTTTAATTAATCCTTTTTAAAATTTTAAAAAGTTCTTCCTTATTTCTAGGCACATTATTATGAGGCATAAAATCTACATCCCCATTTTTACATAACACTTCATAAATTTCAAGTATTAATGGTTTTTCAAGATAGGAGTTACAAATTAATTCATCATCTGAAAAGATTTCATAAGGTGTACCTTCTTTAACTATTTCTCCATCCTTCATAACAAATATGTAGTCTGAACAGGTGTAGGCTAGTTCAACATCATGGGTTGATAAAATTACCGTCATGCCCTTTTCATTAAGTTCATCAAATATCTTTACTATTTGTTTTGAATGCTTTGGGTCAATACTTGAAGTGGGTTCATCAAGTATTATTATTTCTGGCTTCATAGCGATTATATCTGCTATTGCTACCCTTTTCTTTTGTCCATAGCTTAGAAAATGAACTGCTTTATCACTAAATTCAATCATACCTGTATTTGTAAGTGCGACCTCTACACGATTTCTAACTTCAGATTCCTCAAGCTTTAAGTTCATTGGTCCAAAAGAAACTTCTTGATATACACTTGCTGAAAAAAGCTGATTATCAGGGTCTTGAAATACAATTCCCACATTTTTTCTTAGGGCCCGTAGTGATGCTTGATTATACTTTATCTCATTTCCATCATAAAGCAATTTACCTGAGGAAGGTTTTAAAATACCATTAAAGTTTAAAAATAATGTTGATTTACCTGACCCATTTACTCCAAGAAAGGATATCTTTTTCCCTTTCTCTATTTTTAAATTAATATTATTTAAAGCCTTAGTTCCATCTTGATATTTGAAGTTTAAATTCACTGTTTCTAAAATATATTCTTTATCCATGTTAACCCTCCCATGAGACTTAGAATTATATGTTCATTTTTAGCTAGGAGTACTAAAAACATTTCTAATAATATAATCATTACTAGATTTACATATGAAACTTTATAAGTATTTTCTATAACATTAATGTCACCGTCATAACATCTTGATTCTAGTGCAGTATACATATCTTGAGAACGCTTATAGGAACTTAAAAATAGTGAACCTATAAGTTCCCCCAATGAGTTATAGCTAGTTTTTAGGTTTGAATATCCAAGTCTTGAATTTTGTGATATATAAATCATGTTTACAGTTTCTAAAATTATAAAAATAAATCTATAAATTAGACTCATTAATTCAACAAATAATTTTGGAACCTTAAGTTTTTTTAGTACTGATAAAAGTTCAACAATAGGAGTAGATAGTGAAAGAAAGTATAGGCAGGACACTGCCGCCAATGATTTGAATAATACTTTTGCACTTTCCATAATACTTTCCAAACTACATCCGAATTTAACATTTAAAATACTAAATCCAAACAATGTTTGGCTAGTATAGTCCCCTATATTTATTGCTATAGTTATAACTCCCAGTATCAAAAAACCTAGAGGGATTAACATTAATGCTAAATATGAATTAAAGGGTATTTTCCCTTTATAAACAGTTATAAAACCCATAAAAATTATAACAATCACTGATATTAAAATATTGTTTAAGTATATACTTAGTAACATAGTTGAAATAGCAACCACAAATTTTTCCATAGGGTTAACTTTTCTAAGCTGGGATATATAAGATAATTTATCAATTGAAATCATATTTCTTCACTTTTAACTATTGTTTTTTTACCCTTTGCGTATCCAAAATAGTAGCCAATAAATCCTGCACCTATGGCTGCTTGCAATGCAAATAGCAAACTTGCTATCTCACCGCTTGGTGGTGTCCAAATAGGGGAAAACCAGGGCTTATAATTAGTATCAATATGACTAATTGCTTCTTTGGCCTTATCATCTGCACCACCAAATTCAGCATTTTTACGAAGAAATAATGGTGCTACTGCAAGAAGTATCACAATAAGTGCTAAGATGAGATTTTTTTTTAGCATTTTATTATCTTTTTTATTATCCATTTTTTATGCCTCCTCAGATAGCACTTTTAAGTCGATTAACTCTTCCTTACTATAGGCAGTCAAAAGGTTAAAAACTATAACCGTCAATATACCCTCACTAATCGCAAGTGGAATTTGAGTTACAGCAAATATACCCATAAACTTCATAAGCGATGCTATAAATCCTCCAGTTTTATCTGGAAAAGCCAGTGCAAGCTGAAAGGAAGTTGTAACATATGTCATTATATCCCCAAGAGCAGCCGCAGTAAAAATTGCAACTGATTGGGATACCTTCATCTTTTTAAGTATTTTATATGTAAAATATGCTACAAGTCCTCCAACAACAGACATTGAAAATGTATTTGCTCCAAGTGTGGTGAGTCCTCCATGGGCAAGTAATAGAGCTTGAAATATAAGGACTATTACTCCTATCACACACATAACTGTTGGTCCAAAAAGTATTGCGCCAAGACCAATTCCAGTTGGATGTGAGCAACTACCAGTAACTGATGGAATTTTCAGTGCTGATAGTGCAAAGGTAAACGCACCTGCCATTGCCATAAGCATCTTTATCCTTAGATTTATTTCTATTTTTTTCTTTATTGAAAACATACCTACAATAATAAATGGTAAGCTTGCTGCTCCCCATGAAATGCACCATAATGGTGGTAGGAACCCTTCCATTATGTGCATTGCAAAGGTAGTTTTAGGCATAAATAACAGTGCAAGAAAAATTCCCAGGGCAATTTGATATTTCTTTTTCATAAAGTGCATTCCCCTTCTTTATAATTTATAAAATTAAACTTCCTTAAGCCACCTGCAAGCATCTATTGCATAGTATGTAATTATAATATGCGCCCCTGCCCTTTTTATTGATGTTAACATTTCCATGGCAACATTTTTCTCATTAATAAGCCCCTTTTCAGCTGCTGCCTTAACCATTGCAAATTCTCCACTTACACTATACGCTGCTATTGGTACATCAAATCTATCCCTTGCCCATCTTATTACATCAAGATATGAAAGCGCTGGCTTTATCATAACAATATCAGCACCTTCTTTTATATCATCCTCAATCTCGCACATTGCTTCATTTATATTTGCTGGGTCCATTTGATAGGTTTTTCTATCTCTAGACTTTGGAGCGGAGTGTGCTGCTTCTCTAAAGGGGCCATAAAATGCTGATGAATACTTTGCACTATAAGACATTATTGATACATTTTTAAAATTATTCTCATCCAATATATTTCTAATAGCCAAAACCCTTCCGTCCATCATATCAGAGGGTGCCACCATATCCGCTCCAGCTTTAGCATGGGATAATGCAATTTTGCTTAAATAATGAAGTGATGCATCATTATCAATTACATCATTTTTAATTATTCCGCAATGTCCATGGCTTGTAAACTGACACATGCATATATCTGTAATTACTAAGATATCTTTACTTAACTCCTTTACTTTTCTCACAGCCCTTTGAACTATTCCATCATCTATCCATGCAGAGGTTCCACACTCGTCCTTGCTACCAGGAAGTCCAAATAAAATAACCCCCCTAATTCCAGCTTTCTCTACTTCATCTATTATTTCATAAAGTCTATCCACTGAATAATGATAATTTCCTGGCATTGATGAAATTTCTTCTTTTATATTTTCACCCTCCACAGCAAATATTGGAAATATGAAGTCCTTTGGTGTTAATATTGTCTCTCTTACTAAATCCCTTATTGCTGTATTTGCTCTTAGTCTTCGTCTTCTGTTAATCATGTTTTTCTCCTTTTAATTGCAACAAATTTTTGATTATTCCATCACTAGAATATTCATCGCATACACTATATTTAATATTATTTTTATTAAGTTCATCCCCTGTTATTGGACCAATAGCTATACATTCTTTTTCCCTTATTCTATTTATTCCAATCATTGATATCATATTCTTGACCGTTGAGGGGCTTGTGAAAATAACAATATCCACATTGTCAAATGCACTCTCATTTTGAAGTGTGCCCTCCTCAATTTCATAAACAGGGACCTCATCCACAGAGCAATTAAGTTTTCTAAGTTCATCTCCTAAATACTCTCTAGCATTTTTTGATCCAGGTATTAATATTTTATCACCGGGTTTTACATGGCTTTTAAGTTCTGTTAGCAGCGACTCCGAAACAAATTGCTTTGCTGTAATCAGTGGGTTTATTCCCATTTCTCTTATTGCTTGTGCTGTTGCAGGACCTATTGCACAAAATTCCCCAGCTATCTTCCTAATATCAAATTGACTTTCCTTTAAATATTTGAAAAATAGGTTAACTCCATTTACACTAGTAAAAACCACATAATTATATGAACTAAATTTTTCAATATAATCCATTAATTTTTTTGAAGTATCCACTATTTTAATTGAATTTATAGCAGTTACCTGTGCCCCTAAATCAAGTAGTTTTTCACTAATTTCTATACTTTGCTGCTTTGAACGGGTTATACAAATATTCTTTCCAAATAGAGGTTTTGTTTCATACCAATTAAGTTTATCACTTAATTCAACAACCCCTCCAACCACGATTATACAGGGAGATGTAAGTCCTGATACCTCCACCTTACTGCAAATATTACTAAGAGTTCCCACAATTTTTTTCTGATTTGAGGTTGACCCCCTCATAATAACAGCGCAGGGGCATTCTGCGTCCTTATTATTAGTTATTAGCGAATTTGTTATAACCTCTATATTTTTAAGTCCCATCAGAAAGATCAATGTTCCATTTAATGCAGCTACACTTTTCCAGTTAATGTCTAATTTCTCTGCACTGTGTCCAGTAAATACATGAAAACTCTGCGCTATTCCCCTATGAGTTACTGGAATTCCAGCATAATTTAAAACTGCTATGGCTGAGGTTATGCCCGGAATTACTTCAAATTCAATCCCCTCATTTTGTAGCCTTAGGGCTTCCTCGCCACCCCTTCCAAACACATAAGGGTCTCCTCCCTTTATTCTTCCAACGATATTTCCCTCCCTCGCTAGAGTTACAAGCATATCATTTATTTCTTCCTGATTTTTATAATGGCAGCCCGGTTCCTTACCACAATAATATATTTTACATTTCTCATTTAAATATTTTAATAGACTATCATTAGCAAGCCTATCGTATAGAACTGCAGTACACTTCTCAAGAATCCTCTTGCCCTTAAGGGTTAAAAGTTCCTCATCTCCAGGTCCTGCACCAATCAAATATACCTTTGACATACCCATTCACCACACTCTCTTAAGCATTTAGTATCTTTTCACCAAGCAATTTCCCAAGTCTTATATAATCATATTTGCTTCCCAATATATCCTTTTTAATTAATCTACCATTTAGCTCAAATACGCCTTGGATATACATGTCTTCATTTTGTAGCCTAGCATATGCTCCAATTGGAGAATGACAGCCTCCATTTAATCGTCTCATGAAGCTTCTCTCTGCATCCACACATATCCTGGTTTCGTGATGCTCTATGCTTTTTAATATATCAATATACGCACTTGTCTTTAATGCTTCAATTCCAAGGGCTCCTTGACCAATTGCAGGTACAAACTCCTCTACATCAAGGTACTGAGTTATAATGCACTCCATGCCACTCCTTTTTAGCCCAGCTGCTGCCAGGATAATCCCATCCAGGTTTTCCCTTTCTATTTTATCCACCCTAGTTTGAACATTTCCCCTTATCGGTACCATTACAGCATCTGGTCTTAGTTGCATAATCTGCGTTGAACGTCTTTTACTACTTGTTCCAATTCTAGCACCCCTTGGCAAATCCTCAAGGGGTATACCGTTCATGGATACATAAACGTCCCTAACATCCTCACGAATGGGCATTGAAACTATTTCAAAACCCTCTGGCATTTCGTAGGGTACATCCTTCATACTATGAACAGCGGCTTCTGCACGTCCCTCTAGCATTGCAATTTCAATATCTTTAACAAAGACACCCTTGCCACCTATTTTATCAAGGCTTACATCAAGTATCCTATCTCCCTTTGTATCCAGTAATAGCTTTTCGCAAATTAGTTTATGTTTCTGGTATATCATGCTAATAACAAGATCAGTTTGAACCTGTGCTAGCTTACTTTTTCTAGAAGCTATTATTATTCCCAAATCATGACCCTCCATCTCGAAATTTATATTTTGATTTTTTCTTTTAGCCCATCATAATATCATCTCTAATAATTTATCCAAATCATCTATTCCATCCTCAAATTCTCGACCAATTACTATGGGGGTAATTCCACATTTAATACAAGCATCTATCTTCTCTGGTGTTCCCCCAATGCTACCACTGTCCTTCATAACAACATAATCCGCATTATATTCCTTGAATAAACTAATATTAAGCTCTTTTGAAAATGGTCCGAGCATCCCAATAATATCTTTCATTTTAATATTATTATCAATACACTCTTGAATACTAAAGATTGTTGGAAGTACCCTATATATAAATCTATGCTTATCTTTATCTTTTATAGCCTCAAAATCCACTATATTCTTAATCCCAGTTGTAAATACAACTTGCCCTTGAATTCCTTTTATAAAATCAATACATTCTGATATAGAATTAACATATATAACATTTTCAAATTCAGTTTTTTTCCGTGCAAACCTCAAGTATTTTATTTTAACTTTGTCACAGGCAAGTCGCGCATTATTACTTACTTCAATTGCGTAAGGGTGGGACATGTCTATTACAGTATCAATTTTTTGTATTTTAATAAATTCTAGCATTTGTTCATAATTCATTCTCGAAACCACAACATTCTCAAATTCATCATCTATTACCTCACTACCACTATAGGTTGCAACAGATATAACATACTTCAAAAGCCCCTTTATCTTAGATATCAAAATAGTGCTTTCTGTGGTTCCTCCAATAATCCATATCAAAGATTATACCCCCTTGGGGTTACTATTTTTCCATTCTTTATATAGGTTTTGCTATTACCAATAAGTACAACTGTCATCATATCTATAAATTCAAAATCCACAGTGGCAAGCGTTACTATTTTTCTATCATTACCTTCCCTACCTGCATTTTTAACAAGTCCTACCGGAACTTCTCCATTATTATACTTACTAATTATTTCAATTGCTCTTTCTATTTGGGTTTTTCGACCCCTGCTCTTTGGGTTATATATAGCTATTACAAAATCAGCACTTGCCGCGGCCTCAAGCCTTTTTTCAATAACCTCCCAGGGTGTTAATAAATCACTGAGGCTTATAGTGCAAAAGTCATGCATAATAGGTGCTCCTAGCTCTGATGCGGCACAAAATGCAGCACTAACTCCTGGAATTACCTCTACTTCTACATCCCCTGCTAATTCAAGAATTAACCCAGCCATACCATATAGTCCTGGATCTCCAGTACTTATAATGCAGGTATCTATACCATTTTCAACCTCCAGTAGTGCCAATTTACATCTTTCTATTTCACCCTTCATGCCTGTTGAAATGATTTTCTTACCTACTATTATATCTTTCACTAGCTCTATATAAAATTTGTATCCAACTACAACCTCACATTTCTTTATCACGTTTGCTGCCTTATATGTAAGATTATCAAGGCCCCCAGGACCAATACCAACTACGTAAAGTTTAGCCATTATTTTTTCCTCCTTTAGAGATAGCAATTGTTATTCCATTTATTGCAGTTCTACCAACAATTAATTCTCCACCGGAAATATACGCACAAGGCTCACATACGGAGGATACTCCAATTGTAGCTTCAACAAATGCGCTTTTATCAAATTTATCTTGAACCACTTTAATAGCTTCCCTTGAAATTATTACCATTTCACAATTTAAATACTTACAGGCCTCTATTATTCCTTTTTCATACTGCTTTACATCAACCGTTACTATTTGTTTTATACTTTTAATACATAAATCATTGTCACTAAATGTAGCCAGGAGGGCACTAATTATCTCATCTACAGTTTTCCCACGTCTACAGCCTAGACCCACTGTAATATTTTTAGGTCTTAATATACAACATGGTTTAAGATAATTAATATTAAGTTTTGAACAAACAAATATTGCCCCAGCTTCATTATTCTGGGCAATATTGCTATAATCTATTTTAGCTTCAATTTCAGATTCAAGTTTTATGGCTTCTCCGTCTATCATCATGGAAGTTATTTTTTTCGCATCCTCTAAACTCTCAATAAAAAGATTATTTCTTTTTGCAAACATGTCAACGGACTCTATTCCTCTACCATCTGAGGCCGTTGTAATTATTGCTTGGCATTTAAGACAATTTGCTATTTTCTCTGCAATCTCATTTGCACCTCCAATATGCCCTGATAAAAGGCTTATGGAGTACCGTCCCATGTCATCCACCACAACTATTGCAGGGTCGATAGTCTTATCTTTTATAAAGGGTGATGATATTCTAATTGCAATTCCTGTGGAAGAAATAAAAACAATCCCATCATACTGTTCAAAAATATCATTTAAATTATTTTTATAATTTTCCTTGGAGTATATATGAACTTCATAATCTGAGGAATACACTATTCTCTCTGCGATTACTTTTCCGCTGCTGGTAAAGTAAAGACAGGCAATTTTCATTTTACTCCCTTACGAAAGCCATGGGTAAACCCAGGATGATATAATAATGAGCGTTCATATTCTCCCTCTATAAATTCTCCCACTAGAATTTGAGAAAAATTCCCTATACCCTCAGCTTTTACTTTTCCAGCGATATTATTAAGTCTTCCCATGATAATTTTTTCCTCAGGCCAGGTAGCTTTATAAACAATAGCAACAGGAACATCATCTCTACCATAACCTTTGATAAGTTTCGCAACTACATTATCAATATCTTGAACTGATAGGAAAATAGCCATAGAACATTTATGCGCTGCAAGTTTTTCTAAATCCTCCTCAGGTGGCACTGGTGTTCTTCCCTCCATTCTAGTAATTATTACGGTTTGGCTTACATTGGGAAGGGTAAATTCCTTTTTAATGGCGGCAGCACTGGCTGTGAAGGAGCTTACTCCCGGTATAACAGAATATTCTATATTATGTTTATCAAGTTCATCCATTTGCTCCCTGATTGCTCCATAAATTGAGGGATCTCCGGTATGAAGTCTTACAACTGTTTTATTACTGTTTTGCTTTTGCGCACTTACCATTACTGAAATAACCTCTTCAAGTGTCATTGAGGCACTATTATATTTTTCAAAATCTTTCTTGCAAAATTTCAAATGTTCTTCCCATACAAGAGAGCCTGCATATATAACCACGTCTGCAGCTTCTAAAATTCGTCTTCCCTTAACAGTTATTAAATCAACATCTCCTGGTCCTGCACCTACAAAATAAATCACTGCTATTTCCTCCTTGCATATATTAAAGACATATAATCACTGTCGCCTAGTATTTCTGATTTTTCATATATTAACGCTTCGCTTTCTTGTGTACATCTTTTTACACAAACATATTCAAACCCATGCTTTGTTAGTTTGTCAATTATATCTAATTTGTTTTTTATTATCTTAAGCACACATATGGTGTCAACCCTCTTAAGTATTTCCTCATCTAAAATCCCATCTGCAAGATAAAAGCTTTCATCTTTCAGGGTGAGTGGCATGGAAAGCCTTGATGCCGCTGCATTAAATGAGGTTATACCTGGGATAGTTTCCACATTGAGATCCGTTTTTTTTAGTTCAAACAGCAAATATAAATAAGTACTGTAAGTCATTGGATCACCAAGAGTTAAAAATACTCCAATCTCATCCTCACCTAGAATCTCATTTATTTTAATGGCTGCATTTTTATATCTTTCGCTATTATCCTCACCCATGGGAAACTCAATTTCAACAACTTTCTTATCAAATATGTAATCACTAACTATTTTACCTGCAAGACTATCACCCTTACTACTTGGCAAAAATACATAATCACAACTTCTAATTATATTATAACCCTTAAGTGTAATAAGTTCCTTATCTCCTGGCCCTACTCCTATACCATAAATCTTCCTCATATTTTTCTCCCCTTAACTATATAGACAGGATTCTGACCCTTCATAAGTCCGAGTCTATCCATAACTGCACATTGAATAAGTCTAACCTCAATATCCTCATATCCTAATTCTCTTAGTAAATTTTTAAATTCCACCATATTATCTGGAATAATAAAATTTCCACAAATAATTCCATCATTTAGTTGCTTTTTCCATACTGCTTTAACAATATCTCTAAGTTTTCCACCATTTCCACCAATAAAGCATTTATTAAAAGCTTTAATATTTTCTAATACTTCTGGAGCATCACCACCTATAACATCTACAGCTACATTAAACTTTTTAGCATTTTTGCAAATAAGCTCCACCCCTTCAGGTTCTCGCTCCACTGCAAATACCCTAGCCCCAAGTAGTGCTGCCTGAATAGATATTGAACCGCTTCCTGCACCAATATCTAAAAATACATCACCACTACTTATATCAAGCATCGCAAGGGTAAGAACCCTAACTTCAAATTTTGTCATAGGGATCTTTACCCTTAAAAAATCCTCATCTCTAAGCCATTTCATTTTCAATCACCACCACTGAAATATTTCCTGCTATATCTATAGCATCACCTATATTATTAATTACTATAACTTCCTCCTCATAAGAGAGGTTGTACCCTGTATACATTTTTCCACTTACTCCTATATCATATAATTTTTTTGATATGAAATTAGGAGTATTCTTGCTATCCGTAAGTATTACTGATAGCCTACGTTTAATAACCGCCTCAAGACTTTCGTCCCTTCCATGAAGACTTATTAGTAATGCATCCTGCCAACTCTTTTTAAGTTTTGACATCATGTATTGGAAGGAAGAGATTCCTGGTATTACTTCGTCAACTACAATAGCCTTCTTTATTAAGTAATCTATAATACCAAAAAAGCAAGGGTCTCCTGAGGCAAGTATTACTGTATTAACATTCTTATCTAGGTTTTCAATGACCTCATTGACTCTATTTACTTCAATAACATCGCTTACTATAATTTTTGCGGTATTTGATATTCTCCCAAAGGCAATAACCCTATCCGCGGATTTTATTGCATTTATTGCTTCCATTGTAAGATACTTTATATTTCCTGGCCCCATGCCAACAACTTTAATCATAACTTTCTCCCAAGTATTCCATAGTCCATTGAATAAATTATTACATCAATGCTACACTCATTATCCTCATCTTTAAGATATCTTTTGATTCGATCAACGCAGCCAGCTACCATTTCATTTATCACAACAGGATAATTGCTATCTATTATAAGCTTAAGTGCCTCCTCAGAAGTTTTACATTCATTAACGTTGTTTATTAAATCAAAAGGAGCATTGTTTAATGCAAGATAATAAACAAAAGCTTCAATTCTAACATCACAAATCTTACTATGTGTATTAAAGGCTCCAATGGAAAGCTTACATAACTTTCCAATATGACCTACGAGTGTTATTTTATCAAAGCCCTTGCTTTTAGAATAAAGCAACATATCGCCTATAAAATTCGATATTTTCACTTTAGCTCCTTGAAGGTTTAATTTTTCAACTACCTTTTCTCCATAATTTCCGAGGAATAGTACTATTTCCCTTATTCCTCGCTGGTAGGCATCATCAATTTCTATATAAACACTTTTTTTAAGGGCATCTTCCGACATTGGCTCAACTATTCCCTTTGTTCCAATTATGGATATGCCATCAATTATTCCAAGATTTGAATTAAAGGTTTTTTTAGCAATTTCTCTGCCCCTTGGTGCGTATATTAACACATTAAACCCACAGTTTGATACCTTTAACAATTCATCAGTAATCATTTTTCTTGGAATAGGATTTATTGCCGCTGTGCCACTCTTTCCCCAGAAGCCACTTCTTGTAATTATTCCTATACCTTCTCCTCCATCAATGACGATTTTAGAATCCTCTCTTTTGCTCACTCTTGCATATATTTCTATTTTATCCGTAGAATCAGGATCATCTCCTGCATCCTTTACAATGCAACAACAAACATGATCTTCTTCTATATGAATGTCCAGAGGCTTCAAAGTAAGCAAAATTCCAGCTGGTGTGTCTATACTTATATTTCCTAGTTTTTCTCTACTGATTAACATTTCCGCTGCAGCCTTTGCTGCACCCGCTGCGCAGCTTCCAGTTGTATACCCACATCTAAGGCTTTTCCCATATTTTATTATATAGTTATCATTCATCTCGCATGCCATCATTGGCCATATATAATAATGCATTTACTATAGATGCTGCCACATTACTTCCTCCCTTTGTACCAATTGTTGTTATTGAAGGTACATCAAATTCTCTAATATATTCCTTAGATTCTGCAGCCCCAACAAATCCAACTGGGACTCCAATAATAAGCTTTGGGAATACTTTATTTTCTTTCATAAGCTCCCCAATTCTGTATAACGCAGTAGGAGCATTACCTATTACAAAAATATCAACATTTTCACTTGCTGCATGGTCCATAGACGCCATTGACCTTGTTATTCCCTTTAACTTTGCATTTTTAAATATTTCTGGGTGTCCAATAAAACATTCCACTTTGCAGTTTAATTTTTGAAGTGCGGGTTTGTTTATTCCAGAAAGTGCCATGGTTGTATCAGTTACAATTCTGCACCCACCCTTTATAGCCTTAAGACCTTCCTCTATTGCTTTTGATTTTATGCTCACTATGTTTTGGTAATCAAAATCTCCAGTGGTATGTATTGTTCTTTCCACAACCATAAGCTCTTGGAGACTCATGCCATGCTCCCCAAGCTCTGCTTCAATTATCTCCATGCTTTTATTTTCTATTTCCATAGGTTTTTTTAAATACATGTTAATTCTCCCTCCGCATTTTCCCTTAGGATATCCGCAATTAAATTATTGTACCCAATTGGTCTTGCCATGGATATTTTAAGGTCTCCATATCTTGCTTTAACTTCTTTCAGAATTCCAGGAATATCCTCCTTAATATGAATCCCTGAAAAAAGAAAATATGGGACAACCACCAGTTCTCTAACCCCATTTTTATACATAATGTCAATTGTATCAGGCATATTGGGTGAGCATAACTCCATAAAACATCCCTCAACATTCTCCGCTACCTTCAACTTAAAATTATTAAGTACACTATTAAAAACCTCAAAGGCCTCTTTTGACCTACTTCCGTGTCCAACAACTAATATACCCTTCATCGATGTACTCCTCTCAACTGAATTTTAAACATTTTAAAATACTATAATCAAAAAAATAAAAATACCCCACCAACAAAGATCGAGTAAAAGATTTTATAAAAATAAAATGCCTTCACACCCCATGTGAAAGCAATATAATGCAAAAAAGCAAATATAATTACCATCCCGTCCCTCCGTAGGATAAAGCTGTATATCATCTAGGCAGGTCTCCTGGCTTGCGGGTCACTCTCCTCCAACCTTCCCAGCGCTTGCCAGTGGTATGGATTTGTCTCCGTGTACAGTAGCGGGGGCTGCAGTGGATTTAGACCACTTTCCCTATTAAACCTTTAAAAGGTACCTTAGATAATTTCTTATTAAGTTATAGTAATAGTATAGATTATTTTTTCTTATTTTGCAATGCCAAAAGAGATAATCTTTAACTATTACTTCTTTGATTTCCTCGGAACTATACTTCTTTAATAGTTATAGAATTAGTATTTTGTATATAATTGTAATATAATATGAGTACAGACTTGTACAATTGAGTAAATTCGAATGGAGGTAAATAATGTGAAAAAAGTATTATTACATTATTTTAGTGGAACTGGAAACTCGCTTCTAGCTGCAAAGCAGCTTAGTAATGAATTAGTGAAGTATGATCTTGAAGTAGTTTTTTATGCTATAGAAAATGGCTCATATTATAACGATATTTATCATTTTCATATTTTCTTTTTTCCTATATATGCGACTGCTCTTCCACACATTATGTTAAAACATATTAATAATTTACCTGATGGTAAAAATTCCAAAGCGGTAGTTATATCAACAAATGGAACAATTAACACCCTTTTTCGTGATGGCTATCAAGGTTGGGCACTACATCAAGCCAGACTATATCTTAAACTAAGACATTATAATGTATTCCTAACTGATACACTAGATTATCCTCATAATATAACTATTGCTATCCCACCAAGAAAAGATATATATAATCAAAAAATTATTAATAAGGCTTCAGAGAAGCTTCCACTAATTGCTGAAAAAATAGCTAGAAATCAAAAATCACATAGGAATATTTTTATCCCTAATATTCTTTGGAGTGTACCTTTTGGAATATTGTTTTCAGTATTTGGGCGCCACTTTATTGGAAAAATGTTTGTAGCAGATTCTTCCTGTAATTCATGTGGACTCTGTGCTAACAACTGTCCTGCAAAGACTATTAAGGCTAATCAAGGCAAAATTAAATGGAGCTTTAATTGTGAAGGTTGCTTAAGATGTATAAATTCTTGTCCAAAGCGTGCAATTCAAGTATCTGCATTTCGATTAATGGTCATATTATTAACAACTTATGTATACTTTTTTTCTATAATACATAAAATTTCGCTTATAGGCGGCATTAATAATTTTAGGAATGCTGGCTCGACCATTTTATGTATATTATTGAATTCAACATTATTTTTAATAATATTCCTATTTTTAGATTGGGCTATGTTCAAGTTTTCATACTTACCTGTAATAAAAAACATATTTAATTGGGGAATAACCAAGTTTTGGGGAAGATATTCTGCTAAAAAGTTTGATAAGAATTCTGCAAATACAGATAAATAAAACCGTACTTTTAATCTCTCTAATTTCCAGATAATAACTATGTTTATTTTAAAGGAGCCATAAAACAATTGGTAAAAGGGGAATGTCAATGGAGATATTGCCTCATGGGTATAATGTTCACAAAGGAGGAATATAGGAAAAAAAGCTATGCAGTTGATGTTTCAATAGACCTAGCATTAAAAATTACGAAGCAAGGAAAAATACCTTTTCTTCAAATAAATGAAGCAAATAATATGTCCCCTGGACTTGCAACAAAGTGTGGCTTTAAAAAATACGGTTATTCAGATTGGTTTGGAATAATTGAAGGAACACCAAAGGATCTCATAGATTCAAATAATCAAAGCAGAAATAATCATATTAAAGCCATTGAAGGTTTTAGGTATATAGATGAGAAAGAGCTTAATTGTATGTACCTTCCACCATACAATTTTAATAGCGAATATGAAAAAATAGAGGGCTTTACTATTGAAAAAATCACTGATAATGAAATGATAGATATATGGTGTCAAACCTTTATAGATGCTCTTGAAATTAGTGAAAATAAAAAGAATACTATTAAAGATTTAGTTTATAGGGCTGTTTCAAAGATTGAAAATGGCTATACTCTTTATAACGGGATTTTAAATGGAGAAATAGTGTCTACAACATCCTTTAGTAAATTGGATAACGATGTTTTAGGATTGTATTTTTCTGCTGTCAATCCTACAATGAGGAGAAGAGGAATTGGACGAGCTACGGTTATCGAAGCATTAAAAGATGTAACAAAAAATGATGATATAGAGTTTATATTACTTCAAAGTCCTGTTAAATATGTTGATATGTTTAAAATAATTGGCTTTGTTCACAGTCATTATATTAATGATGATGGGGACAAGTGATTTCTTTATAAATTAAAAACTACATTAACAAACCAGATACCTTTTGTGGTATCTGGTTTTTATTATAATAAAAAATAATTCTATTTTGTATTTACAATTAATGATGGAAACTAACTTTGTTTGAAGGATCTAATACTGATTTATACTTTAAAATTTCTATTTCCTTTTTTAAATCACGAAGGAGTAAAAATATCATATCACGACTAACACCATGACGAATTAAAATACGTTGTACTGTTAGATTCTGGCGATCGCTTGGGAGTGGATAGGAGGCGATTTGCCAACCATGCATTCTTAAACGATCGGAAAGATCATAAAGTGAAAATCCAGTTGCTTTTTCATCTTTTAGGGAATAGCAAACTGCTGGAATCCCCCCATGACCGTCATATAATATATCAAATAAATCTATTTTCCTAAGCTCTTCGCCTAAATACTGGGCAGTATTGGCACAGTCATTTAGAATTGCAGTATAACCCTCACGGCCCAATCGTAAAAATTCGTAATACTGAGCAATAACTTGACCAGCGGGCCGTGAAAAATTCAGTGCAAAGGTTGGCATTTGTCCTCCTAAATAGTCAACATTAAAGATTAATTCCTCAGGCAAGTCAGCCTCGGTCCTCCAAATCACCCAACCAACGCCAAGTGGAGCCATACCAAACTTATGACCCGAGGCGTTAATAGATTTAACCCTAGGAATACAAAAATCCCATTTTATGTTCATTTGTATAAATGGTGCAACGAATGCTCCGCTAGCTCCATCCACGTGAATTGGAATATCATAACCTGTTTCTTTCTCAATCACATCTAGGGCTTTAGCCATCTCCTGCACTGGTTCATAGATGCAGGTAAATGTAGTACCCAAAGTTGCTACTACTCCAATTGTGTTCTCATCACAATAATCCACTAATTGCTCTGATTTCATTCCTACCTCATCTGGCATTAGGGGGATTTCTCTTATTTCAACATCAAAGTAACGCGCAAATTTATGCCAACATATTTGTACGGGTCCACATACAATGTTAGGATTATTCGTAGATTTGCCCTCAGCGGCGCGACGTTTGCGCCACTGCCATTTAAGTGCCAAGCCACCAAGCATTGCCCCTTCACTAGATCCAATTGTTGAACATCCAATTGTATCTTCTTTTTCAGGCGAATGCCAAAGATTTGCTAAAATGTTTACACATCGCTGTTCAATTTCAGCAGTTTGAGGATACTCATCCTTATCTATCATATTTTTGTTAATTGACAAATCCATGAGATCATGAACTTCGGATTCATTATATGTAGTACAAAATGTTGCTAGATTTTGACGTGCATTGCCATCCATAAATAGCTCATCATAAACCAATTGTCGGATAACTTGGGGATCGGAAATTTTTTCAGGCAACTCATTTTTGGGAAGCTGAGTCTGAGCAATTGAATTTGTATAAAGAGCTTTAAACCCATCTTCTTCTTCATTTTTTTTATAATGATGCAATGTCATATTTTAACTCACCTTTCTTATATATAATATTGGGATGATTATACTTTTAGATTTCTGTACCTATTATAGGTTGCCATTATTTCTTGTTTCCTAGGCATGGCTAAACTTCCACTGCCACCTTTTACTCTTTCTATAGATATTAACCCATTTTTCCCTATGTGATTAATTATATTATCCACCATATTTTCAAATCTTAACCCCTTATTCATAATATTCGATTCTGCCCATTTCATTATTTCCCCTATAGCATTTAATTGCTGCGTGTCAACTATTTGTTCCACAGACCTTAAATTTATGTCCTCCCTGTTTATATTTATTGTGTCTACTCCTATTGTTTTGATTTTAACACCCTTTTCTCCTGCCTCAATAGTTCCAGCTTTAACTCGTCTATTAAATGAAATATCTATTTTTAAATTTGTATCATTATTTCTTTTTATAATATTCCCAATGCTTAACTTTTTAGCCTCTATTGTGACATCCCTAGTCTGATAATTATCCATTTGTATTACACAATCTGCTACATCAAAAAAATCTCCAGAGCTTCCTACTACTATAATTGTTGAAATACCCTTTTGTTTATATAGGGGCCTTACTATTTCTATAAAGGGTGTAATTGGTTCCTTTTCTTTAGAAACTAATTTTTGCATTAAGACATCCCGGGTCATGAAATTAGTAGCAGAAGTATCCTCATCAATTAAAAATACCTTAGTACCACTTTCTATTCCCTCTATAATATTAGCCGCTTGTGATGTACTCCCACTGGCATTTTCGGTATAAAATTCTACAGTATCTTTCCCATTTGGTAAGTTACTTATAAATAGGGATATATCTGTTTTAGTTACACACCTACTATCCTCTGCCCTTACTTTTAAAGCTGATTCATCTGTTATGACAAACTCTCTACCATCACCTTCAATATGATTATATACCCCAAGCTCTATTGCCTTTAACAATGTGGATTTACCATGATATCCTCCACCTACTATAAGTGTTATACCTTTTCTAATACCCATGCCGCAGATTATACCTTTACTCTGAGTATTAAACTCCACCTCTAATTCTTTTGGTGAAATAAACACTTTGCCCCCTCTTAATGCTTTTATTGAGATTCCACTTTCTCTAGGTAACATCGACCCATTAGCTACAAATGCAACTAATCCTCTATTACATAATTCACTTCTTATATGTTCTTGATCTTCTACTAGCTTTACTCTATTTATTAGTTTTTCACTATTTATATTTTTATATATTAAAGCTTTGTCAACTATTTTTGGAATAACATTATATAAAATTTTCTCAAGCTCGCTTGATAAAACACTTCTTCCTCTTGCTGGAAATCCAACATAAAATCTTGCTTCTATTTTATCCTCATTTATAATTATTGAAGTTCTATTTAATATCTCTTGTGGACATTTGCTTATAGCTATTAATCCACTCTTCCCAGATCCAAAAACTTTTTCAGCGCATCTATTTATATTATAATAAAATTCTCTTGTTAGATAATCTGCCACTGCAATATTTTTGTTTTTATTATCAAAAATTTCCCTTGGAAATTTGGCAATGTTCTGATCGACAATTACTCTAATTCTTGATGGCGATGCAAAAGGATCACCTTGAACATGATCTATACAAAGAGTATAAGCTCCAAACTCATATTTACCCTCTAAATCCTTATACAACCTATAGCTTTTTCCATCAATTCTGGCTAGTTCTATTTTTAATACTTCCGGATTTTTCATATAACTCTCCTTTTGTCTTTTATATAGTGAATTTTAGTTTTCTATAATATAAAAAAGCTACTAAACTATGAATTATAGTTTAATAACTTTTAATAATTATACCAATATTTATTTATTGTATCAATAACCTATAATACTTTACATATTCAACATCATTTTTATACAATCTGCTAGTGCTTGTCCATGCATACCACATGCATGAATACATTGAGATAAAGCGAGTCCTACCATAATAACACCTCCTTAATCAATCTATACTTATAATATAGCCTATGAATATGTAGATGTTATGAAGAAATGGGTTAAAAGCCAAAATTTAAAATAAAGCAAAAAAGCAGACTAAAGTTATTAATAATCACATTAGCCTGCTATTATCTATATATATTATTGATTTTTTGATTCCTTGCTAATTGCCTTATAATTAGGTGAATCCTCACCAATTATCTTATCCAATTTCCAATTGTATCCCTTAGTTTCATCGTAAACAAGGAAATATAATGCTACAAAGGAAACTGAAACACCTTTATTTTTTTTACCCCCTTTAGAAGTAATACTTCCATAAACATATTTTATATTTTCAAAGCCCTTCTTGGATAATATTTCACTAGTTTTAAAAGTCTTCGCTTCCTCAGGTGTTATTTTGTGGTTATTAGACCACCAGAAAAGCAAATTACTTCCTTCAATTTCAGCATTAGTAATTGTGGATATTATTAACGGACTAGTCATATTATTTATTGTCCCACTATCAACAGTAGTTTTTGATTTATCTGTTAATGCTATTTTGCTAAGTGATATTGAGAAAGTATAACCAGTTGATAAAATAGACTTTATTTCTCCTGCTATATTTGTACTCTTAGCAGTAACATATAGTACTCCCTTTGGTACATCATACCTTTTACCTGCTACATTAATACTCTTGGTAAAATTATTATTTACAGTAAACCCTTTGCCTCCAAAAAAATTTGAGTAGGTTACGGTTTCTTTCAATTCCTGTTTTCTTATAGCTTCAATAACTTTTTCATCAGAAAAAGTTGGCGATAATCCTAAGATAAAGTCTTCATTACTATTTTTTTCTATGGTAGTAATGCTCCAAGCCTCATTTTCAAAAACAAGCTTACACTTTATTTTTCCTGTAGTAGCCAGAAGTCCACTGTCTATAAAGGTTTGCACCTGTATTTCTTCTTTCCCATTATTCAAATCCGGTGTTCTTAAACTTATACCAAGTTTTTTAACATATTGTCCACCTAATGTTACTGGTATATCCGCAATAGAGATACTTAGTTTTTTTACTCCCTCCAAGAACTTCTTTTCATCCATACCTACCACTGGTTTTATGGCATTAACCTTCTCCAATGCTATTGGGTCACTTATTTTCCATTGATTTTTACCTTGGTATGTATATACTACTGACAACAAGGTTTTTGCCTCAATAGCACCGTTGTTCAAAGTTACAGATACTTTTATCTCATCCACTTTTTTATCTGTATTCCTAGTATCTATACTGAAATTTTTCATGAAATCTTTGCTTATTTTTATGCTTGTTCCTTTTGGAAGCGTTATTACCTTTCCCATCAAATCTTGTTTTATTCTTACTTCGTCTACGGGTTTAATAATAAAAAATGTGTATGCAAAGGTTCCCCCTGCAATAACAACTAATAATGCTATTATAGGTATAATTACTTTTATGTTCGCAAATGTTTTTTTAAAAGAAGAAAAAATTTTTTCTCTATTATACTTCTTTATATGTTCTTTTGTTATTGCAGGCATAGGTAGTGTATCCTCATGTTTTTTCATCGATGTGTCTGCTTGAACTATATTTTCGCTTTCTACATTATTAATTTTATCAGGAATCTGTTCAACTTTAAGTTCAATGGGTTGTTCTATTTCTCCTCCACAATATGGGCAAAATTTTAATCCATCAATATTAGTAAATTCATTCTTACAACTGTTGCAAATCATCTATTCCCTCCAAACATTTATGTGAATCTATAAAGTAAATAATATTTTGTATTCAGTATATTATAGCCTGTTTCCAAACTATATTCAAACATATTCACCAGTTTTAGCACACTTAGTTAAATCTCTGTCCATAACTACACCACCACTACACTTTCAAATTATAAGGAGTAAAATTTAGTAAAGGAGGAGCTTATGCCCCTCCTTTACTATTTCCATTAAATAATAAATAAACTTTAAAGTATATTTTGATTTCTTATAAGAACCTTATTTCTGCCCTCATTTTTAGCTTTATAAAGTTCTTCATCCGCAATTAAATACATATCCTGTGAACTGCTAAAGTCTAAGCTACAGCCATATACCCCGCCTATACTTATGGTTACTGGGTAAGATCCATTATTCCAAAGATAATTAATATCAAGTTTCTCAATGGAACTACGAAGTAGCTCTGAAAGGTCAAATACAGCCTCGTATTCAAGTTCTTTAATAAAACATACGAATTCTTCTCCACCAAACCTTCCAAGTATTCCAAATTTGTTTCCGAATATGCCCTTTAAACAGTCCGCAACTTTTTTAAGACAATTATCACCTTTAATATGCCCATGGTAATCATTATAATGTTTAAAAAAATCAATATCTATCATTAAGAGTGCTAAATTAATGGGCTTTATTTCAATTTCCTTCCACACCTCTGAGATATACTTCTTTACCCCTCTCCTATTGGGTATATTGGTAAGTTCATCAAAAACTACCTCTAAACTTAAATTTCTATTTTTTTCCATTGTATCAAGAAGAAGGTTTTGATTCCCAATATCCCTCTCCAATTGTTTGTTTAATTTTGTAATCTTTTCAACTTCTTCTCCACTAAATAATTTACTAAGCTCAATTTTTATTATTTCAAGCTTATGTGAGATCACTGTAGTTTCAATTTCTTGCTCCATTATATGATATTTTTTATGAAATTCTAAAGATAATCTAAAATCCCCTTTGCTCTCATAAAATTCAGTTATAATCTTATATATTTGACTTAATTTTTTTCTAGCATTTATTTCTTCTCCATATTTAATGGCTTTATAGAGATAGCATAAGAAAAGTTCTTCGTTTTCAAGCATTTCAAGTTCTGCGAGGCTGATTAATACATCTATTGAAAAAAACTTATTTTCTATCCCCTCTAATTGGGCCAGCGCATTGTTATAACATTCTCTTGCTTTATCATATTCTTTTTGGATAAAATATATTTTCCCTATGTTATTTTCAGTTTCTGAAAGAGCAGTAATGTCATTATTTTCAATTAATATATCATAACTCCTTTTATAACATTCAAAACTATAAGAATAATCTTTCTTCATAAAATATATTTCACCCATATTTTCTAATATAATTGCTATATTCGCCGTATAGTTATATTTTTCACTTATATTCAATGCTTTATTATAACAAATAAGTGATTCCTCAAGATTACCCGCTTCTTTATAAACTTCACCCATATTGTTCAATACTCTACTCATTATAAGTGAATCTTCTGTCTCCTCTAACATATGTAATGCTCTTAAAAAATTATCAAGTGCTGTCTCATACATAGCATTATAAAAATATACAACTCCTATAAGATTTAATGCCCCTGCTAATTCCAAAGGTTTATCATAAATCTCAAATAGCTTAGACGCATCAGAAGCATAATTAAAACAGTCATTGAGTTTTGTCATTGACCTACAAGCCAGTGCCATGGCAAATAATGCATAAGCCTCTTCTAGTCTTAACTTATTTGCCTTTGCAATATCATAGGCCTCTTTACTAATATCAAAAGCAAGGCTTGGTTGCTCAAACGAAATACTCTTCGCCTCTTTAATTTTATTCATAACTATTACTGCAGCGTCCATTATAAGAACTTCCCCCTAAAATATAAAATTATTAAAAAACTCTTGTCTCTATAAACTATAGAGACGAGAGTTAATTTTCTTGGTGCCACTCAATTTATTATATATAAATCTACAAATGAGAAATGAGGAGCTCTATTTTACCAAAAGGTAATTCTATTGGAAGCACATATGTAGAAGCGATAGTCTTTTCAAAAAACACTGACTGAGGCTCCATGTCTAATTCAATTCCTATATTAGACATACCTACAAGATACAATCCATTGTTTAAATTTAAAAATTCTCCTACAGAATCTTTAGCCATTTCATCCATACTAAGTAACTCTTCTTCTGCATACTTAGAAGCAAATTTTACAAACACTTCCTCTTTCGCATTAATATAAGTCTGTAAATTAATTGAATTTTTTATCCTTTGACTTACTGCACAACTTGTTTTGTATTCTTCTACTTTAGTATTTTTATTTGTATAAACTTCTGAATCAATAAATCGAATTATATTTCGCATAAATAAAGCAATATAGTGCTTTATTTCAGTTTCATATTTATCGCCTTCTAAATTTACATAAATATTTATGATTTCATCTACATCATCTCTTTGAATTGCATCAAACTGAAGCTCAGAGATATTATATTTTTTCTTATACTCATAAATTGCTCCTTCAAATTTTTCAAGAGACATATAGTTTTTATCTATTAGCGCTTGTGCCAGTAAAAGATGACCAAATCTTTGAGAAGAAAGTAATTCTTCTACCTGTTCTTCTTTTAAATATTCCGCTTCTACAGCTAGTTCTCCAAAACGTTTATCTACCTTTGTTTGCATTTGATGCACCAGGCTCGCCTGCTGAGCATTCATATATCCTGCATTTATAGCTAAAACTCCTAGTTTTAATCTAACTGACTTCTGATGTTCTAATGCTGTATTTAATTGCGACTTAGTTAGATATTTTTCATCCAACAAATATTTACCAAAATATTGACTAAACATAGCTCCACGCTCCTCGCTTATTTTAGATTAACAAGAATCTTATTAATTTGTTCCTTTTCCCAAGGCTTTTGCACAAATTCAAATGCCCCTGCTTTTATTGCCTCTTTTACATGTTCTTTTGTGCCAGCAGAAGAAGCCATTACCACTTTTGCATCTTTATCAAATTCTATTATTTCTTTAACTGCTTCAATCCCATTTTTAAAAGGCATAATGATATCCATAAATACTAAATCTGGATTACTCTCTTTATATATATCTATTGCCTCTTGCCCATTAGCAGCTTCTGAAACATTACCATACCCACAACTTTTTAATACCTCTTTTAGCTTTTTCCGAATTAGCATAGAATCATCACATACTAATATCTTCAGCGAACTTTCTGTCATTTAAACCCCTCCTTATAGAATTTTAAAATCAAAATTCTTACTTCTATACATAATTTCGTCATATTTTAAAAAATCCCTTTTTTTTCTTAATTTTTTTATTTTTCGATTAATTTAACACTAAAAAAAGTGCTATAAGTTAAACTTATAGCACTTTTTTTAGTGTTAATTAGTTAAAGGATCAATTAATTTCATAATATTTAAAGTCTTATCAGAATTTTTATCTGGCGCAACAATAGATGTCACTTTATCAATATCACTTAGTTTACTGTCTATTTCAAATGTTACATTACCATCTGTGTTAACAACAGCAAATTTAATATTTGTTTTTGTAACAAGCTTTTCTACTATTGTAAATGTTGCCACTATATCCACAGTTTTATTAGCATCAATTGCTTTATTATAATCTGAAATAATTGTTTTTGCATCATCGATTTTCGCAAGTTTTAATTTATCGGAAGAACCTGCTGAATATAACTCCTGAGTTTCCTGTGCAGCGGCTTTGAAATTACTAAAATATGTTTCATTACTGAAATAATTAGAAACAATAATTTTAAGGTCTTCTTTTGAAAACTTGATAGTGTATACGCCATTCTTTGAAGCTGATGCATCCCCAAGCTTTGCAAAGGTTTCTACTTTTTTCTTATTCTTATCTAAATAAGTATTGAATGATAATAGCATATCTTTTGAAACTTGGGTATTTTTATTATCCTTACTATTAAATAGCTTTGTCATTGAATCCTGAAATTTTTTATAATCCTCGGCAGAACTATTACTCTTTATATAACTTTCTAAATCCTTAGAAGCTAAATGTAAATTCGTTATATTTGCTAATTCAGCACCTAAAGATTCTTTGAGAATAGCAGGTACACCTACAAATAAGTCAAAGTCTAATTTGGTATTGGAACTATCAATGTATATTGGTGTTTCAAAAGATATTCCTCCAGCGGATGCCTTTACATTACTACTAATTTTTGATCTATCATCTGTCTTTAACATCTTTCCATTAAAGTTTAATGATACCTTTCCAGCACTTAGCATGTCCGACACGCCTGTTTCTAGTCCGGCAGCTACCCCTTCTGTACCATTTATCTTAAGTCCTGTTGCATCAGCAGATATTGTCATGTCATAAGAACAAGACTTGATAGTTGAACTGTTTGCCATACCCGTTTCTAACTTCACCTTTTGACTACAACCAGTGAACAGCGTAAGAACAGTCATTGACATAACAAGTAATAAAATTGATTTTTTCATAAGTTAATTCCCCCTAAATATGTATAACTATATTATTACATATTTCCCCACACTTTACAACTTAATTAAAAGCATGTACTTTTATATTGAAGTGCATGGCTTTTAATTTAAGTGCATGGCTTCAATATTTAAAATACAGTTCTAAACTGTGACATATGCGTAATTACATACTCCATACATCCCATACCCATTGCAAAGAAAGATACTATTAATATGAGGATTATCGCACCGAAATCGTATTTCATTATCCCTTCGTTGTTTATTGCGTAGGCCACAATAATTTCAATTCCCAGTATAATTAAAACCAGTGGCCACATGGTTGCTATTAATAAATAGTTAATTCCTGGATATATTAATCGTAGTAAAAACAATATTCCAAACATTACTAAAACTATTCCGGTGGTAAAAGTTCCTACTCTACGCCCCTTAATCATTCATATCACACTCTATTTTCTTGCCTCTAATGAGCTTTGCTCCTATAACAATTATTACAACACCTATGATTATCTGAGGAGCCAATCTTGTTATATTCTGAATAGCGTTATATATTCCATCGGGAATATATCCAGATAAGCTGTTTATAGTGTTAATCCATATTAAGTAAACACCAAGGAGTACTAGTAATATCCCTGAACCCAAGCTATGCTTTTTAAATATACCCCTATCTATTTTTGCAAATTCATCAAGAGAAAACAAGTAATTATCCTCGAGTAGTAAAAATTCTTCATCCGTGGAATAACGTTTGTTCATACAATCGAAGAATGAATAAAACCAGATTAATGGTAAAACGAAAAGCAGTGGTCCTATAGAAAGCCAGCTAGAAAGAAATATTAAAAAGAAGAATGCTGCCATAAATGATAGACCCATCTTCATAAAGCCCATATACATGTGACCTGCACCAGGTAACATTGAAAAACAAAAAGTTAAGAATTTACTTTTTTTCTTTTTCATTATTAAAAACCTCCAAGTTAATTATTTTTCGAGAGAAATTATTAAGACTTTCATTAATAGTATTTATAGTACTTAAACTCATTGGGTTTACATTCAATGTTTTGGTTTTTGTATTGGCTAGAAAATTTAATCCATTTGAAAAAACAAACATTAATGCTATACTTGCAGCCATTGCCACCCTAAGAGAATAAAACACAAACTGAATATTTTTCTCTTTTTTCTTTTTTATTTTTGACATTATTTCTTGCTCAAATCCCAAAGGAGCCTCTGCAAGTTCAAAATCATTGAAACTATTAGCTAGTGCATCCGCACAACCATCACAATTGGAAATATGTTCTGATAATAAAATTAGTTCATTATCACTTAGAGAACCCTCTTTTAACGCTTTTAGTGATATTTTAGTTAAGTGTTCGGTTTCTTTAAATAATGTAAGACTCACATTAACTCCTCCTCCCATAAAATTTTCAACAGTTTTTTTGATCTATAAAGATGGGTTTGCAATGTTTTCAAACTTTGCCCTGTATCTTTCGCCATATCGGAAAGTTTAATATCCTCACAAAAATAGTTTACGGCAACCGACTTATAAGGCTCTTTTAATTTTTCACATAAACTATATATTCTTTCCCTACTATGTTTTTCTAAAAGTATATCCTCAGGTGTTTCTCCCGTATCCACTAAAACTTCACAATCTTCATGAGATAAGCTGTTAATAGCTCTTGCAGGACTTTTAAGAAAATCTCTACATTTATTTGTAGCAATTGTAGCAAGCCAAGCTTTAAAATTCACTCCATCAAATTTCCCAAAGTTAGTATAGGCAGACAAAAATGTTTGTTGTGCCAAATCTTCTGCATCAAAATAATTTTTTGTAAAGGATAGACAAATAGTAATGATTAAACGTTCATATTGTTTTATATAGTTTGCAAACTGTTGCTTTTGAATAACCATCACCCCCTTTTATCCTTACACTTAATATAACGATTGTGAATATAAAAACACTTCAATCCTGTAAAAATTTAATTTTTTTATTATTTACTATAAAAAGCTAAGACTCAGTAATAACTCCCGGAAGCATTGGCTATTATAATTTTATACCTCGTATGCAATGCTATAGTCAAGTATCGGTTAAAGTGAACAGTCTCTAAATGTTAATAAATATTAAACAATAATTATTATTATTTACAATCTCATTTAAGTATAGTAATATGTAAATAAAGGATATTACAATAAGCTTGAAAGGAAGAGATTGAATTGAAAACCGAAAAATTACTACAACCTAGAACCTTAGGTTCATCAATAAATGTAAAAAACCCTATAGTTATGGCTCCTATGACTACTTTTTCAGCAAACCTGGACGGAACTGTATCTGAGGCAGAACTCAGTTATTATAAAGCCAGATCAAAGGGTGTAGGAATAGTAATTACTGCAACAACCTATGTAAACCAATCCGGAAAGGGCTTTCCTGGTCAATTTGCGGCATATGATAATAGCTTTTTACCAGGTCTAAAAAAATTATCCCAAACAATAAAAGGTGAAGGTGCTTTGGCAATTCTACAAATGTTTCATGGTGGTAGAATGGCAATTCCTGCTGACATCCCAGATGGACAAACTATTAGTGCTAGCGCAGTGGCCCCTGTTAGACCAGGTGCAATGACACCTAGAGAAATGACAGAAGCCGAAATTCAAGATACCATTAAAGCCTTTGGCGAAACAGCAAAATTAGCAATAGATGCAGGTTTTGATGGCGTAGAAATTCATGGGGCTAACACATATTTGTTGCAACAATTTGTTTCACCTCACTCCAACCGCAGAGAAGATGAATGGGGTGGCACCGTAGAAAAACGAATGAATTTCCCATTGGCTGTTATAGCAGAAGTTAAAAAAGTAGTAAAAGAAAAAGCTAAAAATAACTTTATAGTAGGCTATCGTTTTTCACCAGAGGAAACTGAGAATCCAGGTATAACTTTAAAAGATACCCTTTTATTTATAGAAGTATTAGCAAATCAAGGACTAAGTTACTTGCATAGTTCTATAATGGATTTTTGGCAAAGCTCAATGCGGGATACCACAAATACACGACCTATTATTTGCAAAATATTAGACCAAATTCATGGTAGAGTACCTTTCATTGGCGTGGGTTCTATCCATACACCAGAAGATGCTATGAAGGCATTAGATAGTGGTGCTGAATTTATATCCCTTGGTAGAGAAATCATTATGGAACCAGATTGGGTCAGCAAAGTTCAAAGTGGAAAAATCTCAGAAATACGCACTACCTTGAGTAAAAGCCATGGAAAAGCTTTAGATATACCTGAGCCGCTTTGGAATACAATTGTAAATACACCTGGTTGGTTTCCAATTACAGAATAATTTTTTTATAAATATAAACTACGCAGTTCGTTTATATTACAAAAGTGCCAGATATGAAATTAATTCATATCTGGCACTTTTGTACTTGTGTTAAAAACATAGAAACAACTCACTACTTAATTAAGTTATTTTCCCTCAAAAAATCTTCTGCAACTTTCGTCGGTTCTTCTCCAAGTTTATCAACCTTATAATTTAAGTCTATCATTTTTTCATCAGTAATCTTGCCACCCATTTTATTAATTAAATCTTTAAGTTCTGGATGTTTCTCAAGAGTTTTAGTATTAACTATTGGTACAGCGTCATAATTTGGGAAGAAATGTTTATCATCTTTTAAAACCTTAAGTTTATAAGACTTTAACAAACCTTCCGTACTAAAAGCATCTATAGCATCTACTTTTTTATTACCTATGGCTGTATAACGCAAACCTCCATCGATTGAACTAAAACTTTTAAATTTTAGATTATATACTTTAGTTATTCCAGAATAACCATCTGCTCTATTACAAAATTCTAATGTAGCACCTAGTGTGAGCTTGTCACCGACCTTTGCAAGGTCGGAAATGGTTTCAAGATTGTACTTTTTTGATGTGTCTTGTCTTACAGATAATGTATAAGTATCATTAAACCCAAAAGGCTTTAGCCAAGTTATTCCATAATTCTTAACATAATAGTCACTTACAACTTTATAAGCTTTATCTGGATCATTAATTGGTGCTTTCTTCATAATACCAACCAAACTCATTCCAGTATACTCAGGGTACATGTCTATTTTACCAGTTTTTAATGCAGTATAGGCAAGACCCGAGCCTCCTAGATTTAATTGCGTTTTTACTTTAATATCTGTATTTTTTTCTATTAATGTTGCTAACATATTACCTAATATAATCTGCTCAGAACTGTTGTAGCAACCTACAACAATTGTGTCACTTTTTTTACTGTACATGTACGTGCCGCCAGCTATAAGTATAACTGCTAAACTACTAGCTATGATTTTTTGAATTTTATTAAATTTATATTTTCTTTTCTTAAATAGTTTAATCGTTCCATCTGCTTTTCTAATTCCTGGAGGTGTTACACCTTGTTCAATTTTTTCTACAATAGAGTCCATTAATAGTGCGAGTAAACATGCAGGAATTGCTCCGGCTAGTATCATATTGTTATCTACCGTTTGTACTCCTGAGAATACCATATATCCAAGTCCACCTGCACCTATAAATGCTGCAATTGTCATAAGTCCGACAGCAGTAACTGCTGATATTCTTATACCAGTCATAATTACTGGGAATGCAAGTGGTAATTGAACTAGATTAAGGACTTGTTTACTGGTCATGCCCATACCTTTAGATGACTCAATTACATCTGGATTTATATTCATAAGTCCAGTATAGGTATTTTTTATAATAGGAAGTAGTGAATATAAAAATACCATAAGTATTGCTGGTGCACTACCTATTCCCATTAATGGTATTAAAAACCCCAATAGAGCTAAACTTGGTACCGCTTGTATTAAATTTGCAAAGCCTATAACGGGCCCCGATAACTTCTTAACTCTAGATATTAATATACCTAAAGGAATTCCAACAATTATGGCTATAACTACAGCAAATACGGTTAATTCAATATGCTGTAGTGTTAAATTTATTATTTCACCCTGCCTTGAAACTACAAAATCTTTAAAACTAATTATTGAATTTATTATGCCCATTACGCCTCATCCTCCTGGTCAATATACTGATTGCTTAAAACAATTAACAAGCTACTCTCAGTAATTAATCCAACTAACTTTGAACTATCATCTACAACAGGAACATATCCAATTTTAAGTTCATTCATTAGATTTAATATATCTATTAAAGAGTCATCCAAATTAACGGTTTTAATCTCTGTGCCCATAATAGTATTTACCTTTAGAGAACCTGTGTAATTTCTTATAATATCTTTTATTGTAACAATTCCTTCCAGCTTATCTTCTCTATCAATAATTAATAGACTGTCTACTTTGTTTGCCTTCATTATTTCTAGAGCTTGGACTACTGTTCTATTACCACTAGTTGTAATTGGCTCCGTAATCATAATATCCTTAGCTTTTATAAACCCCGGTTGCTGCCATATTCTATTTTTCCCTATAAATTCTTTAACAAAATCATCAGCAGGGTTATTTAAAATCTCTTCTGGAGTATCAAACTGAACAATATTTCCGTCCTTCATAATACAAATTCTATCACCAAGCTTAAGCGCTTCATCCATATCATGAGTTACGAAAACTATAGTCTTTTTAGACTCTTGCTGAAGATTAAACAATTCATCTTGAAGCTGATTTCTCGTAATTGGGTCTAATGCACTAAAAGGCTCGTCCATCAGAATTATATCAGGATTTGTTGCCCAGGCTCTTGCAACCCCAATTCTTTGCTGCTGACCTCCACTGAGTTCACATGGATATCTGTCTACATATTCTTCTGGTTCCATTCCTACCATTTTTAAAAGTTCATTTGTTCTTTCATGTATCTTATCTTCTGGCCACTTTTCCAGCATTGGTATTATTCCAATATTCTCTCCTACTGTCATATGTGGTAAAAGTCCTGTTTGCTGTATGACATATCCCATATTCCGTCTAAGCTTAATTGTATCTTCCTTTAATATATTTTCACCCTGCAAGTATATACTCCCTGATGTTGGTGAAATTAACCTATTAATCATTTTTAAAGTTGTGGTTTTCCCGCAACCACTTTGCCCTACTATAACTACAAACTCTCCTTTGTTTATAGTAAAACTAATATCCTCAATTACTATTTGATTTTTAAAAACCTTTTTAATATTCCTAAACTCTAACATATTTCCTCTCCTCAATAAACTATTAAACGTCAGCCAATATTTGTTTTTTATAACCGACAACTTATATGGTATCATAGGATTGCCTGTTTACATAACTCCATAAACTAAGAACAAATGTTATAGTTCTATAAATATTAGGGTATAGTCGACATAAGGGTAAAAATGAAACATATGCTAGATATTACTCCCATTTTGTAGTTATACGGTGTAATTAGGATATGTTTGGACATAACAGATTCCTTATATAAAAAAAAATAGTGGGAATATTATTCCCACTTGTTAATTCTCTGCATATGAAACTGGCACATTATTTATTCCAAGTTCTAGTGCTGCAGCATATTCATCATATCCTGATACTATTATAAGACTTCCTTTTTTAACAACAATAGGCTTATTGAACTTATTATTATTTTTCATATAATTTATTGCTTTGTTTTTTGAACGTTTTATTGACAGATCTTCATTTTCATTTACTAGCTTCGAAATATCCATTATTTCATCAGTTCCAGTTGGCATTTCATAATTTAAATCTATTTGTCCATTCTCATCTTTTAACAAGTGGAATATTTTAATTGAGGTTGCTTCTACTGAAATAAAAGGGGTACCTTTGCTATTTACACAGGCTTTCAGTTCACCTTTAATCACAAAATAATTCACATCCTTCATACCTATTACTGCATCTCTCCAATAGTCCTTTTTTACAATTACTCTATAAATTGATTGCATATCATCATAAGTTGCTATTTTGAAAAGTAAATTAACATCACCATTCTCTAGCCTAGTTGTTTTTACTGGTAATCCCTTGATAATAATCTCACTTTTATTCATAATTAAATTCTCCTTTTAATATCATATTTTTTTTACAATAGCATAAAATAAAACACCTAGAAGGCACATATCCTTTCTAGGTGTTTTAAACTGAATTATAATTCAATTTCATATTAATTTTAACGCATGTAGATTTACCCAGTCCTATGTTAGATGTTCTTAGTTGTTTTTTACTTTTAGAACTACTCTCATTATAAGCTAACACAGACTTCACCCCATTCTTAATTTAAAATATTTATTAATAACTCACAACATTGCTTTTCAATATCTTTACTTATAAGTTTATTATATCATTTTACACATATAATTACAATTTAAATCCTATTACATTATTAACCTTTATTTATTTAGCAGCCATTTAAGAACAAAAACTGCCTTATCCACTTGTTTACATGTACTAATAATACCAATTGCCATATTATCTGTATCAAATCCCATATCTTTAAATATTTTAATATCTACCGCATTTATTGCATACACAGCCTTAATATTATCGCTTCCCTTAGCTTCAAGCTTTTCATTTTTTATAGAAGCTAATTTTAATTTGTTTATATTGTCCAATCTTAAAAACATGTCTTGTTTAATAAAAGACTCCATTAAACCCTTATCTAAAATTACTACATCAATTTCTCCAACAGATATCTTAGCAATAACCTTCTGCATATTTATGCTTGACATTGTAGAATTGTCCTTGCTTGAACCTTCAAGTGGGATAATGTCTACAATAGCCTGTTTCCTTTTCTCTCCCTCTTTTATAACAATATTTGTAAGCTGATTTTCTAAATTAGTCTTCTTATTCTGATCTACGCTATTTCCAATCATAGTTAGATCAAATACATAATCTATTTTTGTGACCTGGCCATGAATAATGGAACCTACTATAAATATAATAGCTAAAACTCCTATAATATGTAGCTTATAGTACTCCCAGATATATTCAGCTTTCTTCTTCTTACTCATGCTCTTCAAGTCAATCATAATTATTACCCCTTTAAATTTCATTTATATATTCTACTTCTTGTCCCACGCCATGTTCTTTTTTACGGCCCTCGGATTAGTTTTAAAACAAATGTCTAAAAATTTTTCATCTGGTACAAACATTAATTGCATTTTATTGTTTCCTTCGGTAACCACCGCAACATATACCTTTGCTCTTGATGTATTAGGATAGCACTTTACTATATTATTAGGCTTGTTAGGATAATCTTTTACAACATCACTACCTTCTGGTGCTAATAGGCCCACCTCTTTTATATTAAAAGTAACCACTTTTTTTCTTTTTTTCATTTCTATTATCTTCTCTATATCAATTTCACCATTTGTAAATTGATACTCATATTCTACAAATAATTTTTGCTTGTAAAAAAAACATGCTACGGCCATTCCCAGTAATATTACCATTAAAATTAAATTTGCTGTAAAGGATGCAAGGCCCACAATTGCAAATACAAACATTGCACCATTTACTATTTTGTATAAACCTGTTTTATTTGTTGTTATTAGTTGTTCATAAAATTGATCCATATTATTGCCCCCTTTGTCTTTTTATTATATCATATTTGAATCTTTCTTTAAATATGCCCTAGGTCACATCTCAATTTCAATTATAACTTACAAAGGTAGGAGTACAGCATTATTAAATAAATATAAATCTTCATGCTTTAGTAATGTATCTAAGTTACCAATCAACGAATCTATTTCTAATAAGATGATTGAATCATTTAAACTTGCATATTTTAAAATATTATTTATATTTGTCTCCATATCTGCTGGAATTTTAAAATTATTATCTTTCATGATTTTAAAAATTTTCTTCTCACCTGGATGTGGAAATTCATTTATAGCAAATAAAATATCAAAGTAACTTGCAAAAAAGGCTGCCACTCTGTGATTTACACTAATAAAATCATCTCTTTTTAAAGCCTTCTGTATTTGATAATAATAAGAAGGCATTTGAAGTTTCAATAGCGGATAATTCTTTTTTACTATGTTTTGCTTTAGTGTATAAGGATAGTTTACCTTGTATTTATCTTGTAGTTTATTTAAATCACCATTTTTATCATAAAGTATAATTGAATTTACCAAGTTAGACCAAAAACAAGTGCTATATCCTACATCTGCTTTACATTTTACTATAGTTGTATTTAATAAATCGTAAGTCCAGGCTAAGTCTCTATATATAATTTCCACAGGAATATTACCTTCTTTTATATATCCATCATCTTCGGTCTCCCAAAAGGTATTGTCTAATTCCATGTAACTACAATATTTATCAGTAATTATCTTTCTCTTTTGTACTGGTATTTCCATAGATATGTAAACATATATATCATAATCTGAATCACAATCATTAGTTTTTGTTGCCTGTGAGCCAGCCAATAAGATTCCCTCAACTTCTTCTAATTTTGAAAAATCATTAACCATTTCCATTACCTTATCATTAATATTCATAAACATATCACTCCTAATATATTATTATTATTATTATTATTTTTTTTTACCCCTTAAATATGAATATATTAACGTATATACAAGTGGAGATCAAATTTCCTATTTTCGTGTAACCTTTATGGATGGATTTGTTGCATAAAAGATCAATATACGTTACTATAACAGTATTCTAATGGGCTTATAGTATAATTTGTATCTATGGAAATTATAACAATTCAGAAAGGAATAATATTAATGGGTGATCTTATACTTGTTACCGAAAAACTTAGAGAAGAATTAGAAACCCTTATCTCGTTAAAAGGCTTAGGTCATGAGGACGTATTAATATTAAGCCAAAGATTAGATAAATATATATTACTGCATTATTCGGAAAGATATTAGATATTTTTTATTGTGATATTGAACAGTTAATTTATAAATAAAATTGCAAATTGGACAAAATAAAATATTATTAGAAAAAGAAAAGGTGGTAACTTAAATTGAAACAATTAAAATTTAAAGCTTGGGATAATTATAGGCAGAAAATGCATAAACTACAAGGCATGACTTTTGATGCAAAAAGCTCCGTTCCAACTGCACTGAAACTTCCTGGTGTTCCTTGGCGTCCCATTGAAGAATATGAATTGCTTCAGTGGGTATACGTATCTGATAAAAATGGAGTAAATGTATATGAAGGTGATTATATTAAAATTTCATCTACTGTTTACATGGTAGTTTGGAATGATGCTATAGTAAATTTTCAACTTGAAGAGTTAGAAGGCTCTTTGAGTCGATGCATTATTGACGTCTCTTTAGGCGATATTGTTGGCAATAAATTTGAAAATGCGGATTTATAGAGTAAATATCAATAGAATTATACCATTATTGGAATACAATACCTATCAATAGTTTCTTTTTAGATAGGTTATTTTAATTATCAGAGATTCGTTTTGCTTGAGTAAATATATAACAATTTTATAAAGAAAGCACATTGAGAGTTTTCACAATGTGCTTTCTTTCTCTATTTTAAACCTAACATCCTGCTTAATGGCTTGTACTTTATTTTTATTGCCCCTTGGGGACAAAGCTCCTGACAACAAAAACATCGTATACAATTTTTATAATACCATTTTGGTATTGTTTTATTATTATGAACTACAAAAGATATTACTTTAGGTCTTTCCGTACATACCTCATCACATTTCTTACACCCTATGCATTTTTCCTCTATAACAACTGGATTAGGTGCAGTCAAGGAAGCCACAAAATTATTTAATGAAGGACTTATAAAATTAATTACCTTGGCGTTTCGTGAAAGTTTAAAGTTTTTACATTTCATATCTTGAATTTTTTCACCTAATACCTCTATTTCTTCAGGAATTACTGCTCCCCATTTTGTATCATGAGCTATCTTTAGAACGGGTATAGTTAATACATCCTCATATCCAATTAACCTTACAGCTGTTGAATCCACTGATGTTAGAAATTTTTCCATGATAATAGTGCCCATTTTTTTTGCCATGCTATTTTTACAGTTATGGCTACCAGAAAAATATATATTAGCTTTCGACAATATGTATTAGTAAAACCCTTTTATTGAATCAAATTATAGAATATAATGGAACAGTTACAAGCTATAAATATTTTAATAGAGGAGCGCTGCTTATGTTTATTTATTTCCTCATTTTTTTTGCTAAAATAATTGAGGTTTCCTTAGCCACAGTTAGAACAGTACTTATAACTAGGGGTGAAAAGTTTTTCGGTTCTATTATCGGCTTTTTCGAAGTAATTATATGGTTATATTTAATTACCACAGTGCTTATTGGAATAAACGAAGAACCATTCAAAATGGTAGCATATGCGTTAGGATTTGCTTGTGGAAATTATATTGGTTGCATTTTAGAAGAAAAACTAGCACTAGGACTAATAACCATAAATGCAATAGTATCTGAAAAAGATGGCCCAGAATTAGCTAAAATATTGAGAGCAGAAAATGTAGGCGTTACTACTATGGACGCTGAGGGGCTAAAAGAAGCTAAAAAAATACTTATATTGCATGTTAAAAGAAAAAGAAAATCTAAAGTATTAAGATTAATAACAAATTCAAATATTAAAGCTGTAATTTCTCTAGCTGATACTAAAACTATATATGGTGGTTATGGCATTAGAAAATAAGAAAACAGGTGCCACTTTGGTGGCACTAAAATTTTTTTATGCTTTTACAAAGAAAAAATGCCGTTAATACAGTGGCAATTAAATCTGCACAAGGTTGAGAAAGCCATAATCCATCCAATTTAAAAAATAATGGAAGTATAAGAATAAGCGGAATTAATACTATGACTTGTCTTAAAATGCTTAAAATCATTGATGTTTTCGCCTCATTTATTGCTTGAAAATAGCTTGCTCCTAAAATTTGAAACCCTAAAATAGGTAAAAATATCAAATCAATTTTAAGTCCACGTGCACCTAGATTTATTAGATCAGGATTATTACCTACAAACACGCCAATAAGTGATTTTGCAAATAGCTGTACACTTATAAATCCAACTATAGCAATACAGGTACCGAAAGTTATTGCTAACTTTAAAACCTTTAAAACTCTTGGATACAATTTAGCCCCATAATTATATCCTATAATAGGCTGAATTCCTTGACTTATACCAAATATAGGCATAAAAATAAGCATTGATATACTATTTAATATTCCCATGGCAGCTATTGCAAGATCCCCTCCGTATGCATAAAGACCTTTATTATATAAAATAACTACAAGACTTGAGGCAATTTGCATAGAAAAAGGTGCCATTCCAATAGCAAAAATATCCTTTATAATATATTTATGAAGCTTTAAACTGGCTTTTTTAATTTTAAGTGTACTTCCACTGTTTTTGAAAGTGAAATATTTCAATACCCATAGAGTATTAAAAGCTTGAGAAATTATGGTTGCTATTGCAGCACCTTGAACTCCCATATTAAAACCGAATATAAATATTGGATCTAATATAATATTAATAATTGCACCAAATACCATTGTGAGCATTGCCATTTTAGGATTACCCTCAGCTCTAATTATATTATTAATGCCAAAACCTATATTTTGAAAAACAGCTCCCATAAGTATGATTTGTATATATGCTTTTGCATAAGGAATACTATTTTCACTTGCTCCGAATAAGATTAGAAGTTCATTTAAAAACACAACCCCAAGTATTCCAAGCACTAATGATATTATTGTTATGAGTATCAGTGCATTTCCCAAAATATCATTTGCTGAATCTTTGTTTTTTTCTCCTAGTCTTATTGATATCACTGCACTAGCGCCTATCCCAACGAGCATGCTAAAGGCCATTATAATAACTGATATGGGGAAGGTTATAGCAAGTCCTGATAGTGCATAGGATCCTACCCCCTTAATATGACCTATATAAATTCGATCTACAATGTTATAAAGTGCATTGACAATCATTCCGGTTATAGCAGGTATAGAAAATTTAAAAAGTAGTTTTCCTATACTTTCCGTTTCTAGTGCTTTCGTTTGATTCATAAAAAATGTCCTCCATATCAAAAATATAAAATGTCTATTATCTAGTATAACATATGTTTTTATATTTTTAGTTAGCACAAACACTTAAAATTACCCAATCTATTTTAAAAATTATAATCAATAATTTTTAAAATTTAGATAATAATAAAGCTATAACCCTATTTATAAATTATTTAATTTTAAGATTCTATATCATATTTTCACCAAAAATATGATATAATAATTCTTTATTAACTTCTCTATATTTAACTTAATTTAATATAGCTAATTTATTTATAAATAGAGAATAACAATACATATAGAAAAATTGTTAGGAGTGACAAAATCATGAAAAGTACAATATTAACACCTAGCGGAGTAGCAAAATTAGAGGAAGAATTAGAACTTCGCACAGGAGAAAAAAGAAAAGAAATAACAGCAGCAATTAAAGAAGCAAAAGGCCACGGCGATTTAAGTGAGAATGCAGAATATGATGCAGCTAAAGATGATGAAGCAACCAATAATGATAGAATAATTAAGATTCAAGAGTTGCTTAGGAGTTCTACAGTTGTAGAAGACTACAGTAATGATGACCATTTAGGTCTTGGTGGTGAGGCTGATATTAAATTCCTCGATACTGATGATATTGAAAAAGTGTGTCTAGTATCTACAGTAGAGACCAACCCAGAGTTAATGAATATAAGTATTGAATCTCCCCTTGGAATGGCAATATATAAAAAATCACTTGGAGATAAGTGTACTGTTTTAGCTCCAGAGGGTAATTATGAAGTAATTATAGAAAAAATTTACTAGTAAAACTAACAAAAACTAAACTGAGAGTAATCTCTGCTTAGTTTTTGTAATTTTATTACTTGTTATTATCTGCCATATTTTTTTCTGCTGCTTCTACCATCCTTCTTACCATCTCTCCACCTACATTACCTGAATTCTTTATCTTATTTACAACCCCACTAGGAACATCTCCCATATATTCATTTTTGCTTTCAATGTTACCTAGTCCCATATCTTCTGCTACTTCCATTTTAAATTTTTCAAGTTTTCCCGCCGCTCCTGGTACTAATGTTCTTTTAGTCATTTACTGCCTCCCTATTATTTTTTCGTAAGATATCCAAATTATATTTAAATAATTTTGATTCCTACATTATATAACTACAATTAGTATTTTTTTAAATTGATTTTTTATTCATATACTTGATTTAAAAGTAATCTTTAAATTTTATCATTTCCACTTAAAGCCAATAATAATTGTGAAGGAAGGTAAAAAACCCAAATTAGGAAACTGGATATTTGAAAGATCTCACCCAGGTCGTATCCTATTAATGGTATAATTCTGGATATATTAGATAAAGCTACGCAAATATCGCATAAAAGGAAAAGTATCATACCAAAGATAATCATATATTTACTTGGAGAAGGATATAAATTATTTTTCCAAACCACTATAGCACTACTCACACTTATAATTAAGCATATAAAATAAAATAATGAAATAGGAATTATAATGTCAGTTTTTTCAATAAATAAACTAGCGATGTAATACAACAATATTATACATAGAAAAATAACAAAAAATTTTATAAGTGTTATTTTAGGCTTTTTAGTGGCATACCTCACACTGTATGTAATTTGAACCAAAGAAAAAAATACTATACCTAAAATATAAAAATTAAGAATAACTAGACATAAATCTGCAATGGTAGTTATAAACAGTGCCAATTGGAGTAAAATTACATCTCTATGGTTAACTATATCTGTAAGTGGATTTTCATTAGCGAATATTGATAATGCAAAACAAAGTAATACACATATATACTTTATATAATAAGAGGTAATAAAAATTTTTACATTATAATAATCTATGTATAAAAACAAGATATATAAAATTACTATTATCCATATTATTACCTTAATGATTAAACTATTAAAATCTCTATTTTTCATTAAAAATCACCGCTTATTAATTTTTATTTACCTTGTTTTAGATTCATTCCATTCTTTTGAATAATCATCCAATACTTTATGAAGAACTTTACCAATTTTAGAATAAGATTCATCATTAAGATTTGCAAGAGAAATCCTGATAGCCCACTCTGGACCATTGAATCCACTACTACCTAATAACACTATAGAAGATTCCTCAGCTAGTCGTATAAGAATGTCTACTGGTTTATAATTTGCTTGTAAATATTGCATAAATTCCACATTATTATTTCTGCCCGCCCACTCCAGTAAATCAAATTGAGCATAGTAGGCCGCATCAAAAGGATCTACCTGTAAATCTAATCCCAATCCTTCAAACAAAAGTTTTTTGCGGTTACGGCAAATATCTTTTGTTAATTGTTTATATCTATTTTCTTTATCAGTTATAGCAAATAACGCAAAGAATGCCATTTGTACTTGTTGTGGTGTTGATAGTCCTGCAGTATGATTTAGTGCTACCTGTCGGCTATCTGCTACCATTCTATCTATAAAAGCAATACTATCAGGATCAGTAGAAATTCCGCCGTACCGTATTCTTGCTCTTCCCTTTTTATCTTCGTCTTGTTGCCTTAATAATTTATCAAATACATTGTCTTCATAAAGTGAAATAGTTCCAAGACGCCATCCTGTTACTCCAAAATATTTTGAAAAAGAATATACTCCGATTGTATTGTAGGGCAAATCTGCCATTATTGAACGAAATTCATCTACGAAAGTACTATAAACATCATCTGAAATAATCATTAAATCTGGATTATCATTATCAACAATACTTTTTAACTGTTTAACTGTCTCTGGTTTTATTGCAACAGAACCTGGATTGCTTGGGTTTACTATAAATACTGCCTTTATAGTTGAATCGCTTATTTTCTCAATCTCTTTAGCAGAATATTGCCAAGTCCGTCTACCATCCTCAGTTGTTTCATCAGCTAAGACTTTAATAACTTCAAAATTATAACGTGGTAAATGAGGTATTTCAAGATAAGGGGTGAAAATCGGTGCCATAATTGCAATCTTATCTCCCTTTGACAATATATTGTTTGCAATCAATGTATCAAAAATATAACACATTGCTGCCGTTGCACCTTCAACCGCAAATGTCTTAAATTTTGCGTGAGGTGATTCATTGTAACATAACTCCTGAATAAGATAGTCATTAACCACAGTTTCAACATGTTGTAACATCCTATCTGGCTTTGGGTAATTATCGCCAATTATTCCATCTACTAATTCATAAATCCAGTCATCTGAATTAAATCCTTTAACCCTTATACCATAATCAATCATCTTACTAAGAAGTTCAATTCCTGGTGTATCTTGATGTTTTATTGTGAAATCTATAAAATGCTCTGCAATTCCTTCTTTTTTTGGCATCCCAGCTAAGTCATTATCACTCCATCCCCTACGACTTTCTTCAACTGCAAATTGACCAAAAGTGAAAAAGGCTTCTCTTGGGGATGCTGCTATCCAGTTAGGATTACCTCTACCTGCATCTAGTAAAGAGTGTGTACCACTTTTCTTTGATTCATCTGTAAGATTGATTAATTTATCTTTTAGTTCAAAAGGGCTTATTTTACCATAAACTTCCTCTATTTCTTTACGCTGAAGACTTAACTTATCCATATTCTTATACCCCCTATTTTATATTAATTGACTATTTTATCTTATTATTATACCTCAAAAATATTTTTTTAGACTAACATCATTGCCCTTTATAGATATATTCTATAAATGAAGAAAATATAAAGGCGTAAAAAAACCACCCTATAAAAGGTGGATTTTTGTACTATAAATGTTAATTATTTATATTGCTGAAACCTCTATTGCTTGAAGTCCCTTAGGTCCTTCATCTGTTTCATTGAACTTTTTGGCCTTCTTCAAGGCTTTTTCTTGAATCTTGAATTGCAGATGTATGAACGAATATATCTTTTTCACCTTCAATTGAAAATTCCACTTGAAAAAATAGAGCCAACAGGTAGATATTATCTGCTGGCTTTATTTTTTTTAATGACTAAATCCATAAAAATCTGAATTGGAAGAATTATAATGTTATACTATATACTATATAAATTAACTAGATAAGAGGCGACATTATGAAATGGGTACGGAAAGATGTATTTAATTTAGCAGTTCCAATACTAACAGAACAATTATTTGTTATATCACTAGGTATGATAAATACTATGATGGCTGGACATATAGGAAAGGAAGCGGTTTCTGCAATTGGAATGGTAGATTCCATAAATAATATATTTATAGCATTTTTTTCTTCCCTTGCAATTGGGGGCATGGTTGTTGTAGCTCAATTTATTGGGCAGGGAAATATAAAAAAGGCAAATGCTACTATGAAACAAGCTCTATACTCTGGACTTATAATTACATTACTTGTAACTATTATAATGTTTTTATTCCAAGGACCTATAATTGCTACACTTTTTGGCTCAGCTGAGCCTGAAGTAATAAGTAATGCACATACATATTTAGGCATCACTTTACTTACATATCCATTAATAACTATTGATTTAGTTGCAAACGGACTTCTACGTGGAGCTGGAGATACAAAAACTCCTATGAAAATTAGTATTTTTATGAATGTTATAAATGTATGCTTAACCTATACTTTTATTAACATTTTAGGCATGGGAATAATAGGAGCTGCCCTTGGGATAGCAATTGCAAGGGTTAGTGGCGGTATTATTATATTAATAGTTCTTCTACGTGGTTCAAAAATACTAAAACTTACAAATATAAAACAATTTAAATTTGACAAATCGTTATTAAAACCTATATTTGGCATTGGAGTACCTGCAAGTGTAGAATCCTTGCTTTTTAATGGTGGTAAATTAATCACTCAAATTTTTATAGTAAATATGGGGACCATAGCTATTGCTTCGAATGCGATTGCTGGCTCTGTTGCAACTATGCTTAATGTACCCGGCAATTCACTATGTATTGCTGCAACCGCTCTTGTTGGAAAATATATGGGAAGAGGCGAAACTAAAGAGGCTGAGAATGCTCTATCCTATATTACAAAGCTCTCAACTATTTTTTTAACTGTGATTGCTTTAATGTTTATACCCTTTGCAGGAAAGGTTGTGTCACTTTTTACTAATAATGTGGAAATAATTCACTTAGCCTCCACTGTACTTATAGTAAATTCACTATGTATTCCCTTATGGTCAATATCCTTTGTGCTGCCATCAGGGCTAAAAGGTGCAGGCGATGTTAAGTATACACTTGTAACTACAATTATAGGTATGTGGCTTTTTAGAATTACATTAGGTTATTTATTAGGAGTTGTCTTAAAGTTTGGACTTGTTGGAGTATGGTTAGGTATGGTTATTGATTGGATAATTCGTGGCAGCTTATATGTTATTCGGTTCAAAAAAGGAAAATGGAAACATAAGCCGCTGGTAAAAATGACAGCTAGCTCTTAACATTGTGAAAAAAACGCATCCACAATTTTGTGAATGCGTTTATATAAACCAATTTTCACCTATGCCAATAATTGGTTTACAAGAGGATTTATCTTCTTGCTATCATACTTTCCTTTTAACTTAGGCATAACAGCCTTCATAGTTTTCCCCATGTCGCCCTTGCCGCTAAAGCTATTTTCAGCAATAACTTCAATTATAATTGCCTTTGCTTCATCGTCAGTTAATTGCTTTGGCATATAAACTGTGAACATTTCAATGGCAATTTCTGTTTCAGTTATAATATCTTCATTATTCGCTTGTTTCGCATAACTAAGAGTTTCATTTAATTGTTTAATTGTTTTCTCAATAATACCAATTAACTCAATATCTTCAAGTTCTCTCTTTAAATCCATTTCTTTATATTTAACCTCAGCCATTAAAGTCCTTAGAGCAGTGAGTCTTACCTTATCCCTATTTTTCATATATTTAATAATGTCATCTTTTAATGTTTGTTTTAACATATGTATGTACCTCCGATTGATTTAGTATTTTTCAGCAAGTTATCTAATTAGGTTATCAAAATTATACTGATATATATACATTATACTCTTATCACTTAACTTTTACTAAAAAACTCATAATTTATGCTAAAAATTAATTAGCCCATTATTATTCTAAACTAATTTCTACAATTTCTGGAATTGCAAAAAATCTTATAGGCAACGTTCCATTACCTATTCCCCGAGTTAATACTATATCTCTATTCCCCTCATGAATTATCTTTTTTAAATACTTTTGGCCATATTTCGAAGATGTATACGGTGCATATAATCCAAAAAATGTTACTTGCCCTCCATGAATATGTCCTGCTAGCCCTAAATCATAATTAATCACATCTTTATAGTCACTGAAAAAATCTGGGTTATGGGATATAGCAATAGTGAAATTATTACTGTTTTCTTTAAGCATATTAGCTTCAGGATTTCCTTCAACTAAATCATCAACTCCTATTAGTTCTATATTATCCTCGCCAATATTAATAATTTCCTTTGTATTTTTAAGTAGTACAAAGGAACTTGAGTTTATTTTATTTAATAGCGAATTCCGTCTATTATAGTAATCATGATTCCCTAGAACAGTATAAATGCCTAACTTAGCTTTTAATTTTCTTAATATTTCAAGTTCTTTATCTAAATACACACTTACTTCCCTCTTACTTTTCACTGAAATATCTAAATAATCTCCACCTATTATTATAATATCTGCTTGTAGTTTATTAATTCTATTTACTACATTTGTTAATCTTTTAGCCCTAAAAAATTTTCCATAGTGAATATCTGATACAAAAATAATTTTGAATTTTTTAAAACTTTCTGGTATTTTGCTATTCTCAATTTTGATCTTTCGAACTTTATAAACTTGGGCTTCAATTAGCATCCATAATATAAAAAAAACAAACAAATATGTTAAGATATGAAATATATTAGTCATAATTCTACCCCTTATTACTATTTTTCAAAAGTACCTTTTACTAATACATGCCCATTATAAACCATTTCTATCCCTTTAGAAAATACAGCTTCTATATTTAAATCATTTCTGTTAACTATTACGAGATCAGCATCCATGCTTCCTTTAATACTCCTTTACTATACAGTTTCAAACTCCGTTTTTAATTATTGTAATCATAAAATTCCTCCTTATAATATAAATAAGCAACTTTAATTTTAAATCTATTTATATGTAATTTGTACAATTAATTATATCACTAAATGTGTTTTCTAAAATATCTCAGCTAATTAAAAAATATTTTCTAATTTTTTTTAATAAAAAAAAATTTGAATTAACCGTTTTTTTGAAACTTAACCAATTATATATATCATTTATGTAATTTCTAATTCATTTATCATAATTTTCAATATATTATTGAAAGTTACTAGTAAAGCTTTTCATTTTTCTCACCATACAAAAATTTCTATATATCATTACAGTAGATACATTAAAATAACATTTTATAATGTCAAAATATTTATAATGCATTATAGTGCGCAAAATAATTCGCCTATGAATAATATCTTTCTACATATTAATATCTAAATTTTATTTTACAATTTATTGTGTGTTTATAGTTATGAAATGTTATTTATCAAGCCTTGACACTACTTTACTACACTGATATACTTGACAAAAATCAACACCAAATATTATTTATTTTGAAGGAATCGTAAATATTATTAACAATTTTATTAATTTTACCTCATTATTATAAAATCAATATATAATTATCTTTCCTAAGTGTCAAATTCAAATATTAGTGCTGGTGTTATTTTAAAATTTATTATAATTAATTAAGGGGGCTTATATTATGACTTATAGTGTTATTGCTGCATTCACAATTATATTAATTGTACTAGCAGCCGGAGAATTTATTTCAATGAAATCAAAAGCTTTTATTCCTTCAGTATTTGTATCTGCAGTTTTATTTTTAGTTGGATTTTGGACTTTTTTGCCCAAGGATATTATTACAAAAGGATCATTTGCAACACCGATAGTATATCTTTCCATGTACCTGTTATTAGTACATATGGGCACATTAATGAGCCTTAAAGAACTTCTCTCTCAATGGAGGACAGTTTTAATAGCAATGGGAGGAATATTGGGCATATGTATTATGACTATGACAATTGGTAAGGTTCTTTTCGGTTGGCAGGCTGTTGTTGCAGGAACGCCTCCACTTACTGGAGGCGTTGTGGCATCAATATTAATGGCAAAAGCGGCTACAGACAAAGGTTTAATATCAATTGCGGTTCTTGCTACCTGCATGTACGTTATGCAGGGATTCGTAGGATATCCAATTTCAGCCTTTTGTCTTAAAAAAGAAGCAAAACGTATATTGTACATTTATAGAAATGGTGGCAAAGAGGATAAATTATCTAAGGCTGAAGTAGCTGCTGATACAACTTCACAAAGAGTGAAGCTTATACCTCCTCTTCCAGTAGAATATCAAACTCCATACGTAATTTTATTAAAATTAGGATTTGTAGGTTTACTTGCATCTATTATTGGACCAGTTATACACGTTAATGATTTTGTAGTTTGTCTTATCTTAGGTGTTATTTTCTGTGAAATCGGATTTTTAGAAGAAAAAGCTTTGAATAAGGCAAATTCATTTGGATTCCTTATGACAGTTCTTATGGGATTTATTTTTGCTAATCTATCACAGGCTACCCCTACTATGTTAAAACAAATAGCAGTACCACTTTTCGGGATTATTATCCTTGGTGTAATAGGTATGTACATAGTGTCATTAATTATAGGTAAATTCTTAGGATCTTCAAAAGCTATGACCTTTGCATGTATGCTTACAGCTTTATATGGTTTCCCAGCGGACTATATATTAACTCATGAAGCAATTAAATCTGTTTGCGAAACTGATGAAGAAAAAGAATATGTGCTTGAGGATATGCTTCCAAAAATGCTTGTAGCTGGCTTCACTACTGTTACAATAGCATCAGTTATTATAGCTGGTTTTTTTGTAAAACTATTATAGCTTCAAAAAAATAGGAGGTAATTCATTTGTCAATTATAGAAATATCAAATAAATTCAAACAAAATGTTATTGATTTAAGAAGAGAATTTCATAAATATCCAGAAGCAAGCTTATATGAGTATAATACAATTGAAAGAATTGGTAGAGAATTAGATAAGCTAGGAGTACCATATAAAAAAGTTGCTGGTACAGGTATTATTGCAGAAATAAAAGGTAGTAATCCTGGTAAAACTATTGCTTTAAGGGCTGATATTGATGCATTATCAGTTAAAGAGTTAACTGATTGTGAATATAAATCTCAAAATGAAGGTTTCATGCATGCTTGTGGACATGATTGTCATATATCTATGCTGCTGGTCGCTGCCATGATTCTCAGCGAAGTAAAAAATGAACTTAATGGTACTATAAGACTACTTTTTCAACCAGCAGAGGAAATCGCTGCAGGAGCTAAGAGAATGATAGAAGCCGGAGTTCTTGATGGTGTGGATGGAGTTTTTGGAATTCACGTATGGAGTGACATAGAACAAGGCTTTGTATGTATTCAAGAAGGTCCACTTATGGCTTCAGCAGATTTATTTACAATTAATGTTCGTGGAAAAGGTGGACATGGTTCTGCACCGCATCAAGGAGTTGATGCAGTTGTTGCTTCTTCCGCAATTGTTATGAACCTTCAATCCATAGTAAGTAGGGAATTAAGTCCCCTTGAACCAGCTGTTGTGAGTATTGGTTCTCTTAATGTAGGCTCAAGATTCAATGTTATTGCCAGCGAAGGAATTTTAAACGGAACCACAAGAAGCTTTAATCAAAATGTTAGGAGTAAATTCCCTGAAATAATCAAACGGATTGCACAAGATACTGCCTCTGCCTATAGAGCAGAAGCCGAGGTAACATATACCTTTGCAACACCGGTTGTTATAAATGATGCCAATTGTTCCAAAATAGCAGAAAAATCCTTAGCTAAGATAGGTGCTAAATCTATTGTTATTGAAAAAATCACAGGAGGAGAAGATTTTGCAGAGTATCTTAACAGGGTTCCTGGCATAATCGCTCTTGTAGGAGTAAGAAATGAAGCTAAAGGTGCTTGTTATCCTCAGCATCACCCAATGTACACAGTAGATGAAGATGCGCTTGAAATAGGTGCTGCGTTATATGCACAATATGCTGTGGACTTCTTAAATAGCTAAATTAACTTAAATTAAGTACTTTATTGTATTACTAAAAAAAAGGAAAACCCCATAAAATTCAAGGGTTTTTCTTTTATTTATAAAATCATGATAAATTCTACAATCTACTTGCTAATTTTTTTCAAATTAGCAAATTCAGGCTTTAATGCTATATATAGCGTTTTATAAACATTATGATATTTACTATATAATATAACATTTTCATTGTTGGGTTTTTGAGAAGTGACCTTATGAATAATAGTATCACAAGCTTCTATAACTGAAGAGTAAACTCCCACACCTACTAAAGCTAAAATTGCTACTCCAAGAGCAGGCCCTTCGCTAGAATTAATAGTTACCACCTCAGAATTAAACATATCTGCTTGAATCTGTCTCCAAACTTCACTTTTACCGCCGCCACCGGAAGCTCTTACTTCATCTACTTTTATACCCATTTCATTAATTATATCCATGCAATCCACAAGACTATAGCCTACCCCTTCCATAACTGATCTGAGCATATCATTTTTGTTATGTCTTGCAGTAAGACCAAAGAATACACCTCTTGCATAAGGGTCTAAATGTGGAGTTCGCTCTCCCATAAGGTAGGGTAAATACATTAGCCCATCGCAGCCTGGTTTTACAGATTTGGCCTCGGAGTTTAACTCCTCATATACATCAATACCTGAGGAAACTGAATTCTGATTTTCTAAAACACATAAATTATCTTTAAACCACTTTAAGGACAAACCCGCGGCTTGAGTAACTCCCATGATATGCCAAGCACCTGGTACCGCATGACAAAACGTATGCACTCTACCTTTTTTATCTATAGTAATTTTATCAGTATGAGCAAATACTACACCTGAGGTCCCTATTGTAGACGATACTACCCCGGGTCTAACAATTCCATTTCCTATAGCTCCAGCAGCCTGATCTCCTGCCCCTCCAACTACTTTGGTTGATTCTTTAAGTCCCGTAAGCATTGCAGCAGTTTTATTAACGGTTCCAGTAACTTCTTGTGATTCATAAACCTTTCCAAGTAAAGATTTATCAATTTGAAGCTTTTCTAAGACCTCATCACTCCAATTTCTTCTTGGTACATCTAAAAGTTGCATTCCACTTGCATCTGATACTTCTGTGCAAAAATCCCCAGTAAGCATAAATCTTATATAGTCCTTTGGAAGAAGTATTTTATAAGTTTTTTCATAAGTCCTCGGTTCATGCTTCTTGACCCACATAATTTTAGATGCAGTGAAACCTGTTAATGCAGGATTAGCTGTTATTTCGATTAATCTTTCAGCCCCCACTGCCTTTGTTATTTCGTCGCATTCAACCGTTGTTCTTTGATCACACCATATTATTGAAGGTCTTAACACCTTTCCTTCACTATCAAGCATAACCAAACCATGCATCTGACCTGATAGACCTATCCCTTTAATGTCTTCAATGTTTACTCCACTCTTTTGTATTGCAAGCCTTATTGTAACTACTACAGCATCCCACCAATCTTCGGGATTTTGCTCAGCCCATCCTATTTCTGGTTGATACAATGGATAATCCTTGAATGCACTTGAAATATCAATACCTTTTTCATCAAATAATATGGTTTTGGTACCTGACGTTCCTATATCTATTCCTAAAACATAGGTCATAAAATCTCCCCCTAAATTATAGTACTCTGAAAAATCACTTATTTCTCCTCAAGAATATACTGATTCAAAATAGCTTCTAACATTTCTTGTCTACCAGACACATTCTTAATACTATTGTTTTCTAACGCGTATTTCTCTAATTCTTTGAATCCAACTTTTCCTTCAACAATATCTTTACCAATTCCAGAATTGAAGCTTTCGTATCTATTAGAGACAAACTCTTCTAAAACTCCATCTTTAAGTAATTTATGTGCAATTTTAAAACCCTTCGCGAAGGTATCCATTCCAGCAATATGAGAATAGAACAAGTCTACTGGTTCAAAGGAAGCTCTTCTTGTTTTAGCATCAAAATTAAGTCCACCAGTGTGAAGTCCACCATTTTTTATTACTTCATACATTGCAAGGGTTGCTGTGCGAATATCTGTAGGAAATTGATCTGTATCCCATCCAAGGTTTGAATCTCCTTGGTTTGCATCTACACTTCCAAGCATGCCATTTACTCTTGCTAAATGAAGTTCATGTTCAAATGTATGTCCAGCCAAAGTAGCATGGTTTGCTTCTATATTCATTTTAAAATATTTGTCTAAATCATATTTTCTTAAAAAACCAATTACTGTAGCTACATCAAAATCATATTGGTGCTTTGTTGGTTCCATTGGCTTAGGCTCTATTAAGAATTGGCCAGTAAACCCAATTTCTTTTGCATAATCCACTGCCATATGGAAGAACCTAGCAAGATTATCTTGTTCAAGTCCCATATTAGTGTTTAACAGTGTTTCATAACCTTCACGGCCACCCCAGAAAACATAATTCTCTCCACCTAATAATTTTGTTACTTCTATAGCTTTCTTAGCTTGAGCTGCTGCAAATGCAAAAACATCTGCATTTGAAGAAGAAGCTGCTCCATGAACAAATCTAGGATTACTAAATAAATTTGCAGTACCCCATAAAAGTTTTATTCCAGTTTTTTCTGATAATTCTTTTGCAAGTAAAACGATTTCATCTAAGTTTTTATTAGTTTCTGCGAGGTCCGCTCCTTCTGGTGCTATATCTCTATCATGAAAACAAAAATAGCCTGTTCCTAATTTTTCTGCAAACTCAAAATTAGCATGCATTCTAGCCCTAGCAAGTTCCATTCCGCTTAAATTATCCCAACTTCGCTGCATAGTTGCCATTCCAAAAGGATCATTTCCACCTGCTGTGAAAGTATGCCAATATGCAACTGCAAAACGTAAATGTTCCTTCATAGTCTTTCCATCAACAACCTCATCAGCGTTGTAATACTTATAGGCTAAAGGATTTTTAGAATCCTTCCCTTCATATTTTACTTTTTGGATATCACTAAAAAATTCATTCATTTTACAACCCCCTATATATTTTATATTTTCATTATAACAGTTTATTCAATCTTTTTAAATCGATTTTAAAAAGTTATTTTTAATATAAATTTGAATTTTATGCACCACATTACTTATCCTAATAATTTAGTATTCTAGTCGCAATGATTGTCCTTTTACTTCGAAAGCGCATTTTTGCAAATCTGTACCTGTAAGTTTAATACTTCGAAGATCTGGCTGACTTCCTCCCACAAAAACCTCGAATACACCTGGCTCTAAGATGCAGTTTCCGTCATTGTCTATAAGTGCCATTTGCCTTGCTGTTAATTCAAAATCTACTCCATTTTCTTGTCCAGGTTTTAAATTAATCTTTCTAACTCCTTTTAACTGATATTTGGGAACAATTACACTAGCATCCACATCTTTTAAATATAACTGCACAGTTTCTTCAGATTCTAATTGTCCAATATTTTTTACTCTTATATTAAATTTAGCAGTTTCACCAGATTTAAGTTCGCCCTTACTTACTATAAGACCGGAGTACTCAAACTTTGTATAGCTAAGACCATATCCAAAAGGATAAAGCGCTTGATTCTCCATATATCTATAAGTCCTATTTTTCATAGAATAATCAATAAAATCTGGAAGTTCCTCTGTTGTTTTATAAAAAGTAACTGGTAATTTACCAGAGGGGCTATAATCTCCAAAAATTAATGAAGCTATTGCTTTGCCACCTTCGGCACCTGAATACCAAGCTTGAATAATTGCAGGTATGTGCTCATCCGCTGATGGTGGACACATAACTAAAAGTATATTCCTTTATATTATTTATGGACATATTGATAAGAGTCCCTTTTTTTTCAAAAATAACATCGATAATATTTTGTATTAACTCTACAGATCCAGATAAAAAGTATACTTTAAGCTTATCGTCAATTTTAATTGTTATATTCTCTTCCGTTTCACTTGGCAAATTTATATCAACATATTTTATCACAGAATTATTGCCCAGAATTATTCTATAATTCAAAGCATCCAAAGCTTCTCTATATGATTTTTCTATATTTTCTATGTCATTTTTTGTAGTTCCAATTCCAATAGAATAACTGCACTTGAAACCACTTAAAATATTTGCTTTAATATCATCAAAGAGCTTTTCAAAAATGTATTTCTCACTGTTATTTATTATGGTTATTCTATAATTATCATCAAAGAAAATGCTTATATTCTCATGTTGTTTTAAATATCCCTTTAGTTCATTTAGTATTTTGTTGTAATAAATTATAACCCCTTCTTCATATCTATCTTGCTTTTTTAATATTATTTCTATAATTGCCACTTGAAAATTATTGTATTTAAATTTGAAATTCAGATAATTCATTTGTCTTTTTACTTCATTGATATCAACGATGGAATGAATAAGTCTATTAAAAAGTCTTTCTATTAAAAAAGGTAGATTTTTAATAAACTGTTTTTTGAGAATAGTATTTTCAGATATAGCTTCAAGGTCTTGCTGTATTTCCATTTTCATTTTCAAAGCAGTCGCAAGTACCACCACATCGTCTATAGGTTTTACCAAATAATCTTTAATTCCAGCTCTAATACTTCTCTGAGCATATTTAAAATCATCATATCCTGAAATAACAACTACCTTAATACTCGGATATGTTTTTATTACGCAGTCGGCAAATTCAATACCATCGATGTTAGTCATGCAAATATCTGTAAAAACTAAATCCGGCTTATATTTATTAACTAGATCTATTGCATCCTCTCCTGATGAGGCTTCCCCTATAATTTCCATACCTATGGAATTCCAATCAATGCATCTTTTTAGCAAACTTCTTACTAAATGTTCATCATCAACAATTAGAACTTTTATTAAATTACTGCTCATATTTTTCCTCCTGCTCAATAGGAATATGAATTGTAACCTTCGTTCCTACGCCAATTTTACTCTCAACCTCAAACTTACTTTTTCCATTATAAAAAATATTTAATCTCTCCATTGTACCCCGAAGTCCTATTCCTCTTGTATTCTTCTTTTTTATACTTTCAAGTTCATCCACGCTTATTCCAACTCCATCATCCTGAACCACAAGTTCAACATAACCATTTTTAAGTGAAGTACTTATGAAAATTTCACCCGTTTTCCTAGTTGGCTTTATACCGTGATAAATTGAGTTTTCTACTAAAGGCTGCAGAACTAATTTTAATATTTTATATTCATTAGCCATTTCATCTATATCCATATTAATTATAAATATATTATCATACCTTATTTGTTGTATTGTAATATAACTTTTAACTGTCTGAAGCTCCTCCTCAACTGTTACAACTTCTCTTCCATTGCTAAGACTTGTCTTATAAAAATTACCCAATGCCTTTATTATTTTATATACTTCATCATTACGCCCTTCTAAAGCTAAACAACTTATTGCATCAAAGGAATTATATAAGAAGTGAGGTTTTATTTGTGACTGGAGTACGTTTAGTTCTGCTTTTCTCTTTATCTTCTGTTCTGTCCTAATTTGTTCTATCAAATTTTCTATTTTATAAATCATAGTATTATATACATTTTTTAATTTTCCAATTTCATCATTTCCCGTATTTATATTTACACTTTTGAATTCCCCGTTTTCAACGGCTCTCATAGATTTTATTAATTTATCAATGGGTTTTGTAATACTAGAGGATACTAGTATTAAACCCGAAAAACTCATAATACTACTTAAAAAAAGCATACCAAGTATTACAAGCATATATATATTGGACTGCTTTGAAATCTCACTAAAGGGGACTATACTGATTATTGTGAAATTTAAATCATTTTTTAAATAAGAAATAATATAATTATTGCCCTTTACCTTTTCAATGTGGTAGTAATGATTTTCCTTCATTGTATACTCACCACTTGCTTTAATATTATATTCTGTCAAATCCTTTGAATGGATAATATCATTATTATTCTCATCCCTAAGCAAAATACCAATATCACCTTTTTCTGTAATATTCTTAAGGGAGTTAACAATTGCTTCTTCAGGAATATTTATTACCATTGTTCCAATAGGCTTCTGACTTTCTAAATCATTAATAATTCTTATAATTGATATAAATTTTTGATTAGGTTGATCAAATAATCCACCACCATTAATTTTTAGTAGATATCCACCCTGTGCCTTTTGAAGTTCGTTATACCAGTTGGCATTCACTATATCTTGAAGAGTAAAAGACTTATGAGCTTTCTTATCCACAAAATACCTATTTCCATAATTATCAAACATATACACAGAGGACATAAACATATTTGATTGTATGAGCTCTGTCAAATTTCTATTAACAATAGTTTGACTGCTGTAATTAAAACTCTCGTTTCCATTTTTCAAAACTTTCTGAATGTTTTGATTAGACAAAAGAATTTTAGATTCATTATTAACTGTATATATTAATAAATTTAAATTAGAATCTACGGTTTGTAGTGTTTGGACTGCCATTTCTCCTACCTTTTGTGTCATTATTCTCTTATTTATTTCTTGATATATAAAAGTACTAAAAGATATTGATATTACAGATATTATAAAATAGCATACTATTATCTTTGTACCGATTTTAAAATTCTTAAATATCTCCATAATTTTTTTTCTCATATAATAATCCCCCATATTTTTAGACAGAATCATTATTTTCCTAGATCCAAGTCTTATATAATGTAAAAATCGCCCTGACTATAAAAAAATAGCATGGCGATTTCATCTATAAATACATCATAACAGATTAAATATACTTTTTAAAGTCTTTTTAAAAAGATATTTTAATTGTACAGGTCCTTAAAGAAACTTTAAAAAACTAAAAATAGTCTAACAGTTTAGTTTGAAATATATATCATAATATTCCATTTTTAATAAATATTATGATATAATCTAAATATCAAAAAAGTTTTAAGGAGCTTATAATGAAAAATTTATATAAGATTATTATCACTCTATTGTTAATGACCATAGTGATTTCTATTACACTATCAATAACATATTCAAGGCAAGTTGATAAAATGGTTATGAGTGTAAAAGGAAATTTGTTTAATTATCAAAAGACACCCAAGTATCATTTTTTTATAATATTGCATAATTCAGATGAGCCTTATGTGAAAGATTTGGAAAAAGGCTTAATCGATACAGCCAATTCTTTGAATATAGCTATTGAGACAAATTATAGCAACGGTGTAGACGATTACAAGGATGCAATTAAATATATAAACATAGCAATAGACTCAAAAGTAGATGGAATAATTACACATGCTTACAACACAGAGGAATTTCAAAAATTAATAGATAAAGCTGAGGAATATAAGATACCCGTTATAACCTTGGATGCAGATTTATCCAATAGTAAAGGATCAGCATATGTTGGAACAAATGGATTTGAAACTGGTTCAAAAGCTGGACAATTAGTAGCAGAGGCATTAAAAGGAAAAGCCAAAGTAGCAATTATACTCGAAAGTTCAGAAGGCAATGGTAGTGGAAACCTTAAGCTAGATGGGTTTAATAATGGAATAAAAAACTACAAGGATATTAAGCTAGAAACAGTTGAAATATCTGATAATGGAATACTTGGAGCAAATGATGTAACACAAGAAATATTAAATAATCATCCCATGGTAAATGCAATAGTTTGTACAAGCTCTAAGGATGCTATTGGAGCTGCACAGCTAGTAGTAGACTTTAATCGAGTAGGAGATATAACAATTATAGGCTATGACAGCACTCCTGAAATTCTGAGCTATATTCAAAAGGGTGTGATTTATGGAACTATAGTTCCTGGAGCATATAAAATTGGCTGTGATAGCATTAAAACCTTAGTAAGCTTAAAGGACAATGGAAGAGTATCAGCTTATATACATACTGATTCCATTATAATAACTAAGTCCAATTTAAATCAGTATTTGAAATAAAAGAATTAAGAGAGGTAGAAAAAAGTGACAAGTTATTTTAAAAAGGTTTTTGGATTTAATACTATTCGAGGGAGGCTATTGCTTTACTCATTACTATTAATTGTAATAATGATTTCTACAAGTCTTTATACATTATATAATGCTAAGCATATTTTAGAAAAATTTGATTATATGTTTAATAATGATATGTATTTGACAAAACTCTCTGTAGATTTACAGACTATAGATGAACAGCTCTTAAGCTATTTAACAACTAAAAGTTCTAATAGTTTAAGAGACTATACAAAAATCAGTGATAGTTTAAAAATTAGTGTAAGTGAAATGAGTAGAGATATTTCATATGATAGCGGAAAGTTAATGTTAAAAGATATTGGAAATATGATAGATAAATACTTATCTCAGGGAGATGCGGCTATAAGTGCAAAAAGAGGAAGAAATATAGTAGAATGTAATTTAAGATATAGTGAAAGTAAGGAAATCGTAGGATATATAAATTCCTATATAAAGCAGTTAAATTTAAATCAATTTCATGAAAATACTGAAAAGTATTTTTCCATAACTGAAAAACTAAAATTTCTCCAAATGCTTAATATAGTTATTATAGGGAGTACCTTTTTATTAAATGTAGTACTTACCTTTTGGTTTGCCAATAAGACTTCTGTTCCTATAGTTAGCCTTGCACAATCGGCAAATGAACTGGCTAAGAACAATTTTGATACAGAAAATGTAAAGGTTGATACTAACGATGAGCTTAAGGTTATGGCAGATGCATTTAATAAAATGAAGGGTCATATTAGAAATCATATCGGAGAATTAAAATATCAAGCTGAAACTGAATCGAAGCTTAAAGATGAAAAACTTACTAACTTAAAAATGAAAAATCTTCTAAAAAATGCGGAACTTAAAGCATTACAATCTCAAATAAATCCACATTTTCTTTTTAACACTTTGAATGCAGGCGTTCAGCTAGCAATGATGGAGGGTGCAGAAAAAACAGGCGTATTTCTGGAGAAAATGTCTGAGCTTTTTAGATATAACTTAAGAAAAATGGACACCCCTGTAACACTGGGAGAAGAAATTGAGAATGTATATGCATATATATATCTGCTCCAAACAAGATTTGGAGATCTAATTGAATACGAATATTACATTGATGAAGATGCTATAGATATTATTATGCCTTCACAAATAATTCAGCCTATAATTGAAAATGCATGTATTCATGGAATCAATGATATGGAGATTGGAGGTAAAATATGTTTAAGGGTAAAAAAGGTTGATGATATAGTTCAGGTTATAATTGAAGATAATGGCAAAGGAATGGACCCGAAAAAAATCCAGCAAATATGTGATTTAGATTTTGATAAGCCAGCAAATAAAGATAAAAGTGGTCATACTACTAGTATTGGTATGGGAAATGTAATAAAGAGACTTAAGGCTTTTTATGGACAAGAAGATGTCATTGAGATAAGGTCTAAAGCTTTCAAAGGGACATCTGTAATTTTAAAATTGCCTTTGAAAAAGGAGGAGGATATGCTTGTTTAAACTTCTAATTGTAGATGATGAAAAAATTGTAATAGATGCAGTAACCTATATTATTAATAAAGAATTTAGTGAAGTTATAGATGCCCAATCAGCTAAATCAGGACGTGAGGCTATAGAAAAGTGTCTAAGCTTTAATCCAGATATAGTGTTAATGGACATTAGAATGCCTGGTATTAATGGTATCGAGGCGATAAATGAAATAAAAAAAACCCAATTAAATGTTGTGTTTGTTATTGTTTCTGCTTATGAGCAATTTGAGTATGCAAAAGAAGCTATAGGCCTGGGTGTAAATGATTATATTCTAAAACCAATTATAAAAAAGAATTTAGTATGCATACTTGAAAATATCATAAAAAAGTTAACTACTGATAAAGAAAAAAGGAGATTGGAACTTCAAAATATTGAAAATTATCAGAACTTAATTCCCTTTATTGAGCATGGCTTTATATATTCTTTACTACTTGGCGATTCTTATGGCAACAAGGTAGCAACATATAAAGAGCTATTAGGTCTTAGTGAAGCTGGCGGTTATATAATGATTTTAGAGTCTAAGGTCAAGGAAAACCTAACTAATACTAAGGTCATATTAGAATTACAGGATGAACAGGAATACTATAAATTAATTAGGGACGCTCTTAAATGTAAGTGTAAATGCCTTATTGGATCTTTAATGATAAATAGAATAGTTGTATTTATACCATCAAATTTTAATGAGGAATACGTTGGCAGAGTAGAATCTTATGAAATAGCCTCCTATGTAGTTAATAGATTAAAAGGCTTTAGTAATGAATTTGGATTAAATATTGGAATTGGTAGCTATAAAAGTGTAAAAAATATATCCTCCTCATACGAAGAAGCATTAAGGGCACTGCATTATTATAAAGATAAAGGCATTGCTCATATTAAAGATATAACTGTGGAATCAGATACTATAACTGAATATCCAAAGGATCAAGAGAATAGACTTATTGAAATGATAATAAATATTGATGAAAAAGGAGCTTTTGATGCCTTTAATAAAATATATATTTGGGTACTTAAAAATTATAAAGATGCACATAAAGAAGGTAAATGGAAGCTCATGGAACTAATGATGACTATAGATAGAATTGCCTTTAATTTTGGAATAAAGGATGAAAATAAAAGCTATTTGTTTAGCATGAATAGCATAGAAGAATATTTGGCATTAGAAAATTGGTGTAGAGAAAGGATAGTACATATAATTAAAAATATTAGTGAACTCCAAAAGAAGAAAATAAACAGAGTTATTATTAATGCAAAATTGTTCATTCAAGAAAATTTTAGTTCAGAAATAACTTTAGAGGAGGTTTCTAAATCAGTGTGTGTAAGCCCCCACTATTTTAGTAGACTTTTCAAGGAAGAAACCTCAGAAAACTTTATAGAATATCTTACTAAAGTTAGAATTAATCGAGCAAAAGGACTTATGCAAACTTCAAACTTAAGCATAAAGGAAATATGTTTTAAAATTGGTTATGCTGACCCGAATTATTTTAGTCATATCTTCAAGAAAACTGAAAAATTAACACCATCAGAGTATATAAAAAACTGTAATAAGGGGTAGATTAGAGTATGGTTGTTGGGGGAAAGTATTTGTATAAACGTATGGTTATATTACTAATAATAATTTTCATTGGTGGCTTTTATGTTTTTAAGTATAATAAAAAACCGAGTAAAATAGAAACAACCAGTAAATTGACCATTGGGCTTTGTATGGATTCGCTTATAATTGAAAGATGGCAAATCGACAGAGATGTTTTTATGGCAAGGGCTAAAGAACTTGGAGCTGATGTAATAGTTCAGAATGCAGGTAGTGATAGCAATGAACAAATCAATCAAATAAAGTATTTAATAGAACAAGGAGTAGATGTTCTTGTAATAGTACCCAATGATAGTGACGCCTTGGTACCCGTTGTTGGCATGGCAAAGAAAAAAGGAATCAAAGTAATTTCTTATGACAGAATAATAAGAAAAGGAAATGTGGACCTTTATGTAACCTTTGATAGTGAGAGAGTTGGAGAACTGATGGGAGACGCTATAGTAAAAAAGGTTCCCAATGGAAACTATATTATTATAAATGGAAATAAGCAAGATTATAACGCCATAGGATTTAATAAAGGTTATATGAAAGCTTTAGATTCAGGTATTAAAAGTGGCAATATAAAAATAGTTAATGAAGTTTGGTCAGAAAACTGGAATGAGCAGCAGGCTATAAAATGCGTTGAAGATACCATTGCAAGTGGTATAAAAATAGATGGAATTGTAGCTGCAAATGATACTCTTGCACAAGCTGTTATCGAAGTTCTTTCGGAACATAGACTTGCAGGCAAGGTTTCTGTAGTGGGGGGTGATGCAGACCTTTCTGCTTGCCAAAGAGTGGTGGAGGGTTTACAACTTATGACAGTATACAAACCGATAGTAAGGATGGCACAGGATGCAGCCGAGGCAGCTGTAAAAATGGGAAAAGGTGAAGAGGTTCGTGGAAATGTTGTAATAAATGATGGATTATTTAATGTACCCGCCCTTAGAGAATATTCAACTGAAGTTACAAAAGCTAATATGGTGGAAATAGTTGTAAAAAATAATTTTCATAGAATTTCCGATATATATAGGAATATACCTGAAACAGAATGGCCAAAAGAAAATAAGCAATAAATTATGGATAAAATAATGCTATATAGCAATAAAATGCTATAAGGCATTTTTTTTTATTTTACTAGAATATATTAGTAGTAGTTTAGGATAATATTTTATAGGGTATAATTTCTATTTTTAGGTTATTATAGGAGTGTAAACAGTTACAAATTAAAATTTAAGGGGGATTATTTAATGAAAAAAACACTTTCAACAATGCTAGCGGCAGTGTTTATTCTAGGTCTAATAGGATGTGCTCCAGCCAAAAAAACTGAGCCAGCGGCAACAACCCCAGCACCAACAACCACAGAAACAGCTGCAAAACCAGCCGGTGGACTAATTGGTGTTGCTATGCCAACTCAGTCACTTCAACGTTGGAATCAAGATGGAGAAAATATGAAGAAAGAGCTTGAAGCTAAAGGATACACTGTTGATTTGCAGTATGCAAACAATGATGTAAACACTCAGATTCAAGGAATTGAAAATATGATAACTAAGCAATGTAAGGTTCTTGTAGTAGCTGCTATTGATGGTTCAACTCTTACAGATGTTCTTAAAAAAGCAGGAGAAAATGGTATCAAGGTTATAGCTTATGACAGATTAATTATGAAAACAGCAAACGTTGATTATTATGCAACTTTTGATAATTTTAAAGTAGGAGTAATTCAAGGACAATATATAGAAACTAAACTTGCACTTAAAGATGGAAAAGGTCCTTTCAATATTGAACTATTTGGTGGTTCTCCAGATGATAACAATGCAACCTTCTTCTTTAAGGGCGCTATGAGTATTTTACAGCCGTATATTGATAATGGCAAACTAGTTATTGGTAGCAAACAAAAAGATTTTACAACAATTGCTATTCAAGGTTGGGATTCAGCTAAAGCTCAGGCAAGAATGGATAACTTAATTACTTCAACATATGCAAAAGGCACTAAACTTGATGTAGTTTTATCACCTAATGATAGTTTAGCTATAGGTATAGTTGCTTCACTTAAAAATGCAGGCTATGGCACATCTGCTAAGCCATATCCAGTATTAACTGGACAAGATTGTGACAAACCAAATGTAAAGGCAATGATTAATGATCAACAATCTATGTCAATTTTTAAAGATACAAGAACCCTAGCTACAAAGGTTGTTGAAATGGTTGATTCAGTACTTCAAGGTAAAACAGCTGATGTAAATGATACAAAAACTTATGACAATGGTTCAAAAGTTGTTCCATCCTTCCTTTGTGACCCTGTTTATGCAGACAAGGCTAACTACAAGTCAATTCTTGTAGACAGTGGATATTATAAGGAAGCTGATTTACAGTAGAAATCATACACAATTACAATTTTAACGCCTAACATCTGTTATAAGTGTTAGGCGTTTTTACCTTAAGTCTCAATGTATGTCTAAAAATCTGTAGTAATAAAGTTAGGAGATGTAGAGATGGATGAATTTATACTTGAAATGAGAAATATTACAAAGCTTTTTCCCGGTGTAAAAGCCCTTGATAATGTAAATCTTAAAGTTAAGTCAGGAGCAATTCATGCTCTAATTGGTGAAAATGGAGCTGGGAAATCCACACTTATGAATGTGCTCAGTGGCATATATCCATATGGTACTTATAGTGGAGACATAATATATCAAGGAAAAGAATGCATTTTCAAAAATGTAGTGGATAGTGAGAAAACTGGAATTGGTATAATTCATCAGGAATTAGCCCTTATTCCATATCTCTCAATAGGCGAAAATATTTTTTTAGGAAATGAGATATCAAAACATAAATTTATTAACTGGGATGAAACTCATGTTAAATCAAAGGAACTAATAAGAAAAGTTGGACTTAAGGAGGATTCTAATACACTAATTAAAGATATTGGTGTTGGCAAGCAGCAACTTGTTGAAATTGCAAAAGCTTTGGCGCAAAATGTAAAGCTCCTCATTCTTGATGAACCCACTGCAGCACTTAATGAAGAGGATTCTAATAATTTATTAAAATTACTATTGGAGTTAAAAGAAGATGGAATTACATCAATTCTTATTTCTCATAAACTAAATGAAATTTTAAAGATTTCAGATTCTATTACTATTATCCGGGATGGTTCCACCATAGAAACTTTGAATAAAGGTGACTCAGATATAAGTGAAGATAGAATAATTAAAGGCATGGTAGGTCGAGAACTAACAAATCGATTTCCAAACCACACTCCGAGTATTGGCCAGATTGTATTTGAAGTGAAAAATTGGAATGTGTATGATCCTCTTATTGAAGACAAAAAGGTCATTAATGATGTAAATATCAATGTTCGCAAGGGAGAAATTGTAGGTTTTTCTGGCCTTATGGGATCTGGAAGAACAGAACTTGCTATGAGTATCTTCGGTAGAGCATATGGAAAACGTATAAGTGGGAAAATTATAAAAGATGGGGAGGAGCTTATTCTTAAAAATGTTCGTCAGGCAATAGATAATGGCCTAGCCTATGTTACTGAGGACCGTAAAAGCGCAGGACTTGTTCTTATGCAGGATATTAGGAGTAACATTTCTCTTGCAAATCTTAATAAAATAAGTACAAATCAATTTGTGGACGAACATAAAGAAATCCAAGTTGCAGAGAAATATAGAAAAAAACTAAATATAAAATCTTCAAGTATTTTTCAAAATACAGGAAACTTATCTGGTGGAAATCAACAAAAAGTAGTTCTTAGCAAATGGATATTTACAGACCCTGAAGTGCTGATATTAGATGAACCCACAAGGGGGATTGACGTTGGAGCTAAGTATGAGATTTATACAATCATTAACAAGCTCGCAGATGATGGAAAGTCAATTATATTTATTTCATCAGAACTTCCGGAAATATTAGGAATTTGTGATCGGGTTTATGTAATGAATGAAGGAAAAATTGTTGGAGAGCTATCTAAAAAAGATGCATCACAAGAAAGCATAATGAAATGTATAATGAAGAACCATATGGAGGTAATATAATGGATGTGATTAAAAATCTTTTCAAAAAAAATGTAAGGCAGTATGCAATGCTTATTGCATTAGTAGTTATAATGGTGTTTTTTCAAATAGCTACCAAAGGCATCCTTTTGGTTCCAATGAATGTAACTAATTTAATACTTCAAAATGGTTATGTATTTATTTTGGCAATAGGTATGACACTTACTATTTTAACAGGTGGTAATATTGACCTGTCCGTAGGTTCTTTGTGTGCTTTAATTGGTGCCATTGCAGGAACTTTAATAATAACTATGAAAATGAATATTGTACTTGCAATAGCACTTTCGCTTGTTTTGGCGCTAATTATTGGAATGTGGCAAGGTTTTTGGATTGCTTATATAAGAATACCATCATTTATAGTAACCCTTGCAGGAATGCTTTTATTTAGAGGTCTTACAGTTACAATGCTTAAGGGATTAACTTTGGCACCTTTTCCTGAAAGTTTTCAAAAACTAAGTTCTGGTTTTATACCTGATATTTTTAATGGATTTGGTACAAATCTAAATATCACAGCTATTATTGTAGGCATTATACTATCTGTCTTATATGTAGTTTTACAGTTAAAAGGCAGGGTAAAAAGACAAAAAAGCGATTTTTTAGTCAGTTCATTAACCTTTTTTATAATTCAGATAATAGTCATTGTGTTTATAATTAATTTATTCTTTTATTGGTTAGCATCTTATAAAGGCATTCCAATAGCTTTAGTATTTATAGGAACCCTTATTGTAGTGTACTCCATATTTACAACAAGGACTGTTCCTGGTAGGTACCTTTATGCCATGGGTGGTAACGAAAAAGCAGCAAAGCTTTCAGGCATCAATACAAACAAGGTTCTATTTTTCGCCTATGTTAACATGGCTGTTTTGGCAGCAGTGGCAGGCATAATGTTTGCATCTCGTATAAACTCTGCCTCACCTCAGGCCGGGCTAAACTTTGAACTAGATGCAATTGGAGCTTGCTTTATAGGTGGAGCATCCGCCTATGGTGGAATAGGTACAATTAGTGGTGCCATTATCGGAGCTTTAGTAATGGGTGTTCTAAATAATGGTATGTCCATACTAGGAGTTGGAAGTGATTGGCAGATGTCTATTAAAGGATTAGTTCTATTGACCGCTGTAGCATTTGACGTAATTTCCAAGAAGAAATCCAAAGCTTAATTTGACAATAGAGCATAGAAAAACAAGAAGAATCAAAACTTCTTGTTTTTTTTTGCACAAATAACTATACTAAATAAAACTATAGCTTTTTAAAATAAGAATAAAACAGAAAATTGTAAAAGAGGATAAAATAGTAGTAGTTGCAACCAACTGTCCCGCTAGTTCATCATTTGAATTTACATTTTGTGCCATAACATAACTTGCTACCGCTATAGGTGATGCAAATACAGAAAGTAAAACCCCAAGCTCAAACTGTCTGAATCCCATCAAAATGGCTGATAAAATAATAATTCCAGGTATAACAATTAACTTAAATGTGGAAACCCAAACAATATATTTAATATTTTTTAGAGCATCCTTAACCCCAAAATCTCCCCCTAATATAATAAGTGCAAAAGGAGTTGCTATTTTTGAAATGTCCGTAATGGATTTTTCAAGAAAGTTTGGAAGTTTTAATCCTATAGTAGCCATTACTATTCCAATAACACAAGCAATAATTAACGGGTTTTTAACTATATCCATAAGAGTCTTTTTTATTTCCATAGTTTCATTGTTTTCTTTGTTTGCATATATTGCCAGCACTACAACGGATAAAAAATTATATAATGGAACCACAAAGACAGCAAGCATTGAAGTTATTCCCATATCTGCTTGTCCAAATAAATTCATACAAACAGGCACTCCAAACAAAATATAGTTGCTCCTGAAAAGTGCCTGAATCAGCACACCTCTATTCGCATTTTGCTTTTCAATCCTTGGAACAATAAAGGTCATCAAAATAAAAGTTATAAGAATTGAAGATACTGTAAAAATAATGAGTCTTAGATTAAAACTGCTTTGTATATCACTTGAATAAATATTATTAAACAACATCAAAGGTAAAAATAACTTAAAAGTTAGTTTATTTGCTGTTTTAAAAAAGTTCTCATCACAAACCTTAAAATATTTTAATAACCACCCTACACTCATCATTATAATAAGCGGTAAAACTACGTTAAGTGAAAAAATAAAATTTTGCATGTATACTCCCTTTTAACATTATTTTATGATAATAATTATCTTTTTATATTATATTGTAAATTATTTTATAAAATATCAACACTAAAATTACCGCCTTTCAGTTTTATACTTACTATTCGACACGTAATTCAAATATCCTTTAAGTTTGTACAATTTATAATATAATACAATACCAACCCTTATTTGTAACATTTCTGAAAACTCGGAATAAACTAGAATCGGAAGTTTTTTATTCCTTAGAGATAAGTAAAAGGGGGTGTATTAATTATGGATGGTAATAATAATCAAATCAAGATTAGGGATGTCAATGATCAACCAATGACTTTAGGAGATTGGATAATTACATTTTTATTGTTAGCTATACCTGTTGTTAACATAGTCTTATTGTTTGTTTGGGCATTGGGAAAGGATATAAACAAGAGTAAGAAAACTTACTGTCAAGCTGAATTAATTGTTTTGGCCTTTGTTTTGGTATTATATCTTGTATTTTTCGGTGCATTTTATGCAAGTATGATGAATGGTTTAGATTCTTTTAATTTATAATTTTTTAAAAAGGAGATAATTAAATTTATCTCCTTTTTCTTTCTAGCTCCACCAGATGCTGGTACAGTACTAATATTTAAATTATTAATTTTTCTTTTATTGCTTACTTGGATAGTTTTCATATTGTTGTATTTCAATATTTATTTCTACTGGATTCTCTTTATATTTAAACCATGATACATACATTTTACAATATTTATCTGCTAATTCTAATTTTATATTACTATTTTTATTAATCTTTTGACTTGCTAATGCTTCATTTATTCTCTTTTGTGTATCCACTAAATTTACTTTTGAATAAACAGTTTTCAATATATTCTTTGATTTATCATTTAAATCTACTTTTCCATCCTTATTATCATCGCAGAGGGTTAAATATAGTTCATTAAATGTTACTTGCTCATTACTATCATCGTTAAAATATAGTTCGTACTTAAGTTCCTTAATGTATTGATATCTCTTTTCATAATTTTCAATTTCTTGTGAAAATTTTAATTGACTTTGCGTTTTTGCTTTTCGAAATCCCAATGCCGGTGTAGATGATTTATCCACATATCTAGAATCTAAAAAAGAATATAATTTATCATAATTACTTAGGAACTTCTTGGTTGCTGTTAATTTAAAAGCAAGCTGCGGGTCAGTTTTCCCAAAGTTACTAGTAACAATTTTCTCTGCGTCTAATTTATTTTTTTCAACCACTGCATCTTCATTTTTAACTATTGGTTGTTCTTTTACCGCTACATCTGCAGTTTTAGTTTCTTGTTTAGCCGGTTGCGTTTGCTTAGTATCTTTTGTCTCCACTTTACTTATAGTTTTTTTACAGCCTACAAAAGCTACTAATGATAAGATAATCATTAGCATAGAAATAACTTTTTTCATTCTAAAATCCCCTTAAAATACTGTTTTATTTATACATATTCATATTTTCAACTTTAACTTATATTTTTTTATAATTACTTAAAAACCTTACAATAATTTATGTATATATTTACAATATACCATAAATTTATCTTTTCCTCAATATTATTTCCATATTATGCAATTAACATAACAAATTATAGCCTTCATAATATTTGTTACAACATATAAAAAAATCTAGCATTTATATGTCTGCTAGATTTAATTTCTTATTGTTTTTTATTCATAGCTTAAATTGTATAGTATTATACAGAGTTTTTACTCAATAGGTAAATATTTCGGTAAAGTGTTTGCTCCATGAGGCATTATGTAAATTTTTAAGTTTTCACCTTTTTCTGTGTAGGTTAAAGCCAAAGCTTCATCTATTGTCTGAACTAATTTAATTCCAGTATTTTTAACGAATTTAGGGTTTAAATTTGAAACTAGAATAAGATTAAATTTTTGAGCAATCTCACAGGCAAGATAGCTTACATGTTTTGATATGCTATAATCTTTTCTTAATGCAACTTCTCTTTTTAGCAAAGTATCATAGTCTACAAGCATAGCTCTTACCTCATCATTTCCTCCAAGTCCTTCACTGCACTGCGTTAATGCAATGATAGTGCCCCCTTCCTTTGTAGCTTCTATTGAGTTCATAAATAATTTTGAAGATTGATAAAAATTAATATCCTTAGGATAACCACCTGCTGTTGCTATTACTAAATCGGCTTTTTCTTTTATATTCACGCTAGCAGATTCATCAACATATTTTCTTCCTTGCTTATGTGCTTTAATGTAATTTCCTGCAACTGCCTCAGATATATTGCCATGGCTATCCATAATTACATTGAACATAAAACATGGGTTTACAAGTGCAGCAGCTTCTTCCATATCTAAATGTATAGGGTTATTGGTAATATTTCCACATTTAACTTCAGATCGGGTACCATCTCCCAAATTTTCATTAAGTGAAAGACCATGATTTGCCATTATTGTTTCATAGGATGAAATGCCCGGTAAAATTGATTTTTTCCCACCTGACCAACCAACTAGAAAATGATACACTATTCCTCCAGTAATTATGATATGGTCACACTCCATGGCTTTCTTATTAACAGTTACTTGTGTACCAAAGCTTGTTTTACCTATATAAATCAGGTTATCTTTATCATTACAATCATGACTAATTATATTGAATTTCCCGTAAAGCGTGTCCCCAAGTAATTGTCTGTATTCATCCTCCGTTTGATCCCTATGGGAGCCAGTAGCACTAATAAACAATATATCTTCTTCTGCTACTCCTTCCTTTAAAAGCTCGTCAACAATAAATGGAAGGTATACAGCTGGTTTCTGCCATAGCCTTGTAATATCCGGTATAACTATGCAAATTTTTTCATTTGCATGTACTATTTCACTAAGTTTCGGACTTGATATAGGATTTTCTAAAGCTTCTTTTATTACTTCTTGCTCTGATTTAGAACATGTAGAAGGCTTATCATCAATTACACCAATAACATCTTTTTCATTAATGGAAAACTTAACAGTGCCTCTCCCGTATTTTAATTCAAATTCTTTCATGATTATTCCCTCCAATGTTTTCACTTTCTGTACATTAAAACATGTTATTCAAAACAATGTCAATGTTACAAATTGTAAATCATTAAATTTAAAATGATATTTCTAATTTTTTACAACATCCATGATATCTTAATTTTTCAAATTTAAAAATGATTCTATAAAGTTATGTCGAATATATACACAACATAGAGTTTTATATTTAGGTGAGTATAATATCAATTAATCGCCTTATTTTTAGCCCGCAGAAAAGAGGTATTTACATATGAAAGATTTATACACAATCGGTGAGACGGCTTCCATTATGGGTGTAACTGTGGCTACCCTGAGATACTACGAAAAAATGAGGCTTTTGTCACCCAAATTCATTGACTCAGAAACAAATTATCGTTATTATGCCTTTAACCAGTTCCATTACATTGATAGAATTAAATATTTACAGAGCTTTGGCATGTCTTTAAAAGATATTAAAGAAATTATCCATTATGGTAGCGTAGACAAGCTTCTACCTTTTTTAGAGCAGCAGAAGCTAAATCATGAGAATGAGCTAAAAAAAATAGAGGCCACTATTAAAGACATTCAATGGTACATAGATTACTTTACATTTCTCAACGTTGATAAAGAAGGCCTTTATAAGATAAAGTTAGAAAAACGATATATAATAGCTGTTACCGGCCACCCCGGCGAATTGCCTATTTCCAATATGGAAGTCCGCCTTGCTGCCGCTAAAGCCCAGCCAGAATTGCACAGTTTGAATTATCTTCGTCAATATGCCTATATCTTAGATTTTAATAAATTAATACAAAAAGACTTTTGTGCAAACAAATATTTCATATATCTAAGGGAAAAACCGGACTTCCCTACAGAATATCTAATGGAGCTACCCCAGGGTGAATATATATGTTATCGAGCAAGAATACTCACTGACAACTGGGATCCATCCATGCTTGAGCAATTTTTCAAAGATAAACCAACACCAAAGCTAGTAATTGCTAATGAATTCGAAGAAAACCTTGTAGAATATCTAGGAACACAGTATGAAATTCAAATTTTACTATAACCTTTAAAAAGGTTACTGGATGTTCTCAGTAATCTTTTTTATATTTTCAAACTTTCATGTGCTATATATTTTGTTGTTGACTCTCATCTTAGATGAGAGTTTATAATACTTTCAAACAGGCAAATAAAGATTGATAGGAGATATAGTTATGAAAGAAAAGCTTAGCACCGATACCGAAATTCTATACAGAGGTGGACAAATCCAAGGTGAAACAATGCACCCTGAAGCACCAGCAATTTATCCTTCAACAGCTTATATTGTCGACGACATGGATGAATATGATTATATTAATAGTGGTAAAGGAGGTTATTTTTACTCCCGTACAGCCAACCCCAACAGGGATAGTTTATCAGAAGCAATTTCTTATCTGGAGAATGGAGAAAAAACCATTGTTTGTTCTTCTGGTATGGCTGCAATCTCAACTTCGCTTTTAACCTTTGCAAGCAATGGTAATCACATTGTTGCCAATAAGAATATATACGGTGAAACCATCGAACTGCTTAATAATATGCTTACCCGTTTTGGAGTGGAGACCACTTATGTGGATTTCACCGATATTGAAGAAGTAAAAAATTCTATTCGTCCAAACACCACAATTCTCTATACTGAGATTATTGCCAATCCACTTATTACAGTTGTAGATATTGAAAAAATTGTTGATATTGCACACAAGGCGAATGCACTTATTATGGTGGACAGCACCTTTACAACACCTTTTGTTATTAAGCCATTAGATTTCGGTGTAGACATAGTTATCCATAGCTTAACAAAATTCTATAACGGTCATAGTGATGTAACTGCAGGTTCTGTCACAGGTTCTAAATTATTGATAAATAAAATGTATTCTGCTTCGCTTATGTTAGGTTGCTGCTTAGATCCTAATAGCTCATGGCTTGCGCTTCGTGGTATTAGAACCATGGGACTGCGTGTAAACAAGCAGCTTGAGAATGCTCAAATACTTGCAGAAACTTTAAATAAAAACCCTCATGTTTGTCATGTCAATTATCCCAGTTTGGAATGCCATCCACAGCATGAACTAGCAAAAAGAATCTTTACCAATGGCTATGGTGCAATGATCAGCTTTTGTGTAGAAGACAGTCGTGATAAGGTGAACGCCTTTATGCACCGACTAAAGTTAGTAAAATATTTGGGTACCCTAGGCGGTTACCGTACTTCAATTGCTCACCCTGCAACCGCTTTTAGATTTGATTTTTCGCAAGAAGAACTTATAGAAATGGGCATGAAGGAAGGCTTAATTCGCATATCTGTAGGAATAGAGGATGTCAATGACCTAATTTCAGATTTTAATCAGGCATTAGAAGTATTTTAATAGTAAATAATTACATTTAAAAACAGTATTAGGGGGCAAAATTTATGGATTTTATATTACTTGTAATACAAAAAATAGCTAATTTTATCTGGGAAATTCCATTGCCTATTCTATTGGTAGGCACAGGGCTTTATCTTTCTATCCGTTTCAGATTTTTTTACCAGTTAAAAATGAAATTTCATATCATGAATACCTATGGTACTATGTTCAAAAAAGGCAATGGTGAAGGTACCGTTTCCAGCTTTGCTGCGGCCTGCACTGCTATGGCTAATACCATTGGTGTTGGAAGTATTGGAGGAGTTGCAACGGCTATTACTATGGGCGGGCCTGGTGCAATTTTTTGGTTATGGTTTTCCGCCTTCTTTGGCATGTCTACAAAGGCATGTGAAATCATCCTTGGTCAACGTTACCGTGTAAAATATAAAAACTCAATAGATGAATATGTTTGTGACCGTTCTTTTGTTATGAAAAATGCTATGGGTTGGAAAACCGGAGGATTTATACTTGCATTTTGCTGCTTCATATTTGGACCATGGACCTGCTTAGTTCAAACAGAGGCAGTTACAAGTTCCCTAAACGAAGCCTTTGGATTAAATGTTAACCTGACGCTAGCAATTTTAGGGATTTCTGTTGCTGTTACCATCATTGGCGGGCTACGTGGAATATCTTCTACTCTTGAAAAAATTGTTCCTCCCATGGCTATGGGATATCTGATAATCAGTATTGTTCTACTGATTATAAACATCGATAAAATACCCTTAGCTTTTGCCCTTATTTTCAAACATGCATTTACACCTATGGCTGGAGTAGGAGGATTTGCAGGTGCAACTGTCTCACAAGGAATACGTTTTGGTATCGCACGTGGTATCTACTCAAATGACGCGGGTACTGGATATGGTATCGTTGCTCATGCTGCAGCGAAAACCGATCACCCTGTTCGTCAATCCTCCTGGGGGTTCGGAGAAATTTTCCTAACTTCTATTATCTGTACTGTGACAGCGTTATCTATTTTGGTAACTAATGTTTATATAGACTACCCAGGCATCACAAGCGCAAAGCTTGTTACTGTTGCTTTTAAGAGTGTTTATGGAAATTTTGGTTCCATTTTCTTAGCCACAGCTGTTGCTTTGTTCGCATGGACAACCATTGTAGGAATGTACTATTCTTGTGAAAAAGCAGTAAACTATTTTTTTGGTGACTCAAAAGCAAATAGATTAGCAACTTATGCATATATGATTTATTTTATCTTACCTATAGTATTTTGCTCTAATATGAAAGCTGATTTGCTTTGGGCTACAACAGATCTTCTTAGTGGAATCTATGTTATAATCACAGCGATTTTAATATTTGGTAATCATAAGGAAATCTTTAGACTATTTAACGATTTCTGGGATCGTTTTATTCCAGCAATTAAACGCGGTGAAAATCCTGAACCTGTTTCCTATGAAACAATTGAAGATATTGAATCCTCAAAATAAGTTTATATAATATTGAGGCACTCCTTTGTTTTTTATGCATAAAAAATAGGCTACTTATTTTAAGTAGCCATAATATTTATATAGTTGCATAATATTTCTATAATACTGCTGAAAGGCTTTCGTAATCAGTATATAAAGCATTTTCGACTTGTTCTGTTTTATATTCCTTGCATAACAATGCTCTAATGTATCCTCTATCTTTAGTAGTTGATTCTATATAATAGCCTCCCTCATAATAAAATTTAACAAGTGAAAACATTCTAGATGCAGTATGAAGATATATACAATCGATTCCTAACATTTTCATTGAGTCATCTACTGCACTCATTAACATTTTACCAACACCATTATTTTGATATAAAACAGAAATACCAAATTTACTTAGATAAGCAGTCTTATCCGGTTTGATTTCTACTCTTAGACTACCAATAACTTTCTCATTAAATATTGCAACAAAAACCTCTTTTGTTTGTACCTCCATTTTTACATCCTCATAGCTTTCGTTAAGGGAAGTAACCATTTCTGTAATACCTGCATTTTCAGTGTACATTCTATAAGAATCCCTAGCCAGTATTCGTATTTCTTCAACGTCTTCTACCACAGCTTTTCTAACTAAAAAGTTCATTTTTTCCATTGATCTACCCCCAATATAATATTATTTTTTAAAAATATTATGGTGCCATTGCAATAATCTCTAGGCCTGTGGTTTCTTTTAAACCAAACATAATATTCATATTCTGTACAGCCTGACCAGCAGCACCTTTTATTAAATTATCTATGGCAGATATTATAATAACCTTATTTGTACGTTTATCTACCTTTATTCCAATATGACATAAATTAGAGCCTCTTACCCATCTGGTTTCAGGTAATCCATTGAGAATCTTTATAAAATAATCATCCTTATAGAAATCTCTATATAAATCTATAAGATCTTCTGTTGTTAAATCTTTTTTTAAGGCTCCATAACAAGTTGATAAAATTCCACGATTCATCGGAACTAAATGAGGAGTAAAAGTTATCATTACATTTTCTGAAGCAGCCATGCTTAGTTCTTGTTCAATCTCTGGAGTATGCCTATGGCTAGCAACTGCATAGGCTTTAATTGATTCGTTGCATTCTGTAAAAAGTGAGCCAATGCTTGCTGCTCTTCCAGCTCCAGATACTCCAGATTTAGCATCAACTATGATAGAGTTTATATCTATCAAGTTGTTTTTAAGCAGTGGTGTAAGGGCTAATATAGTAGCTGTAGGATAACACCCTGGGTTAGCTAATAAATTACATTGCTTAATAGCTTTTCTATTTAATTCAGTAAGTCCATAAACAGCATTCCCTAGAAGTTTTTCACTTTCATGTTTAACCTTATACCACTCTTCATATACTTCCTTAGACTTCAATCTAAAATCTGCACCTAAATCAATTACTTTTACACCTAAGGCTAATGCTTTTTCAGTTATTTCAAAAGCCTTTCCGGATGGTAGCGCTATGAAAAGAACATTAATATTTGATAATTTACTTATAGCCACTTCCAAACTAACGCAGATATCTTCTATAAAACCATTGTAGTTATTATAAATTTCATTATACTTAATATCCGCATAATTATGAGAAGAATAAAATTCTACATTAACCTCTGGATGCTTGTATAAAAGCCACGTCAATTGTTCGCCTGCATAACCAGTTGCCCCTATTATACCCGCTTTAATCATACCAATCACCTCTTTGCTTAGATTTAGTAATAAAAATTATTATACAACTAAATAAAAAAAAAATCAATATTTTATTGAATAATTATTCATATTGGTGTATAATTATTCAAATAGTTGTAAAAGTAATAAAAATAAATAATAAGGTTGGGGGTTACAATGGATATTAAAAATAATAGCTTAAATATAAAAGACTTTTTACAAATTAATAAGTATGAGGGTAAGACCTTTGTTATAAAATATGGTGGAAGCATAATGGACAATAAGGCAGCGAAAGACGCCTTTGTGGAAGATGTGGCACTTATGACAAGCGTTGGTATAAAAGTGGTTATAGTACACGGTGGCGGTCCCGAAATTAATAAATGGGTTGAAAAAATCGGTGGTGAAAATAAGTTTAGAAAAGGGTTAAGAGTTACAGATAGTGCAACTATGGAAATTGTAGAGATGGTATTATCAGGAAATATCAACAAAAAACTATCCTCCAGCTTAAGTATAAGAGGACTAAGAGCCATAGGTATAAGCGGTAAAGATAGCAATTTAATTCAAGCTGAAAAGAAATATGTTTATGAAGATAATCAAAAAATTGATATAGGATTCGTTGGAGATGTCGTTTCTATTAATATAGAGATATTAATGAATTTACTTAAAAGTAACTATATCCCTGTTATTTCTCCTATAGGCTCAGATAAGAAAGGAAATAGTTACAATATAAATGCAGATTATGCTGCAGCCTATATAAGCGGTGTGCTAAAAGCAGAAAAATTATTAATCATGACAGATATAGACGGGGTATATACAGATATAATGGATCCATCAACAATGTTATCTTCAATAACTGTAGAAGAAACTAAAGATTTTATAGATAAGGGTATTGTTTATGGTGGTATGATTCCAAAACTGGAATGCTGTGTTGTTGCAATTAATGAAGGTACTAAAAATGTTCATCTAGTAGATGGAAGAAAAAAGCACGGATTATTATTAAATATAATTAACAATGTTGGCACTAAAATTATAACAGCGAAAGGAGCAAACAAATGTCAAATAATTGTATAATGAACACCTATGGAAGGTATGATGTTACTTTTGAAAGTGGACTTGGATGTAAGCTTTATGATATAGATGGAAAAGAATATGTGGATTTTGTCTCAGGAGTTGCAGTAAATTGCCTTGGACATAGCCATCCTGCTATAATAAATGCCCTAACTAAGCAAAGTAGCCAGCTTATGCATGTTTCAAATTACTATTGGAATACCCCTAGCTTTCTTCTTGCAAAAAAATTAATAGATAATTGTGATCACAACAAGGTATTCTTTTGTAATAGTGGTACTGAATCCGTGGAGAGTGCATTAAAGATAGCAAGAAAATATGGAACATTAAAAGATACTCAAGATAAAAATGTATTCATATATATGGACAATTCTTTTCATGGTAGAACAATGGGTGCACTTTCTGTTACTGGACAAGAGAAGTATCAACAGGATTTTCGTCCTTTAATTGAAGGAGTAAGAAAAGTAAGTTTTAATGATATTGATGATTTAAAAAAGAATTTTGACGAAAAGGTATGTGGCATAATAATTGAGCCAATTCAGGGAGAAGGCGGAATAATTACAGCAAGCATAGAGTTTTTAGAGGCGGCAAGAGATCTGTGTGATAAATATGATGCTCTATTAATTTTTGATGAAGTACAATGCGGTATGGGCCGCCTAGGAAGTCTCTTTGCTTATAAGAAATTTTCAGTTATTCCCGATGTAATTTGTATAGCTAAGGCTTTAGGTGGTGGCTTCCCAATTGGTGCTACTATTACTAATGAAAAAGCTTCAGTGGCTTTTGTACCAGGTGACCATGGATGCACCTTTGGTGGAAATCCCCTGGGCTGCGCGGTTGGCGTTGCAGTTTTAACGGAACTTATAGATGGTGGAGTTATAGATAAAATAGAAGAAAAAAGTATGTATTTAAAGGAACGATTACTTAATATCAAGGAAAAATATGGTGTAATAGATGAAATTAAAGGTATGGGACTATTGATTGGCATAAGTTTAAAAACGGAAGCAAAGAAATTTAGTAAATTGTGTTTTGACAAAGGACTGCTTGTGGTTACAGCTGGAGATAAAGTGATAAGATTACTTCCTCCACTTAATGTTTCAAAAGCAGAGCTTGATGAGGCTTTAGCAATCCTCGATGAAGCAATATCTGAAATTACTGATTAAAATTAAAACGAACCCCATACTATTATAGTATGGGGTATTCTTATTACCTAGCTATTAATCCTAATATCCAAAATGGGGTCTCCTTCTCCGTCTTCTTCTCCCAAGCAAATTCCTGATAAGCAGTATTCTAATTAAGTCACGTGTTATACCTCTTCTTCCTTGGCGGCGTCTTTGCCTCATATCATCATCGTCATTATCATTGCGATCATCATAATCATCGACATCCTTATGGTGTTTCTCGTAGCTGTCACATATTTCTTTACAAATATGATCCATTTCATCCTTACTAGGGCAATACATTGGGCCATACATGGATTCCATCATATCGCAATGATACTTTACCATTGGATTTATCCTAATATAAATATTAGGATACATGCCTTTTAAATCTTCATCTTCTTCCTCAAACATTGGCATATTCATCATGGGCATATGCATACAGTGCACAAGATTTTCGCAGCCTTTACATCTGTAGTCGTACATAAGTACCTCCAAATTAATTTTTACATTATATGATATTCTCCTTTCATTCTTTTGTACCCACTTTCTTCACTTGGTTATAAATACGATTTTAGAATTAACATATAACACATTAATTCCAGTTATATTTTCTAACAAAGTGAGTAAACTATATAATGTACTGGATATATGAAGTTTAATTTCTGTATCCGAAAGGAGAATTATAATGAATGAAAACAAGTTAGGGAAAGCAAAAAAATCAATTAATCAATTAGATGCTAATAAAGGAAGTAGTGGCGTTTCAAACACTCAAATGTCCATTATGTACAATCTATCCAATACTAGTGATAGCGATATTATAGATGTGGCTTTAGAAGAAAAAGGAAATTTAAATAATAAATAAAAAGGGGCAAAATGCCCCTAAACTGAATATAACTTTAATCTTTTAAACTATTCTTTATTTCTCTAATTTCATAAAGACTCTCGAGAAATATATCTACAATTCTAGGGTCAAAATGTTTTCCCCTTTCTTCCTTGATATAATCAATTATTTTATCCCATTCCCATTTTTTCTTATAAACACGTTCTGTTCCTAATGCATCAAATACATCAGTTAAAGCAACAATTCTACTATAAATTCCTATTTCATCACCACTTAAGCCCCTTGGATAACCTGTACCATCATATTTTTCATGATGCTCATGGGCAATTCTTGATGCAATTTTCAAAATCGGTTTATTAGAATTCGATAAAATCTCATATCCGACAACAGTATGAGTTTTCATAATTTCAAATTCTTCCTGCGTTAGTTTACCTGGCTTTAATAATACACTATCCGGAATTGATATTTTCCCAATATCATGCAATGTAGAAGCCATTTTTAATATATCCGCATCTTCTTCATTAATACCATACTTGATAGCTATAAGTTTTGAATAATAAGCAACCCTACTAATATGATTACCAGTTTCCTGAGAACGCGCTTCTGTAACAGCTCCTAATTTAAATACAATTTCATTTTGTGTATCTATGTTATCTTTAATAAGAAGTCTTATGCTTGAAATCATATCATTGAATCCAGTAGCAATCTCAGCTATTTCATCACTATTGTTATCTGACAGTTTAACATCAAATTTCCCACTTTGTGCTTCATCCATAATATTTTTTAATTTACTTAACGGTGATGATATACTAAATGATAGTAGATAAGAAATAGGTATAGCACATACCAAACATATTAATCCTATAAGCACTATATTCCACATTAAATCTTTTGATTCTGACTGAAGGTATGTATATGGAATAGTACTTACAATAAACCAATCACAATTCTCTATACTATTATAGGCTAGCAATCGTTTTTCACCCATTATATCTAATGAAAAACTATTATTTTTTCCCTCATCGTTGTTTAAAATCTTTTTAATCAGATTTTTTTCAGAATACTCTTTATTTATAGGCATTTTAGATTCATCATTACTGGAAACTATTGTGCCTTTTGAATTCATTATAAAAACATCTGCATTGGTTCCAATATTTAATTGTTTACAAATATCTGAAAGATATGCTTCCTTAAAAGTTAATATTAATGTACCGATTCTTACACCACTTATGTTGTTTTTTATAATTTTCTCAATTGAAACTTGAAAATTGTCATTCAAATCTTTAATAATTCTGTAATTATATTTGTAACCTTCATCTTTATATTCATTATAAATATCAATAAGTTGGTTTCTACTATAATTATTTTGACCTGGTCCCATTATTGTATTTTTATCAGTTATAATATTTATACTAGTTATATCCAAAGAAGCACTAAAAGCTGAAAGTCTCATTTTTTCTACAAATTTTAAATTTATATTATCCTCTATAGCAAACTTTTTTTCATTGCTTAATTTTACATAATTAGTCATGCCCTTCTGTACTTCTTCCGTCATAGAAAGCTCTTCACATAAACTTTCTTTAAAGGTCAATTCAGTTTTCAGATTTTTACTAACATCCAGCATAATTTGAGCTAAATATATTTGAATCTTTGTCTGAATAGCATCACTGGATTTTTTATAACTAATCATACTTGTAATTGCTAAGGGCAAAAATGACAATAATAAAAAAGAGACCATAAGTCTTGTGTGAATTTTTATACTTCTTATTTTTATTTTCATCAATATCGCCCTCTTAATCAATTTGAATTTTTTTCAATTTCTACTTTTATTTATAAAACAGATATTAGTATATTTCAATCATATAATAAAGTCTTCATATTTTCGTCATCCACATTAGTCTTGTCATACCACTTATAGCCAGTATCTATGTTGCTTGGTAGGTTCTCTCCTTTTATCGCCTTGTATGCAGCCTCCACAGCTTTATACCCTACCTCTACAGGGTCCTGGCTTATTGCGCCAAGCATTACTCCACTCCTTACTGCATCCTTTTGGAACTTACCAGCATCAAATCCTACAATTACAATCTTCCCAATTTTGTTTTTTTCATTAATACCATTAATTAGACCATATGCTGAACCTTCGTTTGTTGCAAATATACCCTTTATATTAGGATTATTTTCAATAATTGTCTTGGCAAGATTTTTAGATATATCATGGTCACCACCACCGTACTTAACATCTACCACTTTTATGTTGGGGTAGTTTTCCTTGATTTTATTTAAAAAACCATCACGGCGTCTAGTGCCTGTAGTACTTACAGCATCATGACATATAACCGCAATTTCACCCTCTTGTCCTATTGCTACAGCCAATTTATCTGCAGCTGCACTTGCAGCTGCGAAATTGTCAGTAGCTACAGTCGTAACTGGGATTTTACTATCTACACCGGAGTCAAACCCAATAATAGGAATATTTAAAGACTTAGCTTTCTCAAGTACAGGTATAACTGCTTTACTATCGCATGCAGCTATAACCAAAGCTGCAGGTTTCCTGCTAATTGCCAATTTTATCATTTCAATTTGCTTACTAATAGCAGCATCCCCTTCAGGCCCTTCAAAGGTTATTCTTACATTATATTGCTTAGCTGCTTTATCCGCTCCCATTTTAACCGATTGCCAATACTGATGTTGCCATCCCTTAGAAACTATTGGGATATAAATTTGTGTTCTAGTATTACCTTTTGCTAACTCAGCACCATTTTTGGTAACCGTTGGTTTCCCACAACCAAATAACAATGGTGTAATAATAATTAAGTAACAAAAAACAGTAAGAGTTTTCTTTATATCCATTTAATCATCTCCTCCTATACCTATTACATTGTTTTATATTCATTATTTATTTATCTGAATCACCCTTCATTTCCGAGAAATATATCTCATATCCATTTCCACCCTTGCGCTTAACTTCATACATAGCTAAATCAGCATTCTTAATTAAAGTGTCTGCATCAATTCCGTGTTTAGGAAATATACTTATGCCTATACTTGCTCCAATAAATAATTGGTTTTCCTTATAGGTAAAAGCTGTACACAATGTTTCCAAAGCATCTATTGCAATTTTTTCAGCATTTTCAACAGATTTCAAATTTCTTAGTATTATTATGAATTCATCTCCACCAATTCTATAAATTGTATCCGTTGACCTAATAATGCTCTTTAATCTCAATGCGGTGATTTTAAGAATATTATCTCCAGCTTGATGGCCATAATTATCATTAGCACTCTTAAACTTATCCAAATCTATAAAAAGAATTGCAAACTTTTCATTATTATCTTTTAGCAATATATCAACATCTTCTAACATTTTTTTTCTGTTAGAAACTTCTGTAAGTGCATCATAATATACAAAATGAAGTATTTGATCTTCTGCAAGTTGTCTATCTGCAATCTCTTTTTTAAGTTTAATATTTGATTCTTCTAATTTCAAAGAATATTTTTTTTGTATTTCAGCTATGTTTTTTCTTTCGGAAACATCATGTAAAAGAGTAACAATTCCTAATATATCATTATATTCATCATATATAACTGTTGCTGATAGTTCACAGACAAGCGCTTCTTTATTTTCCCTGTGTAAATCAACTTCAATATTAATTACACTTCCGACTTGCATTATATTATTAAAATTAAATTCCCTGAAATTTATTATTTCATGGAGTGAATTTTGCTTTAAGTTCTTATAATTATAACCGGTTATATTTAGTGAAGCTTCATTATAATTCTTCACAAGAAAATCTTCACCTAATATGAAAATTGGTTCATTTACTGCTTGAAATATATATTCTGATACGAATTCAGGAGAAATTGACATCATTTTATGTTTATTAATCGAGTACCAAATCCCTGCCATTCCAATAGAGATTGTTATAATACCAGAGGGGAAAACCATAATACCCATTGCTGGCAAAATCAAATCTGATATTAATGCTAGACAAACACTGATTAAACTGGTAATCAATATAATTTTCATCTGTTTTATCACTCTGTTTTTTTGAGAATTTCTCATTTGAAAATATATTATTACGCCACTTGCTATAAATAAAACTACATTATATATACTAAAAACAGTACCAATAGTTGTAATAGTATATAAATTGTCTACAAAACCATAAGATTCATTACTTACAACTTTAGAGGGTTCATATAATAAATTACTTATGAAAAATATTATTGAAATTATATATAATAAATATTCTATTTTTGAGGTAGATTTTTTTTGACTTGTATCGTTAAGAGAAAATACGAAGGATAGCCATAGACCGTTAAAAAAACACCATCCTAAGGCAGAAACTAGTCTCCAAACATTTGCAATTTCTATATTGGGAGAAATCAACATGAATGCATATCCTATGGACCAAAGGCTAGCAGAAATACATATAATTAAGAATATTACGTTGAACTTCACTTTATTATCTCTCTTGTAACTATATATGCCCATAAATAAGTAGAAAATAAAACATATACATAATATTGCAAACAACAGTATTTTAATATTGTCCTCACGCATCATGACCTGTTGCCTCCTATCGTCTTAAAGCTCTCATGATTATATATCGTTTATATTCATCAAAACTTAACTTGGAATATTTTACCTAAGAACGAATAAAAAGGAAGTCTGTCTTTTGGGACAAACTTCCTTTTTATTTAATTTACTAAACTTTAATTACAGTATGGATTAAGTTTTACGCTTACATTATTTTAATTTAAATAAATGGTTTATTTACTTTTTATTAATGCTGCGGAGACAATGTAGCGGTCAGGAGCATCACCAATAAAATTAAAGGGATAGCAGGTAGTCATTGTAAGGATGCCATGGTCGGTAGGTACAATAACAGTTTTGTCGTCTTTATGGACAATTCTTGTGCCATTCACCTGATAGGTGAATATACCTGCAGATGTTTGCACAATTAGTTGGTCCCCTATCTTTAGATTACCTATTTGTGTGAATACTGTATCGCGATGTCCAGAAAGAACACAATTGTCTTCTTCCCCCGGAAGTACACTTTGTGTGAAGTGTCCTACCCCTCGCTTAAGCTCCTTCACACCGGTTCCCTGTATGATAGGCACTTTACGCTTTAAGGCAGGAATCGTGAGACTTCCAATATTGTCCCCCTCCGCAGGATATACAGCGTAAATCGCTTTATTTGTTACAGGCGCAAGGGAAGCATCTGATTTTGCCTTGGCACTGATCTTTCCTGCTAACTTGGTTTGCTTTTTAGCAGAAGTTTTAATGCTTAAAGAGTTGCTAGGGATGGTATCGGCTGAATAATGAGACTGTGCCCATATATTAAACATTGCCCAAGCGATACATCCTATCCCCAAGGCTAAAAATCCCAGGGATAGTACAGAAACTAGTGAACTCTTACCACCTAATAGTTTTAATTTATTCATAACGCTTTCTGTTTCTCCAGCCTAAGGCTCCAACTAGCGATAAAACAGCTCCCATAAGTAATAAGTCGTACAAATGTGTGGAGGTTTTCGGAAGTTGACCGCCTGTAACAGTACGTGTGATGATTACTGGTTGTGGTTGTGGTTGTGGTCCATTAATTAAATCCATAATACTAAATGAATTTGCTGAAGTATATGTTGGTAATATAATATTTACTTGACCATTAATATTGCTATTATTTACTTCAAAATGTATACCTGCTGTATAAATACCTGTTGGAATACTTTCACTTGCAGCTGCACTTGCACCAAAGACTTTATCTAGCTTTGCCATATCTGCAATAAATTCTATGTCGCCTTTTGTACTTATAACATATCCATTTTCATCTAATGTATAAGTAATATCAATTCCTTTATCCCCAAGTATCTTTACATCTACAAGCTTGTCCATTATTCGGTTAAATTCATCTAGAAACTCTTGTGATTCTAGTGTAGTAAACATCTGTCCCATTTCAACCTCTGTATTACTAATTTCTTCAGTTGAGGCACCACTATTTTTCATTTCTGTAAGCACTAAATCTCTAATAATATCTTGTACCTCTTTATTTTTTGCAGTTAAATTAACTACTTCTCTTATAATGTCTTTAAATTTAGCATCATCAATTTTAATTTTATATACATTTCCATTATTAGATATCAAGTTATAATTTGTGTTTAATTGTGATGAATATTTCTCAATAAGAGTTAAGATCAATTGTTGCAATTCTTTATTTTCACTCATCATTTTCCCGAAATCTATACTACCTAGTTCAGCTTGCATTTCTGGCATGTTTTTTATCTGCTGAAAATCTAATAGCATATATTTATTCATATATTCTGGTCCCAAAATCATTTCAAATAGCTGTGGTGATTTTACAATTCCTTTAACTACAGGGGTTTCACCTGTAAGGTTCATATCACTCCATAATTCTCCACTATAAGGACTTCCACCTACATTTGCTGACATTTTGACATATTGCCTTGAAATCGTTCCATTACTATTTCCAGATGATTTCCCATTGAAACTTAATTGCAAGTTGTTTAAAATTTCACTTATAAATCCAAAGTCTTGTTGATCTTGTTCTGAAAGTCCTTCAGCCTTAAATGTCAGATTTAATTTCCCATTACTTTCCACTGATGTTGCCATGTTTGTTTTTAATATTGCATCTGAAAGCGTTTTCGTTTGAGCATTAACTACAGAAATTGGTAATACAAAAACTAACATTACTACAGCAACTATGATGGAACAAACTTTTGATTGGAATCTTGCCATGTCCTCTACCTCCCAATAATATCTTTTGTTATTCAATTAAATACTATCAGTTTGTTAATAAAGTGTAAACAAGCCATATATGGTTAACTTGGTAATTTTATCATAAGAAATATACCTATTTAATTTATGTCTATTTCTTTAACAATTAATTTTAATTCAGAAATTATAAAGGGACCTTATAAATAGTCCTTATAAATAGTTAGTAATGCGTTGAATATATTCCACAATTGGTATATAATTGTAATATATTTATTTAACTGAATACTTTAAAATATAAAAAGAAAGGTAGGTGAAAACCCTGCCCTGTGGTTAATCATTATCCCGTGATACCACCATTCTATTTAACGAATAGAGTGCTAAAATTGTGTAGTACGATTTTAGTTAGCAGGCATTATTTTGAAAATTATTTTACTAGGCGCCCCTGGAGCTGGAAAAGGTACTCAAGCAAAGCTAATTTGTGAGAAATATAACATAACCCATCTATCAACTGGAGATATTTTTAGAATGAACATTTCAACTTGTACTCCTCTTGGTGTAGAAGCAAAAAAATATATTGATAAAGGTCAGTTGGTTCCTGATGAACTAACCATTCAAGTAGTAAAAGACAGACTAATGAAAGAGGATTGTAAAAATGGCTTTCTATTAGATGGATTTCCAAGAACAGTTTTTCAAGCAGAAGAACTTGGCAAATTTCTTCAAAGTATTAATAATACATTAGATGTTGTGCTTCTAATCGATGTTCCTAATGAATTCATAGTTGAAAGAAATACAGGAAGAAGGATATGTTCTTCCTGTGGATCAAGTTATCATATAAAATTTAATCCACCTGAAGAATTAGATATCTGTAACCTTTGCGGGAAAAAATTGATTCAAAGAAATGATGACTATGAAGAGACTATAAAGGAAAGACTTAATGTTTATACTAATCAGACCCATCCTTTAATAGACTATTATGAAACTAATCATTCACTAGCTGTAGTTGATGGTAGGGATGATATACTTACAGTTTCAAAGAATATTTTTTTAATATTAGAAAAATAATGCATAAAAAAGCCCTCAATGTTTTATCTAATTTGGCCTTGGATTAAAGTTTTCAAGTTTTTGCCATCTTGGAAAATTGGATCTAAGGCTAATAATTTTTCTGTATACTCTAGGGATTTTACCATTTGGTTTAGATTGTAATAGCAAACTGCTATTTTATAATAAATTTCAACACTAGCACCATATAATTCATAAGAAAACTTGAAAAATCTTAAAGCGTCACTATCATAGCCAACATAACTAAACAATAATCCTATATAGTATGCTAAATCACCCTCTTCACCAATAGGAAAATAATTTTCCCAAACATTATTCATTACCATAATCAGTTCTTCTAATGGAAAATTCTCCTGCGTATCTATTCTTTCAAGTAATATGTTATAGACTTCTTGAAAGGTTCTTGCATCCCATACTGTAAATCTAAGAAAGGTCAATATCTGTTTTGTGTCTAAATTTTCGCTTAATGGTACAACCGCTTTTTTTAAATTATAAAAATCATCGGGTCCTATACTTTCAATAATTTCATTATAGGCCATTGTAGTTTCTACGAAATCATGAGAGCTATTTGTTAATAAAAATAAAGACATATTTATATTTTCATGCTCATAAATGCTATGTATAGCTTTCCCACCAAGATTTTTGAAATATTGCTCCAATGAATGAAAGTTAACAGTCATAGAAATACACCCATGTTTTGATAAAAATGGATGGGAGTTTAATAACATGTCTTTTTCATTTGTGTAACCTTTATCTGCGGAAATTAAAATTATGTCATCATTGAATAATTTTTTTAATCTAGAGATACAACGCAATGCCATTATTGGCACTGAAAAAGATGTATCCTCCAAATGATTTTTATAATCTACAAGGATATCATTAAAATCATTATCTTCGTAATAATTTTCACCTTGAATTTGGTTGTCTGTATAGAAATAATCTAAGCCCGCCAGTATGGATTTGTCCTCAGGATCAGCCTTTACCTCTGGAGAAGTTATTGTAATCAAACCTTCAAAAATTTCTCCCTTATTTACATAAAAGGTATCTTGTGGAAGGCTATCAAAGGTATAATTAGCTATTAAAATCAAAGGGTTTTTTAAATTTCCAGGGCACAAAATTTCACCACTGTTTCTTAATTGAAGCTGCTCATCTTTAGATATATCGAAGGTTGCACAATCAAGTATTCCACAATCAAAATAAGGCTTTAAGAAGCTATGGTTTTGCCAATATTCGATGTTTTTTTCGGAAAAATCAGTTACTATATATTTAAATTTCAGCCCCTTTAGAGAAGAATTTTCAATTATATGTAAAAATCTTTTAAGAAAAGTATAAGTAAACCTGCCTACTCCTGAAGCAAGTTCCATTATGTATATTGTAAAATCCTTATCTATATCTGTCCTTGTAACATAGTCTCTGCAATACCCAAATATAGTTTTAGCATATAAGTTTGCTATATAAGGATTAGTTGTTATATATTGAGGAACAATTCCTTTAGTCCAGGCTTCTGGACCCTGGTTTGCGAAAAAATCTTTCTGTAGCTTCCATAACATGGATTGTGATAATTGCATATCAGCTTCAAGTATAGCCTGTGTATGTTCCTCACTTATTGTCTTAAAATCTTTATGTATATCGTATTGTTTAACTTTGTTTGACAAAACAATCACTCCTAAATTATGATTTTATATAAATTCTAATCATTATATTTTTCCAACTGCGTATTTATCCCAATTACAAGTATCCTCCCTGTTCTCTGCTTCAAAATCTATTATATCCCATACAACATTATATAATCTGCCCCCATTATCTATTGCTAATGCAGTATATTCATTCTCATGTCCACATAATTTACTTTGATATGCATCTTGAATTAACCTTAATGTCTTATTCTTATATTCAAAAACACCATTTTCTTTTTCTAATTTTTTCAAATCAAATATTTGGTTTAAATCATCTACATAAACATTCATATTTTCAGTAACTTCTTCTACATAATTTATACACAATTGATTTATTTCCAAATCACAAATATAATGATTATCGAAGTTCAACGTCTCAAATTCCTTTATTTCACTATCTGTTAATACTAGAGTTATTCTTAAAGTTTCAGTTCCAATAATTCCGTATTTTTTTGCCTTTTCTTTAATTTCTCTTTTAATTCTTTTCATTAATTTTTTCATTTGTAAATCCCCTTTCACTCCATACCAATGCTGTCAAATATTTAAAATTTACTCGTAACCTATATATAATTTTTAATTTAGCACCCTTACCATTTATTTCTTTTATTATATTATGTAGTGAAAATATAAACAAGTAATTAAGGTATTGTTACAAAATGTTAATATACAAATTAAGAATATTATGTTATAATATAGTTATATTTCATAAATTTGTAATTAGTTGGTTGTGTGGTTAATTTAGTTTTTAGAAGGGAGATTTTAAAAATGGATGACATAGTTACTAAATATTATTCTAATGGCAATAGATATGTAGGTGAATTTAAAAATAATAAAGCGGATGGTATAGGTTCATATTATTTTAATAGTGGCGATAAATATGTAGGCAAATTTAAAAATGACGGTCCAAATGGCATGGGTACAGCATATAAGTCTGACGGTTCTATATATTATAAAGGTGAATGGAAAAATGGAAAACCAAAATAATAAATTAACTATTTTTTAGAAATTAATGAAGGCTAACACCTTCTTTTTTTATGAATATTACCTTAGATAATCTAATAGAAATTAAAAGAAATCATAACTTACGCAAAAGTTATGATTTCTTTTATTAATGCGATATTACTTGACTCTGTCTATAATTTATTTGCGTGCTTTATGAGCAGATACTAATAGCATAATAGATGTATAGATTACAATTATTAATACTAACCATTTAACAATTCCTAGTGGAAGTGATTTAACAATATACGCAGCAATTAATACTCCAACACTTCCAAACAATGTAATAGCTATAGATGCTTTTTTATCATATGCTTGTTTTTTTACAAATTGAACAGATCCCGCAGGCATAAGAAAAGCACAGGATCCCATCATAATTGGAAAAGCAGCAAGCGGGTTCATTCCAAGTGCATAAATTAATGCCATGCAAGGGGCATATAGACCAACACCAAGTTGCATTAAAGCTCCAAGTATAAAATTAGCACCAATGGCAATTATAAGCTTAATTCCTGTAAGTCCATTAGCTGTTCCTCCAATTGGCATAAGGTGTAACAGCCCTGAAAGCATCATAACCGCAACCACAATTAGTGCGAGTCCCATTCCAATTCTTACTTTTCGTATGTTAAATTTTGCAACAATATCTGCTCCTATTATTGCGCCTAAAACTGCAGCCATAATCATTGAAACCAATGTTATTGTATCAACTTTTATCACAGTTAAAAAAATAATTGCCTCCAAAACCGTTGGAATTGTACAAGACACATTTAAAGTTCCAGGAAGGGTTCTATCATCAGTCAATTTAAAAAACCTAACTATGGATGTTATAATAGCAAAGCTCCCTACTCCTAAAGTATCAAAAAAATTAGCTATAAACCCTATTGCACCAAATGTAATAAAATTTTCATTCCCGGTTTTTCCTGCCTTTGCTGTTTTCAAAACGTCAGAAAGATAAATGAAAGCAAAATATGATACTAACAAAATGAGTGACCCTAATATTATTTTAACCATAAAACATCTCCATTCTTGCATTATAGCAACCTATTTTATTAAATTATATAACAATATGAATTTTAAATATATAGAAAATTCATATTGTTCTTAATTTAATTAAAATTTACATCTATTTATTTTTATACTCTTTTTCTAACTTAGAGAATGTGTAAGATATTATTAATGCAATTATCCCTACTATCATAAATACTAGTGTCTTAATTATAAAGCTAAATGAATAGAAATCTACCAGCATCAATTTAGCACAAGTTATAAGCGATAATATTAGCCCGTATTTTCTAAGTTTAGAGTTGTTTATCTTGAATCCTAAAAATACACTACCTAACGCAACTAACATAAGTGATGTACTAAGAAGTAATTGACTAAATTCATACACTACATCCACTATAAAACTCAATCTCACTACTATATAAGTTGATAAAAAGGCATATATTAATACCTTATTATGTCTTAATATCTTACTTTCTATGTAATCCTCAGTAAACATAGATAGTAAAATGTAAACTATAAGAGCAGTGGTTAAATAAAACTCTAAATTTCCGGATAAACCTGAAATTATACAAGCAAAAGCTATAAGACATAAACTTATATAATTCATTATTTTTATGTTATCCTGCCTTAATATATCAATTTTATTTATTATAACTGTGTATATAACACATATACTCAATACTATGAATGACTGCGCATCATTGAGCACCTCTATATCTATTATCTGATTTAATATCCAACCTGCTATAATTAGCATGTAAAAATATTTAAATATTATAATTACTGGATTATTTTTAAATTCTTTACTACAGTAGAGTATTGATGCAAATAATACTAAATATATTAAACTAATAGGTTCCTTTATATTAATTAAGTAATTTAATATACTTATAGATACTAATCCTACTAGAGTAACCATTAAGAAAATATTTTTATCTTTAAACCATGCCATTAGTGTACTTAAAACTAGAATAGATATTGCAATTATTGTAACTGTAGTATAGTTATCACCCCACTTTAAGTTTATTCTTAAAAGTATGGCTAAACAAGTTAATACAAAGCCTACATAACCAGTCCATTTTGATGTATTTTTTACTTTTAATAGTATTGCAATTCCAATAATACAGTAGGCAACTAAAGGTGCATACCAAATGGCTGATTTCCAGTATATCCCTAATGTTGCCAGTGGGTATATTATAAAATACAGTAGTAACCCTACCGAGTTAAGTGAGCTTTCTTTTTCTTTGCAAGTCAGCATAAATTGCACACTATATATAACAGTGATTGTTATTAAAAGCAATATTAGCACATTCTCATCAAACCTCACACCAATTATAAAAGTAGAGAACAAGGCTAATAATGAAGTGTAAAATTCAAATGATATGTTTATATCTTTGTTTTTTATTGCCTGCAATGGAAAATATATATTTAGTATATTTATAAGTGTTAATATTATAAATATAATGTAGCCTCAATGCACTTAAGAAAGGAGTATATTATCTTAACGACAAAAAAAACTACTGAAATATATTTAATATCAATATATTTCAGTAGTTCCCCGTTATGACTTTCGAAAAGTTTTTTTCACCTACTTGTTAATTACGTTTATTTTAAAGCACTCTCTATAATTGTAAGAGTACAGCTATCAGCATCTAGCAGTGATTCTACTCCAAGAGGAATTGTAATTTTAGTAGTGCAATGCCCTGCCATGAAATTATATATAGTAGGTTTTTTAGCTTGCACAATAATATCATGAAATACCTCCATCAATGTATGATCAAAATTCTCATATTGAGGCAAACAATTTGTAAAGTCTCCTAAAATTATGCCCCCGCAATCTTTAAGCTTTCCTGAAAGCCTAAGCTGTGTCAGCATCCTATCTACAGAATAAGTAAATTCATCTACATCTTCTAAAAATAGAATTTTACCCTTTGTATCTATCTCATAGGGCGTACCAATTGTTGCTGCAATTAATGATAAATTCCCACCTACTATTTTCCCACTAACCTTTCCAGGTACCATTGACTTAATTTCAACTCCTATTGGATTATTCATCTGCCCTAAGGGCTTAATAGAAGTTATTGCATTTATGTAGCTTTTCTTTGAAAATTCATCAAAATCCTCTAGCATATCGGAAGCAGCCATAGGGCCATGAAATGTAATGAGGTCACATTTTTGATTTAATGCTATATGAATTGCAGTTATATCACTATATCCTATAAAAATCTTAGGATTTTCTTTAATCATATCATAGTCTAGCATATCAAGGATTCTTGGGGTTCCATACCCACCTTTTAAACAGAAAACTCCATCAATATCACTATCCTGAAACATTGTATTTATATCTCTAGCACGTATCTCATCACTGCCTGAAAGATATCCATATTTTTTACCACAGCTTTCTCCTATTACTAATTTAAACCCCTGCTGTTCTAGTATTTTTATTGATTTTTCAAGTTTATCCGCCTGTCTTAAGCCACTAGATGGTGCCACAAGACCTATTGTATCTCCTATTTTTAATGCTTTTGGTTTATTCATTACAATTTCACTCCTTTTCTTGGCTCACTTAAAAGCACAAAATGTTTTTTAGATGCTTATTATAGGATAAAACATTCCAGCTTTACATCAATAATTTCATATTTACTGTAGTTACTGTCGTCAAAATGCCACCATTCAGTATCAATTGTTAAAGCCATGGCTTTCCATAACTCCTGTTAGAAAATTAATATTTTTTCTTTCTTCTTCATTCATACCTTTATAGTTTCTGCAAGCCTTCTCAGAAAAATCATCAAAATTCGAAGGCATTTTAAGTTCTCTATCATATTCATCAACAAGCGTTATATCAACTGCAGTACCACAGCTATGTCTTGAACCCTTCTTATAAGGATTTGCAACAAATCTTTCATTGCCAACAACCTCCCAAAATATTTTTTGCACATAAATTGGTCTATAGGCATCCCATATCTTTACTCTATATCCCAGCTTTTTAAATTCCTTATTGGCATTTATTAATTTTAACGCTGTTTCCTTTTGGAGAACACATACATTTGCCGTATATATTACTGTTTTAGTAAAATTATCTTTTGTTGCATATTTTAAATCAAATATAAAACTACTATCCATATCAGATACATTAACCAGGCCATTTACCTCCCTAATATATTTAAGACTCATTATAACAATTCCCGCTATGCTCTTCATTCTGCGCGCTCCCTAATATTAAGTGTTCAAAAGAAATTCTAGAAACTTTTCCTATTATATCTCTTGCATAATTATCACAAGTAGCATCCCATGTCATCATAGTGAAAATATACTGTTTCTGTTTAGCGTATACTATTCCTACATCGTGCTTTATATTAGGTAGGTCTCCGGTTTTATGAGCTACAATAAGCTCCTCATCAAGATTAAATCTCATCATAGAATTATCTAGTTGCATTTTCATTATCTCAATCATCATGTTACTGTAAGCTTCATTAATTAGCTTTCCTTTGTGCATAAGTTCTAAAAACATGGCAACATCATGTGCCGTAGTATAATTGTCTAATCCTAATACTCTAGCATCAAAATCCATCATTTTTCTATTTAATATGGTGCTTTCAAATCCAAGTTCACGAATAAATTCATTTATATTTTCTATACCTAGCATATGTATGAGTTGATTAGTTGCAGTATTATCACTTTGTATTATCATTAATGTAATAAGATCCCTAATTGTATAAGTATTTCTATCATCAAGAACATATATGATACTATATGGTACCCTCTCCTCCGTATTAATAGAAATTCTATCACTTAAATTCAGTTCTCCAAGACTCACAAGTTGAAAAGTCTTTGCCATAACAAACAATTTTATTATGGAGGCTGAAGGTACTACTTCCTTTTCATTTATGCAACAAGCTTTATCCGATTTTAAATCCTTAATAAAAATAGAATATTTCAAGTTTTTATCTTTCATAAAGTCTAAAATTATATTTTTTAACACTGTATCCCCTCCATCGGCTCAAATATACTATATTAAATTCTACATATCCTATAGAAAACCTCCTTAAAAACCCATATTAGCTACTTGAAATTTTCAATTGTGTATGACGAATATTATGACCTTAATTGAGGCGGTAATAACTAAAATTTAGTGTTTTTTTGTAGAGTGTGGACATTTTACAAGAATATTCAATATATTTCAAAATATTTCAAAAAAACCTCACTACTTACAATATTCTTATGATATAATAATAAAAAAACTTTAGCTTATCAGGTTATTATAATGAATGTTTTTGATTTAAAGCCAAATGCAAAACTTTTATAAAGGGAGTGATGTTTAGTGAAAAGTATATATTTTGAATCAGTAAAAGACACACTTGAGTACATTAATTTAAGTAAAGACAAGGGTTATGTTCTACACGCACCAGTTGATAAAATTATGGAATTATCTCAAAATATTAAAGACAATGTTGTATTATGTTCTACAGCAGGAGAACATACATCTAAAGGATACAAAGATGGTGTAGTGACAGGATTTGAGTATGACCCTAATTTGGCAAGTATCGTAGAAATATTATATCCTCCTATTAAAAGTATTGAATCATTAAAGTCATCATATGAAAAAATAAAGAATAATAAAAACGCATTTTTGCTTTTATTATGCGACGGATTATCAGGAGTTGAAGAAAGTATTGTAACAACACTTTACTTTATGGATGATAATTTTAAAATAATAGGAGGAAGTGCAGGAGATGGCTGTTTATTCAAAGAAACATTGATTTTTATTGGAAGTAAAAGAGTTAATAGTGTAGCAATATTTTTTGATATGAAAAATCAGACAGAAATAATTAAAGAGAATATCTATGTCCCAAGCGGAAAGAAGCTTCTCGTTACTGATGCAGACCTTATAAATAGAACTGTGAGAACTTTTAATAACCGTCCTGCAAGTTCTGAATATGCTAAAATATTAGGAGTCAGTGAAAAGGATTTGCCTAATTATTTTGGAAATAATCCCTTAGGTAAAATATATAAGGACGGTATCCTTATTGCCTCTCCAATGAAAGTAAATAATGATAAATCTATTACTTTTTACTGTCAAGTTATGCCAAATACCTTCGTGCATATACTTACACCGGTTGATCCTGTAAAAAAAATTAAAGAAACTTTAGGATCCCTACCATTTAAACCTCAGTTCACATATGTAGTTAACTGTATCTTAAGAAGTTCTAAATTTCATAAAGATGGGCTTTGGGACAAAATTGATAAAGAGTTACTTGGTACTTGTACTAATACTACAGGGTTTGTAAGTTATGGTGAGCAATTCCACAAACATCATGTAAATCAAACTATGGTTGTATTATCAATTAAATAACTTAAGAAGGAGGAGCGGCTATGTTTTTTTCATCTAAACATAAACCTAATATTAATGAAGAGATAGGCAATCACGGTACTATAAAAGAATTTGTAGGTAATGGTTTTAATTTCTTAAAAGAAATGTTTTTATTAAATACACAAGTATCTAAAGAAGTTAATTCTTTGCTGAAAGAAGAAAGTTCTATTACACTGGGACTTAATGCACTTCTTGACGGCTCAGAATATACTACAAAACAGATAAGTGAGGTTCAGGAACATTTGCACTATTTATCTCAAAATAGCGAAAAAACAAAGGGATATGTTGACATGGTTTTTAATAGCTTAGAACAATCTTCAAGGGAAGTATCTAATGCTGAAAACAGTCTAGGTAAGATAGCATCTGAAATGGATAATGTGTCAGAAGTATTCCAGCAATTTTGTGAAGTGTTTTTCGACCTTGAGTCTCAGTACAAAAATCTATCTAACTTTGCAGGTGTAATTAATAATATCGCCAGTCAGACAAATCTGCTTTCACTAAACGCATCTATTGAAGCAGCAAGAGCAGGAGAGGCAGGAAGAGGATTTTCTGTAGTGGCAACTCAAATAAAAAAACTTTCCGTTGAGACACAGGTAAATTCAAAAGATATAATATTGGTATTAAAAAATATGACGGATACCATCGAAGCATTAAGTGAAAAATCAGATGAAGGTAAAAAGCTTGTAGAAAATGCAGCGGTTTTGGCATTAGAGACTGGCTCATTAGTTAAAAATATTACTGCATCAGAAGGAAAAGTATTTGAAAATGTAAAAGAGGTTCAATCTTCTCAGGAACAAAATTTATCTAAAGTTCAAGATATAACATCTAATTTAAAAAACCTTGTAGAAAAATCAACAAATGAAAATAACCAACTTGAAGTATTAATTTATAGCGTTCAAAATAAGTCTGACTTTTACTTGAATATATTGAACCACTTAAATCAAATAAAGATATTACAAAATGATTTTAAATAGATAAAACTTTATTTCATCATAAATTCCTAGAAAAACATTATTGTCAAGAGTATATTTAATTGGTGAAGTTAAAGAAAGTGCTTAAATGATTAAAAATCAATCATTTAAGCACTTTTTTAACTAATTCCATCCATTAAATACTTATCTACCTTTTCTGCTACAGTGAGACCCTCCTCCATAGCCCTAACTACTAGTGACTGTCCAGTTCTCATATCTCCAGCTGCAAAAATACCTTCTGTAGATGTCATATAATCCTCAGATGTTTTTACATTACCTCTTGGATCTAGATTTAATCCTAATTCCTTAAGCATGCCTTCATATCTTGGATTAGTAAACCCCATAGCTATTAACACTAAATCTGCATCTATTTCAAATTCACTATCTTTTACTTCACTCATTGTGAATCTGCCTTTTTCATCTTTTGTCCAAGCAACATGTATACCTCTTAAATTACTCACCTTGCCATCTTTCCCTATTAAAGCTTTAGTAGATACACACCAATCCCTTTTGCAACCTTCCTCATGAGATGAGGTGATTTTTAGGGTTCTAGGAAATTCAGGCCAAGGCATAGAATCATCCCTTTTTACTGGAGGTTTAGGAAGTATTTCATACTGATATACTGCTTTAGCCCCATGACGCCTGGCGGTGCCAATACAATCAGATCCCGTGTCCCCTCCACCTATAACCACTACAACCTTATCTCTCGCGTCTATTTCATTAGCATCAATGTCTTTTCCAGCATTCTTTTTATTCTGCTGTTTTAAAAAGTCCAAAGCGTAATGAACCCCCATAAGTTCTCGCCCTTCAACCGCAAGGTCTCTTGGAACATTACATCCACCTGTTAATACAATGGCATCAAATTTATTCTTTAATTTTGTAACACTATAGTCCGTACCAACCTCACAGCCAGTTTTAAAAACGATACCTTCTTCCTTCATAATAGACACTCTTCTATCTACTACCCATTTTTCTAATTTAAAATCAGGTATACCGTATCTTAAAAGACCTCCAATTGCATCATCTTTTTCAAAAACTGTTACTTTATGCCCATAGGTATTTAGCTTGCCAGCTGCTGCAAGGCCTGCTGGGCCTGAGCCTATAATTGCTATCTTTTTCCCTGTTTTTACACGTGGAAGATTTGGTTTTACCCATCCCTTTTCAAACGCCTTTTCTATGATTGCTACTTCTACCTGTTCAATAGTAACAGAGTCATCGTTGCTTCCAAGGGTACAAGAACCCTCGCATAAGGCAGGACAAACCCTTCCTGTAAATTCTGGGAAAGGATTAGTAAGGGCAAGTCTGTTATATGCCTTTTCCCACTTACCCTTATATATCATGTGATTGAAATCTGGTATTGAATTTCCGAGTGGGCAAGCCCAGTTACAGAATGGAATCCCACAATTCATACATCTTGAAGCTTGCTTTTCAAGCTTCTCCTTGGAGAATACTCTGTAAACTTCCTTATGATCTTTAAGTCTTTCTGCTATTTGCCTTTTATCAGGAGTTTCCCTTTTAAATTCTTTGAATCCAGTTATCTTTCCCATTTTAAGCACCTACCTTTGCTGGTGCTTTAATAACTTTTAATTTGGTCGCAGAAAGTATTTCCTTATAACCAGAAGAAATAACCTTTTTAAATTTAAATCTATATTCTTCCCAATTGTCCAATATGACTTTAGCTTTTTTACTATTAGTTAATTCATAGTGCTCCTGAATCATACCATATACCACACTTACATCATCATCATCCTCTAAAACACAAACTTCTACCATTTCCTTATTACACTTTGGTAGGAAATTTTCTTTCTCATCAAGCACATAAGCAATACCTCCACTCATACCTGCTGCAAAATTTCTTCCACAGATTCCTATTATCACTACTGTTCCTCCGGTCATGTATTCACAACAGTGATCACCAACACCTTCAACTACAGCATTTGCTCCACTGTTTCTTACAGCAAACCGTTCTCCTACGTAGCCATTAACAAACAGCTTTCCACTGGTTGCTCCATAAAGTATGGTATTACCAGCTATAAAATTTCTGTCTTGCTCATAAGTAGCAGTTTCAGGTGTTTTTAGAACTATTTTTGCACCTGAAAGTCCCTTACCTACATAATCATTAGCTTCACCTTCTAGTATCAGGGTTAATCCTTTAGCTCCAAAGGCTCCAAAGCTTTGCCCAGCAGATCCAGTAAAATTAAGGCTTATAGTATCTTCTGGTAACCCTTCATGTCCATAGCGCTTAGCAATTTCGCCACTTAGCATTGCCCCAACAGCTCTGTTAGTATTCCTTATTTCAAGACTTCCAGTCACAGTTTTTTTGCTTTCAAGTGCTAATTTAGAAAGTTGTATTAACCTATAGTCCATAGCTTGACTTAATCCATGATCCTGTGCCATTACGCAATAGGGTTTTACTCTTGATGGCATATCAGGTCTATATAATATTGAACTTAAATCAAGTTGTTTTGCCTTCCAATGGTCAATTTCTTCATTTACTTGAAGCTTATCTACTCGTCCTACCATCTCATTTATTGTTCTAAACCCAAGAATTGCCATATGCTCTCTTATTTCCATAGCTAAAAAAGTAAAGAAATTTATTAAATGTTCTGGCTTGCCTCTAAAATTCTTTCTGAGTTCTGGATCCTGTGTTGCTATACCCATTGAACACGTATTTAAATGACAGTTTCTAAGCATTGTACAACCTAAAACCACTAGAGCAACTGTGGCAAATCCAAACTCTTCTGCCCCAAGGAGCGTTGCAATAACAACATCACGACCACTCCTTAGTTGCCCATCAGTCTGAATTCTTACTCTACTTCTAAGTTTATTCATTAAAAGCACTTGCTGGGTTTCTGCAAGTCCAAGCTCCCAAGGTAATCCGGTATGTTTTATAGATGATAATGGTGAATTCCCTGTTCCTCCATCATAACCACTAATAAGAATTACATCAGCATGAGCCTTTGTCACACCTGCAGCAATTACCCCTACTCCAACTTCAGAAACTAGTTTTACGCTAATTTTAGAGGCTGGATTTACATTTTTAAGGTCAAATATTAACTGAGCCAAATCTTCTATAGAATAAATATCATGATGTGGTGGAGGTGATATCAAATCTATTCCTGGTGTAGAGTGTCTAACTCTTGCAATAAACTTATCAACCTTAGCACCAGAGAGCTGACCACCCTCACCAGGTTTTGCTCCTTGAGCCATCTTTATTTGAAGCTCTTTTGCATTTACAAGATACTCAGCTGTAACGCCAAAACGTGCTGATGCTATTTGTTTTATTGCACTTCTTCTACTATCACCATTGTCATCCTTTGTATATCTTTCAAAGTCTTCTCCACCTTCACCAGAGTTACTCTTACCCCCAAGGCGATTCATAGCTATTGCTATAGTTTCATGAGCCTCTTTACTTATGGAACCAAAAGACATTGCCCCTGTACAGAATCTCTTTACTATTTCGCTTATTGGTTCAACCTCCTCTATGGGAATCGATGAATTATCCAATTTAAACTTTAGCATACTTCTTATTGTACATAAGTTTTTACTTTGATCATCTATTAAAGATGTATATTCTTTAAATATATTATAGTCCCCTGTTCTAACTGATCTTTGCAATTTTGATATAGTCATTGGATTAAGGTGGTGATATTCTCCACCCTTTCTCCAGGAGTACTGACCCCCAAACTCTAACTCTTTAAGTGGTTTTCTTATATTATTAAAAGCTTCTCTATGCCTTGTTAATACATCCTGGGCAATAACTTCAACTCCCACACCACCAATTCTTGAGGGGGTTCCTTCAAAATAAGCATCTATGAAATCGCGGCTTAAGCCTACAGCTTCAAATATTTGTGCACCATGGTAGCTTTGCAGTGTACATATTCCCATTTTGGATAATACCTTAAGTAATCCCTTACATAAAGCGTGAACATAGTTCTCCTTAGCTTCCTTAGCAGTAACATTTTCAATTTCATTTTCCAAGACCATATGCTCTATTGTTTGAAATGCCAGGTATGGATTCACCGCTGTAGCACCAAACCCAATGAGTAATGCCATATGCATAGTTTCGCGAATCTCCCCTGTTTCTACAATGATAGAAACTTTGGTTCTTGTCTTCTCTCGTATAAGGTGATGTTGTACTGCTGATAGTGCAAGCAAACTTGGTATGGCTGCATCATAAGAATCTACTTTTTTGTCGCTTAGGACTATGATATTGTAGCCTTCTTCAATACGCTTTGATGCTCTCTTGCAAACTCTATCAAGTGCTCTCTTAAAGCCGTCTATTCCTGAATCATATTGAAATGTAATAGGAATAACTGTTGATTTAAAATGCTTATCTTTAAAGCTCTTAATCTTTGCAACTTCACTATTGGTAAGCACAGGATTTTCAATCTCAATAAAAAAGTTATTTGACATATCTTTGTTAAGTATATTCTCCTGAGCTCCCATATAATTCATAAGAGACATTACCAATTCTTCTCTTATAGAATCTATAGGAGGATTTGTAACCTGTGCAAAAAGCTGCTTAAAGTATGGAAATAAACTTTGTGGTTTATTTGATAGCACAGCCAGTGGTGAGTCATTTCCCATTGATCCTAGTGGTTCTTTACCATTCTCTGCCATAGGAGCTAATATTACCTTTAGATCTTCCATAGTATAACCAAACGCACACTGTCTTTCCTTTAAGAATTCTGCATTTGTATCCGCTTCTTCAACAACTTCTGGATAATCATCAAGTGTCATTTTAGTTTTTGCAATCATTTCCTTATAAGGTTTTCCAGTGCAAATGTCTTTCTTTATTTCCTCATCTTCAATAATTCTTCCTTGAAGAGTGTCAATAAGGAACATACGACCTGGTTTTAACTTACCCTTACTCGCAATTTCTTCAGGTTTAAAATCCAGAACCCCAGCTTCTGAAGCAAGTACAACCAGGCCGTCCTTTGTTACCATATATCTAGCTGGTCTTAAACCATTTCTATCTACTGTAGCTCCAACTTGTATCCCATCTGTAAATACAAGTGCAGCAGGCCCGTCCCATGGCTCAATCATTGATCCATGATACTCATAAAAAGCCCTTTTGTAATCCTCCATGGCATCAATGTCTTTCCATGCCTCAGGAATAAGCATCATCATAGCGTGGGTAATACTTCTTCCATCACGATTTAATAGCTCTAATATATTATCTAATGACTCTGAATCACTGCCGTTTTCTCTTATTATAGGGAATAGTTTTTTTAGGTTTTCTTCTAAGGTATCTGACTGCAGAACACCTTCACGAGCATTCATCCAATTTCTATTTCCCATTATAGTATTTATTTCACCATTATGAGCTAAATATCTAAAAGGTTGAGCCAAATTCCATGTTGGAAAAGTATTTGTACTATACCTTTGATGAACAAGTGCAATTGCACTTTTAAAGTTAATATCATCTAAATCCACATAATATCCCTTAATCTGACCTGCTACAAACAAACCCTTATATACAATTGTTCTACAGGAAAGACTACATATATAGAAATATTCAGCATTTCGTTTAACCAAGTGATTAACTTCATTTTCCATTCTTTTTCTAATGATATATAAAGCCCTCTCGAATTCCTCTTCATCGCTGCAATTGCTTTCAATAAAAATCTGCCTTATTGTAGGCTCTGTACCTCTTGCAGTCTCACCAATAACTCTACTGTCAACGGGCACATCTCTCCACCCCAAAACCTTCTGGCCTTCAGCCTCTACCATTCTTTCTAAAATGCCCTCACATTGCATTCTTACTGCGGGTTCTCTTGGTAAAAAAACCATACCAACTCCATACCCAAGGGTTTTAGGAAGCGGTTTAGGAAGTGGGATGCTAAGATTATCACACTGTATTCTAAAAAACTCGTCAGGAATCTGAACAAGTAGTCCTGCGCCATCTCCTGTATTAGGATCTGACCCAACGGCTCCTCTATGGTTTAAGTTCACTAATATCTTTATGGCTTTTTTTACAATGCCATGACTCTTCTCACCCTTTATATTTGCAACAAACCCAACTCCGCAGCTATCCTTTTCAAAATTCGGATCATATAGCCCTTGCTGGGCAGGCATTCCCATTTCATACTTCATAATTACCCCCTAAAACATTTTTTGATTTATTTCATTATACATTAAAAATGACTTTTTTCAAGTACATTCTTGCAATTATTTTAAAATAATCAATAAATATATGTTAGTTTTACATTTTTTATGCCATTGTATTAACATTTCTAAGGCTTTTGTAAACGTAACCATGGCAAACCTTTATTAAAATTTCATATTAAACAATACATTATCTCCACCGCACATACCTAAAGTAAATATCCAAAATTTGAATGTTATATTTTTTTTCTTGCATTTATTAGGTACATTTATTAGGTGCCACCCACGTGGCAAGTTTCTTAACACTCTCATTTATATTAACTAACAAAATAGTTATACTTTAAATTAATCTCTGTATTTTTATGCGAATAAACACAATTTAGTTAAAGATATATCTAAAATTAGATACGTAAAAATATAAATCTATGTATACAAATCAGTTTTATCTAATCTTGTTTTACAACTATTTCTACGGTTTGTTTTTGTATATTGTGATTTAATAGTTAAAATATATATTATTAATTGGTTGATTCTTCTTAGTAATCATCTAATAATATATTTAAATTCATCAAATCTTTTGTCAAAAAGTATTAGTTAAGACAATAACTAATACTCTTATTAATGCGCATGAAAATATTCTTGCAATGCATATTCTATTTATTTATGCATAATTATGCAGTTTTTCACACTGATAGTTAAATATATAACCTTTTTTTCTGCATAATAATGCAAAAATTCTATTGCATTATATACCCTACCATGGTATGTTTAACATAAGTTGCAGACTATTAAGAAAATTCAATTACTTTATTCAATATTGATTTAATAATAAAATAAAAGGAAGGTGTGTTTAATAATGGCAAATAGCGAATTTTTTATTCCCGCAATTAACATATTTGGTCAAGGTTCTGTTAAGGAGGTTGGAAATCGTATCAGTATGCTTGGTGGTAAAAAAGTACTAATTGTTACTGATGGATATTTAGCAAAAATGGGAATGGCAGATAATGTTAAAAAAATAATTAAAGAAGCAGGTGCAGAAGCAGTGATTTTTGGTGGTGCTGAGCCAAACCCTACTGACATAAACGTAAATAATGGTTTTGCAGCATTCAAAGAAGAAAACTGTGATTCATTGGTTTCCCTTGGTGGTGGCTCTTCTCATGATTGTGCTAAAGGTATTGGTCTATTAGTTGCTAATGGTGGAAAAATAGGGGATTATGAAGGAGTTAACATGTCAACTAAACCATTTGTTCCTTTCATTGCAGTTAATACTACAGCGGGGACTGCTTCTGAAATGACCCGTTTTTGCATAATTACTGATTCATCACGTCATGTCAAAATGGCTATAGTTGACTGGAGAGTAACTCCAAATATCTCAATAAATGATCCGGAATTGATGGTTGGTATGCCACCTGCACTTACTGCTGCAACTGGTATGGATGCTCTTACCCATGCTATTGAAGCTTATGTTTCTACAATAGCAACTCCAATTACAGATGCTGCTGCATTAATGTGTATAAATCTTGTTGCAGAATATCTACCAAAGGCAGTAGCAAATGGTACAGATATGGTAGCTAGAGAAAAAATGGCTTACGCACAATTCTTAGGAGGAATGGCTTTCAATAATGCCAGCTTAGGATATGTACATGCCATGGCTCATCAACTAGGTGGATTCTATAACTTACCACATGGTGTTTGTAATGCCATTTTACTTCCTGTGGTTGAACAATTTAATGTGTTGGCTTGTGCTGGTAGATTCAAAGATATTGCAAAAGCCTTAGGTGAAAATGTAGATGGTCTTTCAATAAACGATGCTGCCCAACTTGCAATCGACTCTATTAAGAAATTATCGAAATCTGTTGGTATTCCTTCAGGTCTTACTGAACTCGGAGTTAAAGAGAAAGACTTCGAAGTAATGGCAAATAACGCTAAATTAGATGCATGCCAATTTACAAATCCTCGGCTTGCTACTTTAACTGAAGTAATTAAATTATTTAAAAATGCTATGTAATATGTTTTAAGGGATTCCCTAATCAGGAATCCCTTTTCTATTTTCTATAACAGTTTCTGATATTTAGTTTTTTTAAAAATTAAATTTCTGTATGCACTACTTTGCAAATAGTATTTTTTTAATTTTAACGACAAGTTAACATTTTCATAACTTGTACATAGTTTCTATTGTTTACAATTTAAACATAACAAAACCATTAAAAATTATTAGGAGGAATTCTTTATGTTTAAATCTAAACAGAAAATTGCTGCACTAACATGTACCGCATTAATTGCTGGACAACTTTCAGTAGGTCTATTAGGACCGATAAAAGGTCTATCCATCACTGCTTATGCTCAAGATGTAAAACAAGTTAAAAAAGCTAAAAATGTAATAATGATGATTCCTGACGGATGTAGTGTTGAATCAGTTACCCTTGCAAGATTATATTACGATCTAAAAAAAGATGGTATCATAGGAAATGATTCTTTAACCATGGATTCCATGTTAACTGGTCTTGTAAAAACATATTGGCAAAATGGTCCTATTACGGACTCCGCTCCAGGTGGAACTGCTTATTCTACTGGTTTTAAATCTGAGGACAAGCATATTGGAGTTTTAAGCACAAAAGATGGAAATATACCAAAAGCAACTTTACTCGAGGCCGCAAGAGAAGCTGATAAAGCAACAGGTATGGTATTTACTAGTGAAGCCATGCACGCTACTCCAGCTGATTATTCATCTCATGTTGCAAATAGAAATCAATATAACTCTATAATGAAGCAAATGGTTTATGGAGAATTCGATGTAGTATTAGGTGGTGGAGATAGCCTATTAAGTTCAGAATCTCTATCTTCAGATGGCAAAACGCAATATAGAAAGGACGGCATTGACCTAATAAAAGAATTAAAAAGTATGGGTTATAATTATGTAACTAATAAAAATGAGCTCCTTTCAATAAAATCTTCTAAATTGTGGGGTATGTTTGCACCACAAGCAATGACTCCTGATATAGATAGAAAAAGATTAACTCCAAATCAACCAACATTAGAAGAGATGACAAATAAAGCGATAGAAACATTATCAAAAGATAAGGATGGGTTCTTTTTAATGGTGGAAGGAAGTCAAATTGATTGGGCAGGTCATGCTAATGATCCAACTCAAATTGTTAGCGAAATAGTAGCTTATGATAAAGCAGTAAAATCAGCTTTAGATTTTGCTAAAAAAGATGGAAATACTGTGGTAATATCTGCTTCTGATCACAGTACTGGTGGTGGTACTCTTGGTATGGTGGGTCTTGGTGAAGACATTAAAAAAAGTTACTCCTCTGTTACTTTTGAAGATACAGTTATGAAATTGACTAAAGCTAAAGCATCTAGTGGCTTAATTGGATCTGATCTAAAAGATAAAGATGAAAATACTGTAAAGGTAGCAGTTAAAGAGTATTTTAGCTTTGAAAATCTAACAAAAGAAGAAATTGCAGAAATTCAAGCTGGAAAACTAACGTCTGTTGTAAGTAAGAGAATTGGTATAGCTTGGACAACTAATAATCATACAGCTGGTGATGTTGGCTTATACAGCTATGCTCCTGCAGGAATTGAAAATTTAACTGGGCTTGTAGATAATACAGACGTTGCTAAATATTTAGAAAAAATAACAGGTTTGAATCTGCCCCAAACTACAGACAAATTATTTAAAAATGCAAAAACTGAATTCGAAAAATTGGGTGCAACTATTTCCATAGATGCAGCAGATGTGGACAATCCCGTAGTAAATATAAATCAATCTGGACATACTTTAGTACTTAATGGATTTACAAATAAAGGACAATTTGATGCAGCAAATGTAGAATTTGATGGAGTTGTTGTTTTAATTACTAAAGATGGCAAAACTTATGATGAAAAAAGTATTTATGTACCTGCAGATGTAATCACAAAATTTAAGGCATATGTTAAAGCTGGAAAAGTGGTTGAAATTGTAAATACTGAAGTTGAACCTGTAGTAAAACCTTCACTTAAAAAAGCTGGAGTAGTAACTGCAAAATCCGGTTTAAACCTTAGAAATTCAGTTAGTTCAAATTCCTCTATAATAGGATTACTAAAATATAATTCTTCTGTTACAATAGTTGAACAAACTGGAAACTGGTATAAAATTAATTATGGAAAATCACAAGGGTACGTTTTTAAAAGTTATATAAAATTAAAATAATATAAAAGTGCAAGGATAACCCTACTTTAGAAGTGGGAGTATCCTTGCTTTCATTTTATTTTTGACCAGAATATATTACAATATTATTGTAATGCTGCTGAACATATGATTTTGAAACAGAACCACCATGTGGAATACTATTTTTTAAGTATAGATCAAAATGTCCACTAACACCATTATTAGGAGTGGTATCAAAACTATGAGGCATACCCGATAGAGAACCTGCTATATTCATACCATTTTTAAATATTACAACCGGTCTTGGGGTCCAATTCCAATCACAAAATATGCTTTTCATAACCGTTGTGTCAGAAGAGTTTGCAGCGGCATGGGCGGGGCTATGGATTTAGTAAGTGGAGCTAAAAAGGTAACTATTGCAATGACCCATACAGCAAAAGGAAACCCAAAAATATTAAAAAAATGCAGCTTACCTCTTACCGCTGTAGGACAAGTTAATTTAATTATTACAGAGATGGCAGTAATTGAGGTTACACCAAATGGTCTTCTTTTAAAAGAAATAGCACCAGAGGTGACCATTGAAGATGTATTAAAAAAACAGAGGCAACCTTACTTATTTCTAAAAACTTAAAAACTATGGAAATATAGTATTCATTTACGTAAGAATATATTCTAAAATTTGCTGATGAACAGAATGCGCATACATAATGAAATTATGGTCATTATAATATTTATAGATATTTATTAAATACGTATATGAAAGGTGGTGTTTTAAATGGGTTTTTTAAGTTGGGTAGGTGGAATAGTAGTATGTTTTTGGATCTTGGGTCTTATATTTAGTATTGGTGGACTTATGATTCATTGGTTACTTGTAATAGCTGCAATAGCATTCATCGTGGATATGATTTCAGGAAAAAGAAGAGCATAGTAAAATATAATATCTTCGTAAAAAAGAGCCAATTAGGCTCTTTTCTACGAAGATATTATATTAAATTCATTTAATAAAATTTTCTCCAAAATCAGATGCTGTCATTGGTTTCCCAATTAAGTATCCTTGAATAGAATCACATTGGAGTTCCTTTAATATAAAAAATTCTGATTCTGTTTCAATTCCCTCCGCAACAACTTTAATATCTAGACTATGAGCCATCACTACTATAGATTTAATTATAACTCTATTTTTAAAATTATCTTTTAAATTTATTACAAGCGACCTATCTATTTTAATTGTATCAATGGGAAGCTTATTTATATAACTAAGGGAAGAGTAGCCAGTACCAAAATCATCCATTGAAATTTTAATCCCCTTTGATTTTAACTCTGTAAGTAGTTTTATTATTAAATCAGGGTCTTCCATTGCCTCATCTTCTGTAATTTCAAGGTTTAGATACCTAGGTTCTAGTAACTGTTCCTGCAATATATTCATTACTAATTCAACAAAATTCAATTGAATTAGTTGTTTATAGGATATATTTACGGAAATAGCAAAATCCTTTACACCTAACTCTTGCCATTTTTTACATTGCATGCAAGCATTATGCAGCATCCAATTATCGATTTCTACTATTTCACCTATCTTCTTTGCAATTGGAATAAATTCTATAGGTGGAATAATTCTCTCTTCTCTCTTCCATCTTATAAGAGATTCTGCACTTAAGACTTTCATTGACTTTAGATCTATTATAGGTTGGTAATAAGTTATAAATTCATTTTTCTCCATTGCATTTTTTAAATTTATTTTCATTTCTAACTTATCAATAGCATTATCCTTCATAATATCATTATAAAACGCGTACCCATTGCCTCCATTATTTTTAGCTTCATACATAGCTAAATCTGCTTTTTTTATTAAAGTATCTACATCAGTTCCATGTTCTGGAAATAAACTAATGCCTACACTGGCTCCAATATAAAGAATATTATCATTATAAATATACGCTGCACTTAATATTTTTACAAGTTTTTCTGCAATTACTGTTACACTTAATGAAGATTTCAAATCTCTGATAATTACTATAAACTCATCCCCACCAATTCTACTTACTATATCTCTTGGCCTTGTATTATTTTTCAATCTCTCTGCAGCTTCTGCAAGAACTTTATCTCCTGCTCGATGACCAAAATTATCATTTATAGATTTAAAGTTATCTAAATCTATGAAGAAAAAAGCGAAATTATCTTTTTCTTTTTCTAGTAAATCGCTAACATTTTCAAGTAATTTTTTTCTGTTTGGAAGACCTGTAAGAGTATCATAATATGCAAGTGTAACTATGGTTTCATCAGATTTTTGTAATCTATGAAACATATTATTAAATTTATATCCAAGTTCAGATATTTCATCGTTGCCTTTTAACATTATAACTGTAGATAAGTCATTAGAATTATGTACACTTTCAATTATTGATTTTATAGTGTTAATTTTTTTGATAACAAGCTGATGGATTAATAATAAAATACCTAAGGAAAAGAACACTAAAACCGCAGTTATTACTAAAAGATAGAATTTTACAGTCTCTTGAGCATTCTTAAAAATATCTCTTGGCAAAGTAACCTTCACAACGGAAGAGGGTTTAGAAAATATATTGTTAAGTATTCCATAGCCATTTATAAAATTTTCATTAGTTACTTTAACAAATGTATCTTTTTTTGCAGAATCATTGTTTAAAATCAAGTCACTATCATAGGTAAGTAACTCTGTTTTAATCTTTGTATTTTTATTAAGGATATCTATCTCATCTTGATCATAATATCTTGCAAAAATTAAAATACCAGGGCTACGGCCTGAACCGTCACTTTTTGTAATTCTTTCAGCAGATAATAAAATTGGATATTTATCATATTGAACAATTCCCATAATATTCTTTGTGTTTTTATTACTTAGTAATTTAGAAACGTCTGAGGTTATATTTCTAGCTAAGGCTTCCGTTAATATATACTTTCTCTCATCTAGAATGTTTTTTTTATAAACAGTATTTCCTAAGCTGTCAGTAATAAAAATAAAGCTTATTCTTGCCTTTGCCATAGAGGTTGTATCAGCAAAATTACTCTTTATATAATTATCATTTCTATCATTTAAATAATTATAAGAATCATCCCATCTTGCATAGTCTAAATTCATAGAATTTAAAATAGAAAGATCACCTTTAATGTAATTAAGCACAACTTTGGTATTTGTATTAGTATTATCAATTTCAATATTAGTGAAGTTCTTTAGTAGATATGTTTTTGAAAATATGTAAAGAAATAATATTAAAATTAAATTTGCTAAAGATACAATTCTGAATAATTTCATCAAAAGTTTCATATTTATCACCCACTAATATTGTACTATGTTATGCTACAAATGTATATAATTACACAATTTTTATCATAAAAATAAAGCCCTATAAAAAAATAGAGCAACAGATAAATATTATCCATTGCCTGTTTTTTCATAGCCTTTTCTGTTTTAAATATTTTTAAAATTTATAGTACCTAATCATAACACTTTTTTTGTTTTGTTATATAATAGTTGAGCTTTAATTAATAAATAAACATATAAAATCATTACTAAAGGTATTATAAATACAAAGCCTCTTAAAATTACAAAGGGTGTTTCAAATAAAAATCCTCCCCAGAATGGTACACCAGTCCTTTCCCATAATCCTGGCGTAAGATACAGTAATTTTGGATTGAGCATTGCCTTAACATTCATATAACCCCCAGAGATATATGCAGCTGACAGCATTAAATACATTGCAGCTAATACTCCACACATACTAGATAATCTTTTATATTTTCCTGCTTTCGAGATAGCATCTGAGAAGATATCTCCTTGGCTGTTTTCATCAATTTTTTTGAAATATTGTGCTCCTGAATTTTTACTGCCCGCTATATGCTTCCACCCACAGTCTCCAAATAGATTGCAGTAATCAATAAAATCCTCTTTTTTCTTAAAGGTTCTATAATCAATTCTAATTGTAACATTTTTTGGCTTTGTATAATAAAATTTATATCCCAAACATACTCTCTCTAATTCATAGCCCTTATTAGCCATCTCATGTAACCATTTTTCTTCTTTATCATAATCAATAAAACACTTGAATTTTATCATCCTAATCCCTCCCCCATTATAATTTTAATTGACCTTCTGTTATCCAAATCATATGATGCATTCTTTCAAGGTCTAAGAGTAAAACTTCTTTTCCTTTCTCTGTAATAATATAAACTTTTCGCCGATTATCTTCATTTTTCACGGATTGTATCAATTTTTGTTTCAACAAATTCTCAATAGCGCCATAAAGTGTTCCTGCGGCTAATTTAACTTGTTGATTACTTAATTCTTCAATCTTTTGCATGATAAAATAACCATGTGCAGGTTCTAATAATGATAAAAGAATATAATAGGTGGTTTCTGTTAATGGTAAATTTTTATCTCTATTCATAATTTCCTCCAACTACTTAGTATCTAACTATACAGTTAAACTGTACAGTCAAACTATATAGTTTTATTATATACAGTTGAACTGTATATGTCAATGCTTAAAATCTTTATAGTAATTTTTTTCATAAATAAAACGTCACAAACAATTATAATGTTTGTGACGTTTTATTAAATTTTATTAATTTTCTTATTTTTTACTCGAGATAAAATTATAATTGTACCTATAATACACACTGTTCCTGACCATTCTGGCAGTCCAAAAGGAACATGTAACCAATAAATAGATAAAAAGGCAGTTTCCATCGAAAACTCCACTGGATGACTGATGCTAGCGTAAATATAACAAATGTTGCGAATGCGCTGATGTGAACCCAACTTCTGATTCTCTTATGATTGGATTTTGTTGCAATGCAGTACACTCCCAACCCGCCCTCTATGACTGCAGCTATGATGAGTATAATTATCCCCATACTTTTATCTCCTTTTTATTATTACATTTCTGCCCTCTACCAACCTGAATCGTGCAAAGAATCTTTGTATTCCTTGCTTCATTTTCAAATTCAGCATACAATATACCCACCCAAATGTATATGGCGTAAACAGTATTCTGTATGTAAAGACAGGTGAGACGTAAAAAAGGAGCGGTGAGCTGCAACTTACTTTTTATTCTTCTTCCGGTCCATCCACAGGTTTATCTTTCATAGCCTTCAGTTTTTCATTAATTCTATGGGCAACTTTTATATCATCCTTCCATGATAAAAAGCGGATCAGCATAGAGATTACCGCAATCTGAAATGCCAATAGCATTGTACTTAGGCTACCATTTACCCAGCCCATTACATTTGCCAAGGTCAATAAAACAGCTTCTAATACCACAAAATGAATGATTATCCTAAGTCGCATTTCCTTTTCCGATATTTCCTTGGTTGAATAAAAGAATAAGCTAAGTAAATCAGCTACCAATGAACATATCATATAATTAAAAATATCTTTCAATTTAAAATACTCATCTGGTGAAAAAATCTGACGCAATAAAGTAATACAAATTACAACAATTGCAAATATGATAAAATAATTCCTGATTAACTTTTTAATAAAATCTGTTAAATTCATTTCATATTTCCTCCTATAAACCCAACATCTTCTTTAATATAGGTACATACTGTCTCGAGACAGCCACGTTTTCTCCATTATCTAGCTTTGCCTCAAACCTACCACTTATGGAAGGTCTTACAACTGATATTTTTGTTAGGTTTATAATAATAGATTTAGATGCCCGAAAAAATTTCTTTCCTTCGCTCATATCTTCTAGCTCATAAAGCTTCTGCTTTGACTCAAATACCTTGTTTTTGCAATAGATAAATACCTTATTGTCTACTGCTTCAAAATAATACACGTCTGCAATTCTGAGCCTATGGATACTGTCATCATCATAGCCAAGCAACACAGCTCTTTCCGTTTTTAATTTATTTAGCAATTTCAGAATATCATCATTCACCTCATGACACCTGATGATGATTTCTTCGTCCTTTTCCCTACTTATTTTTCAATTGATACTTTCATGTTTTCACCACTTCATTATTCTTTAAGATAAGCTACCACTCCTTGTCATTATATATAAAGTAGTTGAAATTTTTAATTCCTTAGCTAAGCCCATATTTTTTTAATTTGTATTGTAACGTACGTCTAGATATATTTAAATCATATGCCGTTTTTTCTCTATGTCCATTATTTCTATAAAGTGCTTCTTTTAATCCCCTAACTTCTTGTTCTTCAAATTCATGATTTTTAGCTGTATTTTCTGAACTAACATTTGATTCTTCTATTTGCATTGATTTTTTTATATATTTTATTTTTTCAATTATCCTTATAGGTAAATCATTTACTTTTAGTTTTTCATCTGATGCAAGTGCTATACTACATTCTAGTGTGTTTTCTAATTCTCTTATATTCCCTGGCCAATTATATATCTTAAATACGTCCCAAACTTCATCTGAAACAGATAATATTGTCTTTTTAAATCTTTTATTTATATTTTCTATGAAACCTAAAGATAACTCTTCTATTTCATCTTTCCTATATCTTAAAGGACAACATTCTATAGTCACTACATTCAATCTATAAAATAAATCCTCCCTGAATATTTTTTTCTGTACAGCATCCTCTAAATTAATGTTTGTAGCAACAATTACTCTTGCTTTCAATTTTATAGGTTCTGATGATCCAATTCTTTCAAAACTCTTTTCTTGTAAAACAATGAGTAGTTTAGCCTGTAAGTTTAAATCTAAAGTACCAATTTCATCTAAAAATATCGTTCCATTCTCAGCAGATTCAAATTTACCAATCTTTGTTTCATTTGCTCCTGTAAAGGATCCTTTCTCATGGCCGAATAGCTCACTTTCTATTAGATTTACTGGCAGCGCAGCACAATTTACATGTATAAAAGGCATTTCTCTCCGATTACTTCTGTTATATATTTCACTGGCTAATACGCCTTTTCCTGTGCCACTTTCTCCTGTGATCAAGACTATTGTATCTAAATCCTTTATTTTTTCAATTATTTTTTTAATTCTTACTATTTCTTTTCCATTTCCAATTAATTTCTTACTTTCTTCCGCTCCCTTTATCTTTTTTTCATGAATCTCCTTTTGATTATCTAAAATGGTTTTTATCTTTTCCACAAAATCATTATTTTCAAATGGTTTAGTTATATAATCATAAGCCCCTTCCTTTATAGCTTCAACTGCATTTTTTATACTACCAAACGCTGTCATCATCAGCATTATTGTATTCGGCTTAATTTTTTTAATCTCTTTAATAACCTCAATCCCACTTTTTTTCGGCATCATATTATCCACTATAACCATATCAAATTCTTCATTTTTAAATTTTTCTATAGCTTCTTCTCCATCACTAGCTAGGATAACATTGTATCCACTATCACACAGTTCCTGTTTTAATATTTTTAAAATTAAAATTTCATCATCAACTATTAGTATTTTTTTCTTTTTCATTTAACTGCTCCTATATGGTAAATATATTATAAATTTTGTACCAATCGCTGGCTTAGATTTCACTTCAATAGTACCATAAAATTTTTCAATAACAAGCTTTACTATAGCTAAACCAAACCCATTTCCACCATTTCTTGTACTAAAAAACGGTTTAAAAATATTCTTTATGTTATCTACTTCAATTCCCTTGCCATTATCCTCAATACATATCTTTATTGTGTTTTTATCAGATAGTTTTTCACATGTGATTTGGATTTTACCAGTAGACTCTATTGCTTGCATAGCATTAAAAAGAATGTTTATAAATGCCTGTTGAAGCTGAACATTATTACCTTTTATCAAAGGTAAATCTTTTTCTATCTGTTTTGTTATTTTAATATCGTTGGATTTAATATGAAAACTTAATATGTCAAAGCATTTATTTATAGCTTCTTCCACACTAATATATCCATAAATATCTTCTTGGGTTATGAATGTGTATGATAACATTTTATTTATTACATCATCTATTCTATCTGCCTCTTTTGTTATAGGTAATATAAAATCATTATAATATTCATTGCCGATTAGCTTCTTTTCTAGTATTCTACCGCAGCCCTTAATGTTTGTAAGGGGGTTTTTAATATTATGTGCAATTCCTGCTGCTACCTCTCCTAGAAAAGCGAATTGGTTTAATTGTTCAATCTCTTTTTCATATATTTTTCTGTTAGTAATATCATCCATAACTATGACTATACCATCAACTTCCCCTTTGCTATTCTTCACTGGCGAAAAAACTATATCCATATATACTTTTTCACCTTCTATTATAAATATTTCTTCTTTTACTATACAGCTTTTATTTTCTTTAATTACTTTATTTATGGATTCAAAAATAATTGTTTTCCCTTCTATACCCTTTAAATCAATAAGATAATGTCCTAAAATATCTTGTAAGTGTAGCTTAAATACTTTTGCAACTGTTTTGTTTCCAGATGTTACAACTCCATCCTTGTTGAGTCCAATAACAATTGATTCCAAACTATCAAACAAACTATCAAGATAATTTCTTTCTCTTAATACATCATGATTTAGCAACACATTTTCATACAATAAAGTAATGGAGGCTGATACTGCGGTAATTTCTTTTTTTGTAAAACCTCTCATATTGTAGAACACAAAAAAAACTTTATACCTAAAATATGCTCTTATGGGAATCACTAAAAAAAATCCATTATCACCGTACTCTGAAAGATTGAAAACCTCACTTTTATCCTCTAATTTAATGATTTTTGATGTAACACAACTAATAATATCTTTTAAATCTCCTAAATTCTCATTATATTTTAAACATGCATCTATATAAACCTTGTTATTTTGTGTAATAGTACATATACCTATTTCCTCTGCTTCAACTAATTCTGTAATACCCAGACTATGTATTTTTTTCAGTGAATTTTCAGCTTTACAACTTACTTCAGAAAATATCATATTAACCTCCACTTAATACATTTATTTGGAATTTTTAGCATGTATTAATTATAGCATAAATTGCGCCCTCAGTAATTACAGGAATAATGTTATTCCTGTATAATTAAAAAAGACGACCAATAAATTGATCGTCTTTTATGTGTGTCAACTGTCAATTAAGATCAGTTACGTTTATTAATTTTTAAATTATTCTATACCAATCATAGAGTCATTCATTACATATTCTCCATCTAAAACTTCAACAAACTCTTTCCAAAATGCAAACTCTTTTTCCTTATCTATAACAGCCTTAGTCAATGTTAATTCTTTTAGGAATTTTTCTTGTAATTCTGTATTGATTTGACTATTCAATTGTGCTAATGCATACTTATTTATATCTTTAACAAATAAACCAAACATTTCATCTATTAATTTTTCATCTACATCTCTTAATTTTGCTCCTTCTAGAATAAATTGTGCATATACTATTGTTGTAAATACTTGCCCAATATTTAGCATGTAATCCATATTCTTTAATAGTTTTTCCTCTGGTGCGGCTACGGCTAACATGTTTCTGAAGGTTTCCACCTGACCCAAGAATATTTTAACATTAGGTATTTCTACACCTTCGTATGCCTTCTTATAATCTGGGAATTTAACCTTAGCTAGTCCTCCCATTCTTTGTTTGAATATATTTGAATCATCCTTTGCCTCATCACGTATAGGTATCTCAGAATATTCAATATTATTAAAGAAATAATTATTTACAAATTTCAATACTAATGCCATATTAACATGGGCAGTTCCTTCAAGCCTTGATAAATAATCCATTGTTCCATATGCATCAGAAATATAGTTTTCATTTTCATAACCTTTAGCACATACAACATCCATAATTTGTCTTATTACATCGGAACCTTGAGTTGTAACTTTCATTTTTTGTATTGGATTAAATAATAAGTAACGTCTATCATCTTCTGACATAGATTTGAAGTAATCAAGACCCCTTAGTGAATATAATTTCATTGCATTTATACGGCAAAATGCCTCTGATAAAAATGCTCTTATATGAGGGAACTCAGTAACTTTTTTACCATAAATAACACGACGATTAGTATGTGTTATCGCTTCCAAGAATGCATGCTCAGCAATTCCTGAAGCTGCAAACCCGAGTTGGAATTTCCCTATGTTTACACTAGATAATCCATCAGCAAAAGCTTCGTCTCCAACCTTTAAAATATCCCTATCTGTAATAGGATATTCAACCATTTCAAATTCACCAACTCTTGCCTGGTTAATTGCTGGAGTTTCAATATCTTTAACATACTTATAGTTTCTATGCCTGCTATCTACTACCCAATAAGTCCATTCACCTGTTTCAGAATTTTTACCAAGTGTTGTAACTTTAGACGCGATTTGTGCATTTCCTATATAGTATTTATTTCCATTCGCCACATACTTTCCATCTCCAACTGGCGTTATAACACATTCATTGGAATAAAGATCAGCACCATGTTGTTTTTCTGACATACCAAATGCAAAGAACTGTCCATCTTTTAAGTGCTGTGCTAACTCCTTTTTCTGCTCCTCATTATTACCCATCCAAATTGGTGATACGCCAAGTACAGATACTTGGAATGTATATTGATATGCAAACCCATAGAAGCCAAGGATTTCACTCATTTCGCAAATTCTTGATAAATCAAACCTTGAATCATCATCTCCATAACCTTTTGTAGTTAACATTGTAGCAAAAATTCCATGTTCTTTTTGATATTTCATCCAATCTTCCTGCCATATGAAGTTCTTATGATCTTGTCTTATAGACTTAAGCCCTTTCTTTTCAAAAAACTCCATACTTTTCAAAATTGCATTATGTGTTTTTTCATCTGCATGCTTACCATTATAATTATTTGGATTTAATAAAAGTGATTTAACTGTCATTTTAAATTTCCTCCTATAATTTTATTTTTATTTAAAGATTATTGCACACCAATTAAATAACAGAAATAATTATTGTACAACAATTGTTTAACAAAGTAATTATTCTATAACAATACCAGCTTCTATTGCTTTCGTTCTTAGTTCATCTCTAAAATCTGGATGTGCTATTGAAATCATTGCATTAACACGAACTCCTATTGGTTTGTTATATAAATCTGCTATACCATATTCTGTTACAATATACATTACATCTGACCTTGGAGTTGTAATAATCTCTCCTGGTGGAAAACTTAGAGTTATTGTAGATTCTATTTCACCTTTTTTGTTTTTAACTGTTGATGGTAAGCATATAAAGCTTTTTCCACCCTTTGATAAGGCTGCTCCTCTTACATAATCTAATTGACCTCCTGTTGAACTATATTGTCTTAGCCCAATAGATTCAGATCCAACTTGTCCTGTTAAATCAACCATCATACATGCATTTATTGAAATAAAATTATCATTCTTACCAATTTCATAAGGGTTATTTACTCTATAAATTGGTTCAAGAGGCACTTTGCCTTCTCCTATATAATCATATAGTTCTTTGCTTCCAAGTCCAAAACCAGCAAGTACTTTACCATTAATTACACCTTTTTTTGCTAAATGAACCATGGAGTCTGTAAATAATTCTGTATGAACAGATAAGTTCTTCTTATTTTCTAATCCATAAGCAACTGCATTAGAAAGCCCTCCAAGTCCAACCTGAATAGTCGCCCCATCTGGAATATGTGGAAGAAGTATTTCAGCAATTTTCTTATCAATTTCAGATACCTCAGGTTGTGCGAGCGTTGGAAGTTCATGATCAAACTCACAAATATAATCTATTTTGCTTACATGTATTCTATGGTTTTTCCCACTAACCTTAGGTTGATGCTTATTAACTTGAACTATTATTTTCTCTGCAAATTCTGCAACAAATCCATTTATGAAAACACCTGATGCACCATAGTACATATATCCATCTTCATCAGGAGTTGAAACATCAGCTAATAAAACGTTTACTTTGTAGACATCTTTTATAACCTTATCCAGCTGTGATAAATTAACTGAATTAATATTTACATTACCTACCTTAATGAATTTTCTTTCATATGGACCGTAGAAAATAGTATGGTAATTTATTCTACCTATATATTTTGGAGATTGTAAAAATTTAAATGGAAATAATGCCATACCTGAAATTAAATCCACATTTTCTAATTCGTCAACACGATCCGCAAGCGCCTCTAATAGCTGTACAGGAGAAGCTGAACATACTCCAAACAATGCCTTATCTCCTGATTCTATTTTAGATGCTGCTTCTTTAACTGATACAAGTTTACTTGTATATATTTTTTTCCATTCCATGATAAAACCTCCTCTATTTATGAGTTTTATAAACACTAATTACATTTTTATATTATCATTTTTATTTTTTTAATCTCTTCTATTAATACAGGCAATACCTCAAACAGATTTCCTACTATACCATAATCAGCAACATCAAATATTGGTGCATCTTCATCCTTATTAATAGCAATAATTGTATCAGCAGAATTCATGCCTGCTAAATGCTGAATAGCACCTGAAATACCACATGCAACATAAACTTTAGGTTGAACAGTTTTTCCTGTCTGCCCCACCTGATGCATATGTGATATCCAACCAGCATCAACTGCAGCTCTTGAAGAACCCACTGTCGCCCCTAGCACCTCTGCAAGCTCTCTTATCAATGAAAAATTTTCAGCCTTACCTAAGCCTCTTCCACCGGATACTATAATTTCTGCCTCTTCAAGATTAACTATCTCTCCTGCAGTCTCCTTAATACATTCAATCAATTTAGTTCTAATTCCTTCTTTAGGAGTATTAATTCTTTCTCTTGAGATTTTTGCCTCTCTAGAAAAATCAGGTTCTATTTTTTTAAAAACACCTGGTCTTACTGTACCAATTTGAGGTCTTGTATTGGGACATAAAATCGTTGCCATAAGATTTCCTCCAAAAGCAGGTCTAGTCCAAGCAACGTTTCCGCTTTCTTCATCAATATCAATCCCTGTACAGTCTGCTGTTAGTCCAGTTTTAATTCTACAAGCTAACCTTGGAGCAACATCTCTTCCGTTATTTGTAGCACCAATTAAAAGTGTTGAAGGCTTATATTTCTCAACTAATTTATCAAGAACATTAACATATCCATCTGTAGAATATTCTTTATACTCATAACCTTCTACTAAAATAACTTCATCTGCACCATATGCAATGGCTGTTTTTGCAACATTGCACGCATCATCACCAATTACTACAGCAATCAATTTTTCCTTATTAATATCTGCAAGTCTTCTTCCCGGATTTAATAGCTCTAGCCCTACGCTTTTAGCTCTTCCATCTACAGCTTCAATATATACCCAAAGGTTTTTAAAATCTTCTAACATATTCATTTTATGTTCCCTCCTATATAAGAGTTGCATCTGAAAGTAAAGAAATTAATTTTAATACTGACTCCCGGACTGTCTCTTCCTTAATTTTAATGCCTGATTTTTTGAGCTGCGGGATAAAGGTTTTTTTAACCTTCGTAGGAGAACCCTTTAACCCTGTTCTTTCTAAATCAATGACTAAATCAATTGATGTCATAGTAGGTATTTGAACCTTATTTGCTGCCATCTTGCTTTTTATTGTTGCATATCTTAGTTCATAAGCTGTTTTAATAACAGTAATAACTGCAGGAATTTGTGTTTCAATAATTTCGTAGTGATCCTCATTTTCTCTTTTAACTCTTAAATTTTCACCATCAACTGTGATATCAGCAGCATATGTAACCTGTGCATACCCCAAATGTTCTGCAATTTCAGGACCAACCTGTCCTGTATCTCCATCAATTGCCTGCTTACCACAAAGTATTAAATCAAATCTTTCTGTTTTATTTTCAATAGCCTTTATAGTAGTTGATAAAATATAGCTTGTAGCCAATGTATCAGATCCACCAAAGGCCCTGTCGCTTACTAAAATTGCTTTATCTGCTCCTGCTGATAAACACTCTTTCAAAGCAGACTTTGCTTGATCAGGTCCCATTGTCAAAACAGTTACTGATCCACCATTAGTTTCTTTAATTCTTATTGCGAGTTCTAACGCATAAGCATCAAATGGATTAAGTATGCTTGGAACACCTGCTCTTATAAGAGTATTTGTAATAGGATCAATTTTAATTTCTGTTGTATCAGGAACTTGTTTTACACAAACTAAAATATTCATATAAACTCTCCTTAATATTTATCAATAAATATATTTTATTTTAACAAGTGTCCAGCGACTATTACCCTTTGAATCTGGTTAGTACCCTCAAAGATTTGAAATATTTTAGCGTCTCTTAAAAGTTTTTCTACTGGATAATCTCTGCTATACCCATAACCACCTAATATTTGAATTGCATCTAATGCTACCTTAACTGCAACATCACCCGCAAAGCATTTTGCGATTGCTGCCTCTCTTGAATAAGGTTTTTTAGCTAAAATCAATTGTATTGCATGTACTACGGTTTGACGTGCTGCCTCTGTTTCAATGTCCATATCTGCAAGCTTAAATTGTATTGCTTGAAATTCAGCAATTGATTTTCCAAATTGAATTCTTTGTTTTGAATATTTAACTGACTCATCAATTGCTCTTTGTGCAACACCTACAGCAATAGCACCAATAAAAGGTCTTGAAAGATCTAATGTTTTCATTGCAATTTTGAATCCGTCACCCTCCTTCCCTAAGAGATTCGTAGCAGGAATTCTTACATCTTCAAATACCACTTCAGTAGTATTTGAGAGTCTGATTCCCATTTTGTTTTCTTCTTTCCCTACAGTTATACCATTGCGACTTCTTTCAACAATAAAGGCTGTTAAACCCTTTAGACCTTTTGATTTATCTGTAGAGGCGAAAACTACATATACATCTGATACTCCTCCATTAGTAATAAAACATTTCCCGCCATTAATTATATATTCATCTCCGTCCCTTACTGCTGTTGTTCTTACAGAACCAGCATCTGATCCTGCATTAGGTTCTGTTAAACAGAAAGCACCAAAAGCACCTGGTACAATAATGTCTGAAAAAAGTTTTTTCTGCTGAGCTGTTCCTGCAATTAAAACGGGTTTTAATGCTAAGCTAATAGCGCATAAACCTGTTGAAAATCCTGCATCAATTTTTGCCATTTCCTCGTAAATAGCAGCTGCAGTCAAATAATCAACACCGCCACCACCGAATTCTTCAGGAATTTCAAGACAATGCAAACCCATTTCAAATGCTTTTTCATATAAATCCCTAGGAAATTCACCAGTTATATCAAACTTAGCAACATGAGGTTTTACCTCATGTATCATAAATTCTTTTACCATCTCTACTAAACTATTTTGTTCTTCGTTTAAAATATATCCCATTTTTTACCTCCTTAATATTTAATTATTAAATCTCCTTAATTTAATAATCATATTGACTATCTACTAGTAAGTTACTACCACTACTTATTTAAGTCTTATACTTTATCTTATAGCAACTTCCGTGCCATTTTAAAAAGTCTTGTTTTATGGGCCTTTTATACATTGTGCAACTTGTTTTTTGTGCAATAAATAAAACAATTGCACAAAAATAGATTGCACAATTGTTAAGTTTATAACTAATTAAATTCATACCTTTATCTCAAGGTGTATATTGCCCTTCTACTTTTACCACAACATCATTTTCAGTATAGATATAACATAACATATTTTCATACTTACTAGAAATTACCTTAAATTTATCATAGGAAACAAAATGGTTATTAACATCACTACTAAATGGATCTACCCAACATCCTAAAAGGTTTAGTGAGGAATTATCAGCTATAACATAGCTTTTTATCTCTTTGCTACTATTAACAATATAGTAATCATCATATACGAAATATTCGCCATTTTCATATCCAGCAACCCCATCTTTTTTAGCTGCTTCAATAGCTGCATTTCCTGTTAGAAATTTTACATTGTCAAGTCTCAAATATCTCTTGCCACCTTCTTCATATACCTTAGTTATATAACCAATTTGTTTTGATTTTACTATTGGCCTCGGCTTAACAATAATTTGCATTTTTATCTTTTTTTCATAGTCTTTAACATCTCCAATAAAATCTTGAGCTCCAACAGTTCCACTATCTACTTTATTTGGGGACCACGTTACATCAACTTCCTTAATGGTTTGGTCACTAAATGTTGCAGTAACCTTTAAAGGCAAGTTGTATTCCACCCCTTGGATAATAGAAACACTTATTTCTTTTGTTGATGCAATTTTAGGAATTATGTGTACCGTTAATTTAACCGACCTCTCATACTCCTCTACCACACCTTCGAAAACAAAGTTTCCTAATTTATTAGTTGCTATCTTTGTATCTTTCCACTTAACTGGTACGTTGATATCCTCATTATTTATTTTAATCATGGCTTTTTCAGGAAAAGACCAGGTTTCGTTTTGATATATTAACTCTTCTAAATTTCCCACCTCAAACTTTTGCTTTATCTCATCAATAAAACCCTCAAACCCTGTTATCCCATTATTTTTTCCTTCCTTTAAAATTGACAACGTATCATCTAATCTTCCTAACTTTAAGTACTCATCCTTAATAATAATATATGTTTCCTTATTTTCTTTCTGAAGGAAAATTGCTTGTTCAAAGCTTTTCTTTGCTTCATTAACTTTTCCTAAAGCTAAATTAGCTGAGCCCTGTTCAATGTTTTCACGAACCTTACTAACTATTTCATTATGTTTTATTAAATTGGCTATAAATACTAAGAAAACTACGAAAGCTATCATAGCTAATGCAATTGCAACTCGTACTTTAGATTTATTTAAATAGGAACTCATAAAATATTCAACCCCCTCTTATAATCAAATTATTAACATCCTTACTATAATATTCACCAAGACCATAATTTAACAATGATTTGGGCATTCTCTATTTTTTTATTTGTGTAGGGTTGTAAATCTGAGTCAATTAATTATAATTAAGTTATAATATGACCGAGTTGGTCAGATTGGAGGGGTATAATGCAAGAGAGTTTCCATACCTTAAAAGAAGAAAAGCAAAACAGGATCATGAAATATTGAAACGTAGTTTTTATAAATAATAATATTGATAAAGGGAAGTGTTTCAATTGAAAAAAATCAAATTAACATATCAGTCTTATACAATAACAGTTTATCACTGGCAAGGAGAAACTAATGAAAAAATAGTTTTTTTGCATGGTGGAGGAGTAGATAATGCTATTATGTCATGGAAAGAAGTAATAGAATTAATGGGAAATCAATATGATATTTATGCAATAGATTTAATTGGTTATGGCGCAAGCGATAAGCCCGATATTGTGTATTCTATTCCTATGTATGTGGAGTTTTTACATAACATACTGCAGCAACTGAATATAGAAAAAACTCACTTAGTAGGATTATCGATGGGAGGAGGAATTAGCATAGGATTCTCCTTAAAATTCTCTCAAATGGTAGATAAGCTTATTCTGATAGGAACAGTAGGTTTTTATGAAAGAATGCCATTTCATACATTTTCCAGATGGTATGTTAATTCATGGCTTAATGCTAAATCATACGACTGGTTGGGAAAAAGCAAAAAATTAGTAAGATGGAGTATAGAATCATCCTTGATTGGAGATAAGAAGAGAGTTTCCAATGAATTAGTTACTGCTATATATAATCTTATTCATGAACCTAACTGCAATAAATCTTTTGAGTCTTTTCAACGGTATGAGTTAGGCAAGAAAAAAATGACTACAGATTTGACACCTCACTTAAGTGAACTAAAAATGCCAGTTTTAATAGTTAACGGAGAAAAAGATACTGGAGTTCCAGCAAAATCAGCAATAGCCGCCAGTAAAGTTATTAAAAATAGTCAACTATATATAATGAAAGGATGCAAACATTGGGCTCAAAAAGAGAGACCCAAAGAGTTCGCTCAGTTATTAAGAGCATTTTTACTGAAAAATAATTTATAACCTAATTTTATAACCTAGGATGAATAGATCATTTATTTATCCACAATACACTTATTACAGTGAGATTAAAAACTATAATGGCAACAAAAGAAATAATCTTTAATACTTTTTTATCCATGATAAATCCTATAGTCATTGCCACTAAAAATACTGCCGCAGTTAATAATAAAAGCCCAAATACCATATTTATAAAGATTATGTTATCCGCCATTTCACTCCTCCTCATATTTACCTATTTCATGTATATATATAAACAGTTTGCTACTTTTTACATTTTGTTATTCAACTACATTACTAATTTTTCTTAAAATAATATTAAAAGATATTATAAAAGAATTATAAAAATATAAGCACAATAGTTATTGACAAAAATATATGTTAGGTATAAAATTTTAAATAAATGAATAAATAATAAAATTATTCATATTAATAGGAGATGAGTGAGTGCCAAAGATATATTCAGAAGAAAAGCGACAAGAGATAAGAAAACAACTCATGTCGGCAGGGCTAGAACTGATCAAACAAAATGGAATGAGAAAAATGAAAATTGAAGAAATTACGAAAAAAGTGGGAATTGCACAAGGTACATTCTATAATTTTTTTGATTCAAAAGAAATGCTGGTATATGGACTAGCTAATGCCTATCAGGAAAAAATTGATCATAAGATGGATGCAATTATTCAATCCAAGGGGTATCTGACTCGGGAAGATTTGAGAGACTTATACTATGGTATGATTTTGAAGGACGAAGATAACGTATATCGCTTTTTGAAAAGAGAGGATATACAAATTTTTCTTACTAGACTTCCCAGTGATTGTTTGCGTAAAATGCCTGATACAAAAACAGAACTAGAGAGAAATTTACGTTATGTGAATGAAAAAAAAGAGGATTGTGATCTGAATGCCGTTATTAACTGGATTCAAGTTATGAATCTCACAATAGAAAATATAGATATGTTAATAGAAACAGGGATTGAAAAAATCATTCTAAAAATGGTGGAAAATATGTTGGATGAGATATTCTAAAATAAACCCAGAAAGGAGGAATAAAAAATGAAATTTTATGAATATGGTGATAAAAACTTACCCCATATAATGCTACTTCACGGTGCGGGCTGGTCCTATTGGCTTTATTTACGGGAAGCTAGATTATTACAGAATAAATACCATGTAATATTACCGGTAATAGACGGACATGGTGAAGAAGGAACTGTTCCTTATACTTCTACAGAAAAAATTGTGGATCAGTTAATTGAATACATTTACAAAAACTGTGGTGGCAAACTATTTGCAGTCAGCGGAGTGTCTCTTGGTGGCCAGATTGCAATAGAACTGTTATCAAGAAAAAAGGATATTGTAGAAAAAGCTATTATAGAAAGTGGCCTTTGTATTCCAACACCATTTCTTTTAAAATACAGTACATTTACAATTAAACTATGCTGTAAATGGATGTTTTCAAAGACCTTTAATAAATGGGCACTAAAGATGCTCCCCAAACGTATGCAATTGCCAAATGAAATTGCAGAGTTGTATTTGAGAGATTTTACATCAATGAAAACTGAAACTATGAATCGAATTTTTCAGACTTATTTTCAGTATACAATAAAAGAAAGTTTAAAAGACAGTAAAGCTGATACCCTTTTCTGGTATGGTAGTAAGGAAATGCAATGTATAAAACAATCTGCAAAATTATTCCAGTCATATATGAAAAAGTGTAAAATAGTTGAGTTGAAAGGATATGCTCATTCAGAAATCAGTTCGTATCATCCAGAAGAATGGGTGGAAAAAGCAGAGGAATTTTTTAAGCACTAGACCTTTAAAGTCTAGTTTCAAATTTTTCTCACTTACAGGATTTTAGTCTCCTTTCTCCATTCTAAAAGAGCACTTTATTATTTACCGCTATTCAATGCATTTTCAATGGATTTTAGAATTACTTTACTGCTATTTGTTGCTCCTGAAATTGTATCTACTTGCAAACTTTGAGCTTTTATTACTTCATCTTTAATAACTTCTGCTGGCTTTCCCCTTTCATTTTTATGACTTAGTAAAATTATATCTTCAATTTTGTTATCCTTAACAGTAACTGTAACTTTTGCACCAACATACACTGCATCACAAGAACCTGTATATTTACCATCAGAAATTTTAGTTAAATCCACACTACCGATTTTTAATTCACTAGTTATTTTCTTATACGTTTGGAGAGTAATTAAATATTTCCCTCCAATGAGGATACCAGTTAAACTAATAACGCAAACCGCACCCAATACTACTTTTTTTACACTTAGCATATTTAACCTCCTTTATTTTTCTATAGACCTTAATAGAATTTCAAATCCATCTTCCATTAGTTCTTCAATGCTTTTATTGTAATAAGTATTAATATATTTTTCTTTCTTGTTAATTATTCCAATAAAACCTAGCAAAGTCAATAATAATAATAATAATAATAATAATAATAATAATAAAGTACAAAATGAGTTATTCTTATATTCTATTATTTGAGATAGTTCTTATGCATTATTTGTCACGAATAAAATATACCTAACAAATTAATGTTAGGTATATTTTATCCATTAAACATAATATCTTATATATGTTAATGTTAAATCTTAAGCGTATTAATGTTTATCTATTGTAACATTTTGCTTTATCAATATCATTGAATAGATCCATCTTGAATTCAATAACTTCTCTTGCTGCTTTAATACATGGTGGATAAATAGCATTTGGTTCATACCAGCCTACATTTTCTGCTAACACTTCACGACATTTTTTATAATAAGCAGCTTTTAAATCACTTGATATATTGATTTTAGAAATACCCAAAGTTACTGCCTTAGCAATTTCTGTATCTGAATTTGAAGATCCTCCATGTAATACTAATGGGACTTCAACTTTTTGTCTTAAAACCTTTAATAAATCTAATTTTAATTCTGGTTTCATTCCTTTAGGATAAATACCATGTGCTGTACCGATTGCAACTGCTAGTGAATCAACACCTGTTCTATCAACAAAATCTTTTGCAAGTTCTGGGTCAGTGTATATAATTATATTTTCTTTGCCTTCTAGATATGTTCCTGTAGTCCCTGTAGTTCCAATAGTTCCTAACTCAGATTCAACTGATACGTTTAATGGATGTGCTACTTCTACTACTTTTTTTGTAATTGCAATGTTATCTTCATAGGACATATGAGAAGCATCAATCATTACTGATGTAAATCCACAACGAATTGCACGAAGAGCTTGTTCAAATGTTCCACCATGATCTAAATGAATAACCATTGGTACAGTTGATTTATTTGCCTCTTCTATACATGAAGCTATAAAACTGTCTTCTAAAAATGATAATTCATCTGGATGAATTGCTAAAATTACCGGAGCTTGTCTTTCATTAGCACTTTCCACAACAGCCTTTAAAATTTGGCCACTTCCAATATTAAATGCAGGTACTGCAAACCCATTTTCTTGTGCTACTGTAAGCATTTCTTTCATATTAATTAACATCGTACATCTCTCCTTTAAATTTAAATTAAATTGATTTTCCATTTGATTTTGATAATTTGATATAGTATCTAATTTTTTCTATACTATCCCTTTCTGCTTTATGCATTAGTGTAAAGAAATTTATATTAGGTTCTTTTTCTAATTGCTTCTTCACACTTTCACAACAAGCATTAAGAAAATCAGTTCCTACATTAATCTTATTGATACCATATTCTACGGCCTTTTTTATATTATCCTCACCTGAACCTGAACCTCCATGTAAAACTAATGGCATTTTAGTAATTTCTTTAATTTCTTTTAATCTTTTAAAATCAAATTCAGGAATCATTCCATCTGGATAATTACCATGTGATGTTCCAATTGAAATTGCAAGCGCATCTATTCCAGTTTCTTGAACAAATTTTTTTGCTTCCTGCGGGTCAGTATACATAGAATTAACTGTAAAACATTCACCTTCGCTTGCCCCCATACAACCAATCTCACCTTCTACGCTAACATCAAATTTACTAGCAAATTCAACAACTTTTTTTGTAAGTAAAATGTTCCCTTCTAGATCAAATCTAGATGCATCTACCATAACTGATGAAAATCCATCTTCTATAGCCTTTTTCAAATATTCATATTCTTCTCCATGGTCAAAATTTAATGCAACTTCAACATTAACTCTTTGAGCTAAGGTTTTCACTATTGGTGTAATTAATTCACTATCGCTATGTGTTAATAAATGTTCTTGAACAATATTTATTATTATTGGGGATTTTTCCAGTTCAGCAGCTGTGATTACTGCTCTTGCTGTTTCTAAGTTAAAACAATTAATTGCCATTACTGCATAGTTTCCTTCATTTGCTTTTCTTAGCATTTCTCTCATTGAAACATACATATTAATATCTCCTTTAATTTAATCCTCTGAAATAGAAATTGATGATAAATCTAACTCCTCTTCTTCTTCAGATGATAATTCATCTTCTAATGCAGTTTTCTTTATTAAAATTAATATTCCTGCACATATAACTGTACCAATTGCTAATGCTACTAAAAATCCAAATGGATTTACCATAGCAGGCACTATAAACATCCCTCCTGAAGGAACAGGACTTCCTACATTCCAAAGCATTGCAAGTCCACCACCAATTGATGCCCCTATTGTACAGGCTGATATAACACGTATTGGATCTTTTAATGCAATTGGAATTACCCCTTCAGTAATCATACATATGCCCATTGGAAATGCAACTTTAATATTTTCTGATTCGGCTTTTGAATATTTTTTTCTAACCAATATCCATGATAAAGTAACTCCAAATGGTGGAACCATTGATGCTAGAATTTTCACAGCTTCTGGACCATAAACGCCTTGTGTTAATAACCCATCTGCAAATAATGAAGCTACTTTATTTACCGGACCACCGAAGTCAAATGCAGCCATAGCACCCATAATCATCCCAAATACAAATCTTGAACCCCCTTGTAAACCCAATAACACATCCGTTAACTTTTTTGAGAATAAAGCGATTGGGGTTCCTAACACAAAGAACATAATTAAACCAATAACCAATGTTGAAATAAGCGGTAAAATCATCATAGGCATTAATCCTTGAGCCCACTTTGGAACTTTTAAATGATTTCTTAAATACAATACAAAATATCCTGTAAGATATCCACCTAACATGCCTCCTAGAAAACCAGTTCCAAGTGCATTAGCTATCATACCTATCATTAATCCTGGTGCAATACCCGGACGATCAGCAATTGAATATGCAATTGCCGCACAAATTACCGGAACTATCAGACCCATTCCAAAAACTCCAAGAGAAACAATTGCACTAGGAATTGAAAATGCTTCTTTATAATTTTGAATAACCTGTCCTCCTGTAAGATTTCCTATTGCAATACATAACCCCGCCGCAACAACCAGTGGTAGCATATAAGAGATAGCAGTCATAGCATGTTTTTTAAGTTGTAATTTTTTTAACATAATCATTCTCCTTTCAATTTTTACATTTTAATAAAAGTTAAAAGTCAATAATGTATTCAATAATATAATGAATTTATTTTTACATTAATAATATGTTATTTATATTTGGTAGCAATAATAATATCAAATACATTGTTTATCCTTAAAGTCCTAAGTCAGTTTGAATTTTATTAATCAATGCTTTTGGTGATTTAATTACAGTATTGGTTGGTACATTTATAACTTTCTTGCCTTTAAATCTTTCTTTCCCACCAACATTAATATCTGCAGCAATAATAACTATATCAGCTTCCTTAATATCTATTTCCGTTAATTTGTCTTCTGTTCCGATTGTTCCCTGCGTTTCAATATGCACAGTATGACCTAATTCCTTTGCCGCTCTTATTAATTTTTCTTTTGCTATATAAGTGTGAGCAATTCCTGAAGTACAAGCTGCAATTCCAACAATTTTCATGATTAACTCCTCCTCTTTTTTATTCTTCTTCACCTGCTGAAAATATATTTAAGATTTCTTCATTGGTTTTAGCTACTAATAATTTTGCACAAACATCATCATCTCCAAGCGTACTTGCAACTTTTGCTAATAATCTCACATGTACACTTGTTTTATCTTCATCAGTTACTGCAAATAAAATAATAAATCTAACTGGAAGTCCATCTAAAGTTTCCCATTTAATGTCTTGTTTGGTTCTACCCAAGGCTAACGATGTTTTATTTACAAATTTTGATTTTCCATGAGGTATTGCTATATAATTACCAATTCCAGTTGTACCTAAGGATTCGCGATAATATACATCTTTTAAAAATGCTTCTTTATCGGATATTCTATTATTTTCATACAATAGCTCAACTAATTCTTTTAAGGCTTCATCTTTTGTTGTTGCTTCCATATTTAATTTAATTGTTTCTTTTTTAATTACCTTTGCTAAATCCATAATTATATCTTCCTTTCTATATTTAATTAGTAAAAAATCTTTTTACATCTTTTGATGTTACACATTCACTTAAATACTTAATATTATTTTTAGAATGATATAATTGTTGTATTTCTGTAAAAATGGCTTTCAAATATTCATTATCATCACTAATAAGATAAAATGAAATATCATATTTATCAGTATTTTCATTTGAAATAGACATTGATATATGTTTTGTTTTATTTTGATTATCTATAAATATTTTGAAATCCTTATTTAGAATGATCTTTTTAAATAAAACCTCTATCTTCATATTTTGATTTATTTTATTTTTGATACTTTCTTCACTTTTGTTTATATAAATATCTTTTTCAGAAATATTTGATTTTAAATGTTGTATATTAATCTTTTTATTAAAATTTTCAAAGGATTCATTTAGTAACATATTAGTTATATTTGCAATATCACTTTCTTTCAGTAATGCTGAAACAATAAGGTAAGGCTTTTCTTTAATATCTAAATGCACAGTTGATACTATAAAATCAATATCATCAATGTTAGTTTTACTTAATTCATGAGTAGACAGTACATCAACAATAATCCATTGAGGAAAAGCTCTTCTAAGCCTTGTTGTAAGTAATTGAGATGTTCCGTACCCACTATGGCAAATTACCATTACTCTTTTTTTACTTATACTTCTTTCAATTGCCGCTTGAAAATATGTTGCTATATATCCTATTTCATCAATACTAATGCTATATAAATTATATTTTTCAGTTAAAAGAAAGATTGATAATTCACATTGCCCAAGTATTTCATTAAACCTTTCTTGTATTTCACAAAGCAATGGATTTTTAATTTGAATATTATACTTGAGCCTGTTAAGCATTGGTCTAATGTGTAAAAATAAAGCTTCAGCAAGTATTGTGTCTTGTGTTAAATCATAATCTATAAAATCTGATATTTGAGCAATCATTTCCTGTGTTAATTTTTTGCTAATATTGTTTGGATTGTTATTAATTAATTTTGAGTTATCGTTCATTGATTTTCCAAGTCCTGTTGATACAAGGAATTGGTAAATATAGCATATTTCAGATTCACTTATTTTTACTTTATATTTTTTATATATATTTTCTACTAATTTTAGTGTGTTTTCATAAACAAACTCATCTACTCCATCTAATAATTTTAAATCGCAAGTACTATCCTCTATCTGATTTCCTTCCTCTATTCTTTTTAAACAAATTAAAATATGTGTTAATAAATTAATATAATATGGTTCGCTAATATTACACTTAAAATTGTATTCTAATTCTGTTAAGATAGATTCTATATATAAAACCCAATCTATATTAAACAATTTTTGTAATCCATTAAACGTCGTAGTATCTAATCTAGTAATAGCTGAAAGATCTATTCCTTGTGTATTTTCATTTAGTAATTCTTCCAGTAAAGATGCAATTGCTTTTCTAATGCTTATTTCATTTCCACTTACTTTTGTACCTTCAATTGTTTTTTCCAATCTAATATCAAATTTTTGTAACCATTCTTCAATGTATTTGAAATCATTTACAATAGATGCCTTACTAACATAATACTTATCAGATAACTTTTGAATAGAAGTATTTGTATTTGATTCAATCAATAAAAGTTTAATAATTTCAGTTCTTCTACTAACTATTGATAGTTGATCTTGTATTTCACTTAACGAGTTAATATCATTTAATAATTGTCTTTTTGTATTTGCATCAATTTTTATTATTATTCCATAGCCTGTTTTTTTATCTAGAATTATGGAGTAATCATCTAAATATTTTTCAATAATATGTAGATCGTTTTTTAATGTTTTATCTGATACTTTTAACTTATCAGAAAAATATTTAATTGGTTTGTATTCGTTTTCTTCCAGCATCAACTTTATAAAAGTTTTATGCCTTAATGTTAAATTATCCATCTATTATTACCTCCTTCTTCAATTACTAGCTATCTTCTATATTTATATAATATCAGTAGTAGTATACTCTTAAAATACCAAACTACTTCCCTTACAATAAGGAACTTATAATATACCAATAGTTCCTTATCGATAAAGACACTGATATTACCATAGCTAGAAACTATATTTAGATTTTTTCATTTATTTCTATTATATTTTATTACATTAACTACTTAGTGGCAAATCAACCCTTGAGAGTTTACAACAGCAAAATCAGTATATAATTGTTTCCACTTTTTGTCTTATTCTCAGAGATATTATCAAAAGCTACCTCAAGCAGTATATTTTAGTTGAATAATAATATAAGGTTTGGATAAAGTAAGATAAAATAGGAGGTTTTTTATGAATAGTGTTTTAATTGAAAAAAGAGTTGGAAAGACGCCTTTAGTAAGGGCTAAAAATTTAGAAAAAAAATTAGATGTAAAAAATATTTACTTGAAGTTAGAAGGCAATAATCCTTCAGGCTATCGTATAGACAGATTAACATATATATTGATAAAAGATGCATTGAGGATTAACAAAAAAACAATTTGTTTAAGTATTGGTGCAAATTTTGCAAAGTCACTTGCGTTTTTATCTCAATTTTACAGTATGAATTGTGTTTTTGTAGTACCTAATAGTGATGAATATAAAAATAATGAACTATTTGATAAACCAAATATTGATTTTATTGAATTTGGAAATACAGCAGAAAAGCGTATTGATCATGTCATAAAATTGTGTAAAATAAATGGTTGGTACAATGCAAATCCAGGAATGAATAATTCAATGATTAGTAGCATAGCCTATTCAAAAGTTGCGGAAGAATTACATTCCAAAATAAAAGGAGAAGTTGATTCTGTATATCTACAATCTAAATATGGCTATTCACTGGGAGGGCTTGATTTAGGATTTAGACAATTATGGATTGCTAATGAACTTAAGAACATTCCAATTCTAAATAGTTGTACAAATGATATAAAGAATGTGGTAAATGATAGAGTGGGGAAACTAATAGGGTTAACAGATGAAGAAGTCAATTATTATGTTTCTGAATTTGAAAAAATTGAAAATATTAAGCTGACTACTAGAAATGGATATTCTATTGCAGGATTTATGAAAGAGGCTAATGAAAAAAAACTATCTAATGGTAATCATGTTGTAATTCTAAATGATGGAAGAATTGATATAGAAGTAAGACAAGTTACAAAAGAAGATGATCTTGATGGTAATGAAATTATAAGCAAAGTAAATAAATGGCTTAATGAATTTACAGATCCTATTTGTGAAATTCAAGAAGCTTATGCTAATGCAGCAGAAAAAGGCTTTGTTATTGCAGCTTTTAATAATAATGAGATATGTGGTATCGGAATTGTTGTAGATTTTGGATTTAAACATTTTGCCTCAAAATATCATTTGGGTTACATCGCCACCAATGATAAAATAGAAGGCAGTGGAATTGCAACTATGATACTAAATGAAGCTGTTGAATTAACTGAAGGAAATATATCGCTTCATGTAGAACGAACAAATTTAGGGGCTATTAAGCTATATGAAAAAATGGGATTCAAAGATTATTATTCTAGAATGATTCATTTATCAAAAAATGAATAAGTAAATTTACTAAAAAAAAGAGTGTGTGAACATATTTATTGTTTACACACTCTTTTTACCTTGATTAAATATTGTTATTTAGTCCATAAGTCTATACTTCGCTTACTGCCAAGTCACATTCTGGTAGTAAGCCCTGCCACCAAACACATTTAATCCAAAATAACCGCTACCGAAGTTCGAATCATTGACATTGATGACCGGCGACGTGCTTCCATCAAAGTAAACCTGAATATTTGTTCCACTTGTCACAATTTTTACATGGTACGTTTTCCCCGGCTGGACAAATGTCGGCACAGACGCCAGTACCTGGCTACTACTAAAGCTACCTTTGATTTTGTAGAACAAGCGCAGCGTTCTCAAATTCGGATCCACGTTTAAATAGTAGCCGTTGGCACCAGTGGAATCCGCTCGAAAAATCATAGAACCTGCTCCGCCTGATTCGTCTAGCTTAAGATCCGCTTCGTAAGTAAAGTTATTTGTGGAAGTCGTGGACATGTAATTACTGTCTTGGTCAAAATAGCCGGCAATTCCATCACCCGTTAAAATCCATTGTGCAGGAGAATTAGTTGTCCAACCACTTATGTTGGTGTTGAATATCGCCCCCACATTAACAATAGTTGTACCCACGATAGATCCTGCTTGGGTGGTAGCAGTAACGACTGCTCGTCCTTGAGCAACTGCCGTCACGTTCGCGCTACGGGAATCAAATGAGGAAACAGTAGCAATCGACGTATTACTAGAGCTCCAGGTCACATTTTGATTTGTAGCTGATTGAGGCAAGACAGTCATATAAAGTCTTTTCGTCGAATCGATGGCAAGTTCCAGTTTACTGCTGTCCATTACGACTTTCTCCGGTGTGGTTCCGCCTGTAGGCTCGTAACGCCATATATTTGAAAGTGGATATACGTTAAGTGAGACCACTGTTACATTGCCGCCTGTGGAATAAAACGAGATGCCGTCACGGGCCGAGTTCGGAAGGATAATGTCAGAGAATACGACTTTACCGTCATTGCCGAACACCTCCACAGATGATTCGTCCACGTATATGTGCATCTTGATTTGATTATTTACAGGGCTCAGACTCGCTGTGTGTAAAGTGGTGAAATATTGTGTGAAATCTTTCCTTCCGGAATTAGAGCGATTAACAAACATCTGGCCGTTTGTAACATTGTACCCCACAGTTGTATTCTGTTCTCCCAATGCACGAACATTGAACCCAAATTCTGATGCCACACCAATAGTCGGTAATTGTAGCACCGCTTCAATCTCATAGGCTTTGCCTGACAAGTTTGCGAGCAGGTTGGAACTTGCAGGCGTCACCGCTACATTGTTCCAAGAGCTTGCAGTTCCACGTAGCGTGTTTAGCTCTGCCACAGGCGATTGAACAAGACGTATACCTTCACCCGAATAATTTTTTAATGTAATGGATCGAGGAATGGAGAGTTGTCCATGAAATGGGGCTGTAGGAAAGCTAAACCCATAGTCCCAGTTACTCATCCAACCAATGGAAATGATCCGTCCGTCCAAAGAAGGAATATCAGAAAAGGTCTGAGCAGCATACATATCTTTTCCCTTTTCGCTCCTAAGAACAGTGCTGGCCGAATTGTCACTGGTAAAGGTCGTACCATCAAAAGCTCCCACAAAATATTCCGAGTTGGATCCATCCGTCTGTGTAGTGGGTCCGGTACTGATAGCAAGTACCCATTTCTTATTTGAAGCATCACCATCTACAGGAAGCTGGAAAAGGTCAGGGCATTCCCATGTACCACCATGGAGGTATTCCCCATATCCAAAGGAGCTAGCATAGGTCCAAGTGATCAGATTGGTGGACGTATAAAAACGAATATTATCCCCACCGGTTACCACCATCACCCATTTCGAATGATCATTATCCCATACCACCTTAGGATCACGGAAGTCCCACACACCGTCCACCCCACCTGGATTTTGAATAATGGGATTTCCACTATAATTTATCCATGTCCGCCCTTTATCATTGCTATACGCCAAGCCCATCTTCTGGTTGCCGCCTGTTTTGTCAGGATTGTATAAAGTATAAAAGGCCATGAGACCAGATCCACTATTAAACAATCCCGATACATTATTGGTGTCCACAACTGCCGAGCCAGACCACGCATGCCCCATCTCATTCATAGGAATCGCAATAGGAAGATGCTTCCAATTAACCAAATCAGTACTCACTGAATGCCCCCATCTCCCTTGATCCTGATGGAACAGATGATACTCCCCTTGGTAATAAACAAGTCCGTTTGGATCACTGGCATTGCTAACTTCTTGCGTGTAATGATACTGTGGCCTATACATTTCGTTGAAATAATCGCTCAAAGAGGTACCATAAACATTTTGAAAATAGGCCGTTCCGTTATACGCCTGCAACCCCATTCTTCCAGTGGAATAACTCGTATCAGTAACGGAAATGGCCGGGGTAGCGTAACCGTCCACAAACACCTTAATACTGGAACCTTTCGCATTCACTTCGATATGGTAGGTTTTCCCCGGTGTAACCGTCATGCTCGAGGTTGCAATCGTGGCTCCTCCGTTAGCGTTAAACAAGCGTACGCAGGAGAGATTCGGATCAATGTTAATTATATATCCCGCAGAACCGGTGGAATTCGCGCGAAAAACTAGCCCTGCGGTACCTAACGTTGTACCAGCGTCCACTGTCAAATCGCCTTCAAGAATAAAATCAGATGCCGTATTTACAGCAATGTGGAATGTGTCATTAGCCCCAGAGCTTACCGCCTTTACTCCATTAAGATGTGGCGTCCAATTGCCGCCGGAAGTAGTCCAGCCATTCAGATTGGTGCTCAGATCGCTTATCATAATGCTTTGGAACAATACGCCACCGTTATATACATTGAGTCCTACATAACCGCTAGAATAGGAGGTGTCCGTTACGGTCATGATGGGATTATAACCATTGGTTTGAGCAGCAAAACTCGATTGAAAGTACACCTTGATCGTTGATCCTTCGGCTTTAATTTTTAGATGATACACGTTTCCGATACCCATCATAATGGAAGCTGTAGCCAAGGTGGCGCCCCCATTTGTGTTATATAGTTTAAGTCGACCCATATTAGGATCTACCTGTAGCGCATACGCCTGCAAACCGCTTGCGTTTGAGCGAAACATCAGAGTTCCGATGGCATACGGATCTTGAATAAGAACATCCGCTTCATAGGTAAAATTATCTGCACTGGTTCCAGAAATCGCATAAGCGTTTTGATCGCTGCCAGCAACCGCTTGCAAACCCTGCGATGTTGTCGTCCACGTTCCTGCTAACATATTCCAGCCGGTCACATTCGTTTTGATCTCATAAACATGTGCATTCTTAAAATAAGCAGTTCCATTGAAGACGTGGAAGCCAATTTTTCCAATGGCATATTTGGTATCGTTTACAACTATAGCTAGTGTACTCCCAAAATAAACCTGGATTCTGGACCCATCCACTATAACTTTAAGATGATAGGAAGTTCCCGTATCGATTGCAGTGATGTAAGGCGTCCCTACATCCACCCCTGTGGTAAAATCAAATAACCGTACGCGATTCATATTCGGATCCAAGCTGAGCACATATCCCACGGAACCATCGTCACTGGAACGAAAAACAAGTGAACCTACTCCATAAGGCGAAGAAGTGTCCACCTTCACATCGGCCTCATAATCAAAATTTGTACCGACGGATGTTGTTGAAATATTGAATGCGTTGGTACTGGCAGTGCTTACGCCTTTAAGTCCATCCACCGGTTGTGTCGTCCAAGTGCCAGAAACCGATAAGTAACCCGATATTCCCGAATTCCATCCAGATGCAAGAATCGTGTTTGTACCCAATAAAATTAAACTTGCCGATAATAAAAGAATCATTAATCCACCTTTTATATACTTTACTCTATTACATTTCATTAAAACACGTCTCCTCACCATATTTCTAAACTTTTTAAACTACATTTTGACAAACAAGAGATTGTTTATTTGGACATAAATTTTTTAACAACTTCAATAGAAGGAATTGCATTTATTGCACCTTTTTTTGTTGTAGTTAATGCAGCAACTGCATTTGAAAATGTTAACATTTCTTTCATAGCTTCATTAGAAATATTGTTAATATCAATATTATTTATTGATATCTTATACAGAAACGAACCAATAAAAGCATCGCCGGCACCGGTAGTGTCTGCAACAATAACACTATATCCAGGGACTTTCATTTCATGATTCTTATAGTAAGCAGAAACCCCATTCTTACCTCTAGTAATAAGAAGCATTTTTATTTCTAAGGACAAAAGCCATTGTATTGCTATTTTTTCATCATTTACTCCAGTTATAAATTCAATTTCATCTTCACTAATTTTTAATATATCCCCAAATTTCAGAAAATCACAAATTACATTCTTATATTCATTATGATCTTTCCATAATGGCAACCTAATATTTGGATCAAAGGATATTATTCCTCCAGCTTCTTTTACAGCTTTAATAGCCGCAAGATGTGCTTTTCTTACAGGAGCATCAACAAGACTTACTGAACAAAAATGAAGAATATCTCCTGTGTGGAACCACTTATTATTTATTTCTTCCTCTTCTAAAAGCATATCCGCACTAGGGCTTCTGTAGAAGGAAAAATCTCTTTCACCATCTTCTCTCAAAGAAACAAATGCAAGTGCGGTATTTGCCTTATCTGTTCTTTGAATATAATTAATTCCTACTCCTACATTCTTCAATACCTCTACAAGAAAATCTCCAAAGGCATCTTGTCCTAATTTTCCAATAAAATAACTTTGTCCTCCTAATATTGCTGCAGTAGCAGCAACATTAGCAGGTGCACCTCCTGCAGCCTTTTGAAAAGATACAACGTCTTTTAATGGGGTCCCCTTTTGTTCAGGAATAAAATCAATTAATGCTTCACCTATAGTAAATATATTTGACATAGTTCCACCTCTTCTTTAAACTAGATTTTAAATTTATATCTATTTACTTAGCTTCAAATCTTTAAATTCAACGTTACTATCTATTGAAAATATTCCCCATTTATGTTTTTGCATAGTAAACATACGTGAACTTAACACCGCTTTATTGTTTACATATAAAACAGAAACTGAATCATCAATCAGCAATGTAAAATCCAAAATATCATTTTCTTTAAATTCAAGCGGCATTACTGATTGAGGCTCTGAGCCTAAAATCTTATCAGTTGATACGTTATAGAATTCGAGTTGCTTTGTTTCATTGTTAATAACAATATTTAAAGCAGAATTGCTATCATTTCCCACATCGAACATAAACCCAAACCTACTGGTTTTAGATTTGATATTTATTTTTCCTGTGATTTTATTTATTCCTTCAATTTCAGGGAAAGTTACCACCTCATAATCCTTTCCTGAAAAAGAATAATCTTGCTTTGAGGCTTTTACTGTTTGAGTTTGAGTAAGTGCATCAAGCTTAATAGAGTGATTGAATTTTTTCACAATTTTTTCAACAGGAGAAGGATATAGTTCCCCGTTTTCTTTCTGATTAATCTGGTGTATTACTAAATTTCCTGCCCAATCATATTTCATTGAATCATCATAATTCACCTTTGTTGGTGTCCACCCAAACAAATACAGGTTTTTAGAATCCTTTTCAAGCTTTCCGGCATAAAAGCCATTTCCATCAAAATAATCCAGTGTAGGTTTATTAAATGGTCCCTTTGAATCTTTTGCTATTCTATAATGAACCACACGGTTTGGCCACTGATCCGAGAAAGTTAAATACCAGTATTTTCCGTATTTAATTAGAGTAGGACATTCCATATTGGAGTCACTGCCCATATCATTTGTAAATAAAACATCTTCATCTGTCCATTTTTTCAAATCATCTGATGTATAAAGTGCTATTACTCCCATATTATTTTTTCTGGTTGTTATAAGCATCCAATATTGTTTGTAATCTTCATTGTAAATAACATATGAATCTCTAAAATCATCAGCCGAATACTGTGCTGAAGCTAAAAATGTATCCTCTGGAATCTTGGACCAGTTTTTCATATCTTTGCTTGTTGCATGCATGATTGCTTCTTTTGGTACTTTTACACCGTTATGTCCTGTATAGAAAGCATGATATAAACCGTTTTTATCCTTTATTACAGAACCAGTACCTAGTGCACTATCCTGATGGGAAGTATTTTTCGAATATGGAATTACGATACCTTCACTTTTATACTCATAAAAATTATTAGTGGTTAATAAACTCCATGGATGAAATCCAGCATCCCCGTCCCTCAAGTCATCGAGGTAAAATACTTGAAAGTTCTTACCATCGTAATATGGCATAGGATCTCCTACCCAGCTTTTTATTGGTTTTGGAAATATTGATAATCCATCCTGTTTAACGCTTCCACATCCTACTAACATTAATCCCATCAATACAACAAAAAGTGTGTAAACTCTTTTTCTTATCATTATATTTTTCTCCTTTTATTTTAAGTTACATCAAATAGAAAGCATTTTCCAAAGACTAAGTTTTTTCATATTTAATTGATGTCCTTTGTTAAGTTCTATACTTACATTATTGCTACTTTCAAGGGTTGGATATATTCTTGTTGAAATGCAAATATTATTATCAGCAAATACCTCAATAATTGAATGATCAACAAATACACGAATATTAAGCATCTGTCCCTTTTCTTTTTTCAAAGAAGATACAAGAATGCTTTTATGAACCTCATCAGAAAGGCTAGACTTAGTTCTGTCAACACAAATTTCTCCTGCTGTGACATCATATCTTACTATTGTTTTTTCCTCATTACTAAGTGATTCAAGTAGGTTTAAAGAAAAACTTTCATCTCCATTAATTTTAATTTTCATTTCTATTTCCAGAGCTCTACCATTACTTTTAAAAAATATTTTACTCTTATCTATAATTTTATCAACATAGGATTCCTCATCATATCTGAGCATTTTATATTCTGGTATTGGTTCCATTTTGAGCGAGTTATCTGTTTCCAAAGTAAGTACCCTAGGCACAGACTGTGCTCCCGACCATCCGTTAGCTCCATCAAATTCTCCTCTTGAATTGTCTGTCATCCAACCCCATACTATCTTTCTTCCTTGGGGGTCTATTAATGTATTAGGAGCATAAAAACCTTCCCATCCACTATTATCTAAGATACCTTCGCATTCTGATGTAAATGTAAAATCTTTGTTCAAAATACCCACATGATATCTCACTATATCACTTGGAGAATATATAAGTACATATTTATTACCAAATTTCAGCATATTAGGGCATTCTAGAAATTTGAAATCCGGTGCTTCAAACATTGTATTTAGAAACTTCCAATCTATAAGGTTATCAGAACTATATATGAGAACGCATCCTTTCTCATCACGACCTCCACCAAGTACCATATACCATACTTCATTTTCTTTCCAGATAAATGGATCACGCCACTCTTTAATATCCATTGTTCCATGAATGCTTGATTTCATAACAGGATTTGACTTGTATTTTTCCCATGTGATCATATCATCGTGACTTACCGCCATCCACTGCTGAGCGCCAACTTGAGCATTTCTCTCATTTTCCCCTATGCTAGTATAAAATATTGTTGGAAGTCCCTCATCATTTATTATTGCACAGCCCGAAAAACAATGTGTTTCTCCTAACTCATTTGACGGAAATAAGGCTATAGGAAGGTGCTCCCAATGAACTAAATCTTCACTAACCGCATGTCCCCAATGCATTGTATTCCAATGATAATCATTAGGATTATACTGGTAAAATAAATGATATTTTCCTTTATAATATATAGGTCCGTTTGGATCATTCATCCAATTATTTTCAGGTAAAAAGTGATACTGTGGTTTATATAAATCCATATTTTTCCTCCAGTCTAGTTAAGTTTAAATAAAAAGAGCAAGTATATTTTAAAAAAACTCTCTATACTTACTCTTTTTTCAGATTTAGATTGATATCCCTACTAAATTATTTTTTTGGGTAAACTGCATCATAGTATTTCTGTTTTAATGCAATCAGCTTAGAAAGACCATTTTTTTCTAATTCTTTTTGGTACCCACTCCATTGAGCATCAACTCCACCTTTTAATATCCATTCAGCTTTCATTCTTTCTGCATATGCTTTTACAGCTGTTTCGAGTTGTGTTAATTGAGTTTGATCATCCGCACTCATAAAAACTGGAGGGTAATTATTTGTAGCTTTCATTGCTGGTACATATGTTTTATGCAATATATCAAGTCTCCAAGCTGCATCGTCTGGCATTGTAGTACTTTTACCATAGTATGCATTCAATATAGCTAAAGGTCCACCTACACTTGTCATGGATCTTAATCCAAGAGGTGTATTTTTACCAAGTGGTAAGTGCTTTAAAGTACCCGCGCTTGTAAGTTCAAAAATATTGTCTTGTTTAGTGTCTCCATAAGTACCCCAGTTATTTTGAGTTGATTGAATTGGATCATAACATTTATCAGCCCACTTAGCTGTTAATTCAACGTTTTGATTTGAACTTGAAAATACCATTCTACCTCTATCAAGACCAATCCCATTAGACCTTGCTACATTTACAGTTCCGTCTGGTCCTTTTAATGGAGGCATAGCAACATAGTCTTCATTATTCCCTGAAATATTTGCTCTATCCCAAGTAAAGTACAATCCATAACGATAATTCTTACCTTTTGCAGCATAAGTATTATAATCTTGAGTAAATGCTTCTTTATCTATTAATCCTTGTTTTTGCAACTTGTTAAGCCATTGGATTCCTGTTTTATATCCATCCTGAGCTAATGTATAAGTTACTTTTCCGTCTTCTGTAACCACATAATGATCATAGTTATCACCCAATCCAAAGGCTCCAAGTAACATTGCTGGATCCTCACCACCACCATTAATCCTGAAAGACATTGGAATTACAGCAGTCTTGCCATCTGTTTTCTTATTTTTAAAAGCAATAAGCACTTTTTCCAATTCATCTGTTGTTGTTGGCATTTTCAAACCTAACTCATCAAGCCATTTCTTATTGATCCAAGGAATATCATCTAAAGCTTGAATGGCTTCTTTGCCCGTTCCAAGTTCCTCAATCCATGGCAATGAATAAATATGTCCATCCGGTGCTGTTATAATTTTTTTATAGGCTGGATTAGAATCAAGTATTTTTTTTAGGTTTGGCATATATTTATTAATTGTATCTTCGAGAGGAATAATAATTCCTTGTTTACCATACCTTAATAGATCATAATCATTCATGCCAGCATCAAAAATCGCATCTGGAAGGTCTCCACTTGCAAGCTCCAAATTTTTCTTATCACTAAATTGGTCATTAGTATAATTTGTCCAATCAATATGAACATTAGTATCTTTTTCAAACCTTTGGAAAATTAATTTATCATTAGGATCTGCAGACGCCAGTGACGAACTCTGAGTAAGAAATTTCAGGCTTACCTTTGTTCCTAAAGGAAATTTCACATCCTTAATACCATAACCTGGTGATGAATTTTCACCTTTTACATTAGTATCAGAACCTGAATTTGAACTTTTAGCACCGCATCCGGTAGCGAGTAAACTTACAACTATTGCAACACTTACTAACATTTTGATTTTTTTCATTTCAAAACCCTCCCCAATATAATAATTAGTGTTTAGACATTGCAAAATCCTGCATTTTTTGATTTTGCTAATTTATAAGTCATTAGTATTTATATATAACTCTTTTGCGACCATATGAGCACAACTCAGATATGTATGACACAAAATGAGTTTTTGACATACTATTTTTATCCTTTAATAGAGCCGACTAAAACTCCTTTTTCAAAGTATTTTTGAAAGAAAGGATACATTAACATTAATGGTAAACTTGAAATTACAATACAAGCATATTTGACCAATTCAGACATCTGCTGCCTTTGAGCTGTATCTTTTGCTGTATCTGATAACATTCCAGGAACAGGCTGCATCTGAACCAAAATTGACCTGAGTATAATCTGCAATGGCTGCAAAACAGCACTTTTCAAATAAATCATTGCATCAAAATAGGAATTCCATTGAGCAACAAATTGATACAAAACTAATACTGCTATAATAGGTTTACAAAGAGGCAATAATATTTTAAAAAAATACTGCACCTCAGAGGAGCCATCAACAATAGCTGCTTCTCTCAGCTCCTTTGGTATTCCTTGAAAATATGTTCTGCACAGTATAAGATTCCATACATTAATAGAGCCAGGTAATATAATTGACCATACAGTGTCTAACATGTTTAAATTTTTCACTAAAAGGTAAGTTGGTATAAGTCCTCCACCAAAAAACATTGTTATAACAAAAATTGTCATAAAAAATTTTTTACCTACGAAACCTTCTCTTGATAATGGGTAACCGGCAAACAATGTTACGCCTACTGAAATAATAGAAAATGAAACTGAATAAAATAATGAGTTTTTGAAACCTAATAATAATGATCCATCTTTAAGCACACGCTTATAGCCATCAAACATCCATTGAGAGGGATTTAAGCTTATTCCATTATTTATTAACGAAGTGGGTTCTGTGAAAGAAGCAATTACTACATATACTAATGGTATCAAGACAACAAGAACCATTATCCCTAATGTCACATTACTTAAAGTTAATATGAACTTGTCCAATTTTGATTGTTTGTTAAACATTATTATCCTCCTATCCTTTTGCCTTTATATTCCTTCTCCTTCATTTAATCTTTTTACTATTCCATTAACAGTTAAAAGCAATACCACATTAATCACTGAATTAAATAATCCTACTGCTGCTGAATACCCATAGTCTCCCATTTGAATACCTATTTTATATACATAAGTAGGAAGAATTTCAGAAGAGGTGATATTCATGGATGTTTGCATCAGAAACGCTTTTTCAAAACCAATGCCCATAATACTTCCTGCTGCTAAAATAAATGTTATAACCATGATAGGTTTAATTGCTGGTAAATCTACATGCCTAATTTGTTGAAAGATATTTGCTCCATCTATAACTGCAGCATCCAGCAGTTCTTGTCCAACATTCGAAAGTGCAGCAAGATATATTATTGATGACCAACCAGCACCTTGCCAAATTCCACTTATAATATAAATTGATCTAAAATATCCAGGCTCTGTCATAAATGAAATATTATTGCCACCAAATAAATTTATTAAATGATTTATGGGTCCTATTGGTGATAGGAAAATAAAAATCATACCCACAATAACTACAACTGAAATAAAATTAGGTGCATACAAAACAAGTTGAATTTTTTTCTTTATTCCCGCACTTTTAATTCGATGAATCATAAGAGCTAAGATAATTGGAACTGGAAACCCAATCAATAGTCCGTACACACTCAACTTCAATGTGTTTAATAACAGCTCCATAAAATTCGGTGCACTTAAAAATCTTTCAAAATTTCCAAACCCTATCCAAGGACTTCCAATAATACCCTTTAAACCATTAAAGTCCTTAAAGGCTATTAAAGTACCGTACATAGGTACATATTTAAAGATAATTGTTAGTAATAGCGCTGGAAGAATAAAAAGATACAATTGATAATTTTCTTTCATATACCTTAGATTCTTAACGGTCTTACCACTATTTTCATATTTACTAAAAACCATTGAAATCCCCCTTATAACAAATTATGATATTAATTAAGTTTACATTTGCACTGTTCAAGTTGTCATTTTCATAACATCCATTGCTCTTTTGTAATCACATTGTATCAAAATTAATTATTATTGTCAACGTTATCATAATATTCCTTTTAAAAATAAACATTTGTAATACAATGCAATTTATTTTTGTAAACTTATTGGTTTACATTTGCATATTGTGTAATATTATAATATACTAATATTTATAAGTTTTCATTGAATTTTTATCTAAATTAATGTACATTTAAATTAATATAACTTTTTTAGTTTTATTATCTTTAGATAAACTATAAGAAATTGTAAAAATCAATCCGTTACAAAATACATAAATATATTTAAAGGAGTTATTTACAAAATGAGTAAAGAAAAAATTAGTATACAAGATATCGCCGATTCATTAGGCCTGTCTCGAAATACAGTATCTAAAGCGCTAAACGGTAGTGAAAAGACCCCTGAAGTAACACGAAATAAAGTTGTAGAAAAAGCAATTGAGTTAAAATATAAACATTTTGCTTTTATGAATACTGAAAATTTAATTATAAAAAAAACTGGTAATATCGCCCTTTTAACATGTAGTATGCCCACTACATCTCACTTTGGTTCATTATTAATAAGTGGGTTAGAGAAAAAAATAAGCGCCGAAGGCTACAACTTATCAATTCACATTCTTCGAGAAGCCGAAATCGATTCCCTAAGTTTTCCCAATAATTTCGAATTAAAAAATATAGATGGAATAGTTTGTATTGAACTATTTCATAAAAACTACACTAAATTAGTAAGTAGTTTAGGAATTCCAACAATCTTTATAGATTCCATATCAGATATAATATATCCTGAACTGAATGCGGATATAATTTTAATGGAAAACGAGCATAGCACTTATTTAGTAACAAAAAAATTAATAGATAACGGCTGTACATCACTTGGATTTGTAGGAGATTATAATCATTGTAAAAGTTTTAATGAAAGATGGGTTGGGTTTAACAGAGCACTACTTGACTCTAATTTAAAACTTGATTTATCCTGTTGCATAGTTGATGATGATAATTGTCCTTACGGAGATTATGATTGGATTAAAAGTAAATTAGATAACATGAACAATTTACCTTCAGCATTTATATGCGCAAATGATTTCATTGCAGTAAGTTTAATTAAAAGTTTAAAAAACAAAAACATAAAGATACCAGAACAAATTCTTATCAGTGGCTTTGATGACTCCCCAGAATCACGAATTGTCGATCCCCACTTAACAACAGTCCATATATTCAATAGTGAAATGGGGGGTATTGCTGCAGAGATGCTTTTGTCAAGGTTGAAAAGCCCATCAAAACCTTTTCAAATAACTCATGTGAAAACTGAACCTAAATTTAGAGATTCTACAGGAAAGATTATTTAATAATCTATTTTTGTTTTTTACAAATTCCTATTGCACAAAAAAAAGTGCCGATATTCTAATCGGCACAGTTCTTTTTGAAAATAATTTATTCTCTATTTATTATTATAAACATATATCTGAAAGTTCAACTTCCAAATTTTTAGTTTTATTTTGGGTCTTACTATCAAGCAATATATGCTCTGACCTTATTTTCATGTCAGTTGTTGTAATAACATTTCTAATTCTTAAAACTATGTATAGGTGCTGGAATCCTTCCTCCACGATTTATAAAGTCCACACTTGAAAACTCGCTTACCTTCATAACCGGTGCATGTCCAAGAAGTCCTCCAAATTCAACTGTATCCCCAACTTTTTTACCTGGTGCGGGTATAAGCCTTGTTGCAGTAGTTTTATTATTAATCATTCCAATTGCACACTCATCCGCAATAATTGCTGAAATCGTTTCTGCTGGTGTATCCCCAGGAATAGCAATCATATCTAGACCTACTGAACATACACATGTCATAGCTTCAAGTTTCTCAATGTTTAAAGCTCCTCTTTCTACGGCTTCAATCATTCCTTCATCTTCGCTTACAGGTATAAATGCGCCACTTAATCCCCCAACAGAACCTGAAGCCATTATTCCACCTTTTTTAACTGCATCATTTAACATGGCTAATGCACATGTTGTTCCATGAGCTCCACATAGTTCAAGTCCCATTTCCTCTAATATTCTAGCAACACTATCTCCTACAGCAGGCGTTGGTGCCAAGGATAAATCTACAATACCAAATGGTACATTTAACCTTTTTGCAGCTTCAATTCCGACTAATTGACCCATTCTTGTTATCTTAAAAGCGGTTTTCTTTATAACTTCAGCTACAACCCCAAAATCAGCACCTCTAACTTTTTCAAGAGCAACTTTTACTGTACCTGGGCCACTTATTCCTACATTTAAAGTACACTCAGGTTCCCCAACTCCATGAAAAGCTCCTGCCATAAATGGATTATCCTCTACTGGATTTGCAAATACTACAATCTTTGCGCAACCAAGCCCATCTCTGTCTGCAGTTAGCCTTGCAGTTTCCTTAATAATTTGGCCCATTTCGCGTACCCCATCCATATTGATTCCAACCTTAGAACTTGCAACACCTACAGATGAGCATACTCTTTCAGTAACTCTCATAGCCTCAGGTATAGATGATATGAGTCTATGATCACCAGTAGTATATCCCTTTTGAATTAATGCAGAAAATCCTCCAATAAAATTTATTCCGAGTTCTCTTGCTATTTTATCAAGCATTATGGCATATTCTACATAGTTTTCATCCTGAGATGCTCCTGCGATTAAAGAAATTGGAGTAACTGAAATTCTTTTATTAATTATAGGAACACCATATTCAAGCTCTAAATCTTCTCCTACCTTAACTAAGTTCCCAGCAAGTCTCATAATCTTATCGTAGATTCTTGCTCTTGATCTTTTACCATCAAAATCACAACAATCAAGTAGAGATATACCCATAGTAAGTGTTCTAATATCTAACTTTTCATCATCTAACATTTTTACCGTTTCCATTATTTGATTAATATTCATTTTCTACCTCCTATACAAGATGCATTGAATTAAATACATCCTCATGTTGCATTTTTATTGAAACATTTAAAGTTTTACCTATTTCCATTAATAATTCGTTTAATTCCTTTAAAGCAATATTAATGGAAGACAAATCCACAAGCATTACCATAGTAAAAAATTCATCCATAATAGTTTGATTAATGTCTAAAATATTAGCATTTTTTTCAAATAATAGGTTACTTACATTTGCAATAATACCTACCTTATCTTTCCCAATTACAGTTAACACAGCCTTCATAATTTTACCTCCATTTTTAACTACAAAAAAAAAGCCGAATAGATAATATTCGACCCTTGAAATCAATATTATCCCCTGTCCTTTTACCTGAGAGTTTCATTAGTTTCCACTAACTTTCTCCTTCGGTGCTCAATTAGAGTCTCTCCAAGGGCTCGTCCTGTAACAGTCATATCCATGCGGTACCTAATAAATTTAATTTTTAGGTGTTATGTACACTCTGTATTCTTCTACTACAATCATCCGAACTATTAAATTGTAAGTTATTATTGTTATAATAACAGTTTTATTGATTAATTTCAACAAAATCCCAACATAATTTTATTTTTATTATATTGTATGCTCCCAATAATTTAGATTAAATCTACTTAAAGATAGTAATATCCTCTAAATAATGGCTAAAATATTTAATGTTTACATACTCTTTTTCTTCCATATCCTGTTTTCTATATAAGCCTTACAACTATCCTATTGAATATATTCACAGTATCTTCTAAATTAAGGGAGGCATCTTTTATCTGATGGTATACTTCTCTGTATTTAATTGCACTCATTGGATCACTTTTTTTAAATACAACGCTCATTCCATCTCTATAAAGTTGTTCTACCTCAGTATGCGTAGCTCTCATCTTAATAATATTTTCTTGTGACTTAATTGGATTATTTTTTAAAATATTTATTGATTCTAAAAGAACATCAATACCTTCTTTTAGTTTTTCAACCATAAAGGTTATAGTATCATCTGGCGCCACTTCAAAAGTTTCCATAGACAATAGAGCTGATTTAGTATATTTAATAATCTTATCCATTGTAATGGAAATAGAATAGATATCTACCCTATCAAAAGGTGTAGTAAAAGCTTCTATTAACTTACTTTCCATACTCATTCTAGCATCATCAGCATCTTTAACATGCAAAAGCAGCTTTTGCTTTTCTTCATCAGAGCCACTTTTCAGCCATTTATGTAGCATATCTACCCCAAAGGCATTTATTTCTGCTTGCATATATAACATTTCATAAAAATCATATTTAGCAGGAAAAAGTCTATCAATAATATTTCTTTTGTCCATATTTAGCCTCCATTATATCATTCTAAAAATTATATTACCCCACTGATCTATCTTTAATAGCACTAGGTTAAATCATTTAAAATGTTTTCAAATTTACTTGGTTCGATATTATATATGATACACATACCATCAAAGTATAATAAATATGCAAAAGAATCCGGATTGGCATTAAATATAAATTTAAAATTATATTCAGGTGATTTTAAATTATGTGATTTAGTTCCTTTTAAAACATCAAAAACGATATCTATATAAACACCTGGATTACCACCTTGAATCTGGAATTTAAGTCCATCTGAATTAAAAGAACAGTTAAATATCTCCATATTAAAACTAAAATAAGGATTTTTATTTAAATCATTACCTCTATCCTGTTTAATAAATATTCGTCCTTTTTCCTCTAATACCATTTTGTTTAAAACTTTAAATCCATGTAACGTCATTTTTTTTTCAATGAAGTTCGATAGCATATTTTATTCCCCCTTACCTTAATATTGCTAATTTTTACCCTATCTAAATTTTACTATTATTTCCCATTTACAACCTTAACAGTTCACCCAATTGATGATATGATACACATAATGTTTAGCCAAATTATAACATTAAATTTAATTGATTACACTTTATTTATCTTCTAAATCTTAACTTTTTATATATAAAAAAAGAAAGTTATAATCCAACTACTTTTCACCTAGAATTTTTAAATACTTTATCAAAAAACAACTTCCAGTTAATGTTACGCCCCTGGAGACCGTACCATAACTGGAAGTTTATGTTTTCTAACTACTATTGCTACTATATGAATTATTTAATTTTTTATCACCGTTAAAAGCATTTGAAATCTTTCACGAGCTTCAAGCCCATGAGGAACATTAGAAGGCATTATTATTGTTTCCCCTGATTTAACATTGAAAATATTATTATCTATGGTAATTTCCGCTTCACCATCTAATACTTGAACCATAGCGTCGCCAGGCGTTACGTGAGTACTGATACCTTCTCCTTTGTCCAGTGAGAATAATGTAATACTCACAGATGGTGTCTGAGAAATAGTTCTACTTATAACCTGACCCTCTTGATAGGATATTAAGTTCTTTAAATTAATCACTTTTGAGAATTCTATATTTTTAATTAAAGTTTTCATATTGTTACCTCCTTAAATTTCTTAATTTTAGTATATCTCTATTAGTGATAAAAATCCGTAACTTATATTACCGTTTCTAAAATTTTCATAATTATTTATGTTGATTTTGCTACGTAAACATTCCAATATCAAAAATTAAGCTCGCCTTATTACAATTTAGTTATTTAACGTGTTATAATTTTATTATACATTAGAAAATAATAATTTACGGAGGGATACTATTATGGTAGATAAATTTCAAACCCCAGAAGAAACTGTTCAAAATGAAGGTAATAAAATAATAAGGCTTTTTGTTTATGGTACGCTTTTGAAAGGAAATAGCAAGCATGAAAAATTCTTATCTGGGGCCAGATTTGCAGGATATTTTATAGCTGACGGTTTTCAATTATATGATTTTGGTAGTTATCCACTAATAATTCAAAATGAAATTGATAAGATTCGCGGTGAGATGTATATTGTCGATAGTGACATATTAGAAAAGCTAGATATATCTGAGGAAAAAGCAAATTTATTTACAAGAAAATTAATTAGAGTTATTAATGATAATGAAGAGGTTCAAGAAGCTTATGTCTATGTGTATAATAAGGATGTTTCAAATAGTGTTAAAGTTAGTTCTGACAGCCAACCTAGTGCAGCGAAAAGAAACGATTATGTTTGGTATGCAGCCTATGGTTCTAACCTAATTTATGAAAGATTAATAATTTATATTAAAGGTGGATTATGTAAATTTAACGGAGTAACTTATGGCGGTTGTAGGAATAAATCACTGCCAAAGGATACTAGGCCAGTAACTATTCCTTATAAAATGTATTATGGCAATGAAAGATCCCCTTGGGGTAGTGGCGGGATTTCATTTTTAGATACTCTGAGTAGGGGGCAAGCACTAGGTAGAATGTACCTTATAACCGAAGAACAGTTTGAAGACATTTCAAAGCAAGAGGGACATGAAGAGGAATGGTATAATCAGAGTCTTTCCTTAGGAGAGTACAATGGTGTTGAAATAGTTACCATTACTAATAAAAATGAAAGGCCATATCATAACCCTTGTGATAATTATCTCGGAGTACTTAGAATGGGTATAAAGGAAACATACCCTGATATGAGTGACTTTGAGGTAATGAAGTATTTGGTTGAATGTGGAACAGAAAAAAGATAACTTCCTAAATTGGTACCTATAAACTAGGCACTTTGAAAAAAAGTGTTTGAGCTATAGGTACATTTAGGTTTATATTTATTACTTCTTTATTTTATTATTTTTTTTAAAAATATTTTTAGATTTCTTTTCATCGTTAATAAAAGCTTTTATAATATCAAGCAATTTTTCCTTGTCTAAGCTTTCAATATTATTTATTGATTTAATGTCTTTTATCAATTTGTTCATTAACTGTTCATCAGCTTTATCAGCCTTATCAGCTCTATAAATTTTTTCAGTTTTATAAACTTTTTCAGTTTTATAAGTTTTTTCAGTTTTATCAGGTTTTTCGTTAATATAGAATTCCTGTCCACTTTCAACAATTTTAGAGCTGTAGCCCTTAGAATCCAATAACTCTTTAAAGCTCTCCTGGGCTTCTTTATCTCCATGAACAAGCAGAATTTCCTTTGGTCTTTCCATAAAACCTTCTATCCAATTGAATAATCCGTTTCTATCAGCGTGTCCTGATAATCCCTCTAGGTTATAAATGTGGGCATTAACAGCAATTGGTTCTCCAAATATTTTAACTGTTTTTGCGCCCTCTAGTATATTTCTTCCCAAGGTGCCTATTGCTTGATATCCTACAAAAACAATTGATGATTCTTTTCTCCATAAATTGTGCTTAAGATGATGTTTTATTCTACCTGCATCACACATACCACTTGCAGATATAACTATTGCCTTGCTTTGAATTTCATTTATTGCAGCCGAATCTTGTTGAGAAATTGAGAATTTCAAACCATCAAATCTAAATGGATACTCTCCCCTCATTACAAGTTCTTTAGCCTCTTTATCATAATCCTCATAATGGCTTTCAAATACCCTTGTTGCTTGAATAGCTAAAGGACTATCTATATAAACTGTAATATCCTTCAAATCTTCATTTTCCACATATTTATTTAATTCATATAATATCTCCTGGGTCCTCCCCACTGCAAATGAAGGTATAATAACATTTCCCCCTCTTGCAAAGGTCTCCTTAATTATTTTTAATAATTCCTTTAAATTTTCTTGGATCTCAGGATGAAGCCTATCACCGTATGTGGTCTCTATTATCAAGTAATCGGTATAATTAATGATAGTTGGATCTTTTAAAATCGGCATATTTATATTGCCCAAATCACCACTGTACACAAGTTTTACTTCCTCTTGATTTTTTTCCGTAATATATAATTCAACAATAGCAGAACCCAAAAGATGCCCTGCATCTCTAAATCTTATTTTTAATCCATCAAAAACCATTATAACCTCATCATAGGGAAATGCTCTAAAAAGTGAAAGAGACAGCTCAGCCAATATAACTGTATATAGTGGTTCTATAGTTTTTAATCCCTGACGTTTTCTTTTTCTATTTTCCCACTCAGTCTCAGATTCATGAATGTGCCCACTGTCTGGAAGCATAATATTGCATAAATCCATTGTTGCTTCAGTGGATAGGATCTCCCCCTTAAATCCCATCTTATAAAGTAGCGGTATTCTTCCACTATGATCTATATGGGCATGTGATAAAATAACATAATCTACATCTTTAGGATTAAAATCAAATTCCTCATTTCCAAATTCCTTTTCACCTCTACCCTGATATAACCCACAATCAAGCAAAACAGTCTTTCCATTTATGTGTAAAATGTGACATGAACCTGTAACAGTTTTTGCTGCTCCATAGAATTGAATTTTCATAATAATCCTCCTCATTTTCATGTTAATAGTTGCTTTAGATACTGTTAAGAGTATGAAATTTACTTTTCATTGGATAAGAGTGCGTAAGCATTACGCTAAATTTCGTCTAAAATTTTCAAAATATTCAGATATTTGTTTATATTATAGCAGATATATGACAATATACATAGCTTGTCTTTTTATTAAATTGAAACATTATATTAGCTTGCTTTTTACAGGTAGGAGTGTTATGTTATAAGTGATTTTAGGTTGACCCTCAGAGATAAAGTGTCTGTTGCTATGTCTTGCGGAAAACCATACAATAAATCATATTTATAAAGTTATAAATCTTATTTATAAAATTATCGTTCTGAATGGATGAGGGTTCGTCCCGAATTAGAAGGCGAGAGAATAGTTGTAATGTTTCAAAGAACATCCCTTTATAGGGTGTGCCTTTGGTTTTAACAAACTATCCTTGTGCCTTTTGGGTACAGGGATTTTTTTAATTGTTTGATAGAAAGGATGTTATAAATGGAAAAAAGAATCGCTCTAATTGGAATCATTGTTGAAAACAAAGACGCTGTTGAAAAGATCAACGCTATTCTTCACGAATACGGAGAATATATGATAGGTAGAATGGGAATTCCCTATCCGAAGCGTAATATTTCGGTAATCAGCATCATTGTAGATGCACCGAATGATGTTATAAGTGCACTATCAGGAAAGCTAGGAATGCTGCCACATGTAAATACTAAGACGGTCTATTCCAAAGTACCGACTATAACAGAATAATAATAAAACTATGCTAAACCCATTTATAATGAAGTTTAAGCATTTTAAAATTAAAAATAAAACATTTGAAAAGGAGTTTGTGCTATGTATAATTGTAAGTCAAAAAATGCAACTGAGTTTATTGATGACGGTGAAATTCTATCTACCATTGCCTACGCACAGGAAAATAAAGGAAATCGCGAATTAATTGATAGTTTAATAGAACGTGCTAAAGACTGTAAGGGTTTAACTCATCGGGAGGCTGCAGTACTTCTTGAGTGTGATTTGGAAGATGAAAAAGAAAAAATGTTTAAGCTAGCAAAGGAGATTAAGCAGAAGCTTTATGGCAACCGTATTGTCATATTTGCTCCTCTATATCTTTCAAACTACTGCATAAATGGTTGTGTGTATTGTCCTTATCACTTGAAAAATAAAACAATACATCGTAAAAAACTTACGCAGGAAGAAATAGTGAAAGAGGTTATCGCCTTGCAGGATATGGGACACAAGCGATTGGCTTTAGAATCAGGGGAAGATCCTACTAACAATCCAATAGAATATATACTAGAAAGTATAAAGACCATTTATAGTATTAAGCATAAAAATGGAGATATCCGCCGTGTCAATGTCAACATTGCTGCAACTACAGTGGAAGAATATAAGATGCTCAAGGAAGCAGGAATCGGTACCTACATACTTTTCCAAGAAACGTATAATAAAGAAAGTTATGAGGAGCTACATCCAACAGGACCAAAACACAACTACGCATATCATACTGAAGCCATGGATCGTGCCATGGAAGGCGGTATTGATGATGTGGGAATCGGAGTTTTATTCGGCTTAAATATGTACCGTTATGACTTTGCAGGACTACTCATGCATGCAGAACATTTAGAGGCAGCTATGGGTGTGGGCCCACATACAATTAGTGTTCCACGCATTTGCCCTGCTGATGATATTGACCCAAATACGTTTTCAAATTCAATATCAGATGAGATGTTCGAAAAAATTGTGGCTATTATTCGTATCGCTGTTCCATACACTGGCATGATTGTTTCCACCCGTGAATCTCAAGCAACCCGTGAGCGTGTGCTGGAACTCGGTATATCTCAGGTAAGCGGAGGCTCATGCACTAGTGTTGGTGGATATGCTGAGAAGGAATCGGAAGAGGATAACTCAAAGCAATTTGAAGTAACCGACACCCGTAAATTAGATGAGATTGTAAACTGGCTTTTGGAAATGGGCTTTATTCCAAGCTTCTGCACAGCCTGCTATAGAGAAGGTCGTACAGGTGATCGTTTTATGAGCCTTGTGAAATCTGGTCAAATTGGAAACTGCTGTCAGCCAAATGCACTGATGACACTTAAAGAATATTTGGAGGATTATGCTTCGCCTGATACCAAAAAAAAGGGTGAGTTGGTAATTCAAAATGAGATTCCTAACATAAAAAATGAAAAGGTTCGAGCAATAGCAATAGAGTATTTGAACGAGCTTAAGGACGGAAAACGAGATTTCCGTTTCTAACATTACAAATAAGCCTTTAAAAATAAAAAGTATTCCAACATTTAAATTCAATGTTGGAATACTTTTTAATCTTGTATTTGTAATGGTCACAGGATATTATTATTTACACTTTTTTGTAAAATATTAGGCACATAAATAGGGATTAGTGAATATATTGACTTTAACAATCTTTAAAAGTAAATAGGATATAGTATCTTATTACTTACGGAGGCGGTCATTATAAAAAAAATTGTGATTATATTAATTCCCATTACTGTTCTAATCATATTAAGTTTAATATTATATAGTTCAAAAGTTGAAATAAAAACCCTCAAAGCTTCTCTTAGCTATGAGATTAATACAAATAAACAATTAGAGGCTACCACCAAAGCTCTTAAATTATCAATAATCAAGTCAGAAACGAAAATAAATGATTTGAATAAAACTATTTATATATTAGTAGAAGGTACTAAGCCTATAGCTAACAACCTAATCAAGTCAGTTGAAAAAGAGGTCTATCTTACATTTGATGATGGTCCTTCCGAAAACACTTCCAAAGTGCTAAAAATTTTAGAAGATAATGAAGTTAATGCAACATTTTTCGTTAATGGACACCATGGATATGAAGACATATATAAACAAATTATAAATCAAGGCAATGTTATAGGTAACCATACTTATTCACATGATTACAAAACAGAATATTCATCTGTCTCTGCCTATAATCAAGACGTAGATAAATTGAATTCTTTTTTAGAAGGTATTGGAATCCCTAAGCCTACGCTTATGAGGTTTCCCGGTGGGTCAAATAATACAATAAGTACTAGTTATGGTGGCAAAGACATTATGAACAAATTAATTAAAGAAGAAATAAGAAAAGGCTACCAATATATTGACTGGAATGTTTATTCGGGTGATTCTGAAAAAACGATAAAAAGTAAAGAAGTTATTATAGATAATGTTATGAGAGGATCCAAGGGTATGAAGTCTATCGTAATTTTATTTCATGATTCAAAACCAAAGACAACTACCGTTGAGGCTTTGTCTATAATAATTAAAAATTTCAAAGAACAAGGATATGTGTTTAAGACCTTATCAATCAACAGTCCTGTTATTCACTTTAAATAAAACATATTTTTATATACCTAACATTAATTCGTTAGGTATATTTTATGGCCATTTTTTTGCTTCTTCTATTTCCTTAATCATCTCTACTCTCCTAGCTTGTCTACCTGCTTCGAATTCAGCTCCTAGCCCTGCATCGACTATCATTTTTGCTAATTCACTATTTACAAAATGAACAAAAGGCTTAGTTAAACACTCATATGATTTATATGTAATATTTCAATGTAGTATCATTACCTATTTTACTGAATTATAGTCTATTTTGTAGTTTTTTATATTTTAATGACTAATAAAACATTTAACATACAATTAATAATATGGTATTATATGTTTGTTCTTAAAAACAAACAAAAGAGGTGTTAATATATGAATATAAAATTGAAAATTATTATGAATATTAAATTGAAAATTATAAGGATACAATTAGAATCACTAAGAAGTATATTACATTTTCTACTGAATTTTAAAAATCCTACAGATAAAATAGTTGTATCTTGCAGTCAGCAATTAGATGAAGTTATAGTTAAATTTCATAAAGATAAAGTCACTTATGATAAAGCGGCTTAAAAAGTGCCGTTTAAGTTCTATGTTGAAATACTTTTTAATCTTTGTATGTGGTAAATATTTTAATATTGTTTTATACTTTAATAATAATTAAAAAAAATGGAGGGGTTTTTATGAAAGTTGGATTTACTACTATTGAAGTGAAAAACTTAGAAGATTCTGTTAATTTCTATACAAAAATATTATGTCTCAAAGAAGTTAAGAGATTTAGCCCGCAACCGGCATTGAAATTTGTCTTTGTTCAAGGTGAAGGTGGCGGAATTATTCAGCTTGCTGAAAATTCTAATGCTTTAAAAGAAGCTACTACTGGAACTCATGCTCTAAAGGCAGTTGGTATAGCAGTTGAAAATTTGAAGGGTCTTGTTATTTCTCTTAAAGAAAACAATGTTGAGTTTATTTCCGAATTAATTGAAACCCCTGCAGGGATTAAAATGTTATTTATAAAAGATCCAAATGGTGTAACTATCGAGTTAATAGAAGGCTTTGAAATTTAGAATTCTGTCATAAAATATGGAGGGATTTATAATGGGTTATCCAAATGATTTATTATCAAGCAGATCAATTATAAAGAGAGGGAACTATGCATTAATAGCTCCAGAAGGACTTGTTAATAATGTAATACCAGGATTCGATCATTGTAGAATTTCTATATTGGCTTCTCCTAAACTCGGAGCAAGTTTTGTAGATTATATAGTTACTATGGACAAGGGTGGAAGAAATGTTGAAGGCTTTGGTGCTGATGGAATAGAGACTTTTGTATACTGTATGGAAGGTAGGATAAAAGTTTGTGTCGATGGAAAAGATTATATCCTTGAATCAGGTGGATATGTATATTCTCCAGAAGGCAAAAAGATGTACCTAGAAAATATGATTGAGGAAAAATCAAAATTATTCTTATACAAACAAAAATTTCAACCACTTGAAGGACGTAAACCTTGGGTTGTAGTAGGCAATACAAATGATATAGAAGAAAGAGACTATGACAACATGGTTAACGTTAAAGTAAAGGACTTCTTGCCAACAGATATAGCCTTTGATATGAATTTTCATATTTTGATTTTCTACCCAGGTGCATGCCATCCATTTGTGGAAACTCACGTTCAGGAACATGGTGCTTATTTACTATCTGGACAAGGAATTTACAATTTAGATAATGAGTGGATACCAGTTAAAAAAGACGATTACATCTGGTTTGGTCCCTATGTTCCACAATGTTGCTACGGTATAGGAAGAGAAAATTTAGCCTACATTTACTCAAAAGATTGCAATAGAGACGTAGTGCTATAAGTTACATAACATTTTAATTTTTAAAAAAGTAATAAAAGCTGTACCAAAAGCGTGTAATGCTTTTGGTACAGCTTTTTTGTTGTCCTATTAGCATTGGCAAGTAGGATATATGAATTACTGAGGTGCTAGGAGATGACTGGAAGTCAGATCCTTTCTACCATCAAACACTCTGCAATTTGAAAGCCACTTTTCCGAGATTTCGTAAGGTATACTTACTCCTGGCTTACTCTCCCCCAATATAACTTTAGGTTTAATTTTACCATGATAGTCACTTCCACCTGACACATAAAGATTGTGACTTTTACAATAGTCAAGGAGGAGTTCTGTTTTATCCATTGTGTGAAGGGAATGATAACATTCAATACCATCAATAACATTTAATGATACTATTGAGTTTAGAAATTCCTCATAATCCTCTGCATAGTAGACATATAGATGGGCAAGAAATGACTTTCCTCCTGCTTTTTTTATAACCTTGGTGATTTCGCGAATCGATGGATAATTCTTTAATTGATTTAAGTAAAATGGGCTACCTTCATTATTAACACAAGTTCTGTAAAAGCCATTAACCCCTTTCCATACTTCTGTAGAAAAGTGTTTTTCATTTTCAGAATATTTTTTCAAATCAAAATATAATACTTGTGTTGCAAAGTATTTACCACCTGCTATAGATAATGTATTGTCATATTTTATACCTAGATTTTTGCAAATACTCATCATTGTTTTTAAGTACTGATTTTCTCTTTGAAGGAATTTTTCTTCTGAAACTATTCCTGTTTCCTCGATGGTTTTAAGATCTATATCGTATGCTAGTATTTCAATAGGCGTGCCATTATATGCTACGGAAAATTCGCATCCTGGGATAATTTTGCCACTAAAGTAGTTATCTATTTTTACTTTCTCAAGCTTTTTATATGCACCTATGGAGTCATGATCTGTAATTGATATATAGCTAAGTCCTGCTTCCTCTGCTTTATTAAGTATCGCTTTTGGTTCATCTGAACCATCTGAAGATGTTGTATGAATATGTAAATCTATCATTTTATAACCCCTTCTCCTTAGCTTCTTATACTCAAATTCACTTTGAAATATTGATATTGATTTTAATTATATATATCTGAGAATTCTATATTAATTTTTTCAATACAACTTTTACCAATTTCAACACTACATGCACTTTCAGCATAAGCTTCACTTTCTACTAATTTACATGGAATATTTATAATAAATTCAGTACCCTGCCCCTCCTGGCTTGTTACAGATATTGTTCCCCCATGTAGTTCAATTAATGCTTTAACAATTGAGAGTCCTATTCCACTTCCTTCATGAGTTCTTGTAAGAGATTTATCAACTTGTACAAAACGTTCAAATATAGAATTCAGTTTATTTTCAGGTATACCTCTGCCAGTATCTTTTACCCTTATACATATATCTCTAATGTTGTCTTCTATTTTAATCTTGATATTACCACCACGCGAAGTAAACTTTACTGCATTTGATAATAAATTCAAAATAATTCTTTCTATCATTTCGGGGTCACAAGTAATAATTTTTTCCTCAACATCAGTATCAAATGTAATAGAAATACCTTTGTTCTCAATATACTCAGCTACAGATAAAGTAACATCCTCAATTAAACTTATAATATCATGATTGATTTCATTTATTTGAAAATAATCATGATCAATTTTTGTTATATCAATTAAATTGTTAATGAGTCTTATTAGACGATAACAATTTTGTTTCATCATCTTTACATATTTATCTTTAGGAACAATCTCACCTAAATAGTCTTTTAGCATAAGTTCTTCCATCTGAATAGCTGAAAAAATAACATTTACTGGAGTTCTTAGTTCATGAGAAATATTTATAAAAAAGTCTGTTTTAATTTTATCATACTCTTTTAGTTCATTTACCCTTCTTCTTTCTTCTTCAATATTTTTTTGTAATTCTTCTTTTTTAATTCTTTCAGTGATGTCCCTGCTTACTCCTATAAGTCCTAAAACATTGCCTTGTGGATCATAATAAGGTGTTTTTAATGACTCCAGCAAAACACATTTACCATCTGGATATTTAGCCCATTCTTCGTTTGTAAGGGGTTGTCCTTGCTGCATCATCCTTGAATCCATTGTTCTAAAAGCTGTTGCAACTTCTTTATCAAAAATATCAAGATCAGTATGCCCAATAATGTCTTTTTCCTCAATTCCTGCGAAAGCTTCAAAAGCTTTATTGCAACCTAAATATGCACCATTGATATCTTTATAGAAAATCAAATCTGGAATTGAATTAATTAGAGACATTAAAAGAACCTGTTTTTGTTGAAATTCTTCATAAAGTTTTTTATATTTTTTTTCACTTTTTTTAAGCTCACTAACATCCTGAATAGTACCTACTAATTTTTCTGGTATACCGTACTCATCAAGATATACTTTTCCTTTTCCTACTACCCATCTTTCAATTTCATCATTTTCACATACTATCCTATACTCTTTATCAAAATCTTTCCCATTTTTAATTATTTCATTGGCATAGGATTCCATCTCTGCTCTTTGACTGGGATGAACAGTATTTAACCAGCCTTTATTATTCTTCACATAGCCACCCTTAATCTCAGCTAATTCGTCAAGTATCTCTGAACTAGTCCATATATCTTTTTTTATATCATAGATGAAAATTCCAAGTTTCGCCACTCTATGTGCTTCATTTAACCAAAACTCATTTTTCAACTCCATAATTAAACCTCCCATTTTCTATAAGTTATTTAAATAAATAGGATTTCTTCTTCGCATAGTTAACATTTATATACATTATATCTCTAAATTTACCAAGTTTCTATACTTTATTTAAATGTATATTATATAAATAGAAAATGTAAGGTTTATGCTGTATTTTTAGATGTATCAATACTTGTAAGAAAAATTAAGAAACTCTGAGATATTACCCTCAGAGCCACCTTAACTTTTAATTAAATCTTCTACTAGTATTAATTTATGCAACTCAGCTTTATCACGCTTATGAACAAAGTGATTATCAGAAGCTTCAAATGAGCTAGTACAGTCAAATAACTCTTGTTTTGTACTTGGTAGTATTTTTATGTTTTTAGTGATTGGTGCTAATTCCAATGTAGAATCGGTAAAACCTTCCACTTTGTACACTCTATACATTGTGAGTTTTTGTTTACTAAACATGTGCTTGACCTCTACTGTTACTTCTTTATACATATAATCACCTATAACTGTATCATCCACATATGGCATTGCTTGAGCGTTGTCTTTGTATGAATGTGATAATACTTTCTCACTCTGCATATACTCATACACACACTGAAAAATATTATTATCATAATATTTTTTTGCAATAAGTCCTAAAGTCTCATTAGCTTCCTCTACATTTATTTTATGATTAGAAAAGTCTTCTGTTAATTTAGTTAACTGCATTAACGCATCCTTTGATATATATGCCATTTTAATAACACCTCCCCCTAAAAAAGTAACTCTTTTAGATGTTTTTATTAAATATTATACTACTATCTTACTGCTTTGAATCACTTTTTGCTACAGTCCTTGCGGAATCATAGCTAATGCAAAATTTGATTTAAAGTGTACCGTCTTATCACTCCTAGCTAAATTTAGTATTAAAAACATTAGCTTTTTTCAATATAAAAGTATATAGGAACATAATTAATATGTCCCTATATAAAAATGCGTTATTAATCTATTGATATTAACATAAAATCTGTATCTGGTTGCACTACTATTGGAGCAGTGATGTTTACTATCAGTGCAACTTTTTTAGAATACCCAACTACTGTACCATAAATTGTTTGCTTTCCTACCTTTTGTGTTTCTACCTTTGGTACACTCCATTTAACTGCAAAAGATTTAATGGTGTTGTTAGTCATTATCGCGTTTACAGTTTTAGGTAATTCGCAGCTAAATCCCTTTACTGCATTTTGTGTTATTGCTTTTATTTCTTTTATTACTGGAACAACATTTAATGTAAGAACAGCCTTCTTTGAATACCCCACAACTGTACCATAAAATAATTGTTTGCCTACTTTAACTGTACTAACCTTTGTTACATTCCATTTAACTGAACATAATTTTTTTGTGTTATTACTCATTATCACTGTTACAGTTTTTGGCAAGGTGCGAGCTACCCCCTGATTTGCTGTAACAACTATGTTTTTTATCTCTTTAATCTTTAATGTAGCTGCTTTGACATTAGTAGTGAAACCTAAAGACATAAAAACTGCTACTGCTAACAAAATAGGTCTAAATTTTACTTTCACAATACCCCTCCTTTATTAGTGTTTAATTTTAGCTGAGTTAATGATAGTTTAGTTTCTGTAGAAGTTTACTATATTCTACATATTATAACTTATTCCTTCTTTATTATTATATTTTTACATAATATATTGAAGATTATAGCTTTAGATATCTTATAGCTTTAGATAACTTGATTACTAACTTCAAATATATAGAATAATACATAATGAAAACTAAAAATTTTAGTTATACTTTATCTTTATATAATTATTAGATATAATGAAGTGTATTTTATAAAATAATCTATACATTATTTTAAATACATTACACTAAAGGAGGACCATTCAAATGAGTTTTCAATTACCAAAGTTCGTACCAGCAGATCTCACACAAGATTTTTTTGTTAAAGCACCAGATGTTAGAATAAGTGAAGTTAAAAAAGATGGAGTTGCTCCTAAAGGTTTCTTAATAACTTCTATATTTCCTGAATATTTTAAAGTTAAAGGGCAGTGGGTGCTTCCAACCCAAACATCTATAGAATGTACTGCTGTCGCTCGCGATAACAACACTGTAGAAATTGTGGAATTTAGAAACCTTAAAATTGGAGATAAAGTTATTTTAGGAAAATCTGAAGATGGAAGTGAAGGTATATACAAGTATACTAGTGGATTTAATAATTTACCAAATGTAGAACTTGGTCGTTCTGTTGAATCTTCATTTTCAAAAGATTATGAAGAATTATATGAATTACTAGAATATGAAAAAGAAAATAATGGACATATAGTTTGGGTTTTAGGCCCAGCTGTGGTTTTTGATTATGATACTAGAGCTGCACTATCCGCTCTTGCTGAGAATGGTTATGTAAATGCTCTTATGGCTGGGAATGCTATGGCAACCCATGATCTAGAGGGCGGGCTTCTCGGAACAGCACTGGGTCAAAATATATATACCCAGGAATCTGTTATAATGGGTCATTATAACCATTTAGATCTGATAAATGAGGCTAGACGTGCAGGTTCTATAGAAGCATTACTTGAAGAAGGAAATATAAAAGATGGATTTATGAAAACCTGCATAGAGAAGAATATACCTGTAGTTCTTGCTGGATCTATAAGGGATGACGGGCCACTTCCATCAGTTTATCATAATGTATCTTGTGGCCTGGATGCTATGAAGAAGCAAACAGATAAAGCAACAGTAATAATTTGTCTTGCTACGGTTCTTCACTCAGTAGCAACTGCAAACTTAGCTTCCTCTTATAGAGTAGTAGCTGAGAAAGTAAGACCGGTATATTTTTATTCTGTAGACATTGCTGAATATGCAGTTAATCAAGTTGCAGTTGCTAGAGAATACATAGGTGTTAAAACAATCGTTACTAATGTTCAAGATTTTGTGGTTAATCTTCAAAGGAACTTACGTTAATATAACAGCTTCTCAGAAGATGATTTAACCTATTTATTTCTATACGCACTAACATACATTATTATATTAGTAGAAGGAGATTTTATAATGAGTTTTGAATTACCAAAGTTTACACCACCAGATTTCTCGCAAGATTTTCTTTTAAATGCTCCAGACTGTAAAATTGAAGAAGTAATTAAAGATGGCGTTACACATAAAGATTATCATGCATTATCAATATATCCTGAATATTTTAAGATTAAAGGAAAATGGGTAATAGCTAATGAGAGCCGTATGGATAGCGTTGCAATTATTACGACCGATGATGACATAGATGTTGTGGAATTCAGAAATTTAAAAGTCGGAGATAAAGTTGTCGTAGGAAGAACTGAAGATGGAAGTGAAGGTATATATATGTATACTAGAGGGTTTGCAACTGATGATGTAGATGTTGATACCTTTGCATTTAGAAGCGGAAGATCAAGAGAAACAGCCTTCTCTAGAGATTATGATGAATTATATGAAATTATGAAATATGAAAAGGAACATGACGGAAAAATAGTTTGGGTTTTAGGACCATCGATTGCTTTAGATGATAAATCAAGGGCTGCTTTTGCCTCACTCGTAGAAAATGGTTATGCTCAAGCTGTTTTATCTGGAAATAACCTTGCTACTTATGATTTAGAAAAAGGAATGTTCAAAACAGTTTCAGGTCAGGAAGTTTTCGAGTCTCATGAAAATTCTCATTATAACTATATTGCAACTATAAATGAGGCTAGACGCGCAGGTTCAATAGAAGAGCTTATAAATTCAGGGAAAGTTAAAGATGGTATATTAAAAGCTTGCGTAGAAAATGATGTTCCTGTAGTACTTGCTGGTAGTATAAGAGATAGATATACACTTCCAAATGTTTATGATAATGTGTATGAATCTCAAAATGCTATGAGAAAACATACTAGAAAGGCAACTATGCTTATATGTTTATCAACAGTACTTCATACCATAGCTGCAGGAAATATGACTCCATCGTACACTGTAAAAGATGGGATTGTTAGACCAGTATATATATATTCTATAGATATACAAGAGTTCTCTGTTAACAAATTATCTGATAGAGGAACATTAGAAGTTAAGACATTAGTTACAAATGTTCAAGACTTTATAATTAACGTAGCGGAAGGATTAATCAAATAAAAGAAGGGAATAGAGTTTTTCACTTTACTACTCTATTCCCTTCTTTTTCAACTCCCGAGCTTGTACCATAAACTGGAAGTTTGTGTTTGCTATTCATCTACATAAACTTTTTTAACATTATTTGAAGCTGTTAAATAAAGCATAGGCGCATAGTACATATCAAACTCCAGTATATCCCCCACATTTAATTTTTCACTACAATTTTCAATATCAATAATTAAATGATCACTACTACTTCCAATTACTTCAATCCCATCTAATAATGGAATAAGTTTTTCATGCATTGCAAAATCTTGCTTCCCTACCGCCAGTATAGCCCTTTTTCTTATGCCCCTATCAGTATATACTGGCAAATTACCAAAAGCATCAATGAATAACTCTCCAATGGGGTAAGTTGGTTTGTCTTTTATCTCAACAATCTGTGCTTTTAATATAAAAGTTTGTTGATGTAATTTAAGAACTGACACTTTCCAAAGGTCAGGTAAGTCCCTATTTAGAAGAATTCCTTCTCCAATTCGCAAGTTATTTATTCCTTTTGGCAATTTACCATCAAGTAATAATGGAATAGAACTTGTGGAGCCACCAGAAATTATTTCTAATTTCCGTCCTATTCTTTTTTCAATTTCATTTGCAACTGCCACCAGTTTACTTAGATTCTCTATTGTCGGCCTAACGGAACCATAGCATCCTAAATTAGTACCAATACCCTTTAGCTCAATATGCTCAAGATTTTTTTCTACATATATAGCTGCATTTATAATTTCGCTTTCATCTATAAATCCTTCTCTTAGATCTCCAAGGTCTAGCATTAAAATAACACCATGACTTTTATTGTTTTTCTTACATAAATCATTAATTAACTCTAGGGTACTTAGTTCTGAATTCAAGCTAATATCCACGTACTTAACTAAATTTTCAAGTTCACAATACATTGGAAGTCTAATAAGCATACAACACACATCCAACCCTTGTTTTTTTACTTCGATTAGCTGCTCTATACGTGAACTAGCAATATGTGCACAATCAGCACGTATAAATTCATTTACTACTACAGGTAAAGCATTAAACCCTTTAATTACTCCAGATATAGAGACTCCATTTTCGTGGCAATACTTCACAAGGTCTCTAGTATTTTCATATATTTTCCTAGTATTAATTTGTAGCTGAGGATACATATTACTTTCTTCCATAGTTTTATTATTCTTCCTTTCTTCTGATGAACATATTAATAGCGTTATACATTCTGCCTGTTTTTATAAGTTTTATACTTACAAAATCTATTTAGTTTATTAAAAAACCGACCTTTGAGGGACGGTTTTTTAATAAATAAATTTAGAAAGGACCAAATTTAATTATTTGTGCAATAGTCACTAATATACCGCCAAGAAGATATTCTAATAAGAGTAAAGGTATAAACCATTTTGCCCATTTACTCCATGGAACTTTTGCTAAGGCAAGACCTGCCATAAAATATCCTGATGTAGGGGTGAATATATTAGATATACCATCTCCAAACTGAAAAGCCAATACAGCCGTTTGACGGGTTACACCTACCAAGTCAGCCAAAGGAGCCATGATAGGCATTGATATGGCCGCTTGTCCACTTCCAGACGGAACCAAATAGCTTAAAAAACATTGGAATATATACACTCCCCAGGCAGCGAATACAGAAGGTAATTGGGTAAGAGCACCAGCAGCCGAATAAAGAATTGTATCAAGAATATGTCCTTCATCCATAACGATTAAAATCGCACGTGCAAATCCAACTACCAACGCACCACCAGCAAGGTTTGCCATACCCTCACTAAATTTTTCTGCAAAACCGTTTAACCCAATTCTTGCCACCAAAGATACTACAATAGCCATACCAAGGAATAAAGCGGATATCTCTTGAATATACCAACCGTACTTTAAAACACCGAAAACAAGCAAGCCAATGGTAACCAAAACGGTCATAAGAATAGATTTGTCTTTAGTAGTTAAATCCTTTAACACACTTAAATCTAAAATATCTTCACGAGTTTTGTCAAAATCATACATAATACTAAGCTTGGGATTCTTTTTCACGCGACCTGCATACAAATATACAAAGCCAGTGGACAAGGCAGTCATACATACATAGGTACCGATACGAAATCCCATTCCTGAGAATAATGGTAATTCAGCAATGCCTTGTGCAACACCTATGGTAAATGGATTCAGAAAGGCTCCTGTAAAACCTGCTCCTGCACCAGCCAGTACCATTGCTAAGCCTGTTAGGGAATCAAATCCCAAAGCAATAGCCAAGGTAACCATAATAGGAATAAAGGGAAGTGTTTCTTCTGCCATACCAAATACGGCACCACCAAGGGAAAAGGCAATCATGATGATAGGGATAATAGCTCTTTCCTTGCCTGCCATTGATTTAGTTATTTTTCCGAGTCCAGCTTCAATAGCACCGGTAGCTTGCACAACCGCAAATGCTCCCCCAACAATAAAGATAAAAAATATAATTTCAGCAGCTGCTACCATACCTTTTGGAACAGATTTTAGAAAATCAAATAGTCCGAGAGGTGTAGATTTAATATATTGAAAAGAATTAGGATCTACCACCTTTCTACCACCAGCATTTGTAATCATGTCATATTGTCCTGCTGGAATGATATAGGTCAAAATAGTAAAAACAGCAATCAAGGTTAATAAAATAACATACACATGTGGAACAACTAACTTTTTCTTTTTTTCACTTACGACCTTGGAATTATTATTCATTTTTTTCCTCCCTCACATCAATTTAATTTAGTCCATTTCAGTATTCTACACTCATTACTTTCTTATTGATTTTCCAAGTTTACCATTTACAATGTTACCCTGCTTTAAGGCAATCTCTCCTCCGATAACCACATATTCAATTCCTATAGGTTTCTTTACAGGTTCTAAATATGTTGCACCATCTTCTATTTTGCTAAGATCAAATACAGTGACATCAGCGTCTGCTCCTACGCTGAGGGTACCTTTTGACGTTAATCCCATTCTCTTTGATGGCAAGTAAGTTATCTTTTCTATGGCAGTTTCCAAAGTTAATAATTTTTTCTTTTTTACAAATTCATTAATAAGCCGTGGAAATGTTCCGCTTCCTCTTGGGTGTCCTTGTCCATTATTATATAGGCCATCACTTACTATAATGCTTAAAGGGTGAGCTATAGCCATATCTACTTCTTTTTCTCCTAGAAGATGTGCAATTACTAATGCTTTTGGGTCTTTCTTCCTTTCTTCCTCAAAAGTATCTTTGCTACACCTTTTACCTGCGAGCTCTCCGGATGTCAATTCAATTTTAGAATAAGAATCGTCACTCAAATTATATTTTTCTAAAAACCCTTCATCAAAGCAAGTGGATCCAATAAACGTGCAAAATGCGTAGTACGGATAACCATCAAATCCTATATCAAGCCCTTGGCTTTTATAGTAATCAATAGTAGACAATGTTTCTTTCATCTGTCCAAAACTGCTCATACTTGAAACATGAGAAATCTGCAATGCCGCGTTAGTGAATTTTGCATAATTTATGATTTCCTCAATTGATGAAATGGACTGCTCCGCATCCCCTCGTTGATGTACAGCTACAAGTTTATTATTCTTTGCCGCAACCTTCATAAGTTCAGTAGCTTCAAGTTGATTTATACCTGGTATATACTCGATACCCATCGAAAGACCAATACACCCTTTATCTAATTGCATTTGAAGTAGCTTGGCCATTTTATCAATAGATTCACTATCAATAGGACCATATTTGTCAAAATCACCAAAAGCATTTCTGAGGCTTTCATGTGGTGTATACATTGCAAGATTTATAGGATATCCTAGTCGATCTACTGCATCAAGATATTCAATAGGATTGCTCGGGCCAATTCCACAGTTTCCCGCTATTGCAGTTGTAACCCCCATGTTTAGCATAGAATTTGATATACAGAACTTAAATGAATCATCTTTTGCGCTATATGGATCCTCATGCATATGCATATCCAAAAACCCAGGTGTGACAATAAGTGATTCCGCATTTATCTCAGTATCCCCGGATAAACATTCCTCGGATATACATGCTATCTTGCCATTTGAAATTCCTATATTAAGTTTAGAATTAATCTTATTGAAAGGATCAATAACAGTACCATTATTTATTACTAAATCAAACATATAAAATCACTCCTTCATTTGTTAAATTAATAAACTAAACAGATTCTAAGCTTTCAGCAAACTCATTTTTTATCTTAGAAAGCAAATCCCTGTCTGTAATAACATCATATCCAGTGCAAGCAAGTGCCATAGCGCCTATAAGCAAAGCCTCATGAGCCTGCTCCGTAATCGTTGCTTTAGCCATTTCTTCAGTATGTAAGTTTAATTTCGGATTGCCTATTCCAAGCATAGGATGTATAGACGGCACAACGTAACTTACATTTCCCATATCTAAAGATCCAATATTCTCTGGCGGATTAATATCAGTAATACCTAGCTTTCTCAAATTTTTATTAAACGTCTCAGATAAACTCTCATTTGTATTCATATCATCAAAGGAAGGTTCATATAAACTAACTTCCAGACTTGCTCCAGTCATCATTGCTGCACCACTTGCAATGTTTTTCACCTTTTCAACTACTTCCTTCAAATAACTCTTTTTCAGAGCTCTTACATAAAATTTTGCAACAGCCTTGTCTGGTACCATATTGGCTGCGGTGCCACCTTCGCTGATAATTCCATGTATCCTAACATCAGACGTAACATGTTGTCTCAAAGCATTTATACCATTAAACATTAATATAACCGCGTCCAGTGCATTAATTCCATTTTCAGGAGAGCTCGCTGCATGACTTGACCTTCCTGTAAAATCAAATTTAATTGCATCCATTGCCAAGGCTGTTCCACTTTTGCAGGTTTTTCCATATGGATGCATCATCATAGCAACATCAATATTGTCAAACATTCCTTGCGCGACCATATCAATTTTCGCACCGAATGTTTCTTCTGCAGGCGTTCCATAAACCTCTATCTTCCCGCCTACTTGTCCTATTACTTTGCTTAAGGCTATAGCTGCTCCAATACTAATTGTGCCTATCATATCGTGTCCACAGCCATGTCCTATTCCTGGCAATGCATCATATTCACACATATAAGCGATTGTAGGGCCTTTTAAATTGCTGTTATATACTGCTTTAAATGCAGTCTTTCTATTTGCTACACCAATTTTTACTTTAAATGAATGTTCCGATAATAGAGATGTTAATTTTTCAACAGCCTTAAATTCTTCGTTACCGAGTTCCGGGTTATGATAAATGTAATCATTTATTTCCCATAGTTGTTCCTTTATATTTTGAACTTCTACCTTAATACGCTCTTCTATATTATTAATTTTATAAAACCCCTTTCCTATTCATATGCCTAACCTTGTACAATAATATAAATTCTCTACGGTGAAGTGGTAAAGCGTGAATTATTAATGTTATTATAAGTTAAATTGCATATCTATGTCAAATTTAAATTTTATTGCTGATATGTTGAAGATAGCTTGAAAAGCATAATAAAACCCTCTACTAATTAATTAGCCGAGGGTTTAACTGCTATGCCTGCTTTAAGATTTTTTTGCTACTTTCATTTCATAGAAACTTCAGAGATATTCTCATTAATAGGAAACTCAATTAATTTATCACAAGCATATGCAAATCCATTCTCACTATTTGATTTTGTTATAAAATAAGCATATTTTTTTAGTTCCTCATGAGCATTTTCTACTGCTACTCCAAATCCAGAGTTTTTTATCATATCTAAGTCATTAAGGTTGTCCCCTATTGCCATTACATTGGATATATCTATACCCTTTAATTCACAAAGCTTTACTAGTGCATTGCCCTTAGAAACGTCTTTTTTAACAATCTCTAAAAAATAATCGTAGCTTTTGAAGAAATTAAATTTCTTTGAATTGCTATCGGTTAACTTACTATTTATTTCGTCTACTATACATTCTTTTCCAATTAACATTAGCTTTGGATATTTTTTATTTATTACTTCAGTAAAATCGCTTACTTCATTGGCAACACATCCATTTACTTCACATTCAATATCTGTATAAGTAGTTTTTTTATTACAAATCAAGCAATTACCCTCATGTACTACAAATGAAACATCATAATCTTTATAAGAATGATAAATATCATTAATAATCATCTCATCTACATACCCAAAATCATATGTTTCACCTGATTTTGTATCATAAATATTTACTCCATTCATGCTTATAATATAATCTATTTTATCCATTAATTGATACTTGTCCATAAAGTTACATAGAGATCTTCTTGATCTTCCAGTAGCAATAGCAAACTTAATATTATTTCTTTTAAGGTTGCTAATAGAAGCTATATTTTTTTCCGATATCTTGCTATCATTATCTAATAGGGTTTTATCCATATCAGTAATCACTAATGAAATATTTTTATTCTTCGTCATTTTCATTCTCCCCTTTAATGTATAAATTAGATATAGCAAACCCTAAAGGTGAAACTTCTAAATGCTTTTTTCTATGTAACTCCGTATTTCCTCTGAACTAGTCATGTTTAGTACTGAATCTGCAAAGTTTTTCATATCACTGTAGCTTAGTGAGTTAATGAGTTTTCTCGCGGGTAAAATAGATATTGGACTCATACTAAATTCGTCCAGGCCCATGCCTAATAGAATAGGGATAATTTTTTTGTCTCCAGCCATTTCTCCACACATTCCAACCCAAATACCTTCTTTGTGGCCATTATCAATAACCATTTTAATAAGTCTTAAAACAGCTGGGTTAAATGGGCTATAAAGGTGATGGATTTTTTCATTCATTCTATCCACTGCACAAGTATATTGAATTAAGTCGTTTGTGCCTATACTAAGGAAATCTACATGTTTAGCCAATATATCACTGATGATTGCGGCTGACGGAACTTCTATCATCATGCCTACTTCTATATTTGAAGCATAGGCAACTTTGCTTGTATCCAGTTCTTCTTTAACTTCATTTAAGATCCCTTTTGCTATAAGAAGTTCTTCTAAGCTAGAAATCATAGGAAACATAATCTTAAGATTACCGTATACACTGGCTCTTAGTAGTGCTCTTATTTGAGCTTTAAATAAATCTGTTTCTTTTAAACAAATTCTAATAGCTCTATAGCCTAAGAAAGGATTCATCTCTTTGTCAATGTTAAGATAACTAAGTTCTTTGTCTCCCCCTGCATCTAAGGTTCTAATAACAACTGGCTTTGGGCTAAGTGATTCTAGTACTGTTTTATAGGAATGATATTGTTCTTCTTCTGTTGGTAAACACTCTCTATTCATATATATGAACTCAGTTCTAAACAATCCCACACCTTCTGCACCATTATTAATAAGTCCATTAATATCTCCTGGAGTCCCAATGTTCCCAGCTAGTTCTACTTTTTTTCCATCATAGGTTACACTTACCTGATATTTAAAGGATTGTAGACTCTGTTTTACTTTTTCACACTCTTCTTTAAGCTTATTATAGTAAGAAATATCCTCTGCATTTGGATTGATTATAACTTTACCACTATCTCCGTCAATAATAACGTAGTCACCCTGCTTAACTGTTATTGTGATATCTTTCAAGCCAACAACAGCTGGAATCTCAAGACTCCTAGCCATGATTGCAGTATGCGAGGTTCTTCCTCCAATATTAGTTAGAAAACCAAGTACTTTTTCTTTATCCATATTAGCAGTTTCAGAAGGGGTTAAATCATTAGAAACTAACAATACCTCCTCCTTAATTATAGATAAATCTATTGATTCTATCCCAAGCATATGTCTTAACACTCTTTGGGAAACATCTCTAATGTCAGAAACTCTTTCTCTCATATATTCATTATCCATACCTTCAAACATGTCTATAAAATCTGTAGCCACTTCATTAAAGCAATAATCCGCACTAAATTTTTCACCTTCTATTTTATCTACAGTACTTGATATTAGTTCAGGATCTTCTAGTACCATTAAATGGGCTTCAAAAATAGCAGCCTTTTCTTCACCAAGTTCTCTTAGTGCTTTGTCTTTAATTTGTAACAATTCATCATTAGAATCTTTTAGAGCTTTATGAAATCTATTTTTTTCTGCTTCCACATCATTTATTATTTCTTTTTCAATTATAAATTCTTTCTTTTCTAAAAGTAAAACTTTCCCCATAGCGATTCCTGGTGAGACACCTGTACCCAAAACCATCTTGAAAACTCCTTCCTATTCTTCGCCAAATTTACTCTCTACAAGGCCTACTAACGCGTCCATAGCTTCTTTTTCATCTGTGCCTTCTGTAATTATTTTAATCTCTTCACCTTTTTTTAGACCTAATCCCATTATGTTTATTATAGACTTTGCGTTTGCAACTCCATTACCATGTTCAATACTAACACTTGCCTTAAATTTATTTGCAGTCTTTACAAAGATAGAAGCGGGCCTTGCGTGTAACCCTTGTTGGTTTAATATTTTTACGATTTTTTCCATTAATAAAACCTCCTAAAATTAAACTTAAAATAAATATGCAAGCTCAAGAATATTTTGTGAGCTTGCACATTTAAAATACCTTAGTTCTCTATATTTAATATTTCATTCATAAAAATTTTATGAGCTACATCTTTAGATTGAGCATTATAAAGCCTTGAAACATTATCATCAACTTTGCAATAATTAACAATATTTCTTAAATAGTTAAGATGATTGTTTTCACCTTTTAATGCAAGTAAAAATATTATACCAACATTAACTTTAGACTCGTCATTGCCCATTTCAGAAAATTCAATCAAGTTATCAGTTATTCCAAGTACAACTGCTTGTTTTATAACATTTTCTGCCTCAGAATGAGGTACCGCAACACCTATAGGTTTTGTAGGGAGTGCAGTCGGATAAATATTCTCTCTTTTTATTGTGGCAAGTTCATAATTTTCATTTACATACCCTTGTTTCTGTAAATGCTTAGCTAAATAGCTTATTGCCTCTTCCTTTGTTTTTATATTTTTCATCATTACTACATCATAAAGCACAGTGTTTGTTTCATTATTCATAGTATTATCTCCTTTTAATTTGCTTTTTGAATATAACAATTAGGTTATAATTTTTCCTTTAATTAGAAGTGAAATATCAATGCGAAGAATTTATATACTAAAACTAATGCTGGAGTTCCTGCCGCATCCCAATTAGATATTAATCCTTTACCAGCGTCATATCCCATAGTACTAGCCAAATTAGTCATAGGTCCAGCCATTAAGGTAGCACCCCAACAAAATAGGCAAACTAACATAGATAGTATGATTATATTATGTGCAATATTTCCTTCTGTAATAGCATTAACTGCTGCACTTTCCCAAAGAACTATTATTAAGCTGACAGAAGCAATCATCTGATTACCTGGAAGTAAAACAGATATTAGTAGCGCCAATGGATACATAATTAATGCTGTTGGAACAACTGCTGGATGACCTATAACAGTTGAACAATCAAGTGCGATACGAATATCATCCCTTTTAAGTTTGCTGACAAGCATCTTTCTTGAAGCTTTAATAACTGGAAACCATCCTTCTACAAGTATCGCGGCCATTCTAGGAAGAAGAAGGAATGCTGCTGCCATTTTAACTCCGAGTAATAGCGAAGGCATAATTCCTATCTGACTGAATAAACCAATTAAAATACCTAGTGTTGCCCCCATGACTGTAGATTCTCCGAATATTCCAAACTTCTCCTCTATAGTTTCAGCCTTAAGACTCATATCCTTAATAACAGGTGTTCTTCTTAAAACCCATTCAATAGGCATTGCAAGACATGCCTGGAAAGAAAAGTGAGTACCATGAGGCCATGAACCTCCTGGAGGAAAATTATTGATTCTTTCTATAAACGGTGCAGCTTTATCTGCTGCCTTTACATCAATTATAAGAAATACTACAACTGATAATGTTGCGATCCAAAAACTTCCACTAGCAACACCTACCATTCCTGCAAGTAGCATAGCTCTCCAGGTATTAAAAACGTCTACATATAAAGTCTGAGTAAATCTTACCGATACTAGAATTATATTAACTACTAAAAATACTAATACCCCAAAATAACCATATGAATTTCCAAAAGCATATCCCACAGAACCCCAGCCTATGTCTGTTACACTTTTATTGAGTCCATAAATTGTAATTATATTCATTATTGGCTTTGACATTGCTTCCTGTATCAAATTTACAATAAGAAATATACCTGTAAGTCCTATGGAGACTTTCAATGAACCAAGTATAGCTTTCTTTAATGGCACTTTTGTAATCAGTGAAACTATAAGAATAATACCGATTACAGCTACAGTAGAATCAAATCCGAAAAAAGCAGTTAAACCCTTAGTTATTATATTTATAAATTCCATACGCTTCCCCCTGCAAAATATTTTTTTTAATTTTGTAGTGCTTCTAGGTGCTAAATTTTTACTGTTATTAAAGATTGATTTATAATGTTTATGCTTGTTTTAATTATTTAATTTATTAATTTCTTCTACTATCTCATCTAGTGCTTTTTTAGCAGCCTTATCATCTAGCATTATTCCTAAAGCTCTTATCATTGGAATTGAATAAGTACTTTTCAATTGCACAGTTGTAACAAGTAGGTCAGCATTCTCTATAGCATCGTCTAAGTCATTTACTCTACAGATTTCAATTTTTACATTTTTAAACCCTTCTTCTTTAATTCTGTCTTCAATATCTTCTTTTAAGTAATTTGATGTGCATATTCCTGCTCCACAACAACAAAGTATTTTTATTTTATCTTTCATGGTTTACATCTCCTTCTATATATATTTAATTCATATTTAAACTAAATCAAGTCTCATATTATTATTCTTCTTTTAACCATTAAATATAACAGTTAGGTTATAAATTTTCCTTTAATTAGAAGTGAAATATCAACGCGAAGAATTTATATACTAAAACTAATGCTGGAGTTCCTGCTGCGTCCCAATTAGATATTAATCCTTTACCAGCGTCATATCCCATAGTACTAGCCAAATTAGTCATAGGTCCAGCCATTAGGGTAGCACCCCAACAAAATAGGCAAACTAACATAGATAGTATGATTATATTATGTGCAATATTTCCTTCTGTAATAGCATTAACTGCTGCACTTTCCCAAAGAACTATTATTAAGCTCACAGAAGCAATCATCTGATTACCTGGAAGTAAAACAGATATTAGTAGCGCCAACGGATACATAATTAATGCTGTTGGAACAACTGCTGGATGACCTATAACAGTTGAACAATCAAGTGCGATACGAATATCATCTCTTTTAAGTTTACTGACAAGCATTTTTCTTGAAGCTTTAATAACTGGAAACCATCCTTCTACAAGTATTGCGGCCATTCTAGGAAGAAGAAGGAATGCTGCTGCCATTTTGACTCCAAGTAATAGCGAAGGCATAATACCTATCTGACTGAATAAACCAATTAAAATGCCTAGTGTTGCTCCCATTACTGTAGATTCTCCGAATATTCCAAACTTGTCCTCTATGGTTTCAGCCTTAAGACTCATATTCTTAATAACAGGTGTTCTTCTTAAAACCCATTCAATAGGCATTGCAAGACATGCCTGGAAAGAAAAGTGAGTACCATGAGGCCATGAACCCCCTGGAGGAAAATTATTAATTCTTTCTATAAACGGTGCAGCTTTATCTGCTGCCTTTACGTCAATTATAAGGAATACTACAACTGACAATGTTGCTATCCAAAAACTTCCACTAGCAACACCTACCATTCCTGCAAGTAGCATAGCTCTCCAGGTATTAAAAACGTCTACATATAAAGTCTGGGTAAATCTTATAGATACTAGAATTATATTAACTACTAAAAATACTAATACCCCAAAATAACCATATGAATTTCCAAAAGCATATCCCACAGAACCCCAGCCTATATCTGTTACACTTTTATTGAGTCCATAAATTGTAATTATATTCATTATTGGCTTTGACATTGCTTCCTGTATCAAATTTACAATAAGAAATATACCTGTAAGTCCTATGGAGACTTTCAATGAACCAAGTATAGCTTTCTTTAATGGCACTTTTGTAATCAGTGAAACTATAAGAATAATACCGATTACAGCTACAGTAGAATCAAATCCGAAAAAAGCAGTTAAACCCTTAGTTATTATATTTATAAATTCCATACGCTTCCCCCTGCAAAATATTTTTTATTGATTTTGTAGTCCTCTAGGCATTAAATTTTTACTGTTATTAAAGATTAAATTATGATGTTTATGCTTGTTTTAATTATTTAATTTTTTAATTTCTTCCACTATCTCATCTAGTGCTTTTTTAGCAGCCTTATCATCCAGCATTATTCCTAAAGCTCTTATCATTGGAATTGAATAAGTACTTTTCAATTGCACAGTTGTAACAAGTAGGTCAGCATTCTCTATAGCATCATCTAAGTCATTTACTCTACAGATTTCAATTTTTACATTTTTAAACCCTTCTTCTTTAATTCTGTCTTCAATATCTTCTTTTAAGTAATTCGATGTGCATATTCCTGCTCCACAACAACAAAGTATTTTTATTTTATCTTTCATGGTTTACATCTCCTTGTATACATATTTATTTCATATTTAAACTAAATCAAGTTTAGCTTAATACTGTTATTTTGCTCTATTTTCAGATCCTAGCACTTTTATTTTATCTCTAACAACATCTTTCATTGCTTCTAATGGTCGAGCATAAGCTGTTATTGGCCAAATAGACATTTGTTCCTTACTGTTTAGTACTTCCTTTAGTGATGTAAAGAACCCTGCTAGCATTTCTGAGAATATATTTAATTTACATATTCCAAGTTCAACAGATTTTTTTATTGCTTCATCAGGTGTTCCCGATCCACCATGCATTACCAATGGTAATGTTGAAATTTTATTTAAAGTATCTAGTCTATCAAAGTGTAGTTTTGGCTCGTTTACATATACCCCATGCGCAGTTCCAACTGCAACAGCTAATGCGTCTACACCTGTATTCTTAATGAAGTATTCCATTTCTTCTGGGTTTGTTAAAAAATCGTCTGGGTTATCGAATTCCTCTTTGTCATCTTTTTTTACTCCTGTTTCTGAATTTCCTACAATTCCATCACCAACATGTCCTAATTCTGCTTCTACTGACACATTATATTTATGTGCATATTCTACAACTTCTTTAGTAATCCTTATATTTTCTTCAAGCGGTAGTATAGATCCATCAAACATAACAGAAGTAAAACCATTATCTATTGATTTTTTTATAAAATCCACATCTGTTGCATGGTCTAAATGTAAACATACAGGTACACTAGCCTTCTTAGCCATTGATTTTAGTGAAGTTGTCCAATATTTCAACTTATCGCCTTCTAAATCAACCTTTAGTCCCATTAATATTACTGGTGATTTTAGTTCTTCTGCTACCTCAATAACTGCCATAGCCATATCATTATTACTTACATCAAATGCTGCTACTGCATATTTATTTTTTCTTGCATCGCCTAATATACTTTCTAAATTTACCAATCCCATTTTAAATTCCTCCCCTATTTTTCATATTACCTCATTAACATTTCACGAGTGCAATAACTATCTTTATTTATATTTTTCTATAAGTTACCTTATTTACAACATATCTTGACTTAACACCAGTTAAAACTTTAATCATTTCAGTTGCTAAAAGTTTTGGTGAATTAGTAAATGCGTCTTTAGTTCCACCAGCTAAGTGCGGCGTTACCGTAATATTTTCTAAGGTAAGTAGCGGATACTCTTTACTTGGTGGTTCTTCATCAAAAACATCTAATGCAGCGCCAATAATTCTTTTGTTTTTTAATGCATTATACAATGCCGTTTCATCAACTAACCCAGATCTTGCTGAATTAATTAAGTATGCAGTTGGCTTCATTAAACTTAATAAATCTTTACTAATCAGTCTTTCTGTTTCTTTTGTTAGTCGTGCGTGTAAAGTCACAAAATCAGAAATCTCCATTAATTTTTCTATTGACACCATTTCCACACCTGAACTATTGCCCTTAAAGAAAGGATCATAAGCTACAATCTTCATATCAAAGCCAGCTAATCTTTTTGCAACTTTTCTTCCTATTTCTCCAAAACCAATAATCCCTACAATCTTATCAGCTAAATCAGGAACAGAATCAGCATTTGTATAATCCCTAATCCATTTACCATCTTTTAAATTCGAATGACTTTTTGATATATTTCTACATTCAGAAATTAGAAGCCCTACTGTGAAATCAGCCACAGCATTTGCATTTCTTCCTGGTGTGTTAAAGACAATAATTCCTTTTTCATCTGCATACTGCAAATTTATATTTTCATATCCACCTCTTAAAACACCAATAGCTTTTAAATTTACACAATACTCAATCATTCCTTTTGTTATTGGACAAAATTGCGTAATGATAATATCTGCATCTTTTATCGCGTCAAGAATGTATTGGGGTGGCTCATAGGCTTCACACCCTCGAGTTTCAACCAATAGATTAATGTTTTGTAGTTCTTCATAACTTTCCAAACTCCATTGAATAGTTTCTACTTTAACGCCCTGCTCTTCAAAGTTTCTAAATCCTTCTTTAATATAGTTTTCTGGAATTAATGAGTCACCTATTCCAACTATTTTCATGCTCATTCCTCCTCTTATAACAGCAACTAATTTATTATATTTTCATGTCCCACAAAGCCTTACAACTTGTAGTAACTCCTACAAATCCAGCTTCCTTTGCTTTATGAAGCATATCTACATCATCAATGAATCCACCTAATAGCAGTGGAACATTTTTTGCTTTTTTTATTATTTCAACAAATTTTAGTCCATATATACATGGCCTTATTTCTATTGCAGCGCATCTAGAATCAGCAATAGATTTTAACGAAGTATCAAAAGATTTAGAATCCATTAAGGTAATCCTTTGAATTGTATCTAACCCAATATTGTTTACCATATTTATCTTAGATGTACTAGCACCAATAACAACATCGACTTTATACAACTGTTTTAAAAAAAGAATCCCTATTTTATCTAGATTTAAACCTCCTATCAATTCCACATTAACTATTACCTTTTTATTAGCTTTATGACACATATCTGCAAGAGATCTTAGATTTCCTATATGCGTTTCACTTAATAGTACATATGGATTATCAAGTGTAAGTGCATATGCTAGATCTTTAATCATTCTCACTGATGGAATTATTAGAAATCCATTTTCTTTAATATTCATCAAATTATTCTCCATTCTTTCATTTTTGCTTATATTACCCCCTTTTACAGTATCTATTCATCATTTACTTGTCAATAGTAAACAAATTAGTTACGTACATTTTGCATTGGTAAACCTTGTAAATAGTTTTTAATATCATCAAAACCTATTTCAACTGAATTACGCATAGTATCACATGAAGTACCCGCTAAGTGTGATGTAAGCGTAATATTATCTAATTTTAGGAATGGACTATCAGCTGGTAATGGCTCTTCATCAAATACATCTATAGCAGCACCACCAATAGAATTTGTTTGTAAAGCATGAATAAGAGCATCTGTATCCACAATACCTGCACGCGCAGTATTTATAAAATATGCAGTAGATTTCATTTGAGAAAATTCTTTTGCCCCTATGAACTTATTAGTCTTATCTGAAAGACGTATGTGTACTGAAACAAAATCAGATTGTGATAATAGCTCTTCAAATGTTACAGGTGTACATCCAGCTTCTGCAATAACCTTAGGGTCCATAAATGGATCATATATAATAACTTTAGAACCAAAACCACTTAATCTTTGAACAACCTGACGACCAATATAACCAAAGCCAATGATACCTACAGTACATGTACGCATATCATGAATATATTCTTGGTTTACATAATTTTTGCACCATTTTCCGTCATGAATTAGCTTATGACTACGAGCTATATTCTTATTTTCAGCAATCATCATACCAACCGTAAAATCAGCTACTGCATGAGCACTACGCCATGGTGCATTTATAAGCTTAATTCCACGTTCAGTTAATGCTTCTACATCAGCATTTTCATAACCACCACGTAATACAGCAGCAACCTTTAAATTCTCGCAAGCGTTAATAATCTCTTTATTTATTGAAGCAACATGTACCACTATAATATCTTTATCCTTGCAAACATCTAGTAATGGCTTGTAAGTAGGAGCAGCTTCTACACCACCTAATTCAATTTGAAGCATACGGTCAGTGATAGGTCCCATAGCATTCATATCTTTGTCTTCAATCATGGTAACTTCAGCACCATATTGCTCAAGTTCAAACATTTTTTCCATTAGTTGAGAGGTAACTCCTCCGTCAGATACAATTAAAACTTTTCTCTTTTTCATCATAATTAATTCTCCTTTTTTATAATTTGCTTTGCAAGTAATTAGGTAAATTAAGTATCTTACAAAATAGCAGTTAATTTTAAAAAGCAATTTAAGTAACTTGTACCAATCTAGTAACCCTTTAGAATAATCAAGGTTTCCAAAATCCATAAGACTCATGATTTTAAATAAAAAAAAATCCGACTAAAAGCTATTATTTTAAATAATAGCTTTTAGTCGAATTCAATTTCTCTATTCAACTAGTTATTTTGTTTTCAAAAACACTTACAAAATAAATATTAAAATATTAAGTAAGTTTATGATTTTATTGTATACGGTTTCTATTTGTTTGTCAATACTTATATTTTATATTTTGCTGAATGAATTTTATGTTACTGAATTGCTCCACGTTTATAGTAGAACCCCTAATCAGTCAATTCTGATTTCATGCCAATAGCATCATTTCTAAAGTCTTCATCAGCGGTAGTTTTTATAATAAAGTCTAAACATTTAATTGACTGGGTGTCGTCTTCTAACGCATTATATGCATAAACTTTATAATAGTAAATACTACAAATTGATTCTACATCATTTTTATCTACTAGAAGTAGCATACTATCACAAATATTAACTGCCTTTATAAATTCATCAATATTCATATACAGACATAATAAATAGTATAATGAATCATCTTTATCCCCTTCCATAATTATAGAATCTTCAAAAGCATCTATAGCTCTACTAAACATATTCAAACCTATTAGTGACTCACCTACACCAAATAAAGCATCTGCAGTATCATTAATTGTCCTTGCAGTGTTGTAATAGAGAAGCGCATTATAAAAATCGCCCTTATTAATTAATTCGTCTCCTTTGTCTATAAGTGGTTGATACTCCGTAGCTACCATGTTTAAAGTCTTTTGAAGCACTTCTTCCGAATAGACTGTATTTATAAATCCTTGCTTGTATGATTCCATAAATTCTAAAACTTTTGGAATAAATATTGTTTTAGCATAACTAGATTCTGCATACCATATATTTGACTGCCCCATACCCATATCTTTTCCAACAACTGTAGCTCTAGGTATTTCAAATGTTCTTTCTGATTCCGGAAGCAAAAAACAATCTTTACTCCATGCTTCTATACTAAAATATAAATCTCTGCCTATCCCCCCATAAGAGTTACATTCTTGTGAGTATTTATATAAAGTGGCATCTTTGTACCAACCAACAATAACACTTTTCCCAGTTTTCCCATGTTTTGCAACCCATATTACAAGCACATTATCTACACTATCATCGTTAACTGTTGCTTTTTCAAATCTTTCTAAATGCAGAGAACCGCCTCTGTCTGATACGTATCCATAACATTTACCGTTATAATCTTGAAAGTTATATGATTCATGAACCTCATTATTTTCACAGTTATCATCATCACTTACTCCTATATAATTTTTTAACATTGCAATATTACAAAATATAATCCTCATTTTAATATTCCTCCTACATCTCCCTCAGCGCCACTGTATTCTCTTCCCTTTGGACCAATTCCAATATCCGCAGAATATATAACCACAGTCTTTATTTTCCGTTTTCCTTATACAATAGTGATGCAACGTAATATAGAAACCTTATTTAAAACTGCATCTTCAATTTAATTATAATCCATAACGCTCCGTCCTTTCCACTACTTTATATATATATTATTATTTCTAAAAACATCGGAACTATGTGAACGTATGTTTCTATTTTTATATAAAAATTTAAATCCTATTCATTGACATACTTATTAAAAAAGTTTAATCTTATGTTGACCTTATTAACTATACTACAGAAGAAATGCTAGTTTACGCAAAATATTTTTTTAGAAAGAGGTGGTCTTTATCAGTATATTAGAAAACAGTAATTTACTTATAGAAGTAAATGAGCATGGAGCACAACTCAACAAGCTATTTTCGAAAAAACATAATTTAGATTTCCTATGGAGCGGTGATTCAACCTACTGGGGTAAAAAATCACCTATATTATTTCCTATAGTAGGTAGACTTAAAGACGATGAGACAATAATAGATGATAAGATTTATAATATGAATCAGCATGGTTTTGCAAGAGATTGTACTTTTAAATTAATAAAAGGAAATAAGAATAGTTTAACATATTCTCTAACTGCCAATGAAGAGACAAGAACAAGATTTCCTTATAATTTCCAACTACTAATTTCTTATGAATTAAATGATAATAGTGTTAAGGTGTTTTGGAATGTGAAAAATATTGATTCTAAAATTATGTATTTTTCAATAGGAGCTCATCCTGCTTTTAATGTACCTTTTAAAAAAGAGGAAAAATTAGAAGATTATTATTTAGCTTTTAAAACTAAAAAAGATGTAGAAAAATATATATTTGAAATTCCTTATATAAAAGAGAAAAATAAAGTTAAAGCACCTGAATATATTTTTATAAAACCTGAAATATTTAATAACGATGCCTTGGTTTATAATGGGGTTGATGAAGTAACTTTAAAATCTAAGGATAATGATATGGCTCTTAAAGTTTCTTTCAAAGATTTTCCTTTCGTTGGCATCTGGTCACCCTTTTATAAAGAAACTAACACAATAGCTCCATTTGTATGTATTGAACCTTGGTATGGCATTGCAGATTTAAAGGATTCCACAAAAGTATTCAAACATAAACTTGGCGTTAACAAAATAGAAGTTGGTGAAGAATTTAATGCTAGTTATGAAATAACAATAACATAATTACTGAGCGGCCATCCATTCCATAATTGATATTGTTTCGCCATTAATTGTTGCTTTACACTGGTTGTTGTATACATAGGTCCATGACCAATGTCCATTGTATTCATATGGTGAACCATCTATTTTTTTGTATAAACCTGTAGCGTCAATTACATTATCGAAATATGATAACTGAACATTTTTTGCTCCAGCTTTGATTAAACGATCATATGTTGGAAGTGTGTTGTCTACTGGTGGTAATGTTGTATCATTCTTAGCACAGGTGAACCAGATTGGAGTATCTTTCATTTTTTCAATGTCTGAATCAGTGATTAATGTATTATTTAACCCTTCACATACTGGATATGCAGCTGCAAAGTACTTTGAGTAATCACGAATCATAAGCATTGTCATATATCCACCGTTGGAGCATCCGCCGATATATATCCTATTTGGATCAATGTCCCTGTTTTTCGAAACATAATCTTTGATTAATGCCATAAGTGATTCTTCATAGATAGAAGTTCCATCTGATTTTCCTGTAAAACCATCCATCCATCTAGTTGGTGCCTGAGGTACTAAAACATAAGCTCCCCCAAAATACGATTGAATTTTTTTTGTAGATAGGTTTACAGATTTATTTGAAGAAAGTGGTATAGTTGCATCTGTGCCGCCTTCTCCACCTCCATGTAACCAGATAATTAATGGATTCTTTTCCTTGTCTTTTGCTGGTGCATAGTCTGCATATGTTAAAGTAACATTATCATATGTAGCTTTTCCAGTTGAGAAGTTATCTACAAGTTCTCTAGTTCCGCCTATATATGTATTAGCAACTAATCCTGAAATTTTTCTTGTTCCAAAAGCAATATCTTTTATCTGAGTGATTGTATAATCACATTTAATCCATATATTTGATCCGCTATAATAGTTGAGCGGAGAACCTAATGATACAGTTGGTCCAACTTTCATTTCTAATACCGCATATTTTCCGCGTGCAGTAGGGTTTCCTTTTTCATCAGAAACATAAGCTTTTGTAACTGTACGGTAACCTTCTTCTAAAAATGGAGTTGTTAATCTGACGTCACTTCTTAACACATTTACTTTAAAAGTATCCTTTGTTACTGAATTCTGAACAACGGGTTTACCTAAATCAACAATTACCTTTGTAATCGCTGCACCCCAGTCATATATTTCTGTAACAGTACGATACGATGTTGGTTGTTTCTTTGCTTCCTCAGCAAGTAAATTAATGCTGGAAGACAATGTCATAGTAATTGCTAAAATAAATGACATTACAATTCTTTTGTTTGTTTTGATTCTTTTTTTCATTTTGTTATGCCCCCTTCATTTTAACGGTGTTCTAGTCTTACCAAAATGTTGTATACTTTATATTATTCTGTACTTGGTTTCATTTTCCTTTAATTTCATAGTAAAGAGACCACATTATGGTTATACTATTAAAAAAGTGAGGTGTTACAAATGGCTATAGCCCATAAAACAGTTATTTCCTTCGGACTTGTTGCTATTCCAATTTCAATGTATACTGCGACGCAAGATAACGACATTCATTTTAACCAGCTCCACAAAGATGATAATTCTAGAATTAAATACAAAAAAACTTGCAGTCATTGCGGTGAGGAAATCACATCAAAGGAGCTTATTAAAGGGTATGAATACGATAAGGATCATTACGTAGTTGTAACAGATGAGGATTTAGAAAAAATTAAAACTGAAAAAGAGAAATCTATACAGATAATGCACTTTGCACAACTCAATCAGATATCACCAATTTATTATGATAAAACATATCAAGCTACCCCTGAAGCTGGTGGAGATAAAGCATTTGAGCTTCTACGTGCAGCGCTTATGTCTGAGCAAAAGATTGCAATTGGCAAAACTGTAATGGGTACAAAAGAAACTTTACTTGCTATAATTCCCCGAGAGGATGGAATATTAATATCGACAATGTATTATGAAAATGAAATTAAAGACCTTACTAAATCCTACAATAAACCAGATTTAACTGAGGCTGAACTTACCATGGCAAATGCATTAATTAATTCTATGGTTACTCCTTTTAATCCAGCTGAATATAAAGATGAATACCAGGTAAAATTACGTGAACTACTGGAAACGAAAATAGCGGGTAAAGATATTGTTGCCGCGAAGTCTGAAGCTCCAAGTAATGTCATTAATCTTATGGATGCATTAAAGGCTAGCATTGAGCAAAATAAAGTTAAAGAAACTCCAACACCTAAGGCAAAACGCAAAAGAACTCCAAAAGGTGCATAATGGATATTTTTGAGAGTAGAAACATTAAGCCTATGCTGATTGGTGAGATGCAAGAGGCGTTTGATAGCCCTGATTATATCTACGAGTTAAAGCTGGATGGCTTACGTTGCCTTGCATATCTGGATAAGGATGGAACGGATCTGCGTAACAAACGAACTATTAAGATGAAAGTAAAAGTTCCAGAGCTGTCAGAGATACACAAGCAGGTTAAATGTCGTTGCATTTTAGATGGTGAATTGATTGTTATTAAGGATGGTAAACCTGATTTTTTTGAGATTCAGCGGCGGTCGCTTATGACAAATACCTTTAAGATCCAACTTGCCTCCTCTAAATTACCGGCTACCTTTACCGCATTTGATATTCTCTACTATGATGATCACGAGGTCAAAAATTTGCCACTTATGCAACGTAAAAAGCTGCTGGAAAAAACCATTGAAGAAAACGAGCGAATTGCTATTTCTCGATATATCGAGAAAAGTGGGATTGAGTTTTATAAGCTTGCTAAGCAAAATCAATTGGAGGGCATAGTTGCTAAGAAAAAGGACAGTAAGTATTACTTTGATAAACGAACCAAGGACTGGATTAAAATTAAGAATCTTCAGGATGATGATTTTGTTGTGTGCGGTTATATTTTTAAGGATAACAATGTTATCAGCATAGTTTTAGGTCAATATTCTAGCAACCAATTGGTATACAAAGGCCATACTACACTAGGATTATCCACAGCAGATTTTAAGTTAATAAAATCCACACCTGAAATAAGTGCACAACCCTTTAATGATTTGCCTTCTGGAAATGATAATGCAGTATGGATAGAACCTATCCTTGTATGCACAGTGAAATATATGATGAAATCAGCAAATGGTTCCTTAAGGCAACCCGTATTTAAAGGTCTTAGGGATGATAAAACACCTAAAGATTGTACCGTAAAATAATCCTATTAATATTATGGGATTATTTTTGTGTAAACTATTTCTAATAATAACCCCGGTCTTCAAATCTTAAATAATATCCACCTGCAAGTATCTAACTCATATTTAATCTCATATAGCTTCTCAGCTCCGTTTATTACACTCTGACACTTATACGCTAGCATATTGTTACCTGCTAGCTTTTCTTTATCTACGCAAATAACTTTATCTATTCTTACCACCGAATTACTTTCATCTTCATTAGTAATTTTAAATCTTACAGGATTTATATTCCCCTTTGTATCGGTCCAAGAAACTACTTCTATGGACTTTGCTACAATTTTCATATTACCGCCTCCAAAACATATGTTCGTATATATTATATACCATTTTGAGATAAATAAAAGGGGTAAAGTCTTCCTTTAGAATAAATTATTTCTGCAAAAAAGTAAAAAGAGGCTGAAGTTTTATTATACTTATAAAAATCACATCATAAAAATAACAGGGGAATTTGTTCATTGTCCCCTGTTATTTTTACCAACTAAACCTCCACCATTACCTGATGATGGGCTTTGTGTTCCATGAATTGATGATCTCTTACTATTTTTTTGCATGGCAGATTTTGCTTTTTTTTCTTCAATAACTTTTTTCATTATTTCCATGTTCTTGTTTATATTATTTTTCATATTTTTACCTTCTTTTTTTTATTTTTTATATCTTTAAAAATACTTTGTAACTGATATCTTCTAAATTAATCTTCACAATAAATATTTTCAAGGTATGTTTTGTTATTTTACTTATTTATTATACCCCATAAAAGGCCCTTTGAATAGCAGCTACTAACATTTATCTTTTAAACAAAAGACACCTATCTAAAACGATATCAGAAGCCACTAGCTCCTATGTAAACGACGAAAAAACTGCCAAAATAAATTTAAGCAGTTCTCCCGGTTAGTTTTCACCAAGTTATCTTATTAATACCCTTTTAAAATTCTCTCAACTCTTTAATAAACTTCTTCTCTAAATTCGTACTCTTCTTAATGATACTTATCCGTAAAGTAAGGTACCTCATTAGCCTTTACCTTCTCTAAATAATCCTCTTGAGTCATTATATTTTCTTCAAAATTTTCTACCGCATTTTTAGTATAGTTACCTACATTTGCGATATTAACAAATTTCTGATTATCACCTTTTTTGTTCATAAAAAATCCTCCCTACTAAATTTAATAGTGTTTCAACATCTGGATAACATAACAATACAAAGATGCCTATTTGTAGTATCTCACCGTAATTGACATTTTATAATATAAAGTTTAGATTTTTGCATTTACTTGACAAACTTACGCAGTTATTGTAACATTCTTATAAATATTACAATATTATTACATTGACATAATTAAGGAGAATAAAAGTTGTTATGAAATTTGATTTTAGAAATTAGAAAGCCAGAAAATTTTTGAAGGGTGGATATCGGAATGAGATTTAGTGTGGACAAAGAGGTTTTTGAAAAATTAAAGGGGATTTGTTTTGGAATTGTTGTTGCTAAAGGTATTAACAATAAAAGCAAAGTAAAACAGGTAAGTGATATGTTGGATGAGAATACAGAAAACATACGTAAAAAACTAGTGGATGTTAACTTGAAAGAATATCCAGCCATTTCGGTTTATAGAGAGGCTTTTATAGATTTGGGGATTAACCCTAATAAATATATGAGTTCCATAGAAGCACTTACAAAAAGGATATTAAAGGGTGCAGATCTTCCTAAAATCAATAATATTGTTGATTTAGGAAATGCAATTTCTCTAAAATATGTACTTCCTCTTGGAGCACATGATATGGATAAATTACAGGACGACCTTGAAATTCGTTTTTCTCAAGATGGGGATTTATTTATGCCTTTTGGAATGAATGAGCAAGAAAAAGTGGAAGGTGGAGAATTAGTTTACGTAAGTGGTAACACCATTAAAACAAGAAAGTGGATATGGAGACAAAGCGATGAGGGAAAAATTGATGAAGAGACTTCGAATGTATTCTTCCCTATAGATGGTTTCATGGGTAAAAATAATAATGAGGTATTGTCTGCAAGAGATGAATTGGCAAAGACCATAGAACAATTATTTGAATGTGAGATTAAAATAGGGTTCATAGATGAAAATAATACGTCTATAGAACTCTAAAAATAGAGATTAGCAGCAAAACTTGAACAGTTTTTGCTACTAATCTCTTTATATATTCTGATCGGTTAAGTGCTATAAACTGGATTTTATGTTTGCTATTAGATAGTTCCTGCAAGATAATTAATAAACTGCTGCGCTGTTCTTCCAGAAATTCCATTATGCCTCATTTCCCATTTGTTAGCCTCAGCACACAGCTTTTCCTCAGAAATATCTAAGTTCATTTTCTTAGCAAGTTCTACAACAATGTTATAAAATTCTTTTCTTGAAGGCTTGGAATAACAAATAGTCAAACCAAATCTATCAACTAACGAAAGCTTCTCTTCCATAGTATCAGATTGATGTATATCACCGTTATCTTTTAAATCCGAACGGTCATTCCATGTTTCCCTAATCAAATGTCTTCTGTTTGAAGTCGCATAAATCAGAATGTTTTCCGGCTTTGACTCTACGCCACCTTCAATTACAGCCTTGAGGAATTTATATTCAATTTCAAATTCTTCAAAAGATAAATCGTCCATATAAATAATAAAACGATAATTTCTATTTTTAATTTGTGAAATCACAGTGGACAAATCCTTAAATTGATGTTTGTAAATTTCAATCATCCTAAGGCCTCTGTCATAATATTGATTTACAATAGCCTTAATGCTAGTAGATTTACCTGTTCCACTGTCTCCAAACAGTAACACATTATTGGCTTTGCGCCCTTCAACGAAGGCTTCTGTATTATCTGTGAGCTGCTTCTTTTGAATCTCACAACCAATCAAATCCTCAAGCATAACCTTGTCCATATTATTTATTGGATAAATTTCCATCTTGCTATTCTCTTCGTTTGATATTCTAAATGCTTTATTAAGGCCAAATATTCCTATGCCATATGCTTTATAGAAGCCCGTGACATAGTCAAAGAATTCATTTTCATCCTTGGCTCTTTCTAGTTTCTCGCTTAGATCCTGCACCTTTTCACTTACATTCTTGTTATACATTAATTCTTTCTTATTAATAGCTTTATAATCAGAAATCATTGAAAAACAATCAATCCCAAGTTTAGCCTCGATTAAACTGAAATCATAGTCAAACAAGCTTTTAAATACTTTAAAATCATTTTTCGCAAAAATATTGACACTTCCATCATTAGCACCAACCTTCTCACATGTAATGCTGAATGGATTCTCATTTGTAATAAGAAAAAATGCCAAATAATTATGCCATAGATTCTTATCAAATCCATAATCCGTAGCAACTTCAAGAATCCTCTTAATCTGCTTATAGCAATCCCTAATAAGTTCAGCACTGATAGCATCTTTATTTTCAAACTTTCTGAAAATTTCACCCATTTGATATAAAATACTATCTTCTTTCAAGTCTCCGTATATAATTAGTTTTGCAATTTTTTTATACATTTTGATACTTCCCTTCCATTAGCTACTAAGTATGATAAGTCATTCTCTCATCAGTTATTTTTAGGATTACCTCATTTAGATATTTCTCGGCATAATATTTTGCCATTGAGAGATTTAAGTCAAGGTAATTACCACAATCTCTAGCTGAGGCTCCTGGTATCTCACCATCAAACTCAATAACAAATAATAACATTTTATGTAATAACTCAATGATTTGCTTTGGTTCCAAATCTCCCACCAAAATTAAGTAGAACCCAGTTCTACATCCCATAGGACCAAAATAGATTACTTTATTTCCCCATTCCTCATCATTTCTCAAAAAGGTTGCACCTAAATGCTCAAAAGCATGAATATAAGAAGAATCCATTACTGGTTCAGTATTCGGTCTAGTGAATCTTAAATCAAAGGTAGTTAAAACATCATTATGCAAATAATCCTTTCGTGATACATATACTCCTGTTAAAAGTTCTAAGTGATTAACTGTAAAGCTTGTTATTTTATTCATTTTAAACCTCCTAAATGTTATATAAATATATTAATTCTATTACTATATACTAATCCAAAAGTTTAACGAAATCAATAGCATGCCAATACTTCCATCATCTTCAAGCTATAATAGATGGCAATACAAATTCAAAAACAGCATAGAAATTACAATTAAATCAAATCTATTTTCTTTTTAAGCTCTTCCGTAATTTCCATAAGAGGAAGTCTTACTTCAGGAGAATTAATTAGACCTTGTTTATTTAAATAGTATTTAATAGGAGATGGATTAGGTTCTTCAAATAGCATTGGTATAAAGTTGTTAAGAGGCTTCCAGGCTTCTAATGCAGCTTTGTGGTCATTATTTTGAACATAATTATATACCTTAAAGAATTCTTCTGTTTTTATGTGAGCAGAAGCTAGTATTCCACCGTCTCCACCAAGAAGTAAGGTTGAGTAAAATAAGGAGTCTTCTCCAGTTAGTATTGAAAAGTCCTGTGGACGGTTTAATAGAAGCTCTGAGCTTTGTTTAAAGTCACCACAAGCATCTTTTATAGCAACTATATTTTTAAGCTCTGCTAATTTGTGTATAGTAGAATTTTCTATATTTCTTCCTGTTCTATAAGGAATATTATAAAGTATTATATTTAAGTCGGTTGCTTCTGAAATTTTTTGAAAGTGAGCATAAATCCCTCTTTGGTCTGGTCTATTATAGTATGGTGATACAGATAATATACCTTCAGCTTTATATTTTTCAACTAACTTTAATTGATTTACTACTTTAGATGTATTGTTTCCACCGAGGCCTACGTAAACTGGAACCCTATTATTGTTATACTCCATGGTTTTTTCAATAATTTGTTCAAATTCTTCATCATTTACAGTTGGAACTTCTCCTGTGGTACCTAAAGGTATAAGTCCCGTTATTCCTTTTGATATATAATAATCTATCATTTTTTTATAGGCTGCAAAATCTACCTTGTCATTTAAAAACGGTGTAATAATTGGTAACCAAATTCCTGATAAACTCATAATTTTTAATACCTCCATATATTTTATTTCTGTATTGTGTTTCAAAAAATTACAATAAAAAAACTCCCACCTCCAAGACTTATTTGTCTTGAGGACGAAAGATATATTTCGTGGTACCACCCCAGTTTATCAACATGTCACCATATTAATCTTTTTGAGTACGGCAAAGTAACTATTGCGAATACTCTAGCTCGAAAACGGGAGCGCCCGTCACAATCTACCCCTTACAATAAGGCTCGGTGTGAAGCTCAAAGACCTTTTTCAATAAATAATTCTTTGTTCCTTCTCAGCCTAAGGGAACTCTCTGTAAAAGAATGCACATATTTACTCTTCTTATCATTGCTTATATAGTTATTTTTTCTTATTATAATAATACAAATAATTTTATATGTCAAGCTTTCGAGAAAATTATTATATAAAACAAAGAGGGTTTAGCTAATTTTTATAGAATTACTCATACATAAATACCATGTTAAATAGTAAAGTATGGAATGGGGGGACAATATTATGATCATTTCTAATAAAAACCAGGTAGGATACAAAAATAGTAACAAACAAGAACATATCATAGTTGATATGGTAGAATTAAAAGAATTCAGAATTATTAGTGCGTTTGTATATATAATTTGGTTTTTCTTTGGTGGCACACTAATAGAAATGATTGGACTTTCTTATCAATGGGTTAACTTCATAATGTATTTAATTTCATATTACATTCCCTACTTATTTTTAAAACATATACTTTACAAACTAATATATTCCAGAAGAATTAATAAAGTAATAGGATGTAAGGACTCAAAAAGTTATATTCACATTGTTAAATAAATAGATTCACATTTTATAAATAGTACTAGTGATACGATTCTTACTATACTACTGGGAATATATACTTTTATAAAAATTTAGCTCTTCCCTATTTGTAACCTTTAACTGCAACTGTTTGAAATATTCTTTAATTTGTTTAATTAATTTCAATATGGTACTCCCCCTCATCATAATAGACTAATTCCCATTTATTATAACATAGAAATCTACTAAAAAAGGTTGTACAATATCTCAACGTTTTTTTGTAATATATTGTATTATATTAAAGATTGAATTAAAGATAATAATGGTATATATTATAATTAAACCAAATATCATTCCTTTATATACCAATCGACTATTGAAATTAAAACAGAGATATTTAATGGACTTAAATCAATAAAAGTATAAGGAATATACCATACTATTATGTTATATGTAAAACAATGCCTTAAATAATCATATTTAATAATGTGCTTATTCTATGACAGAAAATCTTTGGGTATGTATATAAAAATGGGGGGTGCCATCGTGGAGTATGTTTTTAATAACAGAATGATAGAACCATATTTGTGTTCGAGTGATAGCATAATAACAGAGGTTAATAAAGAATTTATTGATTTCACAGGTTTTACAATGGATGAATTGTTAGGCAAGTCACTTATAGAAATAGGAGATATGCTAAAAATGAGTTCGCAAACACTTCTTGATAATATCAACTGTAACTATTCAGGATTTATATTCACAAGATTCTCTGAAGCAAGAGAAGTGAATATAACACTTATTCATACTAGAGAAACAAATCAAAAAATATATACCTTTGTTGAGATACCGAATTCCAGACTTAGCGACAAGCTTATTTTCGTGGAACAAACATTTATTAAAAACATATCCAATGTAACCGTTTACAGCGTACCTGGTTTAATATTACTTAAAGATAATGGAAATTATATTGATTTTCAAGATTTACCTTTTAGTAAAGAGGAAAATCGTATAGGTAGACCTATTAGAGAAATTATAACTGGATTTGTAGGAAGTAATTCTGAAGTTATTTGGAATACCGTTCTTGAAACGCAAAAGATTAGTTATATCAAAGAAATTGAATTTAATAATTTTGTAAAAGGTACAACTTATTGGGATTCCACTCAAATACCTATATTTGAAAACGGAAAGATGAAATACATATTTGAAACTTCTATTAATGTCACTGAAAGAGTTTTAGAAAATCAAAGTTTAAAGAGGCAAAAGAAACAGTTAGAGCAACAAAATACACAGCTAATTAGTATAATTGAAAATTTATCAGAGGGGGTAATGCTTTCGGATGATAAAGGTAGATTACTAATGGTAAACCAAGAAGCAAAGAGGTTACTTTATCAACCAGACAAATTAATTACTACAAGCGATACGCTTAAAGAAACTAAATTATTTGATATGAAAGGCAATGAAATACCATTAGAAAATTTTCCTGTAGTTAGAGCATTAAGAGGTGAAATAGTAAAAGATTTTAAGATGTTTGTAAGTCATCCTACTAATGAATATTTTGCAAAAATTAGTTCAATTCCAATTTATAATACAAGTGGCGATTTAATTAGAGTAGCATCCTGCTTTCATGATATTACTGAAACAATTGAGCAATCTAAAAAAATCGAAGAACAGAAAAATCTATTAGAAGCTATCTTAGAAAATATAGTTGATAGTATTACTATTTTTGATAATAAAGGACGATACATACTAATTAACAAATCAGCAAGGGAAATGTTTTTCCCTTATTCTGAATATATAGGCAAAATTGGTGATGAGTATAACCAATCTGAGTTTTATAATATTCATGGAGATAAAATTGAATCAGAAAATACTCCAGCCCGTGTTATGAGGGGTGAAAAATTTAATAATATGAGAATTACAGTAAAATCTCCTCATAAAACATTTGAAATAGATGTGAGTGGTACACCTATTTATGACAGTGAAGGAAAATTTACTTTAGGGGTGCTTTGCAGCCGGAACATGACCGACTATTTTAATCAAGAAGAGTCTATAAGAAACCGCTATGAATTCTTGAACAGATTGATAGATACTTTTGATTTACCTGTTGTTAGATTGTCATTTCCAGATTTAAAGATTGTTACCATTAATAAAAAGGCATTTGATATCATTAAAAGGTTGAAACCTGATATTGAATCAATCCAGCAAATAGAAGACAATAAGATTGAAGAGTATTTTAAAATATTCCAAACAAGTGAATATTACCAGTGTATTAATGAAGTAAAAAAAGAAAAGAAAACAAAGTATCTGAACAAACAAAAATATTTGATAAATGGAAATGAGATATATTGGAATGTTATATTTGAGCCCATACTTAAAGTAAATGGAGAAATCCAAGAAATATTAATTGTAATAATAGATGTTACTAGCGAAATAAAGTCTACAATAGACATGGAAAAAACAGTACAATCACAGGGAGAATTTCTAGTTAACATATCCCATGACCTTAAAACGCCACTAAATGTTATATCAGCAACAGCTCAGTTAGTTAATATGTATTGTAATACTGGTGAATTAGACAAAAGGAAGCATTCATTTATCAAATATATAGACTCAATTAATCAAAATTGTTATAAATTATCTAAAATGATTAATAATATAGTTGATTTATCAAAAATTGAATCAGGATTCTTTAAATTGAACATATCAAATAACAATATAGTTGAGGTTGTAGAAGAAATAGTGATGTCTGTAACTAATTTTACTGACAGCAAAGGCTTAAATATTATATTTGATACAGATATAGAAGAAAAAACAATTGCTTGTGACCCAGAAAAGGTAGAGAGAATAGTATTAAATCTTATATCAAATGCGATAAAATTCACAGATGAAGGTGATGAAATATTTATACAAATTAAGGATAAAAACGAATTTGTTGAAATATCAGTAAAAGATAATGGAATTGGCATTGAGGACGAGCACTTGAATATGATATTTGATAGATTTAAGCAGGTAGACAATTCGCTATCAAGAAATGCAGAGGGCACAGGTATTGGATTAAATTTAGTTAAGTCAATTGTAGAATTACATGGTGGTAGAATATATGTTGAAAGTGAATTTGGAAAAGGAAGTAAGTTTACAGTTATTCTTCCTTCTGGAAAGGTCCTTCATGAAAATTTGTTATATAACAGCAAAGTTAAAAGTGTAAATCAAAGTATAAAAGTGGAACTTTCAGACGCTTTTTAGCAAATGAAAAACAGATGCAAAATTGCATCTGTTTTTCATTTTTTATTTATCTAATTGTTTTAGTATAGTGCCAAGCTGCTTAATATAGTCTCCATATTTTGCCCAATCTAAATTTCTTTGAGCATCAAGTGCTTTTGTATATAAATCATTTGCATCCTTAATTAGTTTGACTTTAGCTTGGCTTAATGGGACAGTAGTCCCCGCTTTTCCTGGAACTACTGCATTTGGCGCCTGATAATTAAATATCTGTTCGAGTCCAATTTCAATATTATCAACCATCAATAGCTTATTGTCGTAAGAAATTATTACCTTTTTCATTTCTGGAATACTATTTTTCCCACTAGCCCTTAAATAAAGAGGTTCAATATAAAGCAAGGAATTCTTTATTGGTAGAATTACAGTGTCTCCATACTGTACTTGAGATCCACCAGTATTCCATAAAGATAACTGTGCTGAAATTGTAGTATCCTGACTTATCCTCTGTTTAAAGAGGTAAGGACTGTAAACTGTTGTTTCTGCAGGTAATTTATTTAGAAACAGTTTACCGTAATTACCGTCGTCCATTCTAGCAGCCAGAATTGCTGTCATGTTATATTTTCCCTTTATGTTGAAATATTGTTGCAATATCATTTCTTCACTGTTTGTACCTGGTAATTTCTCTACAATATATGGTGGGATAGTTGTTTTAGCTTCGCCACCTACAGCGTTTGCATTCTTGGAAACATCCCAGATATCTTCCCCATTATAAAACACTCCAGGATCAGTTACATGGTATTTTCCGAGTACAGCGCTTTGAATATTAAATATATCAGATGGATATCTAAAATGTGCTTTCAAGTCAGCTGGAACCTCTGATATATCCTTAAAAAGCTTAGGGAAAATTTTTGCATAGTTTTGCACAATTGGGTCAGTTGAATCTGCCATATAGAAATTTGTAGTCCCATCATAAGCATCAATTATAACCTTAACTGAATTTCTAATATAGTTTATTCCATCTTGCGGCTGCGAATATGGATATTTGGACGATGTAGTGTAAGCATCAAGCATATAGTATAATTTCCCTTCACTTATAACAACATAAGGATCTTTGTCATAAGTTAAAAATGGAGCTATAGCCTGTGCCCTTTTAACTATATTTCTATTAATAAGGATTTTACTTGTGCTTTTAATATCCTTAGATAGTAGGAAGTTCAAATCCGAATTATTTATTGCAAACAAAAGTTTGTTAACTAAACTCATTTTAATTCCGGCTTTTCCATCATAATTCGTTACTTTATTGGCTCCACCTTGAGGATAGTCAAATTCGCTCACATTAGTATTTACTAATGCATACTCATTTGTTTGTTCACCAAAATAAATTCTCGGATTAGTTAATTTAATGTTTGTACTGTTTGCAATAGGCATATCTTTAATTACAAAATCAGGCTGCCCTTCTGATGTAACGGCATTTACTTTACTCATTACAACACCATAACCATGGGTATAAATCATGTGAGTATTCTGCCAAGTATTTGGAGTGAGTGACGTTGAGTCTATTTCCCTTGCTGCAATAAATACCTGGCTATATTTATCGTTTATTTTATATCTATCTACGTCTATATCACTAAAATTATAGTAATATCTTAATATTTGAACTTGATTATAAAATTCAAGTGCCTGAGCAGCTGAATTTATTCTGATGTTATCTATTGTCTTCTGATTATTTGAAATATCCTGTTGTTTCAGATCATTTTTTACATTAAAAGATTTTGTAGTGATATTCGCAATATTAAAGGCGTTCCTTGTAAAATTAATATTATTTTGAATATATGGTTTTTCAAATTCCTTTTCATTTGGCTTTACAATACTACTTTGAACTACGGCTGCTGATATTACTTCTACAAAACTTATTAAAACTATAACAGCAACTGAGATTATTATAGGCTTAACCTTTGATTTTAAAACGCTTATAAATATTACTACTGCAGCAAGAATACAAGCCACAATCGATATTTTATAGAAAAGTAGTGTTACATGAAGATCCGTATAGCTTGCCCCATATGCAACTCCCCTAGGGCTATACGCTAAATTATATGAATTCATCAAAAATCCAAGCGAAAGAAAAAGTGCTATTAGTGATGATATTATTGCAAGCTGTCTTCCTGAAAATATAATGAGTTCCTTCCCAAGTTCCTTTAAGTCTCCAAAAGGATTTGGTATTTTTCCTACATAAGAAATATCCTTTGCTTTAATTAAAAAGAAAACTACTACTTTAATAATAACTAGGAATATAAGTAGTGTCATTATAACTGTATATAAAGATTCAATTAAAGGAAGCTTGAAAATATAAAAAGATACATCCTTACTAAAAATAGGGTCTTTCACATTAAAACTAACAGCATTTATATATTGAAGAAACATAAACCAATATTTAGATGCAAAAGTAAAAGAAAATAGGAATGAAACAATTAAATCAAAAGCTATAAAAATTTTATTTTCAATAGCTGTTTTTTTGGTATTTACCTCAACTACTTTTTCCAAGTGTGCGATACTCTTTCTTATACCCTTATAGTATAGCCATATACCAAGATTACTAATGATAAAAACGGGTATCATAAGCTTAGACACAGTAAGTATCTTTGTAAAGTATACTGAAAGGTAACCACCTTGATTAAACCACTCAATATTAATAATAAATTGAACTATGTTACCCATAAAAAGTAATAATACGATAATAATTATAAATATAGAAGATATAATAACCTTTTTTTTCATAAAAACACCTCTTATTTGATTTTTAAATTTTTTATGTGCCTTCAAACTCAATTAAAACATGTTACCATTCCATCCCCAGTCTTTTACCTCATCAAAAACTATGTATATGCTATCTTTTGGTATATGAAGCTCTTCTTCAAATAAGCTAGATACTTTTGCTGTTATTGTTTCCTTATGGTTTTTGTCAGCTGTTCCAAATATTTTAATCTCTATAAATGCAGCCTTTTCTTTTTTATCACCTCTAAAAAAAAGAGTATGATCATCTTTAAAGCCTACCATAAGCCATTCTTCGCTTTTTCCTGGTATTTCAGTAATTATTTCACCCAATTTTGATTTAATAGCCTCTTTCATTTCATCTGTTAGTTTTACTGTTAAAGTTGAATTAATATATGGCATAATACCCCTCCTACTTGTGTAATTATTTATAAGTTATCTGTTTAATATATAATTTATTAGAAATAATCAAGCTGTACTGCTAATAATTCCAATTATCATATATATTTACTCTATTACTATATACTAATCCAAAAGTTTAACGAAATCAATAGCAAGCAAATACCTCCATCAACCTCAAGCTAAAATAGGTGGCAATACAAATCCAAAAACAGCATATATATTACTAATAAAAACCAGTGCTAAGGACTTAAAAAGTTATATTCATATTGTTAAATAAATTTTATAAATGGTACTAATATTTTAATATAAAAGCTTTGTTGTTAATTATACTATTTTAGAACCCCTTTTTTTCAAAACAAGTGCCATGATAAACAAAAACATTTCTAGACCAGTCTCAACAAATATTGCAATTAAAGGGAAGGCGTAAAAAGAAAAATTAATTAATTCCACACCGCCATCAAAAGAAATTGTACTAAGTACAAGCGCAAGCAAAGTCGCAGGATATACAACTGGTTTATATGTGCGAAGCCCTATGATTTGGGATATTCCTAGACTAAATGCCCAAATTAAGCTACTTACCGTCATAATACCCGCTCCTATAGCAATGATCAGCCAGACCACTTCAAAATGTTCAATACTATTTCCTATACTAATCATTCGTGTGATCTCTAACCCCGGGTTAATCATATTTCCTGCTTGTTCTGCACCAAAAATTCCTACGCTGAACAAAGCCAATATAGAAACCATAGCTGCGCCTAAGCTCACAGCAATAAACTTAGCAAGAAATCCATTTTGTGGGCGATTACAGATAGGAATATACATACTCATCATAATGCAAATTCCTATAAATGTTAATATAAATATAGAACCTGAGAAAACTGGATAAAAACCTTCCATTAACTGTGGTTTTATACGATTTAATTTTACCAAAGGAATAACCGATATAAATATCAAAACTAAACTTATTAGATAAATTGGGCCCAAAATCTCGCAAGCTCTTGCAATTACCTCTATTCCTTTTTTTACAGCGTACGCAATTACGATGTAACCAAAACAAAGAACTACTAGCATAGGGGTCTGCGGTAAGATTTTATTGTTAATTAACATACTTATACCCCTCATTAAAATTGAAGCTACCATTAAAAAGAAAAGAGGAAACATAATTCCAACGACTCTACCAAAATATTTCCCTAGAATCGTAATACTGTACTGCACAAAATTTTGGCCTGGAAACCGCATTCCCATATAAGCGTAAACTATTGCTAGAAGTACATCAAAAAACCAAGCAAGAACTACTGATAACCAAGCATCCCTTCCTGCGTGAAAAATAAGCAATGCTGGTATTTGTAAGACTGTAAAAGAGGTAATTACACTAAAAAGCATCCAGACAAACTGGTTTGTACTTATGATTTCTTTTTTAAACAAGACAATCTACTCCTTTTTGTTTATGGATGTTTAAATATTGCTTTTCCCAAAGGGGATAGCAAATCCTTTAGAATATGTATAGGTGTGGGTATACCTAATGTATTTACTATTTCAAGAAATATAGCAATTACAATTAGAACTGTTACTGTGGCTAATTCTCTCCACATTTTCTTCTTAAATAAGGGTATCCCTTCTATAAGTTCAATGATCATAGATACAAATATGAGTGCTAGGAGCATTTGCTTACCCTCCTTTAATGTCTTGTACTTAAGCTATATTATCTCTAGTATTTTTTATATACTTGTCTGCCTCTCTTAAGGTTTGTAATCCTTGCCGATATTCTTAATTATTGTTTTTACATTAATATTCACTTCAACATTTGGATAATAATCATACCAGTTATTTTTAATAGTCTTCCAAAACTTAGGATACTTTAGGTTAAAATAACTTCCAAAGCCTAAAATATCGGAATTGAGACTTCTTGCTTTATCAATTGCTGCGCTTATTTCTTTTTTTATTTTTTCTCCTTGAAGCTCATTTACTTTTTTAATTGTTGCCTCGTCCATAAAACTGGATTTCCCTTGACTTTCTGCAATATTTGATATTATCTCTGTGTTAATATTGATTTGCAATTTTTTATCGTTTATTACTGCCTGTATCTCCGACTTCATTTTCACTATTCGAAGGGAAAGAGAGTTTTCTTCAAAAGGGATGGTCATTATCCCGCCTTTTACATTTCCATTAATCCACGAAAGCCCCATGTATTCCTCATCTTTGAGCCAACCCACCATTTTCTCACCTTTAAATACTGCAGTATCTTTAATAATAAATTTTTGTTTGCTAGAACTACCGCCAAACGTTCCAATAGCGGAGCTTCTAGGAGTTAAACTTATACCAGATGTATAGAGCTCACTACCGGATTTACTAAGCAGTTCTATAACCTCACTCATTTTATTAATAGTTCGATAGGGATTGACTTTGACATTATTAATTATTTCTTGTAGTAATTTACCTGTCGATAGATTAATTCCAACATCAGTGCTAATTATTTTTTCAAACTTACCTCTTGGCGATATTAACAGCCATGTATCAAGGCGTATTTCTGGAGTTCTTTCACAAAAATCAATTATAGGCTTTATACCCTTCAAACTGACCAATTCCTCCTCTACTATAATTATCATAGTATGAGCAAAGTATACTCTGTGATGTTCATTTGCTGACATCCTCTGCACTGCTTCAGATATTGTAGAACCAGTTTCAGCATACAGGTTAAATGGAGTTTGATTACTATTGGTTGATTTACCAGCGGTCTGCTTTTCATGTGGTTCTTCATGAATCACGACTTTAATGTTGTTATCCGTGCTTAATCCAATTCCTATTAACGTTACCACTCCAAGGTTTTCAGTTTCCACTGAATCCCAACAGCCCGTCAATGTAAAGGCCATAAGTATTAAAAGAAATATAACCTTTTTCACAGTGTATTCCTCCCGCCTTCATGTGGCTTGGATGGCTTACACATTCGTTTTTTGTTCTGTGAAGTTTCAGTAGGACGTGTGCTAAAATTCCACCATGGTGCTCTTATCACAGTATCTTTAAGGTCGCTAGCCTTTAATGGGGTTAATGGCGTAAGATAGGGTATACCAAAACTCCTAATAGAACATAAATGCAGCAGCATAAAGAGTAGCCCTAGCATTAAGCCATAAAGACCAAGAATGGCTGTCACAATCATTAAAAGAAACCTTACTATCCTTACAGGATGCGAAATATTATACTGGGGGATAGTAAATGTAGCAATACCGGTCAAAGATACTACGATTACCATCAACGGAGATACTAAAGAAGCCTGAACTGCTGATTGCCCAATAACAAGGCCACCAACAATGCTGACCGCTTGACCTACCGTTTTGGGAAGGCGCACACCTGCTTCAATAAGGATTTCAAAGGTAACTTCCATAAGGATTGCCTCTACAATGTTAGGTAAAGGCACTCCTGTACGGGAAGATATTATGGTACGTAAAAGTTCAGTAGGTATCATCTCCTGATGAAAATTTGAGACTGCAATGTAAAAGGCAGGTAGTGTAAGAGCTATAGCAAATGAGAAATATCTCAAAATTCTAATTAAACTTGAAAATATGTACCCGTCATAATAATCCTCAGAAGATTGTAAAAGGGAAACGAATTCACCAGGAATAATTAAAGCAACCGGCGTATTATCTATAATTATCACCACTCTACCTTCTAACAATGCTGCGCAGCAAACATCTGGTCTTTCCGTATTTCGTATTTGAGGGAAAAGGGAAAAGGGTTCATCATTAATAAATTCTTCTATATAGTTACTTCCCAATATACCATCTATATTTATTTTGTTTATTCTTGATTGAACTTCATTTACAAGCTTCGATGAGCAGATACCCTTTATATATGAAATACAAACCGTTGTTTGTGTCACTTTACCAACCTTTACAGACTCAAAAACCAAGTTAGGGCTGTGAATTCTTCTTCTGATAAGACCTATATTAACACTAAGCACCTCAACAAATGCATCTCTGGGACCCTTTACCACAGGTTCAGCGTTAGATTCTTCCACAGACCTATAGTCATATCCCTTTGAACTTATAATAAGAACCTCAGCGATGCCTTCAATTAGAAGCACTGCATCTCCTACAAGAAGTCCATCCACTAACTCTTTCATATTTTTAGATTTTTTTATCTGTGCACGAGTAATTAGGTTACCAGCAAGAATCTCTGCTACGATTTCAGAACCTGTACTCAAACCTGTGGCGTAGGAATCTATTAGTAATGGTTGCATAATGTTGAAATCTATGTTTTTGGTGTCAATCAAATTATCAATATAAAAAATTGATGCGGCTAATGCCTCCTTTCTGCCTAATGAAAAAGCCCTTGTCACTAGGTCGATATTACCACCTACAACCTTATTTACCATTTCTACATTTTCAGCTAGTGAAGAGGATACTTTCATCCCAACTAGTGTTGTTTCAGAATGTACTTCTTTAGAAACCTTTGGCTGATTATTTTCTGTACTGCTGTCATTACTATTAGAACTCATATTTTCCTCCTCCTTTCCCTCGCTGCTGAATATTTATTCTAAATGATTATGCATATTCTAAATAATTAAGCATAAAATTGTTAGTTTATATTATTTTACCTATAAAACTTATTAATATGTATTACATTTCTCAATCTTTTACTATTATAGAAAATTTACTATTCATAATCTAAGATGTATAAATTTTTCTATAATAATAATAATAATAATGTAAATTTTTTTTATCCTGGAGGTGAATTAACGATGAAATATGGTGAACTAAATAATATTTTTTCTGCTATAATCGGAGTTTCAATTATCTTAATATGTTGTTTTATTACTTACCTTTCTCAAAAATACTTATTTACTAAAAAGTATAAATAATATAATATTCGTTTTACTCAATATGAGGATTCATTTCTGCCTTTTAGAATGAATTAACATAAAAACATTTAAATTCTATATGAGACAACGCATAAAAAGGCATATTTAAGAATTTTTCTTAAATATGCCTTTGTTTATGTTCTTCCTAGCATCAACGGTAACAGATGTATCCCACTACTCCTAGTTACAGGTTCAACCTTGTATTTTATTATATTTTGTCATCACGCCAGTTATTTAAGAATTCTTTTACATCATCGAAGCTTGGACTTTTCGCATTTCTAACATAATACCCTGATGTTGCAACTCCTAAAATTAAGGATTGTTCTGGACTAAGGTTAAGAATTTGTCCAAAGCAAAAACCTGCATTGAAGTTATCCCCAGCACCTGTTGTCAGTATTGGACTCGCTGTATAAGGACCATCAACATGATAGTAGTTCTCTCCAACTACTGCTGTTGCTTCTATTGTTGGATGTACAACAAGACAATATATATTTAATTTTTTTGATAATTGTTCAGTTAATGTTTTTAAGTTAATATTATCAGTATTATCGCATTTATATCCTTGTATTCCTAAAACCTCAGCTATTTCAACAGCTTCCTTTAAATTAAGTCCAAGTATTACATTGAAACATATATTAAATTTTTGTATAAGCTGCAGTGCTTCAATAATATCCTCATTAGTTCTTTTCTCTGGATCCGCCAAATCAAAGAACATGAATCTTTTTCCTTTACTATTATCAATATGGGGAAGGACCTCCTCTATTATGCCTCTCCATATACTACTCATATGTGGAAGCATAGTCCAGTTTTCAAGTCCAAAAAGGCTTGAATCATTTATAAGTTCAGTAAGCTTAGGTATGCCAATAATTTTTTTTATATTTTCCCAATTTACATCATTCAAGGATTCAAGTTTACCAATCATTAGTTTTCCATCTTCAAATTCTAGAGCATCAGTAGTACCTGGATTCGCTATAGAATATACCTCACCATTTTCTTTCATATGTTGAAACACATTTTCTATTTGAGGATAGCCAAGGGCTCCAATATAAGTCAAATTTGTTCCATAGGTTAATAGTGCATTGCTTAGTATTGGGCCGTTACCACCAAGTTTTTCCTGCAATACTACCATTTCAAAATTAGTACTAAGTCCAGCGGCTTTTACTATCCTTTCTCCAAATTCTTTAATGGTTTTTATTCTATCAAATTCCGTTGCACTTTTTCTTTTTCCTACCACATGAACGATTTTATCAACAAAACCATCCAAACCAATTAAAACCTTTTCATTATTCGGGCTTTTACTCTCTAAATCATGCAATAGTTCATTAATCTTATTTTTAAATTCCATTATCATTAATTTCCCCCCAATATATTCCATTTTCTTTAATCATACAATAACAAACAGAAGTTGTCCACTATATTATCTATTTTTGTCGCCTATATCAAACTATAACTTCTAGTTATTGTTATTTAACCCGAGGTCGTGTCACAAATTGGATGTTTATGTTTGATAAGCTCAGTAATCAGGTGATTAAAGATCGAAATCAAGAATAAATACGGATAAGCAGTTTATGCTTATCCGTTAATTTTCAATGTCAATTTTTTCTCTTACCTTAATTAATCTTTCCAATGAACGTTAGTTTTTAATACTTTAGCAGGTACTCCACCAACAAGAGCATTTGTTGGTACATTCTTGTTGACTACAGCCCCTGCTGCAATTATTGCACCATCTCCAATGGTTACCCCTTTTAGAATCGTTGCTCTCATTCCAATCCATACATGATTGCCAATATTAATTGGTTTTGACATTTCGTATCCTTCATATTCGATACTATGATTATCTGAATCTCTTATTGTAACCTGGTCAGCAATAAAAACACCATTACCTATCTTAATATTGTTAAAACACATAATTATGGAATCACAGCTCATATATCCGCTTCCTATTTCTAATACAGCATTTTCCTGTACGCTTACGGAGCAGCCATTATATATGATAAAATGTCCATTAATAATTAATCTGCTGGACTTTTTGGTTAGAAATATAGTTTCCTGATTGGTCACCATGTCCCAAAATTCTCCTATCCTAAGCCTACCATTGATTTTAATCGAACTGTCTCTAGCAATCTTTATTATTGCTTTTCTAAAAGCCAAAATAGATATTTTCTTCTCATTTTTTTTGTAAATAAGTAGTGAAATATATAATGTCTTTAAAAGATTAATTTGTTTTAACATTTTTAACTTTTTCATAGAATTGCCTCCCTATCATTACAAATTCTGTAGACGATTGTGAGATACTACAACCATTGAGTTTACTAATGTTACAGAATTTATATTTCCTCCACATACCATAAGTAAGATATAATATTCTATACTGCCACATTTCATATTATTAAACCCTTACTGTTATGGATCTGACATTTAATAATAGTATATCATGATATTATATATCTGCTAATATCTTTTTTAATGTAGCCGCATAAATCTTTTCTTCTTAGGGCCTATATTTATTAAAATTGTATTTTCATATATAATTATACCATCTTATTTAAAAACAACAAAAAAATGCAAGGGATAGGCACAATAAGGTATATAATAGATGTCCTGTGATTAAAAAGCAAATATGTTGAAAATACAGTGGTAGCTTTGAAAATTTATACTTAACCCTTACTAGAATTAGTTCTCAATCCAACGGAAATAACAGCTTCTAAATCTCACTTGCTATAATTTGAACAATATCGGCAGAAATATGATTTGACTAAAAATGTGCGTTAGCATATGAGCACAAATTGCATAAGAAAGTCCTTTCTTCCAATATAAAAACCCAAATCCAACACCTCCAGCCCCATTTAACAGGAAGTTTCTTATTACGATAGGAGTAGACAATCCTAAGAGACGTGCTGTAGCAGGAAGATGGCCTGCAGCAAAAATAATAGCTGCAAGAAGAATGGCAGTTACATAAATCCAATTTGGAATATGCGATTTTTCTTTTGATTTTGCAAACAATTTCCAAAGTAGTAGAACTAATAATGACATTAATAATAACCTTAGCATTAATTCTTCAACTACACCTCCATAAAGCACACTTGAAATTAAGTATAATGGTGAAAATTTATAAGCTTCTATTTGCTTTGGAAGATATTGAGCAAATATGAATTTTTCTGATGCAGATATTATTTATATTTTCATTACTTCAACGTAATTAATATAAAAAAGTTCATTTTATTTAAAAAAGCCATCTGAGCTCAGCTTCAGATGGCTTTCTAATATTATTTGGCGCTATCCTTAATTAAAAAGAAGAAGGTAGCTTTATTTACCCTCTTCATACTGTTTGATTCAAAAAAAATCATTTTTCTTTCTTACAACATTTTTTATGAATATAATTTTCATATCACTCTGCTTTACATATTTCATCACCCTGATAAATAGATCCTTTGCTAATAACAATAATAATAATAACGATAACTATAATTCCCAATATTAATCCTAATAACCTAATGGATATTACCAATCTAAACCTAATAATCATGAAGATAATATAGTTTTTAAAGTCTGGGGTTTATTTTTTGCTATGTATTATCACATAAAGCTCACATATTAATTTGATACCGATGCTACAATTTTCATCTATAATTTTAATTATAGAAATACAGTAGTTAAGAACTAGAGGTTTTTATTTTCAAATGGTAACTAAAAACAACAAATTATAATGGGGGTACAGCTTAATGCAAAGCAAGTTCGGACAGCTTTATGATATGTACTATGATTGTGTGTACAGGTATATTTTTGTTTCTGTAAAAAATAAATGGAATGCAGAAGATATAACCGCTACTGTATTCACTAAACTATTTGAAAATAAGGATAAAATCATAGATGTAGAAGCAAGTAAAAATTGGATTTTTCGTATAGCATATAATAACATTATAGATTTTTATAGAAAAAACAATAGAATAATCCCTAGTGAAAGCTTTTTAGATATAGGGACCGAAGATTTTGGCGTAAAAAAAATAATTGACAAATTACCAGAGGATACTAAAAAAATGCTTTATTTGAGATTTTATGGTGGTCTCAAATTTAGAGAAATTGCAGAAACAGTAAATGTAGCAGAAAACACTGTTAAGTCAATTATTTTAAGGGCTATAAAAAAAATGCAGAAAAATTACGAACATAATCTACACGATGATGTTATATAACTTATATTAGTTTTTCAGAGTACCACTTAGTTTCCCTATTTCCATTAAAACAAAGTTTATAATATACAATATGAAACTAAAAATCCCAAATAAAAGTGTAAACTTAAGAGCTTTTAAATTAGTGCTACTTTGTATTATAGTTATTATATTTGTCGGATGGAAAATTATATCCCAGCTATTCCATCTATTGAATCTACCTATATAGATAGCAAATCCAGTTAGCAAATGGACAATTGAAACACTTATCCAAGTAATTATACTATTATACTTCTTTATCAATGAATGTTGAATTATATATAGTGAAATAAAACCAACTACATATCCAATCCATACACCTATACCAATATTCACGAAATCAAACCAAATATTTATATTGTCATTAAATATAAATCTTGATTCATTTGAATATGCAAAATAATTTGGGTTTATAATATGATATTCGTTAGAACTGAGATGAATAAAATCTGTAATTATATAGGTGGAATTCGGATAAAATAATAGCCACATTATTCCTAGAAAAATGGTTGCAATTTTAACCCTGCCTTTGCTTTCAAACTTTAAATTAATATAACTTATTAATGATACTATTTCTAATGGCACCCAAGCTAAAATTACATTCCATATCATATAAACATGCCCTTGCCCTATATCACCACTAAAAATAATCCAAATAAAATAAAATATCGTTATAATTCTAAGAAGTCTCTTAAGTATTCGAAACTTAAAATTAATATTATCCAAATTTTCACCTCCCTAGTTTTATTTGGTTATCCCTAATAATTATGAAACACTCGTCTCCTCGCTATTCAATCGTACTAGCTTCCTTAATAAACTTTTCTATTGCTCTATTAAAGTCTAATTCAAGATATTCAATATAATTTTGATCGCTTGGGTTAGCTTTAATCGCTAGGTCTTTTAATTGCTTATAATGAGCTTTTATCTTTTCAAACTCATTAGTAAAAAATATAGCCCTACTTTGTTCTACCACACTTCTATTATTATCCATGCTAACACATCCTTTTATATTATAATAAAATTATATCATAAAATGTTAATCATTTTAAATAATATTACTTTTTAATTAACCTAATTCCACTCTCCAAGCCAGCTTATCATATTGTAAGCACCAGTTGCTGTGCTTCCATTCTTTAATGTTACCTTTATATAAAATATTCCTGAAGTTAAATCAAGGCTTAAACCAGCTTCACCTCTTGAATCTGTCTGAATGCTATATAACTCTTCGCCCTTTGAGTCAAGCACTGTGATAACAGCATCTTCACCTAAAGAAGGAGCACTAAAAAATATGTTTATTGTATTTGATTTAGCAATATCAACCTTGTACACATCTATATCCTTGCCTTTAATAGATCCAGAAATTTCTGGAGCATCTTCTGCGGTATTCATAATTTTATAAACTTGACTTGAAGCTACATCATTATTTAGCTTTAGCTAGTGGCGCAGCGCATAAAGCATCAGGATAATCTCCTCCACTAGCTATAACAACATTATCTGCTGCTGACCAACCGCTACTTACTATATTCATGTTTGTTGAATACCTGTCCGCACCATAAATCCTTTTCACTGTACTACTAGCTGCACTGGCCTTACTAGTTAATATGATTGATGTTGAAAGTATTATGCAAGCATTCACTACTAGCAGCAATATCTTTTTTTTGCTTGGCATTATTAGTCCCCCTATATTTTTATTTAAGAAAGTTTGGCAATAATTATAATCCCACTATAATATTAACTTTTTATGAACAAGCTATCAATGAGCAAATTATGGTATAAATTTTATTTTCTACTGTGTATTATTTTATATAAAAATTTTAATAAGCCAGTCAGGATAATAAATAATTATCCCAACTGGCTATCAAAAGAACAAACAAAAACTTCACATCATTAAATCCTTATCAGATATCTCCCTAGTATTTCTTAGATAGATTTTCATTTTAGCCATGATATGTTAAAATCATATTATAAAATTAATAAACTGATTTGAATTCTAAAATATTTATCAAACAGGAGGTAACCAACATGAAGATATTCGGTAAAATATTCTCTTCAGAACCTAAATCAATTTATAGATTTATTGAAGAAGGCAACATAGATGAAATAAAGAATTATTTGAACGGTACTAAGGATTTAAATTCTGACTTTAAACTTGAAAGTATACTTCATTATGCTATTAATAATAGTGAAGATAACTATTTTAAAACAATTGAGCTTTTAATAAATAGCGGTGCTGATATTAATAGTCACCACAGTGAATTCTCAGAAACTCCTCTTCATAAGCTTTGTGCAAGAATAAACCCTAAGATTGATGTAATAACTATGCTCCTTAAAAAAGGCGCTGAAGTTAATGCAATCAACATATCCGGTAAAACCCCATTATTTTATTGTAGCTTTAACTATTCTGTGGAGCTCCTGAATCTTCTTGTAAAATATGGAGCGGATATCAATATAAAGGATAAATATAAAAACACACTTCTTCACGATGATTATATTAACTGTCTTGAGGAAAAATTTGAAGAATTTTTAAAAGCTCTCATACGTTTAGGCTTTGACATAAATTCAACAAATTCTACAGGAATGACTCCCTTGGATTTTTGTGAGAATAAAAAAATTAAAGCTATTTTGATAAAATACAATGTAAATTGAGCAACTTTTGAGGAACTTTTAATGACTGTATATCTAAAATTGCAATGGAAAATGACAAGCATATGTACGATTACCAATTTGCTTTATTTCAGGCTCTTCTCTTTTACATTTATCCTGAGCATAAGGACATCTTGTATGAAATCTACAACCCGATGGCAAGTTTATAGGGCTTGGAATATCTCCTTGCAATATTAGTTTTTCTCTAAACCTTGTATTTGGATCTGGAATTGGTGCTGCTGCAATTAAAAATTTTGTATAGGGATGAAATGGGTTTTTATAAACATCTTTAGTTGGACCTAGCTCCATTATTTTCCCTAAAAACATAACACAAACCCTATCTGAAATATGATTTACAACATTGAGGTCATGGGATATAAAAAGATAAGTTAGATTATTTTTTTCTTGTAGATCCTCAAGAAGATTTATTATTTGTGATTGAATTGAAACATCTAAGGCTGAAACAGGTTCATCACACACAATAAATTTTGGTTCTAGTGCCAAGGCCCTTGCTATTCCAATTCTTTGTCTTTGACCACCGCTAAACATATGCGGATATCTTGACATGAATGAATGCCTAAGTCCTACAAGCTCTAATAACTCCGAAGCTCTATCTTCTGCATCTTTTCCTTTAAAAATTTTATGAGTTAAAAGTGGCTCCATTATTATATCCTTTACTGTCATTCTGGGATTTAATGATGCATAGGGGTCTTGAAAGATGATTTGCATTTTCCTTCTAAGTTTTCTCATTTCCCCTTCTTTTAAATTGAAAATATTTTGATTTTCAAAATATATTTCTCCATCGGTTATATCAAGAAGCCTAATGAGTGCTCTACCTAACGTGCTTTTTCCACACCCAGATTCTCCAACAAGTGCAAGGGTTTCTCTTTCATAAATCTCAAAACTTACATCATCTACTGCGTGTACTTTTGCATTTTTTCTGCTAATAACTCCCCCATCTACTGAAAAATACTTCTTAACATTTACAGCTTTTACAAGTGCGTTATTCACAATATCCCCCCTGCTCAAAATATTTCCAGCATCTCACCTTATGGTCATTACCTATATCAATAATTTCCGGTTCCTTCTCACTGCATATTTCCATTGCATCTTCACATCTTGGTTTAAATCTGCAGCCCTTTGGAAGTGATAATAGATTAGGAACCATACCCTTTATGCTGTATAATCTCTTCCTTTCAATATCTTCATTCTTTTTTGGAATTGACTTAAGCAGTCCAACCGTATAGGGATGCATGGGATTTTTGAATAATTCGAAAATTTCAGCATGTTCCATTATTTTGCCAGCATACATAACATATGCGTAATCACAAAGTTCCGCAACAACTCCTAGATTATGTGTAATCATTATTATTGAAGTACCTATATCATCACGAAGCTTTTTCATTAAATTTAATATTTGGGCTTCAATTGTAACATCTAGCGCAGTTGTTGGTTCATCCGCAATAAGAAGCTTTGAACGACAAATTAATGCCATGGCAATCATAACCCTCTGCCTAAGACCACCAGACAGCTGATGAGGAAATGTATTGAATCTTTTTTCAGGTTCTGGAATACCAACTAGCCTAAACATTTCAATTACACTTTTCTTAGCCTGTGCCTTTGTAATATCTTTTTTATGAGTTAGAATTGCTTCAGCTACCTGCTTTCCAATGGTATATACTGGATTTAGTGAGGTCATGGGTTCTTGAAAAATCATAGAAATTGAATTTCCTCTAATTCCTTGCATTTCTTTAATCGTTTTATTTGCAAGATTTTCACCCTCAAAGATTATTTCACCGCCTACGATTTTGCCAGGCTCTGAAACTAACTTTAGAATTGATAGTGAAGTTATGCTCTTTCCACAGCCTGATTCCCCAACAATTCCAATAATCTGCCCCCTTTTCACACTTAGGCTTACCCCATCTACAGCCGGCACTAATCCTTTATCAGTAAAAAAATGAGTTTTTAAATTGTTAATTATAAGAAGTTCCTCTTTATTCTCCAAAATATTATCTCCTTCCTACTCTATTGTTTTAAATAAGGGTCAATTGAATCCCTTAATCCGTCGCCAAAGAAATTAAATGCAAGAACAAAGATTAAAATAGCAATACCTGGTGATATGGCAACCCAAGGTGCATTGAATAGAAATTCCTTTCCATTAGATACCATAAGTCCCCAACTTGATGCTGGAGGTTGTGCTCCAATTCCTAGAAAGCTTAAGCTAGCCTCTGATAATATTGATTGTGGAATATTTAATGTAAATAGGACAAGTAGTTGTGGTATACAATTAGGAAAAATATGCTTTAACATAATAAGAGAATTCTTAACACCAATAGCCCTTGCTGATTCAATAAATTCTTTATTCTTGATGGATAAGGTTTGAGCCCTAACAACTCTAGCTGTACCTCCCCATCCAACGATACTTAATGCAATAAATATATTAATTAAGCTAGCGCCTAAAGTATACATAACCACCATTGCAAGTAGTAGCGATGGAAATGCAAGAACCACATTAACAATACTCATTATAATGAAATCTGTTTTACCACCATAATATCCGGATATAATACCAAGAACAGTTCCTATTATCATTGAAATTAAGGTGGGGACAAGTCCGATCATCAAAGAAATACGTGCTCCATATATTATCCTAGACAAAACATCTCTCCCATACATATCTGTTCCTATCCAATGTTTTAGACTAGGCATTAAAAATTGATTATTCAAGTTGACTTTATATGGATCATATGGTGCTATAATCGGTGCGAAAATTGCCATTAATATCACTAAAATAATTACTATTCCACTGACAGCGGCTAATTTATTTTTTTTAATAGATTTAAAAAACTCTTTAAATGCATTCTCATTTTGATAGTCATCTAGTTCTTCTAATGTATCATTGTCAATCATTTTACTCATCATGTCCACTTTCACCCCCTATTGATTGTATTTAATTCTTGGATCCAAATAAGCATATAAAATATCTGCAACAAGATTACCAATTATAACTAAAGTTATTGTAAACATAACAGCTCCTTGAAGTAGAGGCATATCCCTGGTTTGAATTGCATTAACTGCAATACGTCCAATACCAGGTATACCAAATATACTTTCGGTAATCACTGCTCCTGAAAGAAGTCCAGCTACCTGAAGTGCCATAACTGTTACAACTGGTAACATTGAATTTTTTAATGCATGTCCAACAATTACTTTTATCTCATTAAGACCCTTCGCTCTTGCAGTACGTATATAGTCATTCCTCATAACTTCTAAAAGACAAGACCTTGTAAGTCTTGCTATTGTACCAGCCGCGCTCCAACCAAGTACAATTGCAGGTAAAACAACATATTCTGGCCCATTAAACCCCGAAACCGGAAGTATACCGAGTTTTACTGCAAATATGTATTGAAAAATTAGTCCCGCCCAAAATACTGGCATTGATACCCCAAGTAGTGAAAAACCCATAACAAAATTATCTGCAAATGAATTTCTTCTAACTGCTGATAATATACCTGCGGGAATTCCTATTACCCATGAAACTACTGCGGCACTTAATGCTAGAATTAGTGTATTTGGAAAGGCGCCAATCAAAAGTGATGTTACTGGTCTATTTAATTTATAGGATATTCCAAGGTCACCCTTTAATGCGTTAAACATAAATCTAAAAAATCTTATATATGCTGGATCATCTAAATTCATTTGGGCCCTAACATGTGCTATAACATCTGGGCTTACGTGCTCCTTCATCATAAGCGCAACTGGATCACCTGGAACAACATTAAGTAAAGTAAATGTTAATAGTGATATTCCCAGTAAAAGAGGAATAGAAAATATAATTTTTTTTATAATGTACTTTAACATTAAATCCCTCCTTGTTTGAATATTTTTTTAATTATAAAAATTTTGGGCTATCTTAAAAGATAACCCAAAGTAAACTATTTCTCTGCAAGAGTAATACTATAATACGGCATGTTACTCCAACCATTCCAGGATACTTTAAAATTCTTTACCCTAGGTTGAACAACAAATAAATGGTCAAGTGAGAAAAGTGGTATCCAAGCTGCATCCTCTGAAACAATTGTGTTTTCAAGCTCTTGATAAAGTTTAATCCTCTCCTCTTGATTAACCATTGAACGTGCCTTGTCAAGTTTAGCAAACACGTCGGTATCTTTATTATTAAATGATCTAGCTACTGAATTTTTTTCCGAGAAAAAAGTATATATAAAGTTATCTGGATCATTGTAGTCTGCAGACCAATCGGCTTGATACATTGCTAGTTTTCCTTCTTTTCTTTCAGCATAATAACTTGCTGAGTCCTTTTGAACAATTTTGGCAACGATTCCCACATCGGCTAACATGGATTGAACCGCTTCATTTATCTTTAATGAACTTGCACTATCAGTTATCATTGCAATATCCATAGTAAATCCATTTGGAAATCCTGCTTCTGCTAATAATTTCTTGGCTTTTGCGATATCAAAGGTTATTGGTGTAACGTTAGGATTGTATCCCAAAAGTCCTGGAGGCATAATTGCATTTTCAAGTTTACCCTTTCCATAATAAAGCTTATCTAAAATTGTCTTTCTATCAATAGCCATTTGCATAGCTTTTCTAACTCTAACATCATTGAAAGGTTTTATACTCTGATTAATTGAATAATAGAATACACCAACTCTTGGGCCGCTAACAATCTGATTTTTCCATTTATCACTGCCCTCAAAATATGGTATTTGTGATCTTGCATTATCACAATCAAAAATGTCCAATTCTCCAGTTTCAAAAAGCATTCTTTCAGTTTCTACGTCAGGAACTATTTTAAAGTTAATTCCTTCAATCTTTGCAACACCCCTGAAATAATCTTTAAATGCAACAGCAACACAGCTGTCATTTAATTTCCAGGAATCTAACATGAATGGTCCTGTTCCTATTGTTTTTTTAGGATCTAGCCCAAATTGATCTCCGGCTTCTGTTGTAGCTTTTCTATTATAGATGGACCCTGCAGGTGTTGCTAAATTAGCAAGAAATGGTCCAAAGGGTTTTTCTATTGTTATCTGTATTGTGTTATCATCAATTACCTTAAGTCCACTAACTGATGTCGCTTTTCCATCCAAGCGATCATTGGCGCCTGCTATCATATTTAAAAAATCTGTGTTTAATGCTTTAGTTTTGGGATCTAGCATTCTATCAAATGTATATAAAACATCATCTGCCTTAAATATTTCACCATTATGAAATTTAACATTTTTTCTTAGATGAAAAGTATATACGAGTCCATCCGTAGATGCTTCCCAAGTCTCAGCAAGTCCCGGAACCAATTTAGATTGACCTGGGCTAGTAGTTTCAATTTCCACAAGTCTATCAAAAATGTTTAACGGAAGTGCATACGAATCTGTAGTTTTTTGAGCATCAGCCGTTCCAGGATCTGCAGTCATTGAAACCTTTAAATAATTTGTGGTATCTTTTTTTGAACAACCGGTAAAAGAACTAATTATAATAATACTGAGTACAACCATTAAAAAGCTTATTGCAGATTTTTTTTTCATTTTAATATCCCCCCCACTTTTATAAATTACCAAATATATTATAATTGTTAGTATACACAAATTGGTTTTTAATTGCAATAAAAACCTAAATTTTCCTTCACTTTTTACACAAATCTAAATATATATTATTTACAAATTATAGAAAATGTAAGTTACTTCAAATATCCGCCCTTTCTTCTTCATCCATGCCATTATATTTTCTGCAAGTTTCATCAGAAAATCCATCAAAATTTGAAGGCATTATAAGTTATATTTCAAAGTCATCAACAAGTGTTATGCTTTTACACTGACTTTTGCCGCTAGCATGTATCCTATCATACACTGTATTCAGTATATCTCTGCCATAGAACAAATTTCAGACCTTAACCCTTTGTGTTAATACCTATGGCATGTTTGTTATTAAGTATAACGATAATTAAACGATAATATAGTAAAACAACAATGAAAGGGAGGAAGTATTTATATATGGATACTATTGGATTCAAAGGGATTGAGACCTCACCTTATACCATTCCAAATGATACAAAAAAAGGCAATAGAAGAAGGTGGAGCATATTCTGTAAATGCAGTTGCAGATCGTATTATGACCATGGCAAAATCTATAGCAGGAGATGATCCAATCAAGCTTCAACAAATGAGAGTTGCAGTAGAAAAAGGATTTTCCCAAGCAGGATTAGATTTTAAAAGTGCAACAAACAGTGATTTACCACAAATTAGCAAAGACACCTGCACTGAGGTTATGAGGAGATTTGATGAATTGCAGAATAAAACCGGTAGTACTAATGAAAAAGTTACAAATAAGAATAAATAATTACCGCTCTTAGAAAGAGAATCACTAACTTAATATACTTTTAAGTAATATACTTGAAAGTATATTAAGTTATTATGCTTGTTTTTTTAGTCATATAAGAAAATCATAAATAAAGATCTGAAAGTTCCACTCGTATATTTTGATTTCTGCTTTTTACTTCGTTATTATATAATATATTTTCATTAAGCACCTTTTTTGAAGGAAGCACAACTGTAAACTTACTTCCTTTCCCCAATTCACTTTCAACATATATACTACCACCATGCAATTCTGCAATCGACTTAACTAAACTTAATCCAATACCCGTACCTTCTGCATTTCTTGATAACGATTGCTCTACTTGCTTAAACCTATCAAATATCATATTCAAGTCCTTCGCTTCAATGCCAATACCATTATCTTTGATTGATATCTCAACAAATTCATTTTTATTATTAATATCTACAAATATTTCATCACCGACCTCTGAAAATTTTATTGCATTTGAAATAAGGTTTAATACTATTCTCTCTATCTTTTCTGGGTCACAAGCAATAAATTTTTCTTCTATATCCGTATCAAATATAATATTTAAACCTTTACTGTCAGTAAGATTAGTTACAGACATCACTATTCCCTCTAC